>ERZ780112.27-NODE-27-length-33132-cov-5.81038_pt1 | contig 33132 bp, 20 predicted proteins | sample MGYA00511571_ERZ780112 | MGnify/ENA primary metagenome ERZ780112 (study PRJEB29588, sample SAMEA2144299) | human gut metagenome | biome: human gut; feature: human-associated habitat; material: faeces | place: Denmark | collected 2008/2010 ...
AATAAGTAGTCAACTATAAATATGACTAAAAATTAAATAGGTCAACGTGAATTATAAATAAGTAATAACTGAGTCAACTCGTAGTATAAATAAAGCTTAAAGTGGTCAACTAAAATCGTTAAACCACACAACAACCTCTATGCCAAGCGGCTTCGATGGCAGATGAAAGCGGCTTCGATGAGCAATGAAAGCAATTGCGTTGGGCATCGAAGCCGCTTGCATTTTTTTTAGAATATTCTTCTGCTGAAATATAATAAAAAGGCAAAGACGTCGTTATATTAACAAAAGCAAGAATATAACATACATAAAAAAGATGCCTATGAAGCAATATTCTACTTCTGATGAAATGAGACCCTCGAGAAAGACTATCAATATGATCAAACAGATAGCCTACACTTATCGCGCTATCAAAATGAATGGACGTTATGAGGCGTTCTGCCTCAACTAAAATAAGAACAAAGAATGAAACCAATCATATCCCCATCTCTGTTGTCCGCCAACTTTATCGACCTGAGAAGCGACATAGAGATGATCAACAAGAGCGAAGCCGACTGGCTTCATCTCGACGTAATGGACGGAGTTTTCGTGCCCAATATCTCTTTTGGATTTCCTGTCATCGAGGCGGTGTCAAAGGTATGCACCAAGCCTCTCGACGTGCATTTCATGATTGTCCACCCAGAGCAGTACATAGAGCAGACTGCCAAGGCGGGTGCCATGATGATGAATGTGCACTACGAGGCATGCACCCACCTCCACCGTACCATACAGCAGATTCATGCCGCAGGAATGAAAGCCGGTGTAACCCTGAATCCATCCACTCCTGTCTGCGTGCTCGAAGACATCATCTGCGATGTGGACATGGTGCTGCTGATGAGTGTGAATCCAGGCTTCGGCGGACAGCAGTTCATTGAGAACACCATAGGAAAGCTGGCACGACTGCGCCAACTCATCAAGTCATCCGGCTCGAAAGCACTGATAGAGATCGATGGTGGTGTGCAGGCAGAAACGGCTCCCCGCCTGATAGAGGGTGGTGCCGATATCTTAGTGAGTGGCAGTTATGTGTTCAAGAGCAAAGACCCTCTTGCCACCATCCACGGTCTTAAAACATTGTAATATTCGAGAAGACATCGTGCTCCTTAGCCATACGACGTAGGTTAAGGAGTGCGTAACGCATTCTGCCAAGACTGGTGTTGATGCTTACATTCGTAAGTTCGGCGATTTCCTTGAAGGACAACTGCTGGTAATAACGCATATACACCACTTCCCTCTGGGTAGGTGGCAGCAGGTTGACCATCTTCTTAACATCCGACATCACCTGTCCCCGCACGATAGTGTTCTCCGCATTATCGAAGACCACGTATTCGTCTCTTATCTTCGACATATCGTTGTCATCGGGAGTCTCCACGATGTTCTGCAATCTGTTGTCGCGATACATATCCATCATCACATTGTGGGCTATGCGCATGCACCATGCCAGGAACTTGCCATTGGGCACATACTGGCGCAGCTGCAGTTTGGTAACCACCTTGACGAATGTCTCCTGAAAGACATCATTCGCCTTTTCCTGGTCGTGAACCACAAACATGATGTAGCCGAACAGTTTCACCTCGTTGCGAGACAGTAACAAATCGAATGCCCGATTGTCGCCCTCGACATAAGCCAAGGCGAGTTGCTCATCGGTCATTTCTTCGAGTTTTCTCATTTTTCTAACCTCTTTAGTTTCTTCAAGTAGAAATCTTAATCTATAGGCTATTTGTTTTTATTGTGTTAGGAATGTTAAAAATCACTGCAAAGATAGTACTTTTATCAAAAACCACCAAACAAGAAGACTTTTTTATTATCTTTCACACTATTTTTTAACAATTAGTGGCTGAGGAGAGGAAGGGTTCTATTAAGGAGTTATGATGAAGTAATCATGAATGTTAGCAGCGTCATTATCTGATTATTTCTCGGATTTGAGTATTTTACCATAAATTATTTCTCGGATTTAAATATTTTATCACAAATTATTTCTCGGATTTAAATATTTTATCACAAATTATTTCTCGGATTTAAATATTTTCATTATATTTGCGGCTGTTATTCAATTGATTACGATTATGACAGAATACATATCAAGAAATATAGACTCAGAACTCACCGCATGGAAAGAAGATTCCATGCGGAAACCACTGTTGCTTCGTGGTGCCCGACAGGTGGGGAAATCATCAGCTGTCAAAAATTTCGGGAAACAATTCAGGTATTTCGCAGAAGTAAACTTTGAACGCAACAAGGCAATAAAAACCTTCTTCCAAGGTGATATTGACGTACGATTGATTGCTAAAAAAATCAGCAGTTATATCAATGTTCCAATAGAAGCTGGCAAAACGCTCCTCTTCCTGGACGAAATACAAGAATGCCCAGAAGCTATCATGGCACTGCGCTTTTTCAAGGAAGATTATCCAGAGCTACATGTCATTGCCGCTGGTTCACTTCTTGAATTTACACTTCAGGAACTCCCAACTTTCGGAGTAGGAAGAATACATTCTCTCTTCATGTATCCAATGACCTTCGATGAATTCCTGCATGCCAACCACGAAGAAGCCCTCATCCAACTCCGAAATGAAGCATACGGGAACCTATCTATAGAACAAGCTTTCCATGACAAACTCGTGGAATACTTTCGTACCTATCTGCTTGTTGGAGGCATGCCGGAATCTGTACTTGCATGGATTAAGACACACGATTTCAACCGATGCAGAAACATCCAGGAAGACATCATACTGACATACGAAGATGATTTCAGTAAGTATAAAAAGAGAGTCAATCCAGACTTACTGCGAACAACGATGCGTGGCATCTGCCACCAGGCTGGAGAAAAGTTGACCTACAAACAAATATCAGCAGACTATCAGAGTTCACAAATTAGAGAAGCCATCCGCCTGTTGACGCTATCTGGAATCGTAACTCCTGTCGTTGCAACCTCAGGCAATGGCATTCCTCTGGATGCGGAAGCAGACGAAAAGAGTATGAAGATTCTATTCCTGGACCCAGGACTGCTATTAGCGGTACTTCAGCTGGAAGGCGACTTATCTCAACAGCTCATAGAACTTATATTAGCTGGCACTCCCCAGGAGCTTGTCAATAAAGGCGGTCTTACAGAAATGGTTGCAGGACTTGAGATTATGCGCAACAAACCATGCATCCAGCGACAAAAAATGTTCTATTGGGAAAAAAAGGGTAAGAGTGTTGCAGAGATTGACTATCTCGAAATTCACAACATGAAGATTACCCCTATCGAAATCAAATCAGGTACGCAAGGCGGCATGAAGAGTCTCTGGCTATTCATGAGAGAGAAAAAACTCACAGAAGCCTTCCGTTGTTCTCTTGAGAATTTTGGAGCTTTCGATTACATTGACAATCAAGACAACAATGCTACAAGACATGTTACCATACTGCCTCTCTACGCTTTGTCATTATTAAGAAACCATTCGTAAGCGGCTTCACGTTTATACCTTGCATAATTTTAAAAGACGAAATAACCTTTTTCAGATACAAACATCAGCTTGTTGTTTCTTAACTTCCTTGAGTTTTTCCGAAAACACCTTTATATATAGAATTCAACTTTCGCAAATGGGGAAGTTAAAGAAGTTAGAGAAGTTAAAGCCATATGCTTTATAGATAGATATTCACCCCAAAGGCTATTGGCTATAACTTCTAACGACCGAAGGGAATGATAAATTCTTTAACTTCTGAACTTGCTAAAGTTCAATTATATATATACAAAAAAGAGGTTGGTGCAGGATGCACCAACCTCGTGATAATGATTTCAATAAAGAAAATTGAAATCTTATAAAAGATGCTGCAAATATAAACTTTATTATTGAGAACTCCAAGCTTTTTTGAAGGAAAATGAGTTTTTTAACATTGTGTACGCAACCATTATCAAATAAATTCATTATCTTTGTGGCGAAAATAACAACTACAGTATTAATCATTATCTATTTTAAAGCAAATTATGAGATACTTAAAGACACTATTGCTCGCTTTCCTATTGCCAGCTTGCGCCTTTGCAGCAGGATGGGACGACAATGAGTACAAGCGTATCGAGCAGAGCATCCAATTGCCAAAAATTGCCGAACGCCAGTTCCTTATCACATCTTTTGGTGCCAAGACTACAGCTACGGCGGCACAAAACCAAAAGGCCATCAACAGAGTCATCTCTCTTGTCTCCAAGAAGGGAGGCGGAAAGGTGATCATCCCTAAGGGTACTTGGAACACAGGAGCCATTGAGTTGAAGAGCCATGTCAACCTCGTTCTTGAGGAAGGTGCCACCCTTCACTTTGCCTTCGAGCCTAAGCTCTATCCCTTGGTACGTACCTCTTGGGAAGGTCTGGCTTGCTGGAACTACTCTCCCTGCATCTATGCCTACAAGGCTACCGACATTGCCATTACCGGTAAGGGAACCATCGATGGAGGTGGCAACAACGACACCTTCTGGCAGTGGAATGGCAGCCCTCGTTTCGGTTACAAGGAGGGTGTGACCAAAGAGAGCCAGAAGTTGGGCTCACGCAGCAAACTGCTGAAGATGGCAGAGGACGGTGTGCCTTTCGACGAGCGTAAGTTCGGTATGGGCTATGGCTTGCGTCCTCAGTTGGTCAACATGGTACACTGCGAGCGCATCCTTATCAAGGATGTCAAGATGATCAACTCGCCTTTCTGGGTCATCCATCCACTGCTCTCCAAGAACATCACTGTAGACGGTGTGTATGTATGGAACGAAGGACCTAACGGTGACGGTTGCGACCCTGAGGCTTGCGAGAATGTACTCATCCAGAACTGCGTGTTCCATACCGGCGATGACTGCATCGCTATCAAGAGCGGTCGCAACAACGACGGTCGTCTCTGGAACCAGCCTTCCAAGAACATCATCATCCGCAACTGCAAGATGGAAGACGGTCATGGCGGTGTGGTGATAGGAAGTGAGATCTCGGGTGGCTGCGAGAACGTATATGCCGAAAACTGCGTGATGGACTCTCCACACTTGGAGCGCATCCTGCGTATCAAGACCAACAACTGCCGTGGCGGTCAGGTGCAGAACATCAATATGCGCAACGTCGTCGTGGGTCAGTGCAAGGAGGCTGTGGTGAAGATCAACCTCGACTACGAGAGAAAAGAAATATGCTATCGTGGTTTCGAACCTATCGTGAACAATGTGAATGTAGAGAACGTCACCTGCCAGAAGAGCGACTACGGCGTGCTGATTATCGGCCGCGACTCTTTGGAGAATGTCTACGACATCAACATCAAGAACTGTAAGTTCGACGGTGTGGTGAAAGAGCCTGTCAAGATCACCGGCAAGACCCGCAACGTGAAGTTCGACAACCTCGTCATCAACGGCTCCCTCGTTCTCAACAAGGAAGACCAGCCCTACAAGAACTATAGCGAATGGCTCACCTACAGCGAGATGAAGCGTGTGCCCCACTCTTACCTGCTCGACTTCAGCAGCAAGCCCAAGTGGAGCTATGTGATGGGTATCGAGATGGAGGGAATGCTCGACACCTACGAGCACTACAAGGAAGGCAACAATGCCATCCTCGACTACCTGAAGGAATATCCTGCCAAGATGATCGATGAGAAAGGCAACATCACTGGCTATAAATACGAAGACTTCAACCTCGACAATGTGCGTACTGCCAAGTTCATCCTGCGCATGCACAACCTCTTCCCTACCAAGGGAACAGAGAAAGCACTGAAGACACTCTTCAAGCAGTTGCAGAACCAGCCTCGCACCAAGGAGGGAGTTTACTGGCACAAGGCTATCTACGCCAACCAGGTATGGCTCGACGGTATCTTCATGGGACTGCCTTTCTACTGCAACTATGCCGTACAGACCATGAAGCCCAAGAAGGCAGAGAAGTATCTCAACGATGCGGTAGACCAGATGGTGAAGACCGACTATCGCACCTACGATGAGAAGACGCAGCTCTGGAAGCACGCATGGGACGAGACCCATCAGCAGTTCTGGGCAAACAAGGAAGACGGCAAGAGCCAGCACTGCTGGGCAAGAGCCTTGGGATGGTATGTGATGGCTATGACCGAGTGCCTCGATGCCATGCCCGAGAACTACGCACGCCGCCAGGAGGTGATCGACCTGCTGAACAAGGCGATGAAGAGTGTGGTGAAGTACCAAGACAAGAAGACTGGCGTATGGTACGACGTGCTCGACGTGAAGAGCGACAAGAACTACTTAGAGAGCACAGCCTCTTCGATGTTTGCCTATGTGCTGCTCAAGGGCTACCGCAAGGGCTACCTCTCTGAGGAATATCTCAAGGCTGGCGTGAAGGCATACAATGGTATCTTGAAACAGTTTATCAAGGTAAACGCCGACAAGACCATCAGTCTGACACGCTGCTGTGCAGTAAGCGGCTTGGGCCCTGGCCCCGGCCCATACGTCAAGAAGCCCAACTACAAGCGCGACGGCAGCTTCGAATACTATATGAGCGAGCCTATCCGCGACAACGATGCCAAGGGCGTGGGTCCTTTCATCTGGGCAAGTCTCGAAATGGAACAGCAGGGACTTATCAAGTAACTCTATAAAAACAATCAGGCTAACAAATGAAGAAATCATTATCTATCATTGCGGCCTCACTCATCAGCATATCTACCATGGCACAGGCTCCTGCTTTCCCCGGAGCCGAAGGTCATGGTAGATTTGTTACTGGAGGAAGAGGCGGTAAAATCTATCACGTAACGAATCTCAACGACAGCGGAACTGGCTCTTTCAGAGAGGCTGTCAAGTCGGGCAACAGAATCATCGTCTTCGATGTGGCGGGTGTCATCGCCCTGAAGTCTGACTTGAAGATAGCAGACAACATCACCATCCTCGGACAGACTGCTCCCTCGCCAGGCATCACCCTGCGCTATTATACGGTTCAACCGGGTAGCAACAATATCATCCGTTTCATTCGCATCCGCCGTGGACAGGAGAAGAACATCAACGACGGTGCTGATGCCTCATGGCAGCGCAACAAGACGGGTATCATCTTCGACCACTGCTCCTTCAGCTGGAGCATCGACGAGGTGGCTTCGTTCTACGACAACAACAACTTCACCATGCAGTGGTGTACCGTGGCAGAGAGCCTTACCAATCCCGGTCACTCCAAGGGTGCTCATGGCTATGGCGGCATCTGGGGTGGTAAGTTGGCAAGTTTCCACCACAACTTCGTAGCTCATCTCATGAACCGTGGCCCTCGTTTCAATGGTGCACGATATGGTTGGACGGGCTATACCAGCAACAAGGAATACAGCACCTATAAGTGGCAGAACACCGTACAGGCAGAGAACGTAGATTTCCGCAACTGCGTGATGTATAACGCACAGGGCACCTGCTATGGCGGTCCTGGTGGTGGGCAGATCAATATCGTCAACAACTACTATAAGGCTGGACCCAGCCATAGTTTGAAAGGTACAACTCTCAATGGACTCAAGGTGGATGTGAGCACAGGTAAAGAGCGAGGCTATCAGGACCGCATCACCCTTGTCACGCTTTCCACAAAAGACAACTCCGACAAGAATCATCCTGAGTTCTACGACATGACCAGCCGTTATTATATTAATGGTAATACGACCGAGACCACCAAAGGCTCGAAAACTGCTAATAAAGACTGGAAAGGTGTCAGCTACGACAAGGGCATTCCAAGCCTGAACGGTGAATACTACAGTCCCGATGCCAAGAACTTCTATGGCGATGCTGTAGCTCATACCACTATCAGTGGCAAGTCGTGCGTCAAGATCAAGATGACTGAACCAGCTCCAACAGGACAAGTAACCACCCACTCTGCAGCCGAAGCATACGAAAAAGTTTTAGCCTATGTAGGTGCATCCCTCTATCGCGACGAAATAGATGCCCGATACATGGAAGAGGCCAAGACGGGTACTGCCACCTACAAAGGAAGTATCACCAACTCGCCAGGTATTATAGATAAGGTGTCAGACGTGAAAGGTTATACGGAAACCAACTTCGGCACAGGCTCTCGTCCTGCTGGATTCGACACCGACAAGGATGGTATTCCTGATGAATGGGAAAAGGCGAATGGCCTGAATCCAAACGACGCTTCTGATGCCCTCACCTACTCGCTCGATGCTAAGGGTTATTATACCAACATAGAGGTATATGCCAACTCGTTGGTTGAAAGCATCATGAAATCAGAAAACCAGGATGCCCTTTCAGGAGTAGATGAGTATTATCCAACTTCTACCTCTACAGGCATCAGCCAGACGGTTGTCGACAAAGGCGAAGTGGCTTCCATCACGTATTATGCCCTCAACGGCTCTCGTCTCAATGCCCCAGCCAAGGGTATCAGTATCAGAAAGATAACCTACAGCAATGGCAAAACCGTAACAGACAAAGTAATTAAATAAAGAAAAGCCTATAGTTCATGGTCGAAAAAGGGATGTTTTATGTCCTTTTTTCGACCTTTTTGCATTTTAATCGAAATTTAATGCCTTTTTTAGAACAACCTATCTAATTTTTTACTAACTTTGCAAAAGAAGATAAGAGCACTCGGCAATCTGAAAGCTGTCTTTCATTGCGCTCGTTTGCACTTTCTTCACCTTAAGAGTTAAATAAAACATTAATTAATCTTTTAAATCTTACGTTTATGAATAAAATTTTACGCATTTCAATGATCGCTGTGTTGGCATTAATTGCTAATTTCAGCTTTGGACAAACCATTTTTAATTTCGATAATGATTACAAGACTTTGTTCCCTGATCTGCCAGGTGTTTCATCTTCCGATTCTCATGAAGGAGATTTCACAAAAGCAACAACATGTACTGTTGATGGTATTAAGGTGACAATCTCTAAGAAGACATCTGGTAATAACGAAAATCGTATTTGGACATCATCACCTCGTCTTCGAGTATATTCTGGTACTATCACCGTTGAAGCCCCAGAAGGTAAGAAGATGAGTAAAATTGCATTTAGCACAAAAGCGTGGGGATCAACAAATAAAGCTGATGTGGGACAATTATCCACAAACCTTTGGACAGGAGATGCAAACAAAGTTGTATTTACGATCGGCAAGAGCACAACAATTAAGACTATCACTGTAACTTTGGCAGGAACAGTTATTACCTATAAAGATGTTCCAAGTGTGAAGGACTTGTTGGCTAACTATACGAAAGCAACTTCTAACTTGAACCTTAAGTTGACAAACGCTAAAGTTATTTATGTAAATGAATTCAAAGGCACCGTCAACACATACGTTCGTGAAGGCGATGCTGCTATTGAGTTGAGAACATTGGGCTTCGATATGCCTTTGAACAGCATTATCAGTGGAACAGTAAAGGTTGACCTTGATTATAGCTATGGCGTACCATACCTCAAAGCCAACGATGCTACTAACGACGAGAGTCTCACCATCCAGGAGAGCACAGAGGAGGCACAGCCTATCGTTGCAACTGTAGCCGACATCTTGGCTAAGAAGTATATCAACGACCTCGTTATCATCAAGGATGTTACCTTCAAGAAGGAAGTTTCTGGCACATACACCAATTACTTTATTTATGATGGTGAGCAAAAGGTTCAGCTCTACGACAAGTTCCAGGTAAGCGACCTCGCTACCCTTACTGATGGTGAAACTTACACCGTACAGGGTCTCTTCGGTCAAATCTTCAAAGATGTACCAGAGATCTTGATGACCAAGAAGGTAGCCGAAACCACAGGCATCAACAACATCACAACCGATGCAACACTGGAGAATGCTCCTGCATTCAACCTCGCAGGTCAGAAGGTAGGTAAGGCATACAAGGGTGTAGTCATTAAGGCTGGCAAGAAGTTCGTACAGAAATAATTATTTCTATCAAGAGCATCGTTACTCTTACGCAGCTAAGCCTCCTTGTTGGTAAGTCTATCCTACCAGCAAGGAGGCTTTTTTATTTCGTTGCGTCCTCACACACTGCTTTTTGTCACTTTTCTTACTAAAAGTTTTGTTGTTTCGATAATAATTGCTACTTTTGCCGATAAGATAATTAATAGATAAATTAAGGAGGATTTTTATGGCATTAGAAATTACAACTATTCCAGTCTTAACTGGTGACGTGGCTGAGAAATTTGAGGCTCAGGCAACCAAAGCATATCAGAACATGCTTGAACGTAAAAAGAATAATACGCCCCGACGTTCGAGTTATGAGAAAGGTATGAATTTGGTAAAAGAGATATTGTCACATTCAAATCTATAGGAAAGTTTTACTTACTATCAGCAGTTGCTTGGTAAAACCTATTTGTATAAGCTTCGTTCATTGGAAGAAGATACAATTGCAGCGTTTACAATTTCCAATGCCAGTATAAGAGTTGACGATTTACCTAATGCACGCATCATGTATTTCGACTTGATTAATTTGTGCTGATTGATAGCGCAGGAAGAGATACCAGGAGCCTTATCGCTTTACGCCTCCTGAATCAACATTGACACCGAACCGAGATATAAAAAAGGTCTTCTGCCGAAACAGAAGACCTTATATTTTTTTGCGACTTGAAGGAACGAAGTCCTGCAAGGGAAAACGAAATTACTTGTTGATGAACTTTTTGCCGTTCTTGATAACAAGCCCCTTAGCATTGCTTGCTACTTTCTGACCCATGAGGTTGAATGTAGCACCCTCGTTTGCCGCCTCAGAAGCATTGATGTTTGAAATGCCAGTATCTGTACCAGGAGTAAACTGATAGCCATAGAAAGCAAGTTTAGAACCAGTGCAGAACACATAGTATGTCTTGTTTGCTTCAACATTGAAGTTCACTGTACCATAGAACTTTTCGGCTACAGTTTGATCATCACCCAATGAAACTGTACTACCATTCTTATTCACCAAAGTCTTAACTACACTATTCAGACCTGTTTCGGCATCGCAAACAAAAAATGGCTTAGTAGCACCCAATTGGATACCAATTTCAACCTTACCAGGCTTAGAAGCAGAAAAAACATAGTAGCAACCAGTTGTAGGCAAATTAGCGTTGGCTACAGAATAGCCCTTACCAGCTGCATCCTTTGCGTTATTCTTACCTTGAATATATGAAACATAAGGAGCATCTTTAGCTAACTTACCTGGCTTAACAGTAAAAGTTTCACCATCAGCTCCCAAAACTATCTGAGCGTTTACTGTCTTCAAAGTTTTTTCACCAGAATAAGCTTGTGTTTCCACCCCGTCTGCCAAAGCTGGGATCACAACAGTCTCAGTCTGTGCATTCACACTTGCTGCCATAGCGACAGCTGCAATAAGAGTAAAGAATTTCTTCATAATCGTTTGTTTTTAGTTTATTTTTGTTTGTTTTATGTTTTAGAAATTAGTCTTTAATATGACTACGATGCAAAAGTACAACTTAATCGTAAAAAATGCAAGACAAAAATGCAAGAATTCATCGTAAACGTTTACGTGAGTTTAATTAGATTAAGGAGGAACAACTATCAAGATTTTGCATTACCTTTGTACCCAAGTCAAAACTGCACTCGGCAATTTGAAAGCAAACTTTCATTGCGCTCGTTTGCAAAGACTTTGCATAAGTCAAAGTTGCACTCGGCATAACATTCAAGCAAGTTTGATGTTCTGCGCTCGTTTGCAAAGACTTTGTACCCAAGTCAAAAACAGTACCCTTAACTCCTAATCTTGTTTACTGGAAACAATATAAAGTATATATAACCTAAAAAAGTAACAAACAAATGAACAGAAATCTACTAAGATTCGGACTACTATGCTTAGTCCTACTCGTTTCAGTCGTTACAAAGGCGGATGATTTCCGAGACATTAAGCTCGACTTGGCAGGCGGCAGTTTATTTACTGCTGATGAAATGTCAACTCAGTCGGCTACATCTTTCGGAGTCTCAATAGCCACCGACGGAAGCGCGACTCGTGTTGCAGCAGATGCAACGAATGCTAATGTTGCGATTTCATGCAAGTATCATGACAATCAACATGGAGTGACCAACTTCAAGGCAACAGTCCCTGTAACAGGTCCCGTAAAAATCACAATGGGTAATTGTACCTATGGTAGTACTGCCACTGTAAAAGACGCACAAGGAACCACCATCGGAACAATTAATGTAAAAGAAGCAGGAAATTGCTGGCATGGAAACAAAACCGCCAATGTAACCTCTTGCGTTTACAAAGGCACAGAAGCCACTACCCTTACTATAGAAGGTGGAGGCTATGTTCCTTATTTGGCTGTTGAGGCAGTAAACGCTGCCGACTTGGCAAGTGACATTACCCTCACTTACTCTTTAGGAACGACGACAGCAGAAGGAACACTCCCTGCAAGCGCGACGGTAGAAGTGGGAAGCAGTTATACGCTTCCTGTCAATACCACACTCTACTTAGCAGGCAGCACTTTGACAGGCTGGACAGATGGCACCAACACCTACAAGCCTGGTGAAACCATCACTGCTCCAAGCGCAAGCGCTACGTTGACTCCTGTCTTTACAGCCAACACCAAGTCGCTTGCCAACCGCACAGAGGCAACCACCCTCACCTACTACTTCGGTCACAAGAATGGTGCCCAGGATATCAACTATCAAGGGAAAAAAGGAATCCTGGTTACACAAGCCATTGTTGATGGTGAAACCATTGATGTAAAGATTGACCTCGATGGAACACCAAGCGGAGCTAAGTTCAACAATGCAGGCCGTGCAGACGAATGGGCACAGATGAATGCAAACGGCATCATCACCGTTCCATCTTGTAAGGGTGCAACCATTGAAATGGCTGCATACGGCAATATCACAAAAACAACAATTGACGGTCAGGCTGAATATACTCCAGGTAAAGTGATCAGCCAGACCATTGCATCAAGTGCTGAAACTGTGGACATCGTCATTGGCGATGATTCATACTATAGCTATTTGAAGATTACCCTTCCTGTCGTTGCAAGCAAACCTGCTGGCAAGACTTTCAACAATGAGGCTGCCAGCGTCGTATTTACGATGAACGACATTAACAATGCAAGTGCCAACACAACCTCTCCTACTGATGCTTTCAGCACCATTGCATTTGATTACGGAGCAAACTTATCTTTGAAAGGAATTCTCGAAATTACCAAGGTGGATGGTACCGCATCAGGTATTAAAGGTCTCAAAATAAATAATGACTCAGGAACTAAGCAAACTGAACTCAACTGGTTTGTTCGTCCTGCTGCAGGACTTACTTTCACCCCTACCAAGGTGAGCGGTTATGTAAACCGCTGTAGCACGGATGTAGAAAACGGAATCGTTATCAGCGCTCATAAGGCAAACGGAGAAGTGGTAGCACTGGGTACCTATACTGCATGGCGTCAAGGAAAGGCTACATCAAAACAAACTTATGATAACACCGCTATCCATCAGTTTGAAATCACACTGACTGCAGAGCAGCAGGCAGCTTTGGCTGGTACCGAAGGCTTCTATCTGACTTCAACAATAGGTGTAAATCCTAACAAGCAGGCTGTTTTCGGTCCTGTTACGATCGAAGGCACCGTCAACGGAACACTCGTTGCAGTAAACAAATACAAACTCTCTGCCGTTACCAACCCTGAAGGCATCGCAGAAATCTCTATCTATCCTAAGTCTGACGAATATCAGGAGAACGACGAGGTAACACTGACTGCAGCCGATAAGTTCGGATATAATTTTGTCAACTGGACCGACAAGAACGGCACAGTGCTTTCTACTGAGAGCAAATTCAAATACACCGTGACAGAAGACCAGACTCTCACTGCTAACTACAAGAAGGTAAACATCTATGCGCTCGACGTAAACGTAGAAGGTGGCGCCAAGGACTATATGGTGACTCTCTCTCCTGCCCCAGAGATGGTAGATGGCAAGAAGATGTATGAAGAAGGTACAGAGGTAACGCTTACCGCAACAGGAAACGACATCATCGACTTCAACAACTGGAGTAATGGTGAGACAACAGCAGAATTCAAGACAACCATGAATGCAGACCAGGCTTTCACTGCCACATTCTCTGCCAAGGACTACATCGTGGCATGGGACTTCTATCAGGAAGGCAAGGAAGGTCGCACTGCCGACTTTGCAGCAGCCGACAATGACGCAGTACAGCTCGTACTCCGTGATGCAGAAGGCAACTCATACGGCTGGCTCGACAAGAGCAATACGGCTGGTGGTTACGAAGGCAAGAACGCAGCTGTCAACTGGACCAAGACTACAACAAAGGCTCTGGGTGAAACATACTGGCAGACCAAGTTCAACGCCACAGCATTCACCGACATCAAGGTAAAGAGCAGCATGCTCTACAATTATAATGCTTACGAGACCTACAATGTAGAGTACTCTCTTGATGGCGAGAAATGGACCAAGGTTGGCGCCATCACGATGCCAGGAGCCAAGGCATGGACTGCAGGCGAGTTTACTCTCCCTGCCGATGCCAACAACCAGGCTGCAGTATTTGTTCGCTGGATTGCCGACAAGACTTCATCTGTCAAGGGAACAACAGGAACCAACGACGGTATCGCTCTCGCTCAGATCTATATCACAGGTACAGCCAAGCTCTTCGATGACGGCACAGCTCCTGTACTCAAGAGCCAGGTACCTGCAGCAGGTGCAACCAATGCATCAGCCAATGGTAAGATTGTATTGACATTCGATGAGAAGGTGAAACTGACAGAAAACGCCAAGGCAACCCTCAATGGTCAGGTTTTAACTGGTACTGTATCTGGTAAGACCATCACCTTTGCTTACAAGGGTTTGAGCTATGCCACAGAATATACCTTCGCTCTCGCAGCAGGTTCAGTAGCCGACTTGACCGACAATGCCATCCAGAGCGACATTACCTTCAGCTTCACCACCAAGGAGAAGCCTGCAGTGACCAAGGCTCTGTATGATTTCATCGTACCAACAGACGGAACATTCACAGAAGCTCTCGCAGCAGCAGCCAAGCGTGCTGATACCAGCAAGCGTTTCCGCATCTTCATCAAGCAGGGCGACTATAAGATTCCTGCCAACCCGAACAGCATGGTGACTGGTATTGATGGCAAGCAGTATCCAAGTGCTACCACCTATATGAATACTCCTAATGTATCTATCATCGGTGAAAGCAATGAGAATACTTCTATCACCAATACAGTACCAGCAGTAGAAAGCAGCAATGGCTACAATATCGCCAACGTATTGGAAGGTATCGGACGTGGTGATGTATTGAGTTTGGAAAGCGGTGCAACAAACACCTACTTCCAGGACATCAAGATGTATAGCAGCATGGGCGACGGCAAGGGTCGTGACATCGTACTCAACGATAAGAGTAACAAGACTATCTGTAAGAACGTCAACCTCTGGGCTTATCAGGACACCTACGTATCCAACAACCAGAAGGGCCGCTTCTACTTCGAGGGTGGTATCCTGCGTGGTAACACCGACTACCTCTGCGGTAAGGGTGACGTATATTATAATAATGTAGATCTCTTGATGTGTGGCACAGGCTATCTCGCCGTACCTTCGCAGCCTACCAAGTATGGCTACATCTTCAAGGATTGTACTATCAAGGACGGATCAAGCACAGGCATCAACGGCAAGTACAAGCTCGGTCGTCCTTGGGGCAAGGGCACTCCTATCGCTCTCTTCATCGACACCAAGATGGAAGTGATTCCTACAACAGCAGGTTGGGACGAGATGAGCGGTGGTTATCCTAAGCGATTTGCTGAATACAACTCTACCACAGCTACAGGCACTGCAGTAGATCTGAGCGGAAGAAAGCAGGTTTATGATGCTTACGATGCAAAGGATGGAGACAACTATACCAACCGTCGCAACGAGACAGCAGAAAACCCTGTCCTTACAGCAGAGGAAGCTGCATCCTACACTATCGAAACCGTTATGGGCGCTGATGATGACTGGGATCCAACAGCTGCCACCGAACAGGCTTCTGCTCCAACTAATGTGAAGATTGCTGGTAACAACCTGACATGGGACAACAGCAACTATGCTCTGCTCTGGGCTGTATGCAAGAACGGCAAAGTAGTTGACTTCACCGTTGAGCCAACATACGCCGTTGACGATGCTTCAGCAATATGGAGTGTTCGTGCAGCCAACGAGATGGGTGGTCTTGGCGAAGCTACCGTAGCAAGCACCAGCACTGGCATTGAGAACATCGCAACTTCTTCCGATGTTTTGAGCACCAAGATCCACTCTGCCGACGGTGTTCAGGTAAGCAAGTTGCAGCGTGGCATCAACATCGTCGTAAAGACCATGGCTGACGGCAGCAAGAAGACCAGCAAAGTGGTACTGAAGTAATCAAGACCTCTTTTTACACCTTTTATATAAGGTGACAAAAGAATACTATCAACTAAGAGAGAGGGTGTGTCATGAACTTATGACACACCCTCTTATCTTTTTTACAGAAAACCTTACCGATTTTACGTAAATAACGGAAACGTTTACGTAGATTTTAACACACCATATTTATTAAAAGACCAAAAAAGATAGTATCTTTGCAGCGAAGAAATATATTTTTTTACTAATCTAACCAAATAAATGTATGTCTGGTAATTTAAAACAAATTAGAATTGCGTTGGTTAGCATCATGCTGTTTTTTGCAGCAAGCCTATCTGCGCAAACCGTAAAGGGTACAGTTATCGACAATACGGGCGAGCCAGTTATCGGCGCCTCTGTCTTCGAGCAGGGTGTGCAGAGCAATGGCGTTGCTACCGATATTGATGGTAATTTCACCTTAACATTGAAAGGCAACAGTAAGAAACTGAAGATTTCATACATCGGTATGAAGACTCAGATCGTAAATGTTGCAGGTAAATCAACCGTTTCCGTTAAGCTCGAGGACGAGTCCAACAGCCTTAACGACGTTGTCGTTATCGGTTACGGTACAGTAAAGAAGAAGGACTTGACAGGTTCTGTGTCTTCCATTTCTTCTAAGGAAATCGCCAACGTTCCTGTATCTAACGTCAGCGAGGCAATGACCGGTAAGTTGGCTGGTGTGAACATCACCACAACCGAAGGTTCACCTGACGCAGAGGTTAAGATTCGTGTACGTGGTGGTGGTTCTTTGTCACAGGACAACTCTCCTCTTTACATTGTCGATGGCTTCCCTGTAAGCTCTATCAGCGATATCGCTCCCAGCGAAATTGCAACCATCGACGTTTTGAAGGATGCCTCTTCTACTGCTATTTATGGTGCTCGTGGTGCTAATGGTGTTATCATCATTACTACCAAGAGTGGTTCTGAGGGTAAGACTCAGGTAAACTTCAATGCTTCTTACGGCTGGAAGAAGAACGCTAAGGAAATCGAAGTTCTCAATCCTTATGAATTCGTACTCTACCAGTACGAAACTGCAAGCGCCAGCAACAACCCATCAAACCTGGGTGGTAGCAACTATGGTAACTATGCAGACTATGACATCTGGAAATCAAGAACAGGTCACAACTTCCAGGATGAGGTATTCGGTCGTACAGGTACACAGGCTATCTACAATGCCAACGTAAGTGGTGGTAGCAAGGACTTCAAGTACAATGTAAGCTATGCTCACAATCAGGAGAACAGCATCATGGAGAAGTCTGGCTACAATAAGGACAACATCGGTGCTAAGTTGCAGGCTAAGCTCAACAAATGGCTTACCTTTGACTTCAATGCACGTATGGCATATCAGAAGATCAAGGGTCTTAGCGGTGGTGCTGACACCAACGATAGCAATGCTGCTAACTCAACCGTAGCACAGACTATCACCTTCGCTCCTATCCAGGAGTTGGTATCTGCTGATGAAGACGAGGAAAACTCATCTTCTTCCCGCCGCTCACCAATGGAGCGTCTGGATGGTACTTACAAATTGCAGACACGTTTCCAGCAGAACTACAATGCTGCTCTGACATGGAAACCATTCAAGCACTGGACAGCCAAGACCGAGTTTGGCTATGGTTGGAAATACTATGACACAGACCAGGCATGGACAGCTTTGGCTGTTAACAACTCTAAGTTTGGTCACAATGGTCGTCCTCAGGCTCAGTTCGTACGCGACACATACAAGTCATGGCGCAACGCCAACACTTTGACTTATGACAACAATAAGCTCTTCGGTGGCCGTGATCACCTGAACGTATTGATTGGTCATGAGTGGAGCTCTGATATGCAGACTACACGTACCAGCACATCAGTAGACTTCCCTGTAGATTTCTCTATCGATCAGATTCTTTCTTTCACCAATACAGCAGAAAGCACTCTTGGCAACGAGGTTGACATCAAGGCTAAGGACAATATGCTTTCTTTCTTCGGTCGTATCAACTACACCTTGGCAGACAAGTACTTGATGACCTTCACTCTGCGTGAGGATGGTTCTTCTAAGTTTGGTAAGGGCAATCGTTGGGGCTTGTTCCCATCATTGGCTTTGGCTTGGCGTATGTCTGACGAGAAATTCATGAAAGGCGCTGACAAGTGGCTCTCTAACTTGAAGCTTCGTCTTTCTTTGGGTACAGCCGGTAACAACCGCATTCCTTCAGGTATGCTTTCTCCTACTTATGGCGTGGCTGATGCTGCTGGCAAGCACCCAGGCTTCAACGAGGTGAACACTGGTATGCTTGAGACCTATAAGGCTAACGGCAAGACCGTTCTCTACAATCCTAACTTGAAGTGGGAAACCACTACAACTCGTAACTTCGGTATCGACTATGGTTTCCTCCGTGGCCGCATCTATGGTACTTTGGACTTCTATTGGAATACAACCAAGAACTTGTTGATGCTTCAGACTTTGCCTTCAGCAACAGGTTATGAGCGTCAGTACCAGAACGTAGGTACTACCTCTAACAAGGGTATCGAGTGGGCGCTGAACGCTGCTATCGTAGACAGCAAGAAGTTCAACCTCAACTTCAACTTCAACATCTCTTACAACAAGAACAAGATTGACAAGTTGGAAGGTGGCGAGCACTTTGAGACATCAAGCTGGGGTGGTACCAAGGTAACCAAGGGTAATGGTGACTTCCTACTCGAGGAAGGTGGCCGCTTAGGTGAACTTTGGGGCTACAAGCAGCAAGGTTTCTATACCGTATTCGATCCTGCAACAGGCACTGGCGACCTCATCTATGATGGTGCTAAGTGGCGTTTGGCTACTGAGGCTGATGGCCATGTAGGTGGTGACGTAAAGAACAACTCTTATAAAAAATTCGGTGGCACACTGTATCCTGGTGGTGCCAAGGTAGAATGTGACGAGGAAGGAGAAGCCCTTTTCCAGCGCTTGGGCAATACAGTTCCTGAGGTAACTGGTGGTTTCGGATTCGATGGTATGTGGAAGACCAACTTCGGTAACTTCGACTTCAACATCTTCTGCAACTACTCTTTGGGCAACAAGATCTACAATGCTACAGCACAGGGTGCTTCTTTCTATAGCGGTACTTCTGCAGGTTGGAACATCATCAATGATTACAACTCAAACAACCGTTTCACATGGGTTGACCCGGCAAATGGTCTGAACCTCGGTCGTCCTTCAAGCTCTACAGTAACTGCTTATGGCGGTGTAGAAGGCTTGATGAGCCGTCTGAACGAAATCAACACCAATGCTAACGTATGGAATCCAGCAGCCAACAGCAATATGGTGATCTTGGATACCTACTTGGAGGATGCTTCATTCTTGCGTATCAACAACATCACCGTTGGTTACACATTGCCAAAGAACTGGGTTAAGAAAGCATGGCTTGAGAGCGTACGTGTTTACTTCACTGCTTACAACGTATATTGCTTCACCAACTACAGTGGTTACGACCCAGAGGTAGACACATCTTCTAAGGGCAATCCTATGACACCAGGTATCGACTACGCTGCTTATCCTAAGAGCCGTTCTTTCGTAGCTGGTATTAACGTGACATTCTAACTTAGACAAAGGAGAAAACAAAATATGAAAAAGATATTAGGAATAGCAGCACTCTCAATGGGTGTCATGCTGACAAGTTGCTCCGACTTCCTTGATCAGAAAGCTGACTCAGCTCTGGACCAGGAGAACGTGTTCAACTCAAGCTATTTCACAGGTCTTGAAATCAACAAGATTTATGGTGATTTCGGACAGGATAATATGTATGCCAACCGTATGACCATCTCTTACGGTGCCAACACAGATACCGAGTTAATCGATGGTTTGGGATCAACCTCAACATCTTCTAACGAACGTGGTTACATGAACTACAATGGTACTGCAGGCGGATGGGCTAACTTGGGTACAACATGGACCAACATCTATGGCTGTATCGAATATTGCAACAAAGCCATTGAGGGTATCCGCAATAGCACTATCGCTGAAGAAACAGCAATGAAGCGCTACTTAGGCGAAGTACTGACTCTTCGTGCTATGCTCTACCTCGACTTGGTTCGCCTTTGGGGTGATGTGCCTTACAAGACATCTGCTACCAAGCCTGACTTGAGCGATGCCTACGAGGGAAAGACCGACCGCGATATAATTCTCGATGGTCTGCTCGAAGACTTGGAAGAGGCTTCTAACTTGCTCCCATGGGCAGGTACTGGCAACTATACTACAGAGCATGCTACTAAGGGTTATGCTGATGCTCTCTATGCACAGGTAGCTCTGACACGTGCAGGCTATGCTATCCGTGAAAGTGCTAAGGAAGGTTACGAGACTCTCCCAGAGTTCTCTGATCCTACTTATCCTACACAGCGTCCTGACGAGGCTACCCGTAAGGTATACTACGAGAAGGCTTTGGCTAAGTTGACTGAGATTATCAAGAGTGGCAAGCACAGCATGAACCCAAGTTTCAAGAACGAGTGGCAGCTTCTCAATGCGCGTAAACTCGATCAGACTTACCAAGAGAATATCTTCGAGCTTCCTATGTTGCTGAATGTTACAGGTGAACTTGGTTATACAGTAGGTAAGCGTATCAAAGGTTCTACATCAGAATTTGGTAAGAAAGGAAACTCTTCTGGTAAGTTGAACACCACTGCTACCCTCCTCTACTCTTACGAGAAGGATGACACACGCCGCAACGTAACATGCTGCCCTGTACAGTGGGGTGAGAGAAATGGTCAGACCATCGAAGGTATCGGAGATGTAAACCCAGACAAGCAGAGCATGAAGCCATTTGGTATCACTATTGGTAAGTGGCGTCCTGAGTGGATGGGCGAAGAGTGGAAGGCTGCAGCTAAGGCATCTACAGAAAAGGTAACCACTGGTGTTAACGTTGTAAAGATGCGCTACTCACAGGTTCTGTTGATGTATGCTGAGGTAATGAACGAGTTGGCCGGTGCCAATGGCAACTACCAAGGCGATGCTGGCATGACAGCACTTCAGGCTTTGGCAATGGTTCATAACCGTGGTGTGAAGGAAAGCAACAACGACACTTCTATCGAAGGTGACTTCCTGCAGGCTGCTGCCAACCACAACAAGGAGCAGTTCTTGAACGATATCGCTCAGGAGAATGCTTGGGAGTTGACTGGCGAATGTGCACGTAAGTGGGATCTCGTACGTTGGGGTATGCTGGCAAGCAAAATAGCAGAAGCTAAGGCTGAGTATGCTCAGAAATGTTTGGAGTGGCCTACCACTATCTACTTCAACTATACCGATGCCACCAAGACTCGCATCGACGAGAGTTCTATCGCTTGGTATGGCTTAGAGAATGGCAAGACCGAGACTGACTATGATAACAAAGCTACAGGTTGTGGTTTTGAAGACGAAGAGGCAAGAGACAAATCTGACTCTGAGTATACTAAAAACCTGAAGACCATCAGTGCAGGTCTTGTAGGTACAAGCATCGACGGTACATTAGAAACACCTGACCATGGTGTGAAGAACCGTTACATCTTGCCTATCTACACCAAGACTATTGCCGACTCAAGAAACGCTTTGGCAAACTCTTATGGTTTCTAATCATTAACAAAAGACAACAATGAAAACAATAAAATATTCAGTTTGGGCCATCATGTTGCTCGCTGCAACATTGGTCTCTTGTACTGACAAGATGGACTGGGACATCGACCCAACCTTAGACCGTTGCTTTAGCGCAACATCTCTGTCAGTAGATCCAACAGACACTGAGGCTGAAGTTACTTTCGATGCCGGCATGATGAAGGCAAATGGTGCAGAGAAATTTGAGATTCAAGTGACTACTGCAACTTTGGAAGACGATGAGGCATGGGACAATTCTGACGAGGTGCTTACCTTCGAGACTGATAACAGTCCTTATACCATCACTGGTCTTATCGGCGATACAGAGTACTCACTCCGTATGCGAGCGCTCTCTTCTCAGAAGACTGCCAGCCATTGGGTACACTATGCTTCAAGCACAAAGACTACCTTCAAGACCAAGGCTGAGCAGATCATGAATGCTGTAACAAACGCTGATCGTGGTGAAGACTTTATCACAGTGTCTTGGGACGCAAGCAAGGCTGTTACCAAGTTGACTGTATCAGACGGCACAGAAGAGGAAGGTCAGGAGCCACGCGCCATCGAGTTGGATGACGAGGCTAAGGCTGCAGGTCGCTATACCATTACAGGTTTGACACCTTCAACCAATTACACCATCACCATCTATTACAATGACACAAAGCGTGGTTCTGTTACAGCAAGCACTGCTGCAGCTATGCCTGCTGGTGACGAGAAGGTAGAGTTGGATCCATCTATCACAACCATCAACAACGACGTGATTGCAAACATCGTAACTGCTGCTCAGGAGAAGACTGGTAAGACCAATGTTGCTATTACCATCGGTTTGCAGGCTGGCAAGGAATATACTATGGTTTCTACATCTGAGGATGGTACTGATGCCAACGTGAAGATTCCTGAGGGTGCATCAGTTACATTCTTCGGTTTAGCTGGCGACGGAAAACCTGTTTTGAACTGGAAGAAGTGCCTCGACATCGCAGGCTCACACTCTTACATCCGTTTCCAGAACGTAAGTATGAAGGATACTGGTTGCCAGTACCTCATCAACCAGGATAAAGATGCTGCAGTAGGTGAATTGTCATTCACAGATTGTACATTCTCTGGCTTCGAAAGTTCTGTATTCCGTACAAAGGGTGGTGTAGTAAGTGTTGACAAGATTACTGTTGACAACTGCGTGATGACCAACATGTCTACTGGTGGCGGTTATCCTGTATTCTATATCGGTTCAACCACTACCACTATTGGTCAGTTGGAGTTGAAGAATTCTACATTTGATACTACAAGCCACAACTTCATCCAGTTGAAGGCTGCTATCTCTGGCGGCGTGACTATCAGCGACTGTACCTTCTACAACAACGTTGCCGGTAGTAAGTATTTCATGGATTCCAACAAGTTGAGCACCAACCTGACTATCATCAGAACTGTTCTTGGTATGTCCATGGATGCAGCAGCAAGAGGTGTCCGCACTACAGGTTCTATTGTTATCAACGAATCTATGCGTGCAAAGGATTGTGTTTACGGTTCTAACGACATCAAGGAGTTCGCTGCAGGCAGCTTGACATCAGATGAGATCTTCACTGATCCTGCCAACCACAACTTCACCATGAAGATAGACAACCGCATCGGTGACCCACGCTGGTACAAAGCAGAATAAGCAAATAGCAAGCATCCACAAGATGCTTCGCTATAACAAACTATAAAGGAAGTGCAATGCTCACATCGGGCATTGCACTTTTTTTGTTGTTTCACTTGGAAGTTACAAAAGAAAAATGTATCTTTGCAGCGAGGTATTAAAATAGTTAAGATATGGCAAGATACATCAACCCTTTCTCAGACTGGTCGTTCAAGAGAATCTTCGGTCAAGAATACAGCAAAGACTTGCTGATAGAATTCTTAAACCAACTTCTCTTAGGAGAACAACACATTACTAATGTCAAGTTTAAGGACAAGGAGATGTTGCCGGAAACAAAAGACCAAAGAGGAATCATCTACGATGTCTTTTGTACAACTGACACTGGCGAGCACATTATCGTCGAGATGCAAAACAAAAGTCAGGCTTATTTCATAGACCGCTCTCTGTTTTATGCTTCTAAAACGATAGTTGACCAAGGCGTAAAAGGACAATGGGACTACCATCTTACGCCTGTTTACGTAATCTGCTTCATGAACTTCGATGTAGACGAAAATACACCTAAGAAGTTTAGAACAGACGTTGTGCTGGCAGACAAAGAAAGCGGAGAAGTTTATTCTAACAAAATCCGTTTCATCTACTTGGTGATGCCCCTTTTCAAAAAAAAAGAAGAGGAGTGTAATACGTTTTTAGATTGTTGGATTTATAATTTGAAGCATATGGAGACTTTAGAGAAAATGCCTTTCGAGGCTCAGCATAAAATATTCAAGAGACTGGCAGAAATAGCAGACTCAAAGACCCTGACAAAAGAAGAGCAGGAGAAATACGACAACAGCATGATGGTCATGTGGGACAATTATGCAGTATATAAGCATGCAGAGGAAAAAGGAATAATAAAAGGAGAAGCAAAAGGAAGAGCTGAAGGAAGAGTGGAAGGAAGAGCTGAAGGAAAAAAAGAAAAAGCCAAAGAAATCGCCCTCAAACTTCTTGCTTTAAATACACCAATTGACATCATTTTCCAATCCACAGGTTTATCTATAGAGGAAATCAAGAAATTAAAATCATAAGCGCATAGGAAGTGCAATGCTCACATCGGGCATTGCACTTTTTTATTTCATTACCACTACCCTACTTCCAAAGAACAAGACAGAATTCGTAGATTCATCGAAGAGAAAGTGAACTCAAGTTTCGCAAGTGATTTATGTACGGGCTGAAGGCCCAAAAGCTCTTAGCCCCTTCAGGGCGTGCGGGGCAAAACTTACGAAAGTTCAATTCCATATACGTAATCGTTTTCGTGTATTTTTCAGAGGTTTACACCTTATTATATATAGAATAATTGTAATTTTGCAATATAATAAATATAAGCCTAATTTATGAACAAGACTTTTTTCAAAAACATGGTGCTTGCAGCACTTATGACATTACCCGTACTCGCAAAGGCACAGACTTTTGCGGGAATCACCGCTGAGCAAAATGCTCAGAACACTCCTGAGGGATGGACAGCAGTAGCATTACCACAATTGCCAGCCATCACATCAGCAAATACGTTTAACATCAAAGACTATGGTGCCTCCACATCGGCAACAGATAACACCAAGGCTATTCAGAAAGCCCTTGATGCTGTTCCTACTACTGGCGGTATGGTCGTAATTCCTGCCCGTGCATGGGGGGTTGTCAGCACAGACCAGATGACAAGTAAGACCGAAGTTCTCAGCATCAAGTCAAAAACCGTACTCCACCTTTGCGCAGGTGCCACCCTGAAGCTCGTAGAATACGGCAAGGCTCCTAACAACAAGACAGTATTCATCGGTTGTAAGAACAAGGGCAAGAATGCTACCGATGTTGTTATCGAGGGTGAAGGCGAAACATCTATCATTGACGGCCAGGGTGCACGCTGGTGGCTGGCAAAAGAGCAAAGCGAGACCTTCAACCCTGGTGCGATGATACGCTTCGAACAGGGTAAGCGTTTCTTGCTCCGCAACTTCAAAATTCAGAATACTCCAGGTGTGAACATCACCATCAGTAACAGTGGCAAGGCAAGTCATGCTACTATTCATGACGTAACCATCAGCGAACCTGCTTCAGAAGCAGGAAAGGGCAAGGCATCTCATAACACGGATGGTGTCTCTATCTGGGGGCCATACGTCAACATCTACAACTGTAATATCAGCAATGGTGACGATAATGTAGTCTGCGATGACGACGCACAGTACATCCATGTATGGAACTGCGACTTCGGAACAGGTCATGGTGCTTCTATCGGTAGCTATACTAAGAACATCAAGCATGTATGGTTCGATAACATCACCATGAATGGTACCACAGCTGGTATCCGTATGAAGACTGGTATCAATAGCGATGGTACTCTCCGTGGCGGTGGTGAGGAAGACTGGAGGTTTACTAACTTCATTATGACCAAGGTCAAGAACCCACTCTCTATCGACTGCTTCTACGACAAAAACTACAATAGCGATCCTGCGGTAGACAAGGCTAACGCAAGAGCATTGGATAGCACTACCCCAACCTATAATGGTATTTATCTGCAGAATGTGAAGACAACAGATGTTTGCGATGGTAACGCAATCTTCTTTGTTGGTCGCCCAGAGAGCCACATCAAGAACGTGACACTCGACAACGTACAGATATCAGCCAAGAAGGGTATAGACATCCGCTTCGTAGATAATCTCGTATTCAAGAATGGATCAAAGATTACAGTTAGCAGTGGTGCTATGTGGCTGAAGAAGTTTGACTCTACCTATGAGGATCTGTGCAATGCGACATCTACAGGTACTATAGAAACAGATCCTAATGGAGTTTATACTTTGAATTCAAAGACCTTGACTAACGGCACAAGTTCAACTGCGACTTTCAGCAATGGTTTCTCCATCAGCAATGAAAAAGGAAAGACATATGGTGTTGGATCTGGCACAAACTACATCAAGTACAGTGCAAACCAATACACCATCATTATTCCTGATGGAGTAAAGATAACCAAGATGGATATTGAGGGTCGCAACAACTATTCTGATGCAGATGCCTATATCGGCGAGATTAATGGTACAAGCTATGATGCAACAGCCTATGCCTCCTTCCCAAAGGACAAGAGCGTGAAGAACTATACAGTGGAGTTTAATTCTCCTGTAGAGCACACGTTGACCTTCACACCGAAAGTAAAACAATGCATCTTGGCATTTACTCTTTACACTGACGCCACAAGCTCTATAGCTGGTATCACGGTGGATAATAAGCTTATGGCAGACACCAACATCTATGACCTCAGCGGCCGTGTTGTAGCACAAAAAGGTTCCGAAGGTCTGAAGAAAGGTATCTATATCTTCAACAACAAGAAATTCGTTGTGAAATAACCAGCACTGTTCACTACGGGCTCATCACCTGTCAATATAGAACAAACAAAAAAGGCAATCTGTCAAACAGCAGATTGCCTTTTTTATATTTATAGGATTATACTCTTATTTCTTTTCTGTAGTTTCTTCCTTAGTGGCAGCTTTCTTTGCAGGAGCCTTCTTGGTTGCAGCAGGAGCCTTAGTAGCTGTCTTCTTGGCAGGAGCCTTGGCTGCAGTAGCGGTCTTCTTGGCAGCAGGCTTCTTCTCGGCACGGAGTTTTTCAGCCTCTTTCTCTATCTTCTCGAGCTTAGCCTGCAGACGGACAATCTCCTTGTCCTTTACCTCGATTTCCTCATCCTGATTCTTGATGGTGGTGAGAAGACCCTCCAACTGGTCGTTATCCACATCAGAAGGATACAAGTCGTTGACACGATTGAGGAAGTCGCCAAGAATATTCATATAGTTGGTGAAAGCATCGAAAGGATCGCTGTAGATACCACGGTCAAGACCTACATTGCTTGGTTTGGTGGTCATGAAGCGGAAGTTGTTGCTTGCCTGCAGGTAATCCCAGTCCTGATTGATACGAGGATCGTTGGCAATGCGGACACGGTCGGCAACACTATAAAGTTTGTTGAAAGCCTCACGCTGCATAGAATTACCCAACCATGTGCTGACATCGCGCTCCTCGTCTACCCAACTCAGGGTATCAGGAACATTCAACTCGCCTACCGATTTCATCTTCTTGCAAATCTCGATAGGAGTAGAGAAGGTGATGCCCTTCTCCTTGGCGCAAGCTGGCAGAGCCTTCAGGAACTCCAGAATGTTGCTTGACAAGGGCTGGGCAATACCGAGAGCAGACAGCTCCATGAAGATATTAATTACCTGCTCCTCTTGAGGCAAGGCAGCAATCTGATTGATATAGTTGTCGGCGAAGAGAGGATAGCCGTCCCAGTTGCTGTTGTTGAACCGCAGAGAGACATCATCGCTCAGGCGCACATCACGCAGCAAGAGCTTGAGCTTTGGAGCCAGGGCGCAGTTGTAAACATAGTGAGGAGACTTCCATCCCAACACATGCTTGGCACCCTCTGTAAGCATGCCGGCAAAACCCATCTGTGAAGCCTGCAAACCGATATCATCGCTATAGATGAGTGAAGAGTTGCGCAACACCTGTGGCTTCTTGCCAAAGTACTCCTCCATCTTGGCAGCCTGACGCTGTACTTCGGCTTTAAAGCTCTCCTCGTTGACGAGAGATGCCAAGCCATGAGAATAAGGTTCGGCAAGGAACTCTACGCAACCAGTCTTGTTGAGATCCTGCAACTTCTCCAACACCTGAGGCGCATGTAGCTCCAACTGCTCCATACCCACACCAGAGATAGAGAAAGCCACCTTGAAATACTGTCCGTTGGCCTTGATCATATCCTCAAGAGCTGTGAGGGCAGGCATATAAGAACGCTCAGCAATATCACTGATACTACGCTCGTTCTCATAGTCATCGTAGTAATAATGGTCGGTACCGATATCGAAGAAACGATACCTCTTCAGATGGATGATCTGATGTATTTCGAAATATAAACAAATTGTCTTCATAAAAAAAATAAAATTTGAACGTTTAACTTCACTCTTCACTTCACACCTACTTCCACCCCAGTGTCTTGAGGTAAAGGTCCTTGATGCGTGCTCCCACCTTCTCCCAGGTTATCTGGTCGACCTCATTTTTGCCTTCCACAGACAGATAGTCGAAGAGGCTCTCGTTGTGGCAAATGCTATAGATGGCATCAGCCAGGGCATGAATGTCCCAGTAATCTACCTTGATACAGTTGGTCAGGATTTCACCACAACCACTCTGCTTGGAGATAATCGTAGGCGTGCCACACTGCATGGCCTCCAAAGGAGAGATACCAAAAGGCTCGCTCACCGAAGGCATGACATAGACATCAGAGTCTTTCAGGCACTCATACACCTGCTTGCCACGCATGAATCCCGGGAAGTGGAAACGGTCGGCAATGCCACGCTCTGCAGCGAGATAAATCATCTGATTCATCATATCGCCGGAACCAGCCATACAGAAACGCACATTGCGAGTACGATGCAACACCATATTGGCAGCCTCGACAAAGTATTCCGGACCTTTCTGCATAGTGATACGTCCCAAGAAGGTAACCACTTTCTCCTTGCCCTTATGGTCGGGACGAGGAATGTCCTGCCACTCCTGCTTCAATGGATAAACAGCATTGTGCATGGCAAAACACTTGCGTGGGTCCTGATGATACTGATTGATGACTGTCTGACGGGTAAGCTCTGACACACACATGATGCAATCGGCATTGTCCATACCATCCTTCTCGATGGAATAAACGGTAGGGTTCACCTTGCCACGGCTTCGGTCGAAGTCGGTGGCATGAACGTGGATACAAAGAGGTTTGCCACTCACCTTCTTGGCGTGGATACCTGCGGGGAAGGTAAGCCAGTCGTGAGCATGAATGATGTCGAACTCCTCAGAACGAGCCACCACTCCTGCAATGACAGAATAGTTATTGATTTCGTCGTGAAGGTTGGAAGGATATCCACCAGCAAAGCCCATACAGCCGAGGTCATTGACATTCATATAATTGAAGTCGGCATAGATATGATCACGATAACGGAAATAGTCATTAGGGTCCATGATGTTGCCCACACGCTGCTTCACATAGTCATAGTTGACATCGCGCCAGGCTATAGGCACACAGTTCATGGCTACAATTTTAGCGGCACTACGGTCTTCATCACCAAAAGGATGAGGCAGACAGAGAGTGATATCCACATCGCCCTGAGCATGCAATCCCTGTGAGATACCAAAATTGGCAGTAGCCAAGCCACCAAATACATGAGGAGGATACTCCCATCCAAACATTAATACTTTCATATTGCAGTCCTCCTTATTTAATATTGATATTTTTCAAGTAGTTCGAGCGCACGCAGAATCTCTGCCACATTCATGGCAAAGGAGATAGCACCTCGCCCTGTAAATGGAGGGTTGCCATCGAAGAGCTCGCTGATAGTGCCCAAACAATGGCATGACATCTCATCGTCATAGCCCACCATCTGGCGCTCAATGAAGCTCAGACGTGTACGCTTATACATCTTCAGACTTGCCTCCATATAGAAGCCACCCAGCCATGGCCATGCTGTACCCTGATGATAAGCATAGTCGCGCTGGCTCTGCGGACCTACATAGACAGGGTTGTATCCGCCACTCTTTGGTGAGAGTGAACGCAGGCCCTTAGGTGTAAGAAGCTCTCGGGTACAGATGTCGAGCACACGCTTCTTCTGGTCCTGCGACAATGGAGAGTAGTCGAAGGCTACAGGGAATATCATATTGGGACGAACACTCCAGTCAATCATCTTGCCGTCAACATAGTCGTAGAGATAACCATACTCGTTGAGGAAAGTGTCGAGGAACGACTGCTTGGCAAGTTCGGCTGCCTCGAGGAACTGCTGCTGATCTTTCTCCTTGCCTGCCAACTCGCACAGAGAGGCACAGAAGCAAAGGGCATTATACCACAAGGCATTAAACTCGACGATGTATCCCGTACGGGGAACAACAGGATGCCCGTTGGCAGTGGAGTTCATCCATGTCACAGCCTTGTCCTTGCCGTCGGTGTAAAGAAGTCCGTTGGGCATCAGCTTCAGGTTGGGGTGATGATTGCACTTCACGTACATCACTACGTCCTTGATAAACTTGCCGTACTTCTTGAGGCAAGCTTCTTTTCCTTTCTCCTTGGCATACTGCTGCAAAGCCCATACTGCCCACAAAGGCACATCGGGCTGGTCAATCTCTGCAATATGTACGGTGACAGGCTTGCCCTCCATGAACTCGTAATAACCCTTCATAGCTGTCTTCATGACCAACTCAAAGTAATCGTCTTCCTCGATGGAGAGTGTCAGACCAGGCAAAGAGATGAACGTGTCGCGGGCACGACACTTGAACCAAGGATAACCGGCAATGATGTATCGGTCGTCGTTGCTTTCGCGACGATGGAACTGATGGGCTGCATTGACCAGACAATGGAAGAAATTGTCGCGTGGCGCACGCTCGTTCACTTCCTTGTCGAAGAGTGCCTTCAGACTGCGCGATTTGATTTCGGATGTGGAAGCGGCAAAGACGATGGTCTCACCCTTCTTGATGTTCATCTCGAAATAGCCGGGAACATAGAGGTCCTCATTGGAAGCATAGCCGCGCTCCTGCTCCTTGGGATACTCCACACCACGATACCAGTCGGGCTGGAAGATGAAATTATTCTTCTTGGAGAACTGCATGAACAGGTCGGGATAACCGGCATACATACATGTCTTGATGCCATTGTCGACCTCAGCATAATCTCTTGAAGCAGTTGCATTCTCGTGAGTAAACTGTCTCACGCTGCGGAATGCAAGGAAAGGACGGAACCTCAGTGTAGTGGCAGAATGTCCATCCACCAAGGTGTAACGCAACAAAATACGATTCTCATAATGCTGGAACACCACTTCCTTCTTCAGAATGACGCCTCCCACACGATACAACGTGGTAGGAACCTTATCGCAATCGAATTCACGGATGTACTTGTGTCCCATCGGATTGTAGTTGTTGCCTTGATACTTGTGCAGTCCAAGATTGAATTCAGCGCCATGCTGAATCACCGTAACATCGAGCGAGCTCAGGAGCACATGGTTGTCATCGTCCAGTTCTGGAACCGGCACAACCAATAGACCATGATACTTGCGGGTATTACAGTCCACAATCGTAGAGCACGAATAAGCACCAGAGCGGTTGGTACGCAACAACTCCTTGGGCAATGACTCTTGAAGGTTAGTCATCAGGGCCTTTTCGAATTTTAGATAACTCATAGATCTATATTAAGGTTTTAGTTTTTAATACATTACTTTAGATTGGTTCAAAGGTAACGATTTTTTGTTGTATAACAAAGTTTTTTCGGATAAAAATAGTTGAAATTTTGCTTTATCATGTTTTTTTTAGCCAAATCAACTTACTTTTTGAGCAAAACAGCATGTTGACAACACCCAGACTGGCAGCCGTCAACCACTTTATACGAAAAAAGAGGAGCAAGTTGCCCGCTCCTCTTATCAGGCAGGAATCAGGAAATTGATGACCTCCTGCTCTACCGTTATCTTATAGCTACCCTTAGGGGTGTTCATCAGACGACCATCCACACCGATGAGGGCATGCGAAGCCTCCTTCACCTCCACCTCACGGGTACGGTAAGGATGCACACTGCGATGGTTGAGGAACTTACCGCGCACGAAGAGATAGAATCCTTCGAAGAGCTGTGTGATCTGCGGATGATACACCACCGACACATCGAGCAGTCCGTTATAGGGCACGGCGTTAGGTGTCTGCCCATATCCTGAGGCATTGCCTATGCACATGGTCATCACCCTGCGCTGTATCTCATCCTCATTGATCTTGACATGCATCTTGTAGTCGAGGCGCTGGAAAATCATGAGCACAAAAGAAGAGATGAACGAAAGTGTGCGGGAACCCAGGAAGTGATGGGTCTTGCGACGCAGATTCATGATAGCGGCAATCAAGCCCACGTTGATGCAGTTCAGGAAGTAACGATGGCACTTCTCGTCGCGCTTGTTCGTATAACGGATACAACCCAAGTCGATTTTCCTGATACGGCGCTGTTTCAGCCATTTGATGGTCTGCTCATAATCGCTGTCGGAGAATCCCCAGAAATGGGCGAAGTCGTTCATCATGCCATGAGGGATTACGCCAAGGGCTATCCCTTCACGAGTAGCCTTGTCTACCTGCATCAGACAGTTGACGGCATCATTGAGTGCAGAGTCGCCTCCCACAATGACTATTGTCTTATAGCCATTGTTGATAAACATCTTCACCAACCGTTCCACACTTTTCTGGTTCTCACTCTGCACAAAGTCGTAGTCGACATGCTGCTGGCGCAACACCTTCTCTATCTTGAGCCAGCGTTTTCCTTCACGCCACCCGTTACGGGGGCAATAGAGCAATCCCCACTTGTTTTCATTAACCGCCATGATCTATATTTTGTTTTTATATTTCAAGATTTACCTGTCCACGTCGCCTGTCAGCTCGAATATCTGTTCCACCTTATCTGCCATGGGCTGCAAGGCGTCCACCCAATGTATGGTGAAGCCTCTGCGCTCCATGCCGCGGAACCATGTCATCTGTCGCTTGGCAAACTGATGTATGGCTATCTCCAAGCCTCGGAACATCTCGTCGTAGGATGTCTTACCTGTCGCATATTCTGTAACAAACTTGTATTCCAAGCCGTAGTATATCAAGTCTTCTGCAGGAAT
>ERZ780112.44-NODE-44-length-28268-cov-4.37217_pt1 | contig 28268 bp, 20 predicted proteins | sample MGYA00511571_ERZ780112 | MGnify/ENA primary metagenome ERZ780112 (study PRJEB29588, sample SAMEA2144299) | human gut metagenome | biome: human gut; feature: human-associated habitat; material: faeces | place: Denmark | collected 2008/2010 ...
GGCTTCCCGGCGAAGAATATGACGGCTGGATGGAGACGGTCTTCCGCCTGCGCGCGGAGGCCGTTGCTTCCGGCGGCGGAGGAAGTTCCAATCCTTTCAGACTCCGCAACTGGCTTGACGCGGAGGTGGCTTCATTGACGGCAATGCCATTCAAAGGCATTGAATATTACTGCGTTCCCGGTAGCGAGGTGCCAAAGCGCACCGCCGTCGCGATGTCCGGGTTCACTACTGATTTCATAAATGAATATGCCCCCGCTTTCTCAGGACGGATCCGCTATGTGGTGGCTCCGTCCCTGGACCAGTGCGAACGGATGTCCGGCTTTCTGTTCAACGCCTATTCCAACCCAATGATGTCCTCCGCTTCCGGAAAAGTTTCTGACAGAGTGTTTTACGGAAAGATTTTCGGCACGGATCTGATCCTGTCCAACTTTTACGATGACAGGCGCGACATCGCCCTTCTTATTCTGCGGTCAGCCTGGCCTAAAGCCCTGCCGATGGTGCAGGAAGGGATCGCCGCCTATCACGGCGGCTACATGGATCTGTCTTATTCGGATCTTAAGTCCTCTCTCCGTCGCTATCTTGCCACGAACAGGAATCTTGACCTGACGAGCGATGACAACTTCTACGACCTTTCGATCCCCGTTGCCGGCAGGGACGGTGTCACCGCCGCCGTGGTTCCGGTCGAAGGCCTGGTCGGAGCCGCCATTGTCGAATATTCATTGACGCAGTACGGTCCCCGCAAGACTCGTGAGCTTCTTGGATGCCGGACTTACGCCGACATATTCAAAACCCTCTCCATCCCCGCATCCGACATCAACGATTTCATCCGCGGTGTTCTATAGGCATTGTCAGTCAAGATCCTTGATCATCCTGTCGTAGATGTGGCCGAAGAACAGGGTCTCGCCGTCGGATCGGAATCCGAGGGCGGAGTAGTAGGTGAAAAGACGGGGCTTTATCTTATCGACAATCAGACTGATGCGAGGCAAGCCTTTCCTGCGGCCCTCCTCGATGCCGTCCAGCATCAGCAGGTGGCCGATGCGGTCGGTCGTGCCGGAATGCTCGAATGTCATCTTGCGGAACTCCGGAAGGACGGCCATGCTGTCAAGGTAGAACTCACCTGGAAGGCACTCAGGCTCGGAGGCGTTGGCCTGATTGTTATCTGTTGTCTTCGGTGTGTCTTCATCTGTTGAGGCGTTCTGCCGCGAGGAGCAAGAAAAACCGCTGCCCTCGAACACGGAATCCAGAAGGCTCCAGGTCAAGTTCTTGACTGCCGGATAGTCATCTCCTGAATATGCCGTCAGCGAGCCGACAGCCTTGCCGTCGACACAGGCGATCCTGGTTCTGGCGAAGGAATAAAGCGTGTCCGGTCTGGCACAGATCGCCCCGAAAGCCCTGACAGCCTCCTCGACTCCCACTGACACGGCTCCGAGTTCGATCCTCTGATCGGAATCGGCTCCTGGAAAAACATCATAACCCATTGCGGCAAGGACGTTCCTTGCGATGAACTCGCCGTCAGACGGACGGGCATCACGGATGGTGAAATCCATAAAAGTCTAGTTTAATTGATGAACTGTGCTTTGAGAGCCTCCAGCTTCGCGTCGGCGTCAGGGCCTTTGGCTCCGAAGTAGAACTTGATCTTCGGCTCGGTGCCGGAAGGACGGACAGAGACGACATCTCCGGCCTCGTTGAAGAACTGGAGAACATTGGACTTCTGGAGTCCGGTCTTTTCCGGCTCGTTGTAGTCGATGACCTTGATGACCTTCGAGCCGACAATCTCCGCGGGAGGGTTCTGTCTGAAATCCGCCATGATTCTCTGTATCTCCTCGGCTCCGCTCTTGCCTTTGCGGACCAGAGAGACCAGCGACTCCTTGCGGTAGCCATATTCAGAATAGATTTTCTGGAGCAGTCCGTAGAGGGTCAGCCCCTGTTCGGCGGCCCAGGCGGCGCACTCGGCGACCATCACGCAGGCCACAGGAGCGTCCTTGTCGCGCACGAACTCGCCCACGTTGAAGCCATAGCTCTCCTCTCCTCCGCAGATGAACTCGCCCTTGCCCTCGTTCTCACGCACGATCTCCTCGATGTACTTGAATCCTGTCAGCACGTCGTAGCACCTCACGCCGAAGCCGCGGCCTATCTCGGCGATCAACTCTGTTGTGACGATGGTCTTGGCGATGTACTTCGTGGAATCCAGCCTGCCGAGTTCCTTCCAGCGGGTCAGGATGTAATATGTCAGGATGGAGGCCGTCTGGTTGCCGTTCAACCGCACCAGCCTGCCTTCGTTGTCGCGCACGGCGATTCCAAGCCGGTCAGCGTCAGGGTCGGACGCCATCACGAGATCCGCACCCTTCCTTTCGGCCATCTCAAGAGCCATCTGCATCGCGGCCGGCTCCTCAGGGTTCGGAGAGGCCACAGTCGGGAAGTCCCCGTCGCTGATGTCCTGATCGGGTACGTGGATAATGTTCTCGAAACCAAGACGTTTCAGAGCCTCTGGAACAATGCGGACACCCGCTCCGTGAAGCGGAGTGTAGACAATCTTCATGTCCTTGTGTTTGGCGCGGGCCTCAGGGCTGAGGGTCAGCGAGAGGATGTCCGAGATGTAGGCGTCGTCCATCGCCTTGCCCATAAGCTCGACCTCACCGCAGCGTTCTCCTCTTTCGAACTTCACCTGCGAAGGCTCCGTCACCTTGTTGACCTCGTCGATGATCTCCTGATCGACCGGCGCTGTGATCTGCGCTCCGTCGGACCAGTAGACCTTGTAGCCGTTATATTCCTTAGGATTATGCGAGGCCGTGACCATCACGCCGGCGATGGCTCCCATCCTGCGGATCGAGTAGCTCAATTCCGGCGTAGGACGGAGATTGTCGAAGATGAACACATGCAGGCCATTGGCGCTGAATATGTCCGATGCGATCTTGGCGAACTGCTTGGAGTTGTTGCGGCTGTCATAGGAAATGCAGACGCGGATGTCATCGCCGGTCGCCTTTTTAAGAATATAGTTGGACAGCCCCTGGGTCGCCATGCCGACAGTATATTTGTTCATCCTGTTGGTTCCGACTCCCATGATGCCTCTGAGTCCTCCGGTGCCGAACTCCAGATTCTTGTAGAAAGCATCCTCGAACCCGGCCGGGTCGTTGTTCCGCAGTTCCAGAACCTTCATCTTTGTCTCGGGATCAAAATCCCCCTCCAGCCACTTCCTGGCGTTCTCATTGTAGTCCTGTGCCATAATTTATGCGTTAAATAATTTATCCTTCATGCGCTCTGTGCCCACAAGGATTACAAATTTACTCAAAAAATCGGCTTTTATTAAATGTTTAAAAATATAATGGTAAAGATTTGACAGTTATTTCGGGGTATACGGACAGTAAGGGCGATCAGATTTTTTTATCTATTTTTGCAACAGTAATGGACTGTTTTGAGAAATTCATAGTTGAGAACGAGGCCGCGGACACGGTGCGCCTGGTGATGGCCCGGCGGGAATGGCCGGTCCCAGAGGATCCGTTTCTTGCGGACATCGATGCGAAGACGTTGGTGGTCAACACAATCGAGGCGCGAAGGAAACTGCGGAAGAAGCTTCCGGAATGGGTGGCATGCACCGGGCTGGTCTACCCTTCTTCGCTGTGTGCGGAACAGTGCAGCTCTTCGGACACGGCGCGTTACAAGGCGGCGATCGTAAAAAGAATCTTTAATGAATATGTTGGTTCAGCCGCTTCGGCGGATTCGGCGACCGAAAATAAAATGGTGACTGAGCCTGTCGAAGTGACCAGCGGAATCAGAAAGACCGGCAGGATCGCCGACCTGACAGGCGGGCTTGGAGTGGACTCGTGGGCGTTCGGCGAGGTGGCGGCGGAAGTGCTTTACAATGAGATGAATCCGGAACTTGCTGCGGCGGCGAGGCACAACTTCAAGGCTCTGGGAGCCACGAACATATTCATAAAGAATTCTGAGGCGACGGCGGACTCGGTGGAAGGCATAATCGGGGACTTCTGGCCAGACATCATATTCCTTGATCCGGCGAGAAGGGACCTTGCCGGGAAAAAGGTCTTTCTGCTGGAGGACTGCTCGCCCGACGTGCTGAAAATGCTCCCGAAACTGCTTGGAATCAGTAGGTTCGTGTTCCTGAAGCTTTCCCCTATGGCCGACATAACGATGGTTGTCGAGAGGTTGGACAGGTCTTACGAGGCTTTTCTGCAAGCCACTTCCGGGGAGGGTTGGAACGGACAATGGGTGCGGGAAGTCCATGTGGTCGCCAGCGGCGGGGAGTGCAAGGAACTGCTGATCCTCCTGGACCGGGAATGGAACGGGGGTTATTCATTGACCTGTCGCGAGGATGGCAACACGCTGACATTCACTTCGAAAGAGATCGCCGAGGCGAAGGCGGCGCTTCCGGACTCAACATTCGCGAGGATCATCTTCGAACCGGGAAAGTCGCTGACCAAGGCCGGAGCCTTCAATGCGCTCTGCGAGAGGTTCAGCCTTGTGAAACTGGGACGTTTCACCCACCTTTATACCATCGGCGAGCCGCTGTCCGACAGCGAGTTGGAAGATCGTGTCAAGGAATTCAGAGACTTCGGCAAAGTCTACCGCGTGAAAGAAATCCTCCCTCTTGACAAGGCTTCGATCAAGGACATCGGTAAGCGCTATCCGCATTCCGAAGTCTCGGCGAAGAACATCCCAATGTCCAGCGATGAACTGCGTTCCCGCCTGAAAGTCAAGTCCGGCAACGACGCCCACATCTTCGGAGTCCGTATCGAGACCCCATACAACCAGGACAACTATCTGATTGTCACTGACCCGGCCAGCCGCTGAGATTGCTCCTTCAAGGATCCAGCAGGCTACTGAGCCCGCCGGTCACTGAACCCGGCGAAGCGCCGGGAGCGGGATCTGGAATATTCAAAATAGGGTACAAAAAAAGGGAAAGCTTAGTACATCGCACCGCTACGACCTCCTACCCTTGCTGCCTTCCGACCCTGGGGGAATTCAGAGGGAGCTGGTCGTGTACGACTTTCCCTGACTGCAAATATACTACTTTTCGTTGAAACTGTCAAAAATGAATGGCAGGATGTCGTCCACTTTGTCAAATTTCCACGTTTTCTTCGTTCCGTACATGATCACGCTCATCGCCTGGCCGGACAAAGTCTGGTACTCGGCCATCACCTGACGGCATGCGCCGCAAGGCGAGCACGGGCCGTCGCTGACCGTTCCCTCAAAGCCACCGACGATTGCCAGGGAAACCATGGCCTTACCTGGATAATTGGCGCTGGCTGAGAACATCGCGGTTCTTTCCGCACAAAGGCCGGAAGGGTAGGCGGCATTCTCCTGATTGGCGCCTTTCACGATCGTCCCGTCCTCCAGGCGAAGGGCGGCGCCGACGTTGAATCTGGAATATGGAGCGTAGGAGCCTTTCTGAGCCTCGATGGCAGCCTCGACAAGTTGCCTGTCCTGAGGATTCATTTCCTCGGCGGAGGAATATTCTGTGTAGTTTATGTCCAGCTTTACTGCTTTCATGTTCAGTGGTTTTGTGTAACATCATTCAAAGTTAGCAAAAATTGTGCATATTCAAGCATTTGAGTAAATTTGTAGGCCCTTATCGCACGAAGCCTCTTCACCGCCTGCGGTGAAAGCAAGTCCCTTCCCCGAGGGAAGGGATTTAGGGTTGGGGTAACGTAAAGTGATTTTCAGTGGGCAGTCACTTGGAACGTAAGATACATTTAATAGGACGTAATCGCCTATAAGCGAGAGAAGAAGTAAGTTATGAGAATCTGCGTCGGTCTTTCGGGAGGAGTTGACTCCAGTGTCGCCGCTCTGCTTCTGAAGCGGCAGGGCTATGATGTGTTTGCCATGTTCATGCAGAACTGGCACGACGCGGACGCCACGCTGCACGGGGACTGCGAGTGGGAGGAGGATCGCTTCGTGGCGGAGATGGTCGCCCGCAAGATCGGTATCCCGTTCTATTTCGTCGATCTATCAAAGGAGTACCGCCAGAGGGTGGTGGACTACATGTTCAATGAATATTCCGCCGGTCGTACCCCTAATCCGGACGTTCTGTGCAACCGCGAGATCAAGTTCGACGCTTTCCTCAAGGCCGCCGGAAAGCTTGGGGCCGACATGGTCGCTACGGGCCATTATTGCCGCCGCGTCCCGCTGCTGGACGCTGACGGCAGGCAGGTCATGATTGACGGCCAGCCTCAGTGGAGGTTACTTGAAGGGGTAGATCCGAACAAGGATCAGAGCTATTTCCTTTGCCAGCTCAGTCAGGAGCAGCTCGGCAAGGCTCTCTTTCCGATCGGCCACCTGACGAAGCCGGAAGTCAGGGAGTTGGCCCGCCAGGCCGACCTTCCGTCAGCCGACAAGAAGGATTCCCAGGGAATATGCTTCGTCGGCAAGGTGGATCTTCCGACGTTCCTTCAGCAGAAGCTCAAGCCCGCGGAGGGCGACGTGGTGGAGGTGTACGATGCCTACTACGCTCAGAGCGAGCAGTATCGCTTCGTCCACGACACCCTCTCCTCGCTGCTGGAGACTCCAGGCGAGCCGATGATGGTCACTGAATATTCCTCCGAGGATTCCGGAGGGAAGCCGTTCAACAACCGCCGGGTCACTGACAGTAACAGTCCGGCCACTGAGCCTGTCGAAGTGGCTAAATCTACAGGAAAGGCCGATTGGAGTGAAAGTGGCCCCGCACCTTCCGCGTTTCGCGCTCCATCCCGTCTCGCCTGCGGCGAGCCACCCGTTCACGAGGCCACGGGCGGCCACGGGTGCGGAACCACATCCACTCCAACCGGAGGGTTATCGCACCGGAATGACTTCGATGTGGAAAAAATCGCCAGGTTAAGCGATGAGGAACTGATGAGGTTGTCAGAACCGATACGGTACGATGACATCAAGTTCGAGACGGAGACCTACCGGGCTGGGAAAAAGCACATCAAGAAGACACGATACAAGGAGAATCCGTTCGGAAAGATTGTCGGACGGCACGACGGGGCGCAGTTCTACACGATCGGCCAACGGAAAGGTCTCAACATCGGAGGACATAAGGACTCCATCTTTGTGATTGCCACGGATGTTCCGCGAAACATCATATACGTCGGCGAGGGGCACACTCACAAGGGGTTGTCACGCAGTTGTTTACGGATCGCGTCCCAAGATATTCATTGGATCAGGACAGACCTTGCGATGGCAGACGGCGAAATCCGCCGCTACCGGGTCCGCATCCGTTACCGCCAACCACTTCAGGACGCGTTCCTGATCAAGAGGCCGAACGGCATATTCATCCTCTTCGACATCCCGCAACGCGGCATTTCCAACGGCCAGTTCGCCGCCTGGTACTCCCGTGACGGCGAGATGCTTGGCTCCGGAGTCTATTAATCCACAACCAGTCTACTGTCCGGGAGCGTCGCTCAGGGATTTCGCCGCTGACTCGCCGGCAATGTAGCCGGTGGAGAAGGCGCACTGAAGGTTGTAGCCGCCGGTGTCACAGTCCATGTCGAGAACCTCGCCGCAAAGGTAGAGGCCGGGCTTGAGGCGTGACTCCATCGTCTTCGGCATCACCTCGTCCGTGGATATTCCTCCAGCCGTGATGACACAGCGTTCGTAGCCCACGAAGCCGATTATCTCGAACCTCCAATCCTTCAATGTCTTGGCCAGCAGGTCAAGGTCGATGTCATAGTAGCGCCTCGGCTGGCGGCTGAAACGGCGGTTCCTTGACGGGGCATATTCAGACTTCTTCAGATCGACCTTCATGATGTCGGGATTCCACGCCTGGAAGCCGGGGATGAGTTCCCACGGCATCAGCTTTCCAAGAAGGATCCTGTACATTTCCTTGCCGTTCAGTCCGCGGCCATCCTTCCACTGACGGGTGCGGGGATCGTTCTTGATCTCCTGCCAGATGGTCTTGATGCGGCTGTTGAGCTCCTCCTGCGGCACACCCGGCTTAAGATCCAGCGAGAACATCACCTTCCCGCCGTTCATCAAGGCTTTCACACATTTGCGGCTGACCTGGAAGCCGATCGGCCCCTCGATACCGCCGTCCGTGAAGTCCACATCACCGAACTCCGTCTCCGATTTCGAGCCGTCGAATGTCACCGTAAGGTTTACATTCTTTAGTTTGGCGCCTCTGAGAGCCTCGCCGCTGCCGGTCATCGGAGTCTCTCTGTGAACATGTCCCTTCAGATCCGTCTCCGGCCTGTCGATGATCTTGTAGCCCTTCGGAACCAGGGCTGTCAGCGACGGGAAGCACGGGATAACATTGTGGCCGAAAAGCCTTGCCCATCCGTACCCGTCGCCGGTCGAGCCGGTTCCCGGATAGGAAAGTCCTCCCGTCGCGATGATCAGTTTAGAGCACTCGAATGTCTCGCCATCGGCGCATCGGATCGAGAAGCCTGGCAGGACATCCGTCACCTCCCTGTCGGTCAGCAGCGTCACGCCGCGGCGCAGCACCACCTCGACGATGGTGTCCAGCACGTCCGAAGCCCTGTGTGAATATGGAAACGCTCTGTCCCCCCTTTCCACGACGGTCTCCAGACCGTTGCTCTCAAGGAAATCAATCGTGTTCTCCGGAGTGAAGTTGTAGAACGCCGGCTTGACGAAATTAGGATTGGTGCGGATGTGCTGCGAGAACTCGTTCCAGTCCTTCAGATTGGTGAAGTTGCACCGTCCCTTGCCCGTGAACAGGATTTTCCTGCCAGGCCGGGGCATCTTCTCAAGTACTGTGATCCGTGCTGAACTCCCAAGGGGAAGCGCTTTGGTGGCTCCGTAGGCGGCCATAAGTCCTGCCGCTCCGCCTCCGATGATGATAATGTCTGAATACATGGTGCAAAGTTAAAAATTTTTGCTTATCTTTGCAGTCCATTTCCAAGAGAAATGTAGCAAGCCACTTTAGCTCAGTCGGTAGAGCAGCGCATTCGTAACGCGCAGGTCGTCAGTTCGAGCCTGATGAGTGGCTCCCCAAAAGCGGGAGGTCTTTCTGGATCTCCCGCTTTTGGTATTTGTCAAGATCCCGCTCCCGGCGCTTCGGCTGGTTCAGTTATTGGCGGGCTCAGTAGCTGACTGGATCTTTGAAGGAGCAGGCTCAGCGGCTGGCAGGGTCAGTGTGTCTGTTGTCGAAGTACCGAACCGCAGAAGGTTTAGATCACGCGCATCTTGGCGTATTTCAGGAGCAGGAGTTTCTCGCCGTAGGAGTCGAAGGCGATTTTGGCCTTGAGGTCGGGGGCGGTGCCGGTGATCTCAAGGATCTTGCCTGGGCCGAAGCGGTTGTGCTCGATCCGCTGGCCGGTCTTGAAGTCGGTCATCGGAGCCGGGACAAAGTCGGCGTCGGAGATCTTCGGAGGGAGAGGACGGTTGCGCAGGGCCTCGATCCTGGAGGCTGTCGGGTTGGCCGCAGAGGTCTGCCTGCTCTCGTACCTGACACTGCCGGAAGAACCGTAGGGATTGCCTCCGCCCATTCCGAATCTGTTGGCAGAGCGGCCATTGCCTCCGGAGTACCTGCCTGAGCCTGTGCCATGGCTGCCGCCGAGCCTGCCTGAGCCTCCGCCGTAATTGCCGCCGAACCTGCCTGAACCTCCGCCTGAGAAGCGGTCGGAGCCATGACCGGAACCGAATCCGCGCGAGCCGAAGCCACCGAAGTCGTCATCGGTGGTGGAATCCGCGAAGTCGTCGTTCCTCAGAGGATTGGCGACATATTCAGAATCAATCTCCTTGATGAAGCGGCTCGGGGAGTTGGACTCGTGCTTGCCGTTGCGCATCCTGGTGTTGGCGAACGAGAGGCAGACGGCCTTCTTGGCGCGCGTCATCGCAACGTAGAAAAGGCGGCGCTCCTCCTCGATGTCGGCAGGGGAGGCCAGCATGCCTCCGGTCGGGAACAGATTCTCCTCCAGGCCGGCCACATAGACATAGGGGAACTCAAGACCTTTGGCCGAGTGCACAGTCATAAGGGCGATCTTGTTGTTGGTGTCCTCCTCGTCCTCCACGTCCACATTGGAAAGCAGGGAGATGTTCTCCAGGAAATCTCCCAACGTGAACACAGGGTAACTGACCTCCGTGTCCTCCTCGGCCTCTCCCTCGACGATGAGGTCGCGGAGATATTCATCCCTCCTTTCCTCGATGAAATGGGTGACACTGTTGATGAGTTCCTCGATGTTGGAGGCCCTGGACTGAGCCTCGATGGACGGGTCGTTCTTGTGGAAGGCGTACAGGCCGCAGGCGTTGGAGATGCCCGTGGCAAGCTCGTCGGCGTTGGTCGAGGCCACCTTCGACGCGAATCCGTCGATCATCTCACAGAATGAGCGGATCTTCGCGACGGCGGCCTGCTTGAGGCCGAACTCGGCGAACCTTTCTGAATATGCCGCCTTGAACAGCGAGCATTTCAGGTCGTAAGCCAAGGCTCCCAGGGCGTTGAGCGATGTTTCGCCGATGCCCCTGGACGGGGTGTTCACTATCCTCTTGAAGGACTCGTCGTCGTTGACGTTCACGACCAGTTTCAGGTAGGCCATCATGTCCTTGACCTCGGCTCTGTCGAAGAAGGAGTTGCCGGAATAGATCATGTAGGGAAGGTTCCTCTTCCTCAAAGCCTCCTCCAAGGCCCTTGACTGGGAGTTCGTCCTGTAGAGGATGGCGAAATCCTGGTACCGAGCATGGTCGGACTGCATCCTCTCCACAATCCCGGAGGCGATGGCGACGGCCTCGTCCTGCTCCGACCAGCTTTTCAGAAGACGGATCTTCTCACCTTCCTCGCCGACGGCCACACATGTTTTCGGGATTCTGTTCTCGTTCTTGGCTATCAATGAGTTGGCGGCGTTCACGATATTGGCCGTCGAGCGATAGTTCCTCTCAAGACGGAAGATCTGACTCTCGGGGAAGTCCTTTTTGAAATTAAGAATATTCTCGATCTTGGCCCCGCGGAAGGCGTAGATGGACTGCGAGTCGTCACCCACCACACAGAGGTTCCGGTGCCTCTCGGTCAACTTCTTCAGGATCAGGTACTGGGCGAAGTTCGTGTCCTGATACTCGTCCACGAGAATGTAGTCAAAGCGGGCGGCGATGGCCTCCTTCGCCTCGGGAAAGTCCCGAAGCAGGATGTTCATGTTCAGTAATATGTCGTCGAAGTCCATCACGCCGGAGTTCTTGCACTTCTCGGCGTAGCGGGAGTAGATGTCGCATATTCTTGGCTTGCGTGCGTGGGTGTCGTTGATGATCGCCTGCTGGTTGTTCCGATAGGCGGCGGCGGTGATGAGGTTGTTCTTGGCCATGGATATTCTTGAAAGGACATCCTTCGGCTTGTAAACCTTGTCATCCAGCCCGAGTTCCTTTATGCAGGCCTTTATGCCGCTCACCGAATCGCTGGTGTCGTAGATGGTGAAAGTGGAAGGGTAGCCGAGCAAGGCGGCATATTCCCTTAGAAATCTTATGAATATGGAGTGGAAAGTTCCCATGTAGAGCCTTCTGGCCTTCCTTTCCCCGACCATCACGGCGATTCTTTCCTTCATCTCGCTGGCCGCCTTCTTCGTGAAGGTCAATGCCATGATCCTCGCCGGATCACATCCCCTCTCAAGAATGTAGGCGATCCTGCTCGTCAACACCCTTGTCTTCCCGGATCCCGCACCAGCCACAATAAGCACCGGTCCGTCCACACTGCCGACCGCCTTCTTCTGCTCGGCGTTCAGCCCTTCAAAAATAGCGCTTTCTTTCTTTTCCATAACGGGTACGAAATTACGGAAAATTTCCCAATAGTAAGTACTAAGTAATCATTAAATATGAGGCCTGCGCCAAAGAATGTCTTTCCGCCGGCATAGCGCCGTTTGTCATTATCATTACAGATGGCCGGAAGTTTTAATTATTTTAGAGGTCTTCAGAATTGGCCAGATCAGTTGAACAAAAACATCAAGATCGACACCCAAAAACTTAATGCACTTACAAAGGCGCTGGAAGATGCTGCCAAGAAGCACGATGAAGCGGAATCGGTGTGATTCTGTAGCTTTCGATTGCCTTCTGGATGGTCTTGCTGTGCGGACATATTCCTATGAATGTCTGTTTTCCATTAAGGTTTTATTAAGGTTTTGCGGAAACTTATGGAAAATAAAGGAAAAATGAACCACCCCTGAAAGTCCGCACAGGAAAGCCAATGCCAACAACTGCAATATGATTTCGGAATTGCTGGGATAATTGCTATATTTGCAGGTTGTAATTTAAATGTGATTGCAATACAGTCAACACTTATTATATGTCAAACATCATCGATTTGAAAAAGGGTCTGAATATTCCGATAAGCGGAGTTGCGGCCCTAGAAGCAAAGAAGACGATCGTGCCTGACACAGTTGCCATCAAACCCACGGATTTCAAGGGGTTGTCCCCGAGACTTCTCGTGAAGGAAGGTGACAAGGTTCTGGCAGGATCCCCTGTTTTGGCAGACAAGCAGCACCAGGACATTCTCCTGACCTCACCGGTAAGCGGAACGGTCGCGGAGATCGTCAGGGGAGAGAAGAGAAAGCTCCTTGCTGTGCTCGTGAAAGCCGACGGCTCCAATGAGGCCGTGGATTTCGGAGCGAAGAACCCTTCCGGCATGAAGGCCGAGGAGGTCAAGGAGACCCTTCTCAAGAGCGGTCTGTGGCCATTCATCATTCAGAGGCCTTATGGAATCATCGCCGATCCGGCTTTGACCCCTAAGGCTATTTTCGTGTCCGCATTCTCGACGGCTCCTCTCGCGGCTGACGCGGAGTTCGCCTTCAAGGATGAGGTTGCCGCGATCCAGGCTGGTGTCACAGCCGTTTCAAAGCTCGCCAAGGTTCACGTCTGCGTGAACAGCGATGCTTCGGCTTTCGCCAAACTCACCGACGCGACTGTCCACACGGTCAACGGAAAGAAGCATCCGGCCGGAAATGTTGGTGTGCAGATCAGCCACATCTCTCCTATAAAGAAAGGTGAGACCGTCTGGACTCTGTCCCTGCTCGCTCTCGCGGCCATCGGCAAGCTCTTCAAGACCGGCAGGATCGACCTTACCCGCAAGGTGGCCGTCACCGGACCGGTTGTCAAGGACGCTTCTTATGTCGTTACCCTTCCGGGAATGCCGATCAAGGCTCTCAAGGGATTCTATGACAATAGTGTGGAGACCCGTTTCATCAGCGGAGACGTGCTTTCCGGCGAGAATGTCGGCGAGGACGGTTACCTCGGATTCTTCGACAATCAGGTCTCTCTGATCAAGGAAGGCCGTGAAAGGGAAGTGCTCGGATGGGCGAAACCGTTCAGGTTCAATCAGTTCAGCTCTTCTATGACTTACTTCTCCTGGCTTCTGCCTAAGAAGAAGTACAATATGGACACCAACACCCACGGCGGCGTGCGCGCGTTCGTGGTTTCAGACGTATATTCAAAGGTTCTCCCTATGGATCTGTTCCCTGTCTATCTGATCAAGGCCTGCCTTGCCGGAGACATCGAGAAGATGGAGCAGTTCGGTATCTATGAGGTTCTTCCTGAGGACTTCGCCCTGTGCGAGTTCGTGGATCCTTCAAAGAACGACATCCAGGCTATCATCGCCAAGGGAATCGACCTTATGATAAAGGAAATGGCTTAAAGGATTATCGCTATGGAAGAAAACACAGTAAAACCAGGCCTTTTCGAGAAAGGCGGTAAGTTGGGGTGGCTGCATTCTACCTGGGATGCCTTTGACACCTTCCTCCGCGTCCCTGCGACCGTGACAGCCAAAGGCGCTCACGTCAGGGATGCCGTTGACATCAAGAGAATTATGATCATCGTTGTGCTGGCTGTTGTTCCCGCCGCTCTGTTCGGTATGTGGAATGTCGGCTACCAGCACAATCTCGCGGTCGGAGACCTTCCGGGATTCTGGAACCAGTTCTTCTGGGGACTTCTGAAGGTTCTCCCTCTCTACCTTGTCTCCTACATCGTGGGTCTCGGCATCGAGTTCGCCTCAGCCCAGATCAAGGGCGAGGAGGTGAATGAGGGTTACCTCGTTTCCGGTATGCTCATTCCGCTGATCGTTCCTGTGGACGTTCCGCTTTGGATGCTTGCCATCGCGGTGGCTTTCGCGGTAATATTCGGTAAGGAAGTGTTCGGCGGCACGGGAATGAACTTCCTGAACCCTGCGCTCCTCTGCCGCGCCTTCCTGTTCTTCTCTTATCCTATCTCAATGTCTGGATCAGAGGTTTGGGTAGCGCGTCGCTGCGGAGCTGACGCCATCTCTGGCGCCACACCTCTTTCTTATCTTACAGAGGGACAGGGTGCCCTTGAGGCCATCAACAATGCCGGCTACAGCTTCTGGAATATGTTCTCCGGAATCATCCCTGGCTCTGTCGGCGAGACTTCCGTGATCGCTATCCTCATCGGTGCCGTCATCCTCATCTGGACAGGTGTCGCAAGCTGGAAGATCATGGTTTCATCCGTGGCTGGCGCCCTTCTCGTAGGCTGGCTCGGCAATGTCGGTGGAGTGACTGACGTTCCTGCTTACTATCAGCTTGTTATGGGTGGTTTCGCTTTCGGTACAGTCTTTATGGCGACCGACCCTGTCACCTCCGCCCAGACCGAGACCGGAAAGTGGATCTACGGATTCCTTATCGGCGCTCTCTGCGTGGTTGTCAGACTCTTCAACCCTGGCTACGCCGAGGGTATGATGCTGGCCATCCTTCTTATGAACACCTTCGCTCCGCTGATTGACCACTATGTCACATCAACGGCCACCGGCAGAAGGGCAAAAAAGGTAACAATCGCTTAATCATCAAGGAATATGAATACTAACGGTAACGCATACACAGTAATCTACACGACGATTGTCGTGACCCTTGTGGCGGCGATTCTTGCCTTCGTGGCAATGACGCTCAAACCAAAGCAGGACGCCAACATCAAGGCCGAGACCATCAGCCAGATGCTGACAGCCGCACAGTTCTTCACAAAGGACGAGTGCAGCGCTATGGGGAACGACAAGGTTCTGGAAGCATATTCACAGAACATCAAGGAAGCCTACACCGTTGACCTCGAAGGTAAGAAGGTTCGTGACCTCTGCACAGATGTCAGGAACATCGAGCTTCAGGATGGTCTCAAGGCTCAGAACAAGAACATCAAGAACGGAAAGGGTGCGGATCTTCCTGTCTATGTCTTCGGCAAGGACGGCAAGACCGTGACTGTCATTCCTGTCTTCGGAGCTGGTCTTTGGGGAGCCATCTGGGGCTATATCGCTCTGGATGAGGATCTTCAGACCATCGTTGGCGCTTATTTCGACCACGATAGCGAGACCCCTGGCCTCGGTGCGAAGATCAAGGACGATCCTGACTTCAGAGCTGAGTTCATCGGCAAGAAGGTCAATCTGGTCTCAGAGCCTGCGTTCGGAATCGTAAAGACAGGCACGGTCGCTGAATCTGAATATTCAGTTGATGCCATCACTGGCGCCACGATGACCTGCAAGGGACTCGGTGAGGCTATGGCTGTGTGGTTCAAGGCCTACACTCCGTTCCTTTCTTCCGCCGCTCCAGCCAGGCAGTGCTGCTCCGGTGACGGTCAGGAGTGCGAAGGCTCCAAGTCATGCTGCTCCGGTGACGGTCAGGAGTGCGAAGGCTCCCAGTCTTGCTGCTCCGGTGACGGTCATTGTGACGATGCCGCCGAGTGTGACGGCCATTGCCAAGACTCTACTGTAACAGAATAAAATGGAGGAAGTAATATGAACAAAGAACTCAAAGAAACGATTCTTAACCCGATCTTCAAGGGCAACCCTATCACTGTCCTTGTGCTGGGTATCTGCTCCTCCCTCGCTGTAACTGTCGAGCTCAAGGGAGCGTTCGTCATGGCTCTTTCCGTGATCGCGGTGACAGGACTCTCCAGTCTTGTCCTCTCGATCCTGAGAAACACAATCCCTAACCGCGTGCGTATCATCGTGCAGCTGGTTGTGGTGGCCATGATGGTTATTCTTGTCGATCAGCTCCTCAAGGCCTATGCCTACGGAATCGACAAGCAACTGTCAGTCTACATCGGTCTGATCATCACCAACTGTATCGTCATGGGACGTATCGAGGCGTTCGCCCTTGGCAACAAGCCGCTTCCGTCCCTTCTTGACGGACTCGCCAATGGTGTGGGCTACGGCCTCATCCTCGTTGTGGTGGCTTTCTTCCGTGAACTCTTCGGCTCCGGCACCCTGCTCGGATTCAGAATCATCCCTGAAAGCTTCTATGCGGCAGGTTATGTCAACAACGGTCTCGTGATCCTCCCTCCGATGGCGCTGATCCTCATCGGCTGCATCATCTGGATCCAGAGAAGCATCCAGAAGGACCTTCAGGAAAAATAACGACAAAGACAAGTACTGATTATGGAATATTTAAGCTTATTCGTAAAGTCAATATTCGTTGACAATATGATTTTCGCGTACTTCCTCGGTATGTGCTCATACCTGGCGGTATCGAAAAATGTGAAGACAGCTTCCGGTCTTGGTGTCGCTGTTATTTTCGTCCTTCTTGTGACATTGCCGATCAACTATCTTCTGAACAAGTACGTCCTGGCGCCTGACGCATTGATAAAAGGTGTGGATCTGAGTTTCCTCAGCTTCATCATATTCATCGCCGTCATCGCCGCGTTCACGCAGCTTGTCGAGATGATCGTAGAGAAATTCGCTCCGACCCTGTATTCATCATTGGGTATCTTCCTGCCTTTGATCGCCGTGAACTGCGCCATCCTTGGTGGCTCGCTCTTCATGCAGAACAAGGAGTTTGTGAATGTCGGGGAGGCTGCGGTCTACTCGCTCGGTTCGGGAATCGGCTGGTTCCTCGCCATCGTGACGCTCGCCGCTATCAGGGAGAAGATGTCTTACTCCAGGATTCCTGCGGGACTCAGAGGCACAGGTATCACATTCATCACCGTCGGTCTGATGGCTATGGCCTTCATGACCTTCATGGGACTTACAATCTAATAGGAGGCAGTGACTATGTTTTCAACAGTAATTGCAGCAATCATCACAATTGTGGTAGTGACCGTGGTTCTGGTCGCTCTGCTTCTTTTCGTAAAGTTAAAGCTCACTCCTGACGGAACCGTCAAGATTGACATCAACAATGGCAAGAAGACTCTTGACGTTCCTCAGGGCGGTGACCTTCTCCACACTCTCGCCGACCAGAAGATCTTCCTTCCTTCCGCTTGCGGCGGAAAGGCGAACTGCGGTCAGTGCAAGGTTCAGATTCTTGAGGGTGGCGGCACCATTCTCCCTACCGAGACCGGCTTCTTCAGCCGCAGGCAGATCAAGGATGGTTTCAGACTCGGCTGCCAGGTCAAGGTCAAGGAGAACATGAAGATCCAGGTTCCGGAGTCTACCCTCAGCGTCCAGAAACTTGAGTGCGAGGTCATCTCCAACAAGAACGTGGCCACCTTCATCAAGGAGTTCACCGTGAAACTTCCTGAGGGAGTACATCTTGACTTCAAGTCCGGCGAGTACATCCAGATTGACATCCCTGCCTACGACCTTGACTTCTCGACAATCGAGGTCGACGACATCTACAAGGCGGACTGGGAGAGGTACGGTTTCTTCGGCATCAAGGCCAAGAACGAGGTGCCTACTGTCAGGGCTTACTCCATGGCCTCTTATCCTGCCGAGGGTGACATCATCAAGTTGAATGTCCGTATCGCCACTCCTCCGTTTGACAGGAGTCAGCCTAAGGGTGTCTTCAAGATGCTGCCTGTTCCTCCGGGAGTCGGTTCATCCTATGTGTTCACCCGCAAGCCAGGCGACAAGGTTTGGATCTCCGGTCCGTTCGGTGAGTTCCTTCTTCCGAAGAATGATCCTGATTCTCAGGAATATATCTTCGTGGGTGGTGGAGCCGGCATGGCTCCTCTGCGTAGCCACATCATGCATCTGTTCAAGACTCTCAAGACCAGGAAGGAGGTTCATTTCTTCTACGGTGCCCGCAGTCTTGTCGAGGCGTTCTACCTTGAGGACTTTGCCGAGATCGAGAAGGACTTCCCGAACTTCCACTTCCATCTGGCTCTTGACCGTCCTGATCCTGCCGCTGATGCAGCGGGTGTCAAGTACACGGCCGGTTTTGTACACAACGTGATGTATGAGACCTACCTCAAGGATCACGACGCTCCGGAAGACATCAAGTACTTCATGTGCGGACCTCCAATGATGGTCGCTTCCGTCAACAAGTTGCTTGACAGCCTTGGAGTGCAGCCTGAGAGCATTTTGTATGATAACTTCTCGTAATATTGAGACGTGATAGCAGGAAGGGGACTGGTTACTTTTGCCAGTCCCTTTTTTTGTTTTTTTCGTAACTTTGTGGCATGAATATCAAGACACAGATGATGGATGCCGGGATGACGTTGTTCACTAGCGAGAAACCGTTCGGGACAGTGTTGGGGGGCATCAAGATGGAGATGAGCAAGTACGGTGCTGTCAGGAGGGCTAATGAGATCTCTGCGGAGGAGATCCCTGACACCACGGGTGAGTGTGACCTGTTCGTGGACTGGTCCACGCCTTTGAGGTGGCGGGCAATCTCCTGCCGGCTGGAGGATGCGGGGCCGGCGGGAACCAACGCCGAAGGCGCTGAACTGCGCCATTATGCTGCCTCCTTCAAGGAAGGGAACAAGAACCGTGTGGCCAAGGTGGTGATTGTCCTGGCGTTGGCTGCGGCTCTTGTGACTCTTGGGGTGATTGGTGTCAAAGGTGTTCCCGGAATATTCACTGTTCTTGCCGGCATCGCCGCTGCCGCCGCTGTTGTCATCCTTGGTCTGCGACCGAGCGTGAAGGCACAGCAAGCCATCAAGGATCTTATGGAGACAGTGAGCAAGGCAAAGTGACCGACCGGGTTTTTGCCGGCAAATCATGATTCGCTGGAATAATTTGGTGGTTTTTGTGAGGGTATTAGTAGAAACGGTGTAAAAAATCGTTTCAAATAGTTGTTTTCTTTAAAAGAATTTGTATATTTGACGTGAAGTTTTTCATAGTTTAAGTTTAGGTTAAGTAGCGGGGTGATCGCAGTGACTGCGATTGCCCCGTGAATTTTTGTCCACGAGCTTATAAAAAACAGAAATTTCTGTTTCTTATAAAAATCTATTTCTGTTTCTTTTAATTATTTACGTTTAGTCGCCATACTTTTGCAAGCGGCCCGCAACGGTGCGGACCGTTAACTTTTTCAAGTATGGATAATTCTGTTAAAGCTCTTTCGAGGCTAGCCGTGGCGGTAGTCATTGTCTTGACAGCCAGCGTGCTATCCTGCAACAAGATTCCGACTGAGAACGCGCAGGGCACGTTATGCTGGAATTTCTCATCGGGGGTGTCCACCAGGTCAACGGTTGATCTTCCGGACACGGATGCTTTTATTCTTACGGTCAGAAATTCGGCTGAAGAGGTTCTGTATGAGGGGAGATACGGTGATTCCCCCGAGTCGATGTTGGTCAATCCCGGCACCTACACTGTAAAGGCTGTCTCAAGGAGATTCGATAAGCCGGAGTTCTCGGCTCCGCAGTTCGGCGATGAGCAGGTCGTGGTCGTCCAGTCAGGAATGAGTACAAGAGCCTGCCTGAATTGCTCTCAACTAAATTCCGGCCTGAGACTGGTTCTTGGACCGGATTTCAAGGCCACCTATCCCGACGGTGTGGTGACGGTCTCGTCGCCGGACGGTGACCTTAAATACGGCCAGACCGAGAGAAGGATAGGCTATTTCAAGCCCGGAACGGTCGCGGTGAAACTGTACGACGGGTCATCGTCACGTGTTTTGATGAACCGCTTCCTGGAAGCCTGCGAGATTCTGTCATTGGGCTTGTCCTGCCCGTCGATTACACCTCCGGAACAGGGCGAAGGCTCCGGACTGTCGATCAAACTTGACACAACCCGCGTTTGGAACAGCTATGATTATGAGATAGGGTCTGGATCCGGAGCGGATCCCGGAACCACGCAGTCAACCGCCTATGGCGTGTCACAGGCAAAAGAACATGTCGGGGAGAAATGTGTGTGGGTTTGTGGATTCGTGGTTGGCGGGGATCTGTCTTCCGCTAAGGAAGGCATCTCGTTTACAGACCCTTTTTCATCAATGACTTGCATAGCGATCGCATCACGCACATCCGTGACATCCAAGAGTTCCTGCATGTCCGTCAAACTGCCTAAGGGTGATGTCCGGGCGGCGATCAACCTTGTTGACCATCCGGAGATCCTTGGCAGGAAAATCTATCTCAAAGGGGATCTGATCGCAGCCTATTACGGGATTCCGGGCATAGAGAACATCACGGAGTTCGTCCTTAAGTAAGGATTGCCCGGCAGTAGAACACCAAGTAATATTCATAATTTATGAGAAAGAATTTAAACAGGACGGCATTCGCCGTCGCGCTTGCTCTTTTGTGCCCGCTGGCGGGATTGTCTCAAGGCAGGATCTATCCCAGAACGTGGGAGTTAGGCCTGGGTGGAGCAGGCATGAACATAACAAGGACCACCGTGTCGGACTTTCACCAGACTGCCGGCGGGGACTACATTTTCAACCTTGACGAGAAACTGATCTACGGCGGAGCCGAAATCTATTCGGCCATGGAACTCAAGAGATGGCTGTATGCCGATCTGCAGGGGACACTCGGGCTTGCCCGCTATAATGATTCGCAAAAAGTCAGGCAGGGATATTCATTTATGGTCAGTCCCGGGATTCAGTTCCGGCCTTTTGTGCGGAGCGAATGGATCCAGCCGTATTTCAGGCTCGGAGTCAACGCCTTTAAAAAGAATTATCCGACATCGTATTTCGGACAGTTCAAGGGAGATGTCACGAAGGAAGCCTTGTGGAAGACGGAGGATGCATGGAACAAAGGCCATACCTTTGATTCTGACTTGTTTTTCCCTGTGTCTGTAGGCATCGGTGTCATCGGTTGGATGAGCGAGAGGGTGGGGGTACGTGTTCAGGGACAGTACCATCATTCGTTTGGTACGGACGGGGTGAATTTCGCCCAGGTCTCTGCCGGGGTCCTGCTTAGGCTCGGAGGACATAGCAAGGGTAAAGAGGTTGCCGACCGTTACATCACAAGTCATCTGGATGACTATGCCGCACTTTATCCGCAGCGCGTGGTGGAGAAAGAGGTGATCCGCGAGGTGCCGGTGGATGTGGTCCGTGAGGTTGTCAAAGAGATCCCTTGCGAGAGGACATTGGCTGAGCTGATGGACAATGTGAATTTTGATTTTGACAAGGCTACGATCACACCGGAGTCACAATTCGTGCTGGACGAGATCGCCCACATCATCTCAGGATTCCCGGATTCAAGGTTCCTCGTGGCCGGCTACACGGATGCCAGAGGCTCGGTGAGGTACAACGAGGAGTTGTCGAAGGCGCGCGCCAAGGCCGTGCTGGAGGCTCTTGTCCAAAGAGGCGTCAGCGCGGACAGACTATGCTGCAGGGGCTTCGGGAAGCGCATGGCCCTTGTGCCGGAGTCGGCTTCTGACGAGCAGCGCAGGGGCGACCGCAAAGTTGTCATAGAAAGGGTGACATCCGAGTCATTATGGAACTACCTTAACCAATTATAAATCAATAATATTATGAAATTGAATTTTAAATCACTGATTATGATGCTCTTGGGAGTTTCTATGGCATCCGCCTGCAACTCTCTTGAGGTGACTATGCCGGTCGGCCCGCGTGGTGAGCAGGGAGTGCAGGGCTTGCCAGGAAAGGACGGGATGTCGGCTTACGAGCTTTGGGTAAAAGCTGTGAAAGAGAAACTCATAGACTATTCCGGCCCCGTGGATCTCACCCATTTCTTCCTCTATCTGAAGGGCAGGGATGGAATTGACGGCAAGGACGGCAAAGACGGCAGGGATGGAATTGACGGCAAGGATGGCAAAGACGGCAAGGATGGAATTGACGGCAAAGACGGCAGGGACGGCAAGTCTGCCTACGAACTTTGGAAGGAATATGTCGCTTCGGGTGTGGATGATCCTCATAACTCTGGAAAACAATGGGATAGGTCGCACACTTCGATGGCTGATTTCTATTGGTTCCTGACCGGAAATAGGGGAGCTGACGGACTTATTCCTTACATTAAGGACGGAAACTGGTGGGTAGGAGACAAGGACACCGGCGTGAAAGCCAAGGGCGACAAAGGCGATAAGGGTGAAAAAGGCGATGACGGGAAGGACGGCTTGAGCGCTTATGAGATGTGGAAGGAATATGTCAGGGAAACAATCGAGGCTGGTGGCCGGGTACAAGACCAGAACGGTAATGAGATAACCCTCGAGGAGCTGTCGATCCAGAAGTTCTTCCAATATCTTACAGGAAAAGCCGGGGCGAAAGGGAACTCCGGTCTGGACGGTAGGGACGGCAAGGATGGCAAAGACGGTCTTGACGGCAAGGATGGCCTCAACGGCAAGGATGGTAAAGATGGTCTTGACGGTAAGGATGGCAAGGACGGTAAAGACGGCAAGGATGGCCTCAATGGCAAGGACGGTCTCGATGGCAAAGACGGTAAGGACGGTAAAGACGGCAGCGATGGTAAGGACGGATCGGACGGATCCTCCGGGTCGAACGGAAAATCCGCCTATGAGCTTTGGGTCTTGGACGTTACATCACCGGTGGGCCTTGAGGATCCTAAGAATCCAGGAGTCAAATGGGATTCTTCAAGAACATCGCTGTCTGATTTCTATGAATATCTCCGCGGCGCGGCAGGTGCTGACGGGAAAAACGGCAAGGACGGCTCTGACGGCAAGGATGGTGCCAATGGCAAGGACGGGAGCAATGGAAGGTCAGCCTATGAGCTCTGGAAAGAGATTGTTCTGAGCGACAATGGGCTTGACAATCCGGGGAACGGTGTCTATGACATCGAGACATATCCTAAGTGGCCGAGGACCGCGGTCACGGAGAAAGACTTTTACGAGTATCTCAAAGGCCGGGACGGCGAAGACGGCAAGAATGCGCCAAAGATGGCCTCTGTGGACACCATGTATGTGGAGGAAGCGGACTGGACGAAGTATAATGTGGCTCCGGTCAGAGCGCTTGCCAAAGTCGCGTCAAGAGGACGGGCGGCGGTCAAAGACACTACTTATGAATATGTCAACCCTTACACCGGTGGAGCCTCGCTTGTCGTCACCGGCCCGGGCCCGGTATTGCTTGCCGGATGCGAGGTCACTTTCAAGGATCAGGCTGGTAACTCGTACACGAAGACATCCGATGCTTTAGGTTACATCTATCTGGACAAGAACGAGCTTCCGGTATGGACTGAGGGAAGCCCGGGCGCCGGCGACCTGTCAATGAGAACCAGACCGGAAAGTTTCAGGGTCGGGGACAAGGAGATTACTGATCCATCTCTGATAGCCGCCACTTGCGCTGTCCCGTACCGTGTCGGAGTCACTGTCGAAATGACGGATTCTGAATGGAGAGAAAGCACCGTTGATGTGAAATATGACATTGCGAGAGTCGTTGAGGGAAAGACAGAGACCTCTTGGTCAGGTATAGAGTATCCTCATTGCGACATCAATTCCGGGCAGGGATATTTCTTCTACCGGAGTGTCGGCGACATTGCCAGGTTGGGGAAACTTATGACGGATGTCTATGGCGCCCCGCGTATGGCAGGCGATCATTTTCTCGAACTTGGCAGTGACAACGTGAAGAGCTTCTGGATCAGGCCAGTCGGCACAGAGGCGAGCAAGACAACGCAATCGGTTTCTTTTGGAGACGGTGTGGCTCCGTCAAAGCTTGACATCCATTATCTTCCGGTTGTAAGACGGTCGAATGGTATGTATTATGAAAGTCACACGCCGGACTACGGAATGGAGGTCGTCTCTGAATCCAAGACAATCATCCCGGAATACTGCCTGATCGGCTCCCTTGACATCAAAGGTAAGAAGGGCGGGGAAGGAGACGAGGCGTACACCAGTCACAACAACAAGCTTGTGCTGTCTGATGACGGGGCGGCCAAGGTGCCGGTCAACCGTACCAACTACGAGCTGATTTTGGGTCAGACCTCGTTCAGCTTCGCTTTTGACTATTCGACCTTCGGCCATGTGTACAGAAGGAACTCCTACTACGACGAGGAGACAAAGACATTCAGGTTCACGCGTTATGACACCATGATTGATTATCTGAAGGCTACGGACGAAACATGGTCAGACATGTGTGTGACCACGTTTGAGAACAGTGGCAACCTCAATGATGTCAAGATCAGGAACACGGTCAAGGTCATCCTCTCCGTCAAGGATGGTGTCATTCAGAATCCTGACGAAATCTTCTTGATCAGGAATGTCTATGACGGTTTTGACATCACTTTCAGTAATTTTATGTTCAGGGATGTCTACTATGGAGGGAAAAGTGGAAAGTTCCGCTACTCGGAGTCCACTCCTTATCAGGCGGATTGCACTTTGGGTGGTGAGAGCCTGGTTTTCCAGGCCATCAAGGATGCCAGGAGCGCCTGCCTTGATGATTGACGGCTTGTGATGGAAAAGGACTGCCCGGTCCGGACAGTCCTTTTTACTGATCATTCGGGTGACTACAGGTAGTCGTCAAAGTAGTTTGTCACTTTGTCCATCAAGTGGACTCTCCAGCTTCCGAAGACATTGTGTTCGGAGCGAGGGTAAGGGAAGTAGTCCAGCTGGACGTTCTCCTCGATGCATCGCTGGACAAAGCTCAGGCTGTGCTGCCAGAGCACAGTGTTGTCGATGGCTCCCTGGCAGATGAGAAGCTTGCCTTTGAGATTCTTCACGTTGTTAAGAAGGCTTGTCTGAGCGAATCCGTCCGGATTGGTGGCTTCAGTGTCCATGTAACGCTCGCCGTACATGATCTCGTACCACTTCCAGTCGATGATCGGACCGCCTGCCACGCCGACCTTGAATGTCTCCGGATGATTGGTCATCAATGAGATGGTCATGAATCCTCCGTAGCTCCATCCGTGGACGCCGATTCTGTCGGAATCCACGAAAGGCAGAGATTTCAGCATGTTGACACCTACCATCTGGTCAGCCATCTCGGCCTGGCCGCAGTGGCGGTGGATAGCCTTCTCATATTCGGCGCCCCTGTTCTGGGTTCCCCGGTTGTCCTGGACATAGACGATGTAGCCTTTCTGTGCCATGAGCATCTCCCACATCCTGACCTGTCCAAGCCAGGAGTTGCGGACCATCTGTGAGTGAGGGCCGCCATAGACGTAGATGATCACAGGGTACTTCTTCGCTGGATCGAAGTCCGTAGGGAGGAACATCCTGTACCAGTTGTCGTACTTGCCGTCGGCGCTTTTGACTGTGCCGAGCAGAGCCTTTCCGGTCTTGTAGTCTTTGAGCGGATCCTCGGCTGTGATCAGATTGCGGATCAGCTTTCCGTCAGCCGAGACGATGTTCATCACGCGCGGAACGTTGAAGCTGCTGTAGTTGTCGATGAATCTGGTGCAGTCTTCGTTGAGGGAGATCGTGTGCCAGCCTTCCTCGGAGGTCAGCCTGACAGGCTTGCCGAGCCTGGCCTTCGCCACAGCGTCGGCGCGTCCCTTGGCCTTGCCGGCTCCCGGGATCCTGACCTCGATCCTGAACAGATGATTCTCGACAGGGGAGACCTCCGCCGAGGTGTAGTAGACAAACCTGCCGTCGTTGCCAAGGTACTCGACGTCGGCATCAACTCCGGTCAGCCTTCTGACAGTCCCGAGGGTGTCGCAGAGGTAAAGGTTGCGGTAGCCGTCGCGGATATCGGTGCGGTAGATGAATGAATATGTCCCCTTGATGAACCGCAGCGGATCCAGTGGCTCGACGAAGCGGGAGTCGTCCTCGGTGAGGATGGTGCGCGCGAAGGAACCGTCTGCCGCGCGGTACATGTTCAGTTTCATGTGCTTCTGGGACCGGTCGACGACTTGGATGAATATGTTCCTGCTGTCCGGCGACCAGCTGATGTTCGTTAGGTAACGGTCGTCGCCATATTCATTGACATCGCACCAGACGGTCTTGCCGCTTGCCCTGTCATAGATTCCGAGGCTTATCCTCTCGCTGTCCATGCCGTTCATCGGGTACTTGATGCTCTTCAGCGAGCCGGTGCGGGTGGTGATGTCCAGAAGAGGGAAGTCCGTGACCTTGCTCTCGTCCTTCCTGTAGAACGCCAGCTTCGATCCGTCAGGCGCCCAGAATATTCCTTCGCCGATTCCGAACTCGTTGCGGCTTACCGACTGCCCGTAGGTGATGTCGGGATTCTCGCTGACGGCGACGCTGACGGGGCCGTTGTCGAAGATGTAGAGGCTTTGGCCTATGGTGTAGGCAAAGGTTCCGTCATCGCTCCGCGTGATGTTCCCGGCTTCCTTAGGGAAACCTTCCGGAAGACGGGTGGCTGAATAGTCGGAGATCTCCCCGGTCAGGAGGTTCTCCTGGATCCATTTGCCGTCCTTGAAAGTGGTGAAGGTGTCGCTGTCCTTCCAGGATGCCGACACGCTCGCAGGTCTGATGTGCCTGCCCAGTTCGGTTTCCTCCGTCGTGAGGAGTCTGCCTTCCGGGTTGGCCGGATGTGTCGTGTAGACCCCGGTCTGTGCGTTGAGGACGAGTGGTGTCGCGAACGCGATGATTGAGAGGATTTTTTTCATTATTCGCCTGTTTGTGATGTGGTTGAGACTATTCTGTCCACGACGTACTTCTGCATTCCGCGCCAAGGAAGTGTTCCGAGATATTCCTTGTAATGAAGCTCGACGGTTTTCCCGCTGCACCTCATCAGCTCATTGGCGACCTCCTCGTTCTCCACGGAGAAGTCGAAGATGTAGGATTCGACCGCCGCTCCGCCGGAACCCTTTCCTGAGCCGCGGAACCCGGACTGGATCAGTTTGCCTTCGTAGGTCTTCCAGACGTAGCCTTTGTACATGAACTGGTTGAGTTCTCCGGCTTTCACGCCGTCTCCGAAGACGAAGTAGAACCTGACGTAGATGAACGCCGCCAGGCTGAGGGCCGCGATGGCTCCAACCCAAGTGAATATCTTGCCTTTTGTTGTCATGATGGTTTATTTAGTTAGCGTTAAAAAAGTTGGTAAGATTTGGCGGCGGAAGAATGTGCCGCCGCGGATTCTGCAAAGGGTTCCGGCGATTACCTGATGGCGTTGCCGGTAAGTTCCCATCCGGTTATGGTGGAGACATATGGTATGACGGTGTGGGCGATCTTGAGGTGTCCGCTGTAGTTCGGATGTCCGTCGGCTCCCATGTCCTCCACGTTGTTGTGGACGGAATCCGTCAGCGCCACAAGGTGGACGTTCTTAAGCCCGCAGTCGTCCACGGCCTTACGGATGTACTCGAACATCAGATAGTCGTGTTTCGGAACCATGCAGAGGATCGGATGGCTTTCGCCGTAGTTGTCCTTGATCTCGCGCATGAGCTTGTGGTAGTTTCTGACAAACATTCTTTCGGAAGGCTGCATCCCTCTGGAGAAGTCATTGGTTCCCAGATAGATGACAGTGATACCCGGCTTGAGACCGCATGACTTGGCGTCCCATTTCACATCTTTGTCACTGTCGAATGTCTGGAGGTAACGCTCAGGCATGCAGTAGTCGGTGAACTTGCTGTTGTAGTTGCGGACTATTCCCATTCCGGAGTGGGCCACGACAATCTGGTCGGCGTTGAAGTACCTTGCCACGGCGCATGCGTAGGTCAGGTTCTGGTTCTCGGTCTCCGGCCTGAAGCGTTCTGTGTTCGGGCTTTCCGTGCCGTAGCCGCAGGTGTAGGAGTCGCCGACATATTCAATGATCCTTTCCTTCGGGGCGTCGGCCTGCAGGAAATCGCCGTCGGTGATGAACTCACTGATGGTCGTGATGCCCTGCTCGCCTTCGGTGCGCTTCTGGAGAATCACCAGATGCGGGGCTTTCGCCGCCTTCCTGTCCTTGCCGAACCGGGTCTTGAGTTCCCCGGCGCTGAAGAGAACGATTGTGGTGTCTGTTCCGTGAACCGCCACGACCTTGTCCGGAGCCTGGTCCATCGAGCCGTCAAGCCAAACGTTGTAGTAGTTCTTCTTGGTGTCGGACACTTTGAAACTCAATGCGTTGCCCTGAAATCTAACCTTGAGGTAAGTTCCTGTCCAGTCGAATGAGACATCGCCGCCCTTGACCTCGGTCCTTCCGATGTAGGTGATTCTGGAATCGGAAGCCTTGATGGTACTCTCGGTCGCTTTCGGCGCGGCCATCATGAAGGTGGCACCAAGAAGTGCCGCCGCAAGAAGTGATATTCTTTTCATCTTCATCTTTTTTTGTTTTAGAGATTACAAATTTAATGAATATCGCCGATAAGTAAGCATTTGGTTATCCTTAAAAAACAACTTAAAAAACAACTGGCGGCCATTATCTCCGGCCATATTCGTTTGATATTTGGAAATTTTTATTATTTTTGTCCTGACGCCTGCCACA
>ERZ780112.47-NODE-47-length-27956-cov-3.18501_pt1 | contig 27956 bp, 21 predicted proteins | sample MGYA00511571_ERZ780112 | MGnify/ENA primary metagenome ERZ780112 (study PRJEB29588, sample SAMEA2144299) | human gut metagenome | biome: human gut; feature: human-associated habitat; material: faeces | place: Denmark | collected 2008/2010 ...
CGGGACTTTTCCCCGAGGGGAGGGATTTAGGGTGAGGGTAACGTGTGGATTAATAACCTCTTGTAATCTTGAGGGCCCTGTCAGGGTAATTGGTGATGATGGCCTCCACGTGGAGATCCAGTATCCTCCTGATGTCAGCCTCATTGTCCACTGTCCAAGGCACGAGTCTGATGCCGGCCTTGCGGCAGTTGTCCACCATAGTCTGGTCCACAATCACGAATTCAGGGCTGAGCCATTCAGGCGTGAAATTCAGTCTCCCCATATAGGTATCCCAGTCTGTATCCTTCTTGCCTATAAGATAGGAAAGCTTTACCTGCGGATACTTCTCGTGCATATAGTTCAGAGCCCTGGCATCGAAACACTGGACTACCAGTCTGTCGCCGAGGTTCTTGGACAGGAGCAATGCCATACATTTGTCCACAAACTCGTGATATTCAGGCCAGTTCTTGCCTTCGTCCTTGCCCTTCCTGCACTTGATCTCGATATTGTACCTCATCGGGTCCAGACCATTGGCCTTCACGTAATTCTCTACAGAATCGATCAGCTCAGTAGCGAGCGGCTTGATGGCAGGAGACTGCTCCTTGCCTGGCCAGACAGTGCTTGGACGTTTGCCTACATCGTATTTGGCGATCGTGCTGTAAGGCATCGTGTAGAGATATTCCTTAGGATCATCGCTCTTCACCTCGCTTCCGTCCGGGCGGGTAGCATAGCGGGAATGGAAATATGCATCGTGAGAAACGACCACCTTTCCGTCCTGACTGATCTGAAGGTCCAGCTCGAGAGTGTTCACGCCCATCTCGGTAGCCTTGGTCATGGACGTGAAAGTGTTTTCAGGCCAGAGACCCGCACCTCCTCGGTGAGCCTGGACGTCCACATAGTCGCTCAGCTTCACGTCAAATTTCCACTCCTTGCCGAAACGGCTGCGGACATTGACAGTCACCACCTTGGCATACTGGTCCGGAGTTGCGGCGAAATAATGGATATTCTTCTTAGGCTTCTTGAATGAAGGGATGTCCTTGCCTTCCTTGGCGTAGAATTCCTCGATTTTCTTGATATAGGTAGGAGAGCAGTCCTGGACCATGGTCATCGGGCCCATGTCCTTGCCGTCCTGCGACCAGGTCACTGTCCACTCAGGGTCATAGTCCCATACATTGGCGATTACTGAATTCGGATGGAATTTGCTCTGGCCCGGTGCAATGATCTCCACCTGGTAGTCGTCGCTCTTGCCGATAGAGTGGTAGAACCAGCTGATTTTCTTGCCTTTGACATTGAAAATCTCATATCCTGCAGGCACACCGTCGCGGCACCAGTCTGCTGACCACCAGGAACCGCAGATGCTCGGCGCATTGTGGTCCATCACGGTAGGGGAGATGGTGTAGTTGTTCATGACGTGGCTGTGTCCGGAAAGAATGTCCACCTTTCTGCCGTCCAGCAGAGCGAGCATCCGGTCAGCATTGATGATGTTTCCATGCCAGCCCGCTATCGGACTGTGCTGGGCAATGAAGATGTGGGTATCTTTCGGAATGTATCTGAGCAGCTGCTCCACGAACTCCAGCACTTGCTCGGAATAACCCTCCTTGTACTGCTTTTCCTTAATGTACATGATGTTGTTCAGACAGATGTACAGGTCCTTGCCCATAAAGAAAGCATAGTTGTGAGGACCGAAATTCTGGAAATAGTCCTTGGAGTAATCGCTGAACTGACGCTCTTTGTTGTAATCGTGATTTCCTGTCACTGAATATACAGGGAAACCGATTTCCGCCATTTTCTTCTTGTACTCGGCGAAGCGGTTCGGCAGGTTCTTGTCCCAGCCGAGGTCGCCCAGAACGACTCCTACTACAGGTCCGTTCTCCTTGTATTTGGCCCCCTGCGCCTTCAGGTCATTGAACGGAGCGCCGCAGAACTGCCCGAACTGCTCCTTGTTCCTGATCTGAGGGTCAGAAATGGAGAACATCGTGTATCGGGACTGGCTGCCGGTCTTCTTCAAGTCGAAATCGTACTTGGAAGCGTCGGCCTTATGGTAGAACACAGGCGTTCCGGAAGAATAGTCAGCCACGTATCCTGCAGGAGTGACAATGTGAACGAACTCAGCATTGTCGCTGATGTCGAATGAGAATTCTCCCTTTGAATCAGTCCTTGTGAAAGAACTGCCGTCCGTGACGAGGACTCCGCGAAGGCCCTTGCCTCCGCAATGAACTGTACCGCTCACCCATTTCGCATCCGCATCCGCGAACACGACAGCGAGCATCATCATTGACAATAAAAACTTTTTCATAACTTATTCTGTTGCTTTCTTTTCACTCTTGATCAACATTGCGCAGAGCACGACTCCGATACCTGCGCCGATGGCTACGGTAAGGTTGGCCGCGTTCCAGCCCATTGAATTGGCCACACTGCCGACAAATATCTTGGAGCAGATGGCGTCGCCGACGAAGTAGCCGAACAGACCGACGAAACCGGCTGCCGTACCTGCCGCATTCTTAGGGACGAGGTTCAATGCCTGTACTCCGGTGAGCGCTACAGGACCGTAGATGAAGAAGCCGATAAGGCAGAGAGCCACGTAGATGAGCACCTTCTTGAGAGCCGGGCTCATGGCGATATAGTCAGCGCCCACGAACCAGTAGATGAGCACGCCGAACATGCAGGCGAGCATACAGATGACGTTCATCGGAGCACAGCGGCCCTTGAAGATCTTGGATGTCGCCAGACCGCAGAGAATGGTTCCGAATGCGCCTATCAGGTTGTGCACGGAGAATGCGATCTTGCTTTCCTCAGCGGTCATGATGCCGGTGTTCTGCAGGAAGGTAGGAGACCAGTCGCCGATACCGTAACGTACCATATATACGAAGATGTTGCTGAGCGCCACGATCCACAGCAGCTTGTTCTTGAACACATAGTCCACGAACAGCACCTTGAACGGAAGCTTTTCTCCGGATCCGCTCTTGCTCTTCACACCGCTGTAGTCGTTTCTGTACTCCTGCACGGAAGGAAGACCGCAGGACTCAGGCGTATCGCGTATCGCCCACCAGCAGAATACCGCTATCAGGATTGCGATCAATGCAGGGAAAATGAAATTTCCTCTCCACGCCTCCGAAGCGTCAAGCCCGAAAGTCGGGGCGAAGAAGGCGAACAGGCTCACACCGGCAATCGCGAGAAAACCGAGCGAGAAGCTGCCTATAGTGTGGGAAACATTCCAGATGGACATCTTGAAGCTGCGCTCGTTCTGGCTGAACCAGTGAGTCATGATTCGGCCGCAAGGAGGCCAGCCCATACCTGAGAGCCAGCCGACGACCAGCATCAGGAAGAAAATAATCGCAGTGTTCAATGCCGTATTCGCTCCATAAGGAAAAATACCTGTGAGAATCATTGTCAATGCAGACAGAACGAGTCCTACACAGAGGAATTTACGTGAATCGGAACGGTCTGATACACTGCCCATTATAAATTTGCTGAATGCATAGGCAATGGAAACGGCAGACATTGCGAGTCCCACTTTTCCGGCATCGAGGATGCCCTGTCCGATCATGTCAGGCGCTGCGAGAGACAGGTTCTTGCGCACAAGGTAATATCCTGCATAGCCGAGGAAAGCTCCGAGGAACACTTTCCATCTCATTGCATCGAAAACTTTCGGAATCTTTTCCGAAGGAAGCTGCTCCTTTTTCGGAGCAGGCGGGTCAAAAAATCTTGCCATTGATAGATTTAGTTTTAATATGTTTTACAAATTTTCCTGTAGTTCAAGCCATCTCATCTCTTTCTCGTCAAGCAGGGAGGAAACTGTCCCGAAACGCTGCGACGCCTCCTGGACCTTCTCATACTCAAGCGTTCCCGACGAAAGCGCCTGCTCCAGTTCCGCCTTTTCCTTTCCGAGCGAGTCAATGTCCTTCTCCAGCTGTTCCAGCTCTTTCTGCTCCTTCCAGCTGAGCTTCTTCTTAGTGGCGCGTTTGGTGTCAGGTGTCGCTGTTGCGGCCTTCTCCTCCTTCTCCTTGGCCCTCGCAAGTGCCTTCTGCTGAGCCTCGTACTCTTTTATATAATCGTGATACTCACTGTATGAACCGATGAAATCCTTTATCTTGCCGTCCCCGCAGAAAATGAACAGATGGTCCACAAGCCTGTCGAGGAAATGCCTGTCGTGCGAGACGATGATGAGGGACCCCTTGAAGTCCTTCAGATATTCCTCCAACACGTTCAGCGTGACGATGTCCAGGTCATTGGTAGGCTCGTCCAGAATCAGCAGGTTAGGGTTCTGCATCAGGATGGTCAGAAGGTAGAGCCTGCGGCGTTCACCGCCGGACAGCCTCGACACTTTCGTCGTGAACATGTCGTGGCTGAACAGGAACTGGTTCAGCAAACCCATATCGCTTACCGTCTGCATGACTGTCTGGTCCTCATCGAACTTCATTCCGCTCTGGCGGTAGTATCCGATTTTCAGGGATTCTCCGCGCTCAATCACTCCGCTCAGCGTGCCGTTCCCGGAAATGTTCCCGGTCAGCAGATTCAGGAAGGTGGATTTTCCTGTCCCGTTCTTCCCGACAATGCCCACACGCTCGAAACGCTGGAAATTGTAGGTGAAATGGTCCAGGTACACGTCCGGCCCATAGCTGAAGCAGACATCTTTGCAGTCGATTATCTTGCTGCCCAGTCTGGAACCGTTTCCCATAGACTCCAGGCTAACCTTTCCGCTTGTATAGACCTGCTCGGCCCTGTCCTTGAGGTCGTAGAACGCATTGATACGGTATCTTGCCTTTCCCGTCCTCGCGCATGGAGAACTCCTTATCCACTCCAGCTCGCGGCGCAGGATATTGTTCACTTTGGCAGTCTCTGCATTGTAATTGTCGATGCGCTCCTGCCTCTTTTCCAGATAGTTCTCGTAATTTCCCCTGTAGGTATAGACTGCTCCGTGGTCGAGTTCCATCACAGTATTGCACACATTGTCCAGGAAATACCTGTCGTGCGTCACCATCAGCAGGGTGCTGCGCGAATGCCCGAGATAATTCTCGAGGAACTCAATGGCGTCGATGTCCAGATGGTTGGTCGGCTCGTCCATTATGAAGAAGTCCGCCTCGGAAGACAGCATCACTGTCAGCGCCACTCTCTTCACCTCCCCGCCCGAGAGATTCTTCATCAGACTGTCCGGACTGAGTCCGAAATTGGTGATGAACTTCTTGATTCTCAGCTCGTAAGCGAACAAGGCATCATCGTCCAGTCCCTCCGTGAACTGCCTGCTCGACTCCAGAACCTGAGTGAAGATGTCATTGTCCGGAGAGAACGCGAACTCCTGCTCCAGGAATGCTATCCTGATATGTTTCAGGAAGGTGATTTTTCCTCCGGAGTCCGATTTGTCATTTCCCGCGAGTATTCTCTGCAATGTGGATTTGCCTGTTCCGTTCGGTGCAATGAGGGCGATCTTGTCACCCTCATTGATATTGAACCCGATATGCTCGAACAGCACTTTCGGTCCGTAACTCTTGCTGATGTTTTCTATCTGTAAGTACGATGCCACTGTAAATTCCTCTTCTTATCTGAACAGTTTGTCCACTTCTTTTACCGCTGAAGGCAGTGCGAATACGGCCACCCGGTCATAAGCCTCGATGCGCGTGTCGCCGACTGCTATGAAATAATCATTGCCCCGGATGATGCCACCGATGATGGCATTCTGCGGGAAGTCCGTGTCTTTCAGTGTGTTGCGTGTTATTGCACTGTCCGGCGCCACGATATACTCAAGAATCTCAGCATCGGTTCCGCTCATGTATTTCACGAAACGAACCTTGTTGCTGAGCGTCATCTTGAAAATCTTGCCGGCAGTGATAAGTTTCTTGTTGATGACGGCATCCACGCCCATCTCCTCGGCCAGGTGGATGTACTCCAGGTTCTCCACTTCCGCGATGGTCCGCTCTACGCCGAATCTCTTGGCCACAACGCAGGCGAGAATGTTCGCCTCGTCATTGTCCGTTACCGCCACGAAGGCGTCGAAGTCCTTGATGCTCTCTTCCAGGAGAAAGTCCGAATCCCGTCCGTCCCCGTTGATTACCTGGACATTGTCATCAGTGTTCTCGCTCACCTCCAGGCATCTCTGCTTGTCCGAATCGATTACCTTGACCGACTCCACGGCCTTGCTGATATTGCTTGCCACCATCTCTCCGATGGCCCCGGCACCGAGAATCATCACATTCCTTATCTCGATATTGCTCTTGCCCAGGAAGTTCATCAGCGGGTCAATGCCCTCTCTCGTGGTGATGATATAGACCAGGTCGTGATACTTGAACTTGGTGTCGTACTTTGGCATTATCGTGTTGTCGTCACGCGAAATCGCCACGACCCTGAATTTGGACCCGAAAGTCACGGCAGCCGCGAACTCGGACACTTTCATGTCGATGATAGGAGAGTCGTCCTCCAGTTTGAAAACCGCCACCTGGAGCTTTCCGCGCGCGAAATCCATAGTCTCCGTAGAGACCGTCCGTTTCAGCAGCGACGCGATTTCACCTGCGGCAATCCTTTCGGGATAGAACATCAGGTCAATGCCCATCTCCGTAAAGAGGTATTTGTTCTCGTACGAGAGGAATTCCTCATTGTCAATGCGGGCGCACACTTTCTTGCAGCCGAGTTTCTTGGCCAGGAGCGCACTCACGATATTGATGTCCTGCGATGTGCTCGGATTTACGGCAATGAACAGGTCCGCATCTTCCACACCTGCATTTTTCAGAACATTGATGGATGACAGGTCTCCGGAAATGGTGACCACGTCCGCGCTGCTGCCCAGTTTCGCAAGCCTCTCCTCATCGCAGTCGATAACTGTGATGTCATTGGCCTCGCTGCTGAGCATTTTCGCAAGGTGAGAACCTACCTCACCGGCTCCTTCAATAATTATTGTCATAAATCTCCTGTTTTATTTCTGCCCGAAACTGTTTTGCTCCTGCCCGAAATGACGGGCCACAATGCTGAATGTCCTCTTCCCCCGAACCAATGCCATAGGAATTATCCAATGAGAAAAAATTCCCCGCACCGCCGGCCTGTTTCCGCTACCGCACCACCGCCTGAGGTATTTGTCAATGTCTTCCGGCCCCGTTCTGACAGCCATTTTCCTGTACTCTGCGTGAGCATTCACCACGGCCTTGAAAAATGACGGCTTCAGTGTAAGCAGATAAGCCGCAGCAGCCGCTCCGTCTATCACCATTCTCCTGAAAATCAGGCATCTTGCTTTGCGGCAGGCCATTACGGCCAGTTTTTTCAAATCGTGGACATCTGCATTGACCTTGTCGGAAAGTCCCTGCAGGGCGATGGTCCTGGCGAGATTGTTCTCGAGCATCAGCAGGTTGTTCCGGTAGTTCAGCTTCAGTTTCCACGGCGAAGTCTGAGGCAATGTCCCGCCTCCCAAGTGGTAAACCGTCGATTGCGGAACTATGCGTATCCGGTATCCGTTCAGCTGGAGCCGCCAGCACAGGTCGATTTCCTCCATGTGCGCGAAGAACCTGTCGTCGAGTCCGCCGAGTTCCCGGAAAAGTGAACTGCGTATCATCAGGCATGCCCCTGTAGCCCAGAATACATCGGCAGGGGAGTCGTACTGTCCCTCGTCCTTTTCGACCATATTCATGATTCTGCCACGGCACAGCGGAAATCCGAAACTGTCCAGATAACCTCCGGCCGCCCCCGCGTACTCGAACATGTCCCTTTCGTACCAGGAATGAAGCTTCGGCGCGCAGGCCCCGACTTCAGGGTTCCGGTCCAATGTCTCCGTCAATGGCTGTATCCAGCCGTCCTGAACTTCTATGTCCGAATTTATCAGCACGTAGTACTCGGCCTCTATCATTGACAGGACCCTGTTGTAACCGCCTGTAAATCCGTAGTTCTTGTCCAGAGTTATTCTTCTGACCTCAGGGAATTTTTCCGCCATCATCTCCATGGAACCGTCCGTCGAAGCGCTGTCGGCCACGACAAGTTCCGCATCCGTTCCCTCTAGAGAATGGAGTATGCCCGGAACGAACTTTTCGAGATAACCCTTTGTGTTCCAGTTAAGTATGACAACGGATGTTTTCATCGTGAAGCCTATTTCTCGTGGCAGTGGCACTCATGGTGACCTTCGCCCTCATCGTGATGGCAGTGGCACTCGTGTTCTCCCTCGTGTTCTCCCTCGTGGTGACAGTGGCACTCATGTTCTCCCTCGTGCTCTCCGTCGTGATGACAGTGGCACTCGTGATTGCCGTCATGCTCTCCGCCGTGGCAGCACTCGTGCCCCTGTTCGTGTCCCTTGCCGTGGCAGCATCCGCCGTTGCCGTGATGTCCGCAGCAACCGCCTTCCTTAGGCAGGAACTCGCCGTGAAGCCCCTCTGTCAGCTCCTTCTCGGTAGCGTCCCTTACAGAAACTACTTTTCCCTTGAAATTCAATGTCTTGCCCGCCATAGGGTCATTGAAGTCCATAGTGACCTTGTCCTCGTGGATAGAGTCGATCTTGCCTCTGACCACCATGCCGGCACTGTTCAGCAGCGGAATGTATCTGCCTACCTGGAGCAGTTCCTCCATCAGTACGCCTTCCACTTCAAAAGTGGATTTTGCGATATCTACTTTCTTCTTCGGGTCGTACTCGCCATATCCGTCTTCAGGAGCCAATGTAAATGCGAATTCCGCCTCAGGCTCAAGCCCTTCCAATGCCTCTTCGAATTTGGGCAGAAGCATATTCTCCCCGTGTATATAGTCGAGCGGACCGGTCGTATCTGTCGTCTTGTCCACTACCTTTCCGTCCACAGTAAGCTCATATTCCAGCTCCACCACTTTATCCTTCGTTACTATCATATCAATAAAATTAAAAACCGAGTTTTCACAATACCTCGCGAAGGTACGGAAAAAACTCGGATTTTTGAAGTCATTTACGCCTTTGGGCGAGCTGATTGTCAGTATTTCACTATTTCAGAAATCGCGCTCTGCGCATTGTGTTTGTCAAGAGCCGTGACGAAATATTTGCCCTTCGTGCTCAGACTGTACGACAGTTCAGTTACGGTATCGAGCAATGTGGCCTTCTGCTTGTCTCCGTTGCTCTTGTAAACTGCATAGTAGGCAGCTCCATCTACCTTGTCCCAGTTAAGCGTACCTCCTGAAACCACTACATTGGCAGGAGCGGAAGGCGAAGCATCCACGCCTGTTCCTCCAAGATGAGGAATGAGTGCCTTGGTCTTGAATGAGTTGCTTATCGCAGTCTGTACGCTCTTGGGATTCTTGGAAAGAGTGCTCGTGTTGTAGAACACATGTCCGTAGCAATTTGCCTTCCTTCCTGCAAGATTGAACTGCGTAGTAAGCTCATCAGCAGACTCATAGCCTGTACTGTTTTCCTGGAAACCGCTGAGGCTGTGTCCGACCATGAATGGTACTTTCGAAACATTCGATGCCCACCAGTCAAGTCTCGGAGTATAGTAGTCCTTCTTGGCTTTTGTGGACCAGTAGAGCTGAGGGAATACCGCATCTATCAGTTTTGCGGCGCAGACCTTAGGAACGTCGATATACTGGTTGTTGAAGTTGTTGTCTTTGTTTCCCTGAGGTCCGATGGTGAATGCCACTTCCGGATTTACGGACATAATCGTGCTCTTCACCAGCTTTACCATTTCGAAAACATTACTGCGTCTGAAATCCTCGATGGAACTGTATCCTGAGCCGTATTTCTTGAAATCCTCCTCATCATCCAGGTTGGAGACGGAAGGGTAGAAATAGTCGTCCATGTGGATACCGTCCACTTCGAATTTCGTGACAATCTCCTTCACGATATCCGCGATTCTCTGTCTGACTTCAGGCAGGGCCGGATTATAAACCCACATTTTATCGTATTTCTTGACCCAGCCTTCAGGTATTTTCGGGTCCAGCCCTTCGCTGAAATAACTCGGGGTGCTGACTCTGTACGGATTCAGCCATGCGTGGAATTCGATACCGCGTTTATGGGCCTCGCTGATCAGGAAATTCATCAGGTCATATCCCGGATCCTTTCCGGCAACTCCGGTGATGGAGCGGCTCCACGGCTCGTAGGCGGACTCATAATAAGCATCCGCCATGCCGCGTATCTGGAAGAATACTGCATTGATACCCAGACGTTTGTACATATCCAGATATTTAATGTACAGTGCTTTCTGGCTGGCGTCGTCGTGTTTGCCGGAAGGCCAGTCGATGCCCCACACTGTAGCCATCCACGCTCCTCTGAGCTGTGGGGCCGGCAGTACAGGCTTTTCGGTAACTACTCCAGGTTTCTCCGGGTCTTTGTTTCCTCCGCCCGGTCTTTCAGGCTCCGCCCTCTTTTCATTGCAGGCAGCCGCCAATACGACGGCTGCTGCATAAACAAGATGTTTTAGTTTCATTAGTCTTCTTCTTTCTTGATTCCGAACTCAGTAATCACGAATCCGGTATTCATACGATATCCAAAGATAATGAGTTTTTCGTCATTTCCATTGCTGTCCTTGACAATATGGTAATTTGTGGATATTCCAGGAGCAGTGTTACCTGAATCTCCGCCGATGATTGCAGAGTAGTCAGGCTTATGGGATTCTGCTGCCTTGAAGTTTTCCATGGCCTCTTCCGCATTTGCCCCCTTGGTAAGGTTATAGACATCCAGAGTCGGCGTTACCTTGCTTGCGCTTCCGAATTTCGCAACACATGCCATGAGGTATCTCTCCTGGTTGAATGTGAACATTCTGGCAGCTACGGATTCTTTAGGAAGAATATTGTCGTCCAACGGCAATGACGCCCCGCCAGGGGTGACGTTCTCGTCTGACAATGTTACAGGAAGGCGGAGTCCGCTCCACAGATACTTGTCGGTATCCTCGATCCTATAGACATATGTGTTGGCTGTAGCATTCGCGTTGCTTGCGAGAACCGTCGGCTCGCTGGTGGTCTTGTGATTCGTGACTTTTATTCTGACAAAATCCGTCCCTCCATTATCTCCGAAGAAAATGTAACCGTTTCCGTTCTTGTCAATGTTGCCTGAGATAGCGTCACCGTGTCTTTTCGTAGTACCAGGTATATTGGTGAAGTTTCCGATTACCTCCGGCTTGGAAGCAATAGTTTCATAGTAGTAAATCTTCAATGGCGATACGGCGGCACCTGAAAGGGACGCAATGTAGATATGTCCGTTTGCGAGGAAACCGCAGTTTACAGGGAAGGTTCCGCCCTCAACTCCTGTCATATCAAGCTCTTGCGGCTCAATCTTGCCGGCCTTGAGATCTTCATATTTCAGAACATAAGGAGGAGTCCTTTTTACTATAAGCACGAGCTCGCCGTCGAAGTCGGCACATCTGGAAACACTTCCGGTTCCTCCAGGTATCTTGGAGGCATCCAGGAACTTGTATTCAACAGGATTTTCAAAGTCGGCTCCATAAACAGGGATACGGCGCTTGATGGTCATGAAATAGTCAGTGTATCTCTGATGGTTCTGGATTCTGATGACCTGAGTCTTGCTTGCGATGCCTTCCTCCATGGAGTAGTCATAAACTGTTTCCGTGATTTCAGCACCTTCAGATACAGTGGCTTCTACGCGGAGCTTGTCGAAAGGAGAGTCCTTGTCCAGTTTCGGGAATGTGATTTCCTTCTTGTCCTGGTTTATGGTACCTTCCACGACAGTGTTTCCGTCTGCACCTGCATTGAGAATCTTGATGGATATAAGTTGTGTCTCATACGGGTACACCTTGTTCTCAGGCAGTTTTTCCTCACAGGAAACCAGCATTGACGCTCCTGCAAGCAATACGCCTATCTTGAATATGAGATTTTTCATAATCTGTTCAGTGTTAAATGATTATAATTCGGTAGGCCATCCCTCGGTCTGAGTGAGCTTGTAACCTCTCATTTCATAGTCGCTGATCTGGTTCTTGCCGATCGGACAGAGATAAGGGTTTACATTAGGGATGTCCAGATATGGCTGTCTGCCGAGTGTCTGAGGAGAGTAGAAGAATCCGTTGAGGGATGCTCCGTTCTTTCCGTCATAGACAACTGCCTTGCCGGCAGCATTGACTACACGGATCTTCCCCATATTCTCAGCCTTGAGCTCTTTCGGAAGGTCTGACTGGAAGTTTACCCAAGTGCCCATAAGCAGGTCAGGTCTTGCGTCTGTGTCCATGTACTCGAGCTTGCCCCATCTTCTGAGGTCGATGATTCTGGAGAACTCGAATGCGAATTCCATTCTGCGCTCGCGTCTGATTTCCCAGAGCAGAGGAGAGACTGTAGCGTCTCTTGAAGGGTCCGCGTTCAATGAAGCCAGATTCATGGCAGCTGTTTTGGTTACGCCAAGCTTCTTGGCTTCCGATGCGATAGGACGGTTCCTTATTGCATTGATACTTAAGTCAATGTCAGCCTGTGAGACACTTCCTTCACCGAGATCCGCAAGCTCTGCCTTGGCCTCGATCCAGTTCAGGAGAACCTCTGAATATCTGAGGACAGGATAGCCCGTGACGTTCTTTTCTCCCTGGAATTCCGGAGCAGGTGAAGCACCCTCTTCATCCAGATACTTGAGAGCTGAACGAGGAATGAACTTGGTGACATACAGATACGCCGACTTGTTCTTAGGGGTAACCTTGTTGAAGAATGTGCCTTCGAATCTCGGGTCACGGGTCTTAATCAATGTGTCCAGTGTGAAGTCCTTCGCATGGTCCACTGATGAGGTCTGCCAGTCTTTGCCGTCAGTACAGATGAATGACTTGATGAGGTCGAGAGTAGGTCCGATGTCGGTAGGCTCGTTGGCGTTGCAATATGAAGCCACACAATGCGTTATGCTCTGGGATGCATTGTATTTCCTGTAAAGGATGCACTCTTTGCTTGTAGTGAGGTCTTCCGAGCCGAACAGGTTGCGGAATTCTTCCACAATGGCGAATTTGCCGCTGCTGATCACCTTGTCCGCAGCCTCGGTCGCGAGGTTGAAGAATTTCTTGGCGCGGGCTTCGTCCTTGTAATAGTATTTCTGCCAGCTTCCTTCATAGAGAGCCCATCTGCTGACAAGCGCAGAAACTACATATCTGTTCACGTTTCTGGTGCCGTCGTTGAGGCGTACGTTCTCCATTGCGAACTTGAAGTCGTCATAGACATGGTCCATCACCTCGTTGCGCGGAGTCCTGTCCTTATAGAGCTCGTCCAGCTGGTTGTTCAACGGTGCGAAGTCATAGTAAGGGACATCGCCGAAGACATTGACAAGTCTCGCATATTCGAGAGCTCTGAAGAATCTTGCAATCGCGAACCAATGGTTGTACTGCTCTTCATTCAGTACGTCTTTCATCCGTTCTTGAATCCTGTCGGACATGATATTGGCCTTTCTTACCCATGCGAAATTCCATGTAGGGCCGGTATATTCGCTCTGCCATTCACCGAGGTCAAGGCTGGTGCTTTCCTTGCTTATCGGCACTGTTCTGGTGAACTGGGCCTGGGAGGAAAGTCTTACTACGTCATCGCTGAACGCGTAGTTGTTGCCCGGAGCATATGCTGTGGTCCAGCCGACACCATATCCCGGGAAGAAGTGTCCATTGAAAGAGTTGGCATACAGCCTGACGCTTTCTTCGCTTTGCCAATAACTGTCATCCTCTGCGGTTGTCAGAGAAGGACGGTCGAGCACTTCGCAGCTTCCAAAAAGGATTGCGAGAGCTGACAATGTATATAATAATCTGAATTTCATTGTATTGTATGCATTAGAATGATAACTGTACACCGAATGAGACTGATTTGAATACAGGTGTTCCTGTACCGGTACGTCCCAGGTTGTAATTGTTTGAATCTGTGAACATCGAGTAACCTGAAATTGCTTCAGGGTCGATAGGCAGTCCTCTGAGGTGGTCGAAGGTGAAGAAGTTTTCGAGGGAAACATATACCCTTGCCTTGCTTATCTTCGCTTTTGAGAGGACTTTGGTCGGTACTGAATAGCCCAATGTGATGTTCTTGATTCTCAGATAGGCCATGTTCAGGAGGTACTTGCTCTGAACCTGCATTCCGAAACCGGAGTCAGCACCGCCGAGGTTCCATGCACGTGGATAGAATGCGTCGGTATTTTCCTCTGTCCAGTAGTCTTTTGTGAATGTCTTAGGCAGACCGCCGTCCTTGGCATGGTAGCCTGGAATTGCAAGCTGTCCTTTACCCCAGATTTTTCTCTGTCCGATGCCCTGGAAGAAGATGGAGAAGTCCACGCCTTTCCAGTCTGCGCCGAGACGGAAACCGTATTCGTAGCGAGGTGTTGTGTTTCCGATAACTACGCGGTCACCAGGATTGCCGTTCGTGCCCTCACCAGGAGTGATGTATCCGTCGCCGTCCACATCCACGAATTTCACGTCGCCAGGTGCGAAAATGAGTTTGTCGCTATTCTCGAACTGCACCTGATATACAGGGTATTTCGCTGTCTGTCTGTGGGTTGTGCGGGCTGTGCCGTTGTAGATGACAGTTATCTTCTCTATCTGTCCGTCTGCGCCATAGACGAAATCGTCTTTCTGGAACAGTCTGTCGGTAACATAACCGTAGATGTCACCATAGCGTCTGCCGGTAGAGTAAGCGTTGGAGAGAAGCCTGTTCTCCCAAGGAGTAGCCCAGTCAGCACCTTTGGTGATGTCCGTGACAGCATCTGACAATGTGGCCATACCATTGATGCCCAAGCCGTTGCTGAATCTGAATCCCCAGTCGAGAGCGATTTCCCAGCCGCGTGTGCGGAGGCTTCCGTAGTTGCCTTTAGGTGCGGTTGTTCCCAATGTGGCAGGAAGACTCTCACCCGGAATAATCATATCTTTCGTGTCTCTCTGGAACCAGTCGAATGTTATACCGATCTGATTCTTCCAGAATCTGAGGTCGGCTCCGAAGTCCAGAGTCTCGATTCTCTGCCAGGTTATGTCGTAGTCCACCAGTGTCGGTGTGCCGTACTGTGTGACCTTGTTTCCTGAGCCGTCAAGCCAGTTTGACTGGGACTGTGAAAGGGTGGAGACATAGAGCGTATTGGCTACAGACTGGTCTCCGATACTTCCCCATGATGCCCTGATTTTACCGAAGGAGAGCACAGGCTCGATGCGTTTCATGAATTTCTCATTGGTGAAAATCCAACCTCCTGAGAATGAAGGGAAGGTCTGCCATCTGAGGTGCGTAGGGAATTTGGAAGAACCGTCGCGGCGGATATTGGCCTCGATGAAATAGCGGTTGCCGAATGCGTAGTTGATACGTCCGAAGAAGCCAAGCTGTGCATCCCAGTTGGTGTTTCCATCTACGAACTGGTCGCCGGTAGCTGTCTTGAACTGAGGGTTCGACAGGTTCATCAGGTCAGTCCTGCGTGCAGATACGGACTCCCATTTTGTAGCTACCCTGTTAAGACCTGCCATAACCTTGAAGTCGTGCTGTCCGCCTGCTCCGAACTGGCGGTGATAGGTGGTGTAGGCATTGACAGTGTTGGTAGAACTTGCGTATCTGTATCTCTTGATGTCTGTTGCTGTTGCATTGGAGAAATACTTCTGTACAGGGAAGCAGTATCCCGGCATTGCACCGTCAGCAGCTGCATCCACAACTTCTCCGAGCCCGTTGACATAGATTCTGCTGCCGTCTTCCGCGAACCACTCGGTAGGTGCATACCACATCTGGCCGCCTTCGAATTCAGGTGTTGATGTGTTTTCTTCCTGTGTCCTGTGGTCGTAGGTGTAGTCGAACTTCACGTCCCAGTGCTTGGTGATGTTAACAGTCGCTCCGAGATTGACATTGATATATTTGTTCCTGAGGTTGTTGGTATTGGAAGCTCCTATCTCGTATGATGCCTCACGAAGGTTGTTTCCGTTTTCCTTGACCCCGATAGGGAAGAGCGGGCTCCATCTGTAGAGGTAAAGCCACGGGTCGGCTGACGTGGTGCCTACTCCCGGATATCTCTTGTTCCTGTCTGAGAATATGGAACTTGCGCGGAGGCTGAGGTATTTGTTGATGTTAGAAGTGAGGCTGATGGATGAGTTGTATCTCGTGAAATCATCATGCTTCGCCGTTCTGGACATACCGCTCTGCTTGAGGTAGCCGAGACCTATATTATAAGAGGTCTTGCCTGAGGTGCCGCTTACGGACAGGTTGTGTGTCTGGCTTGGTGCCCAGTCGCGTATCATTGCATCAGCACCGTCATAGACGCGGTAACCATATTTGTTGACACCATCATAGTACCAGTCACGTCCATATACTACAGGGTCTCCGTTCTTGACTTTTCCGCCATAGAGCTTCTGCCACTCGACAGCCTTTTCATAACTCTCAGGACTGATTCTCCAGAAACCTCCGGCAGGCATTGCAGCACCCATGTTCGTATGTGCGTCAAGGGTATATTTCAATGCTTCGAGACCTCCGAATTCGATAGGTTTCGCTCTGTTCTGCCATGAGAAGTTGTCAGAATATGTCACTTCGAGTTTCTCTTTTCCGACACCTGTCTTGGATGTGATGAGGATGACACCGAATGCAGCTTTTGCACCATAGATGGAGGCAGCTGCCGCATCCTTCAGTACTGAAATGGACTGGATGTCGTCCGGGTTTACCATCTGGATACTTGGAATTTCCACATTGTCCAGGAGAATCAGAGGGCTGTTGTTTCCGGAGATGGAACCTATCTGTCCACGGATATTGATGATAGGGTCTGAACCTACTTCACCGGTAGGGATCCTGATATTCACGCCCGGAACTGAACCCTGAAGTCCACGTCCTACGTCTGCTATAGGTCTGCTGTCCAATGTCTTCTGTACATCGACCACTGCTACTGAGCCTGTGAGGCTGGCTCTTTTCTGGCTACCGTATCCGACAACTACCACTTCCGAGAGCAGCTCGCTGTCTTCTTCCAAGGTCACTTTCAAATTGGCGGTCGCCTTCACTTCCTTGGAAATGAAACCGATGGAAGATACTTCCAATATGGCTCCGTCGTTTACTGTTATGGTGAACCGGCCGTTCGAATCGGTGAATACACCGTTCATCGAGCCTTTCTCCACAATGCTTGCTCCTGCGATAGGTTCTCCTTTGGAGTCAAACACTTTTCCTGAAATCTCCACTTTGCGGGATTGGGCGGATGTGCTGGCAGAAATTGACGTTACTGCCGATGCGAAGCAGTCGGCTCCGCTCATGGGTAAAATCGTCAAAGCGGCCAATGCTGATAAGAAACAAGTCCTCCTTGTTTCGTGCCGTCTATGATCTTTAGTCATAAGTTGTTGGTTATTAGAAATTATGTATTAATCATCTGCACAAAAACCGATGATTTGGCTAAGTTAAAACATTTTAATGTAAAAACCAAACACCAAAAAATGTTAAATTTGTATTCGGGATTTATATATTATAGGAGATTGTTATGACAGATGAGACAGTGACCCTGCTGCGCGGATGGGCAGAGAAATACAATGACGCCTGCTACTTTCAGGAGGACCCGATAATATTTCCGAAGCGGTTCGTGTCAATGCTCAGTAGCGGCAGCAGCTGCCTTGCCGATGTGGAAATCGCCGCTGTCTTCGCAGCGCATTTCGCGTGGGGGAGAAGGTCAATGATAGTGCGCGACTGCCATCGCCTGTTCGATGAAATGAACTGGAAACCATACGATTACGTGATGCGCGGACAGTGGAAGGACGAGCCGGTCAGCATACACAGAACCGTCAAATGGTCTGAAGTCGCGGCAATATGCGCAAGACTGAAAGACCTTTATTCGGAACGAGAAAGTCTTGAAACATTGACAATTCCCCAGTTCCGGACATTGGTATTCGGGCAGAAGGAAGACAAGAAGGCGCCGAACAAGAAGATCAATATGATGCGGCGCTGGATGGTCCGGAATGACGGCAGAGTGGACCTCGGAGTCTGGAAGAACATTGACCCGCAGACATTGCTGATTCCTCTGGATGTACACGTGTATCAGCAGGCCTCGGAACTTGGCCTGACCGCCCGTAAACAGAAGGATATCACTACGGTAGAGGAAATTACGGACGCCTTCAGGGACATTTTCCCGGGCGACCCGTGCAAAGGTGATTTCGCGCTTTTCGGTTACGGAATCGACAAGTAAACAGTTAATAACGCAAAGCTATGCCACAAATGTATGTAATATCAGGATGCAATGGAGCCGGCAAGACGACAGCCTCCTATTCATTGCTCCCGGAGATGCTCAAATGCAGCCAGTTCGTGAATTCAGACGAATTCGCCAAGAGCCTTTCGCCATTCAGTCCGGATGCTGCATCGATTCAGGCAGGCAAGCTCATGTTGCTGAAAATGAACTACTTGTTCAAGCGTGGCGAAGACTTCGCGATAGAGACGACATTGGCCACACGCAGTCTCAAGAGGACTATCACCCACGCGCACGAGCAAGGGTACAGTGTCACGATTCTGTATTTCTGGCTGAATTCTCCTGAACTTGCCGTGGAGAGAGTCCGCGCAAGGGTTGCGGCAGGCGGGCACAACATTCCGGAACAGGTGATACGGAGAAGATATACGGCCGGACTGCATTATTTTTTCAATGTTTACAGAACATTGGCTGACAGATGGATACTTGCGGACAATTCCAAGATACCTTTCAAGGTGGTCGCGGAAGGCTGGAAGGGCATTCTCAATATAAAAGACGAAGAAACCTACGGTATAATAGAAAAGAAGGCCGCGGAGGCCCAAAACTATTTCGACAATGATAGCAAATAAGGAATATTATTATAACACATTCAAGGTCAATGACATTGACTTGAAATCTCTTGTGACGACGGCACTCTCGCACGGCGGTGACTACTGCGACCTGTATTTCGAGAACACCTCGGATCAGGTCTATCAGCTCATGGACGGGAAGGTCACGTCAGGCGGTCTGAATATCGATTACGGTGTGGGAATCAGGGTGTTGTGCGGTGAGAAGACCGGTTATGCCTACTCTGAAAGTACGGAACGGAAAGATATGGAAGCGGCTGCGCTTGCGGCCTCGGCGATTTCGCAGGGCTCTGCTGTCACGCCGCGTGAAACCAGAAGCGTGGGGGCCACGTACACTTCCCAGGAGAACAATGGCGGCCGCCTCGTCAGGAGGCTTTATCCGGGACATCCGAATCCGGCGGCGGACCGTTATCCGATACTGAAAGACTGGAGGGAAGAGAGTCCGTCCGTCGTCGTGGGGTATCTAGACCGCCTGGAAAAGGCCATCAAGGCGAAGGACAGCAGGATAGTGAGCATAATGTGCTTTCTGAGCAGTCAGACAAGCGATTATATGATGTACAATTCTTTCGGCGAGCTCAAATACGAGACTCGTCCGCTGACCACCGTTTCCGCTATGATTGTGGCTGACAACGGAAAGCGGCGTATAAAGAAAAATGACTCCGTGAGTCTTCGCAAGGGCGCGGAAATGCTTACCGATGAAGTGATGGAAGAACTTGCGGCCAGTCTGACGGACGGCATTGACAGTGCCTTCGAGGCAAGCAGGCCTGAGGGCGGACAGATGCAGGTGGTGATGGGTGCTGGTGCTTCCGGCATTCTGCTTCACGAGGCCATGGGACACGCTTTCGAGGCTGATTTCAACAGAAAAGGCCAGTCCATCTTCTCGGACAAGATGGGAAAGCGGATTTGTCCGGAAGGAATCAATATCGTGGATGACGCAACCATCCGAGGTAACCGCGGCTCCCTGAATTTCGACGATGAGGGCGTGCCTGGACAGAGGACAATGATGGTCGAGAACGGAGTGCTGACCTCGTATCTGCATGACCGGATCAGCGCGAAGTACTACGGCGTGGCCCCGACCGGCAACGGAAGACGTGAAAATTTCCGTTCAAGTCCGATTCCGAGAATGCGCGCGACCTATATGGAAAATGGCAATGCCGACCCTGAAAGCATCATTGCTTCGGTTTCTAAAGGCATCTATGTCAATGAGTTCAGCAACGGACAGGTGAAAATCGGTGAAGGTGATTTCACGTTCTTCGTGCAGAGCGGCTTCCTGATAGAGAACGGAAGGCTTACCAGACCTGTCAATGATGTCAATGTCATCGGCAACGGGCCCCAGGCATTGAAGGACATTGTCGCTGTCGGCAATGACTGCAAGCTGAAGGATGCCGCCTGGACTTGCGGAAAAGGTCAGTCAGTGCCGGTTTCGTGCGGTATGCCGACGGTGCTCGTGAACAATCTGATAGTAGGAGGCGTGGCAGATGAATAAGGAATTCAAGATGAAAGAAAGTTTGGACTTCGCGATAAGCGATGCGGAGAGAGAAATAGCGGACAAAAGCGTGCAGATGGCCCTGGATGCGGGTGCTTCGGCAGTCATGGTGTCATTGGACAAGGCAAAAACCGAGATTTATGCCTTGCTGGACGGGGAGATTGACAATATCAGGCAGACTGGAGACAGGTCATTGACCTTCAACATCTACGCTGACGGCAAATACGGCACTTTTTCCACGAACAGGTTCGAGGAGGAGAGTCTCCGCGATTTCCTCTGCAAGGCAGTCGAGACAGTGAGGATGCTGGTGGCTGATCCGTTCCGTGGATTGCCGGACAAGAAGGACCTTGCCACGGATGCTGTCAATGGTGATGAAATGGGGCTGTGCTGGTATGGTTATGATTCAGTTTCCCGCGATGAAAAATTGGAGATGGCAAGACGTGTCTCCGTGTTCGGGGAATTCTCTGCGCCGTCTTCTGACAGGAACTGGCGTGTGGTATCCGAGGAAGTGGAATACAATAACACATTGTCAGACACATACTTGACGAGTTCTGACGGATGCCGTTGCCGCCAGACGGAGACTTCATTTGAGGTGAGCAGCCAGGTTACTGTCGAGGACAATGATGGGAACAAATACACCGGCCTGTGGTGGGACTACGGTGTGAGTCCGGAGAAGGTGCTGACTTCCGAATGTGGCCGCAAGGCTGTGGAAATGGCCGTGATGCAGATCGCTCCTGTCAATGCGGACAAGGGAAAATACACGATGGTGGTTTCACGTCTGGTTTCAGGCCGTCTTCTCCAACCGGTGCTCAATGCATTGAGCAGTCTGTCCGTCTATCAGAAGTCTTCATTCCTGGTGGATGCGCTGGGCAAGCAGGTCTTCAGCAAAGGCTTGAATGTGATGGATATGCCTCTGGAAAAGGGCAAGAGCGGGGCAATCCTGTTCGAGACCGACGGGCGTGCCTGCAGGAACCGGGAAATTATTACTGACGGCGTGGTGAAGGAGAATTTCACGAGCATATACATGTCCAGAAAACTTGGCATTCCGCCGACTTCCAGTTGCCCTAACCGCCCTGTCCTCCAGCCGTTTGTCTCCGAAGAACTGCTTGGTGGGGAGCGTGGAGGAGTGAGTGGAGGTGAGCGTAGTGGTGGACATTGTGGAGTTAGTGGTGATGGACGCGACGCCTCCGGGCTTGGTGGTGATTGTGGTGAAATGAGTGGCTCCGGTCTCGGTGCTCCGAATGGTGACGGACGTGGAGTTGAGTTCGGTGGCCACGAGCTTGGTGCTGTAAGTGGTGGTGAGCGTGGAGCTGAGCTTGGCGTTGTGAGTTGTGGTGAACGTGGAACTGAGCTCGGTGCTGTGAGTGGTGGTGGTCGTGGAGTTGAGCTCGGTGCTGTGAATGGTGGTGGTCGTGGAACAGAACTCGCTGGTGGATTTGGCGCTGAGCGTAGTGTTGAGCGTGGTGCTGTGAATGCTGGTGAACGTGGAACTGGGCTTGGTGTTGTGAATGGTGGTGGTCGTGGAACAGAACTCTCTGATGGACTTGGCGCTGAATTTGGACTGAAGGCGGACCCGTTTGTAAATGAGATCGCGCAGCGGGATATCCTGGACCTCTGCGGAAGCGGCATCCTGGTCACGGACTTCAACGGCGGCAACTGCAACAGCGCCACCGGCGACTTCTCCTACGGCGTTTCCGGCTTCCTTTTCGAGAACGGCAAGATAACCTCGCCGATCGACAGCATGCTCATAACCGGCAACATGACAGACCTTTGGAGCAACCTCCTCGCCGCCGGCTCCGACCCGGTCCCTGGAATGAGCCGTCAGGTCCCGACCCTCGCCTTCAGAGACGTCACCTTCAATGCATAAAACCATAAAGTGTGAAAATCTCGGTAGCGCGATTCATCCGTAAAACCCCGCCTTCTTCCGGATAAGTTATTGATTTTGAATAACTTGTCTGTAGAATCCCGCCTTTTTACGGACGAACTGTAGATTCTCGGTCAACCAATATCAGTAATAAGACGCAAACCAATCAATTTCAATTGGGAAAATACTCATATAGGAACAATGGAAATGCACTCAATACGCTTACGCTTTCTTTAGGCAACACGTACTTCTGCAACTGGGCTCTGAATATTGCCTTCTGAGAAACAACATCCTTGTTTTTCGGGTTGGTTAAGATTCCGGTGCACAAAAAATTGGCCTTGACAACATTATGCGTCTTTATGTAGTCCCAATTCTCTGTGCGTGAACGGATTTCATTTTCCGTTGCATCTCGCCTGGTATTCAATGTAAGGAAATCCAGGCTTTTGTAATCGGAGAAACCGTCAGCCATATTCTTGAACGAACTATCCCTGCACTGTTGTCTGCTCACGGTATAGGTATAGAACATTGAATCTGGAAGATGCTTCGTGTATCTGATAGCCTCCACCATCGGATAGTTTATATATAACTTCCCGTTTTCTGTCTCATTGTCGAACATATCCAGCATCTCCGAAATCTGCAAGTTCATCTCTTCCAACAAGATGTTCCTATTGTGGAAGTCATAGTCGAATACCAGATAAATCTCCGAGAAATCAGAACTTTTAGCATCTCCGGAAAATGGGGAATCAGTTCGTCCGTCATATTTTTCGCGAAGCACGGAAACGATATCTCCCGAATCATCCAAATTCTTCAATCTCTGATAGAGTTCATATATATTATTTCCGAAAGAGCACACAATATGCTGACTGTCCTTGAAGAACAGTTTTTCAATCGCCCGGAAAAGTTCAGGCTCTCGTTTTTCGCCTTCAAAAACAAACAATATCATACCTTGAATGCGTCTCCTCTGAACAATTTTTCTATATTATGCCCAAACCGAAGTTCTTTCTCCGTACAGTCGCACAAAGCCTTGAGCTTATTGTCATATACAATGAAATTACAGTCAGGACGAAGCAAATCATTAGTCATCAAGTATGTGTTGTGTGAAGACGTGAACACTTGACAATCCAATCCGAACAGAAGTTTGCAGACCTCGAATGATAGTTTGAAATGATAAAACGCATCAAACTCATCAATGAACACAAACGCTGCATCTTTCATTCTCTTTATCCAGTAGAACAACAATTCCAAAGCATGTGTTCCCGTGGAAGAAATCGGATCAAACGGAATTCTCTTTCCGCCGACAATACAGAACAGATTTTTTTCTCCACTTGCAGGTTGTGCAAATTCGAAATTCTGTCCGCTGACCTCTTTAAGAAACCGCTCAAATTCGCGCACTAGTCCATTCTGAATGATGAATTCATCCAGAAGTGCACTCGTGTTCTCCAATCCGATGAACTCACGGGTTTCCAGACATCTGAACCAGAGCATCCCATTCACGAACTTGTTCAGTTGGAGAAGATAATTATCTCCGGCAAGCGGATAAGACGTGATAAGAAAATTTACAATGGAAATATTGTTCGCATTGTCGGCAAGGTTGTGACGGACGGAGTCACCCATAGGAAACTCATCGTTGTAAAAAGATAGTTTGCCATCAGCTCTTCTGAAAACCGGATTGCCGTCAACAGTCATATTCTCATACTTCAACACTCCCATAAAGTCCTTGCCATAGCAATATTCCACGACCTTCCCGTCAAAGATGAATGTGTATTCAAAATCGACAATCAGTTCCCGACTGCCTGCGTAGGTAAAATTATAATAGTAATCCGGCTTTTTCCACTTTTGGGAAAGGTGATTGACTATATCAAAAATTGCAAGGCTGAAATTTGTCTTGCCCGAACCGTTCGGGCCATAGATGATACCGTTCTTGATAATACCATCCTTTATGGCAAACGCATTGAACGTATAGTTGCTGTGGCGGGTCAAATCAATTTCTATCCTATCTTTGAATCCACGGAAATTTTTTACGGCAAACTTTGCAAGCATATCATTTCAGTTTTAGTTTCCGTTGCAAATATAATGATTTTTCAGAATATCCGTAAAAAAATTACGGATAAAATCCAGCACTATTTCTCGCGCGCGGTACACAGACAAATGCATAAAACCATAAAGTGTGAAAATCTCGGTAGCGCGATTCATCCGTAAAACCCCGCCTTTTTACGGATGAATTGTCATTTTGACTTACTTGTCCGTAAAACACCCCCATTCTCCGGACAAATTACTTTATATTCTACAAATTGGCATTATTTGTGGAGTGTGTAGAGCGTTAAATAAACTGTTCCTATGAATGTTAAGACATATTCAGAAAAAGAGAGACGCTGCAATGCGAGTTTTCTATCAGCTGGCCCATATTGGCACGCATATACTTCTGGAAAAGAAACGCCGTTGCTATTCTCTTGTACTCAAGACTTTGCATTTGCCATGAATGTCGTGGCCCAAGCATCAAACGAGTTCAAAGGTGTAACAATCCTCGCCTTTGAAATATTGAACAATCATTTTCATTTCGTGTTGTCCGCAGAAGAATCGGAAATATTGGAATTCTGGAACTATTGCCGCAGGCGAATAGGGCGGTTCTTTCCATCTGCAAAAGGCATTGACTTGTCACTGAGGCAGATAGAAGTCCTCTCGTCATTGCGCAACTGTATCATTTACACAAATCGGAACGGATATGTTGCTGATCCTTCTTATACACCATTCAGTTACCCTTGGGGAACGGGAAGATGCTATTTTCTTGATGCTCCAAGTGGAGTCAAGTTCTCTGAAATGAAGTTTGATGATAGAAGACGAATCCTTCGAAGCCGTTTCCCCGGATTGCCGAATGACTGGGTGATTGTCAATGACTATGTTTCTCCATTTTCGTATTGCGCAGTCAAGTTTGGCATGGCTATGTTCCGAGATGCGCATCACTATTTTGCGATGCTCAGCAAGGGGGTAGAGTCATACTCTGAGTTTGCTGCTGAACTGGATGATGGCGAGTTTCTTACGGATGCTGAACTGTTTACGCAGATAATGAAGTGTCTGAAGCAGAGTTATGGCGTGACTGCTCTACATGACTTGACACGTCCACAGAAACTTGACCTTGCCAAGAAGTTGCACTTTGATTTCCGTTCTTCCAATGGTCAAATCCGCCGTGTACTGGCTCTGTCTCAATATGATGTGGATGCCCTGTTCCCACTTTCGTCCTAGCATGTTTTTGACAACGAACCGCCAACTTGTCTGTAAATTACTCCATTTTTCTGGGCGGAAGTTTTCTGGGCGGAGTTTGTAATTCCTGATTTTGGTTGCTTTGTGAGATAGCTGGCATCTGGAAAATTCAGGTAGCGGGTGTCTGGGAAATCCGAACTGCGTCGGTCAGTAAACCTCAAGCCACGTTTGTCCGTAAGACCACAGTCCGCATCTGTCCGGGAGACCCTACCCCGCGTTTGTCCGTAAAATCCTGCCTTTTTACGGATGAATTGGTCATTCTACAACTTGTCCGTAAAACACCCCCTTTCTCCGGACAAAATCGAGTTGCTGGTGTTTTGGTTGCCTTAGGGATTTGCAGAGAGAAGTCGCCATGGGGAGAGTTGGCAGGATGTCTTTCAGCAAAAGATCCGACCGGGTGTAGCTGTGGTTGGTTCACCACGTCCCGTCTCGGAAGGACTCTGGGCGGACCAGGCCCTCCCGCTTCGCGGGTCCCTCCCTCTAGTACCGAGGGCGGTAAGTCCGCCCCGAGCCATCTGAGACGGTAACTCTGTCGTTCCTGATTTTGGTCGCTTTGTGAGGTAGCTAGCATCTGAAAAATTCAGGTAGCGGGTGTCTGGGAAATTCAGGTGGAGGGCGTCTTGGAAATCCAAGTGGCATGTGTCTGGAAAATCCGAACTGCGTCGGTCAGTAAACTTTAAGCCAAGTTTGTCCGTAAGACCACAGTCCACATCTGTCCGGGAGACCCTACCCCGCGTTCGTCCGTAAAACCCCGCTTTCTTCCGGATAAGTTATTGAATTTGAATAACTTGTCCGTGAAATCCTGCCTTTTCACGGACAAGTATTCCATTGTTTCTAAGCGGCTGAATACAGAAGCGGTTTTCACCATAAAACTGCCCTCGTCCTTCGTTTAAAGTCACAATTTGTGACCTTAAACATTCTTCCCTTGTCAATTGAAACCGAAAATCATCTGGAAAGCGTTCAATATTGCGTTTAACAGCCTGATTGAGAACTTTAGCTTCTACACCATATAGCGATGCCAAGTCTTTATCAAGCATAACCTGCTGTCCTCTAATTACTTTTATTAGCGGTTCGATATTATCCACGGCAACCAACCGGTCACAATTTGTGACCACTTCGCAGTTCTCAGTCTTTTCTGTTATTTCTGCCATATTTATGTTCATTTTTGAGATTACAAATTGTGACCTCAAACGTGTTGTTATTTATTGTTGCATGCAGCTGTGGTTGTACTTTTAGTAATCGCTTAACTCGTTGCTATGAGAGGTGTCCGTCAATCTCGGCACTGCAGCATCGACTCCGGTGCAATCTCGAGTATCTTGCACAACTTCGCCGCCATCTTCAATGTGGGCATAGCCCGTCCGGTAACATAGGCATTGATTCGGGATGGGGAAACCGACATTTTTTCTGCCAATGCCTTCTGGGACATATTATTGCGGATAAGCCCGTCCTTTATCAGTGACTTGACAGATCTCAGGTTTTTATGTTCGTCCAGTCCGTCATCAGTCTGGACACTGCTCTGGTTTTTATAATCATCTCTCACATTCCCGTCGCGGAGTATTCCGTAATTCCGGTACGAGTCGTAGCCGTCCACAATAGTTCTGGTATGACTGTGGTAATTCTCTTCGCGTGACTCTGCCAAATATCCGGAACACGGTTTGCCGTAGGAATCATTGTCAGTGCCTATAGCAAGCAGTTCATTTCCGATTTTGCGGATCTCATTGACAATCATTAACTCACGCGACTCTGACGGACGCTTCATTCCGCTGGAATATGCGGCCAAAAGACTTTGCTGTATTCCGAGTCTTCTTGCTACTGCGGACATGTTCAATTCCGGATGCGAAAGCAGAATCCTGGATATGCCTTCCGGTTCAGGATTGTCATATTCGAAGCTTTCGTTTGAGATGTCCTCGTTGAGCGAATACCAATGTACGCCGTCATCCTCGATTACATAATCGTCTCTGTTTTCCGCATTCAACAGATTACGATAGTAAAGGAGTGACTGCCACAATGTCTTCCCGTCATCGAACTGAGCATATATTCTGTTTCCTTCGAACCAAATCTTCTTGATCCGCATAGCTGCCTCCCTTTTTTTTCCTTACAAAGTTAGGATATATTTCCATATCTATAATACAAAATTTAGAAATTTTCGCAGCAAACAGATTTTCCGGCCGAAAAAACTTTCCAAAATTATCCGCGTTACAGGCCGTCCGGAGCACGATTTTGCAAATTTGATTGAAAATGAACCAAATATGAACTTGACGGGGGGGGGGTAAAAAACTATAAATTTGCAACGTTTTTACAAGACGTTGCTGACGTTTTCGCTTAGACACTTCCTTGCCGGACAGAAGAAACGGCAGGTAAGTGTCGTGTCGTGAACATTGGTAAGCCTCCCACGCCTATAGTATAGTATCCGCCAATTCCGGGAGACATTGGCGCATAAGATCATGTACTGATGAACAAGACCAATGAAAGACAGGTATATCAATGCCCCAAAATCAATGTCATCCCCATCAATCTCTCCAACTCCTTCGCAAGTGATGGAAGCAGTGGCCTGAATACAAGCATAAACGACTGGGGAACAGGCGATCCTGTCGGCGGCGACGCCGAGTAGCTTTAATCATCAAAACTTCAGAAACTTAAAAAACAACTAATAATATATCTGATATGAATTACAGATGCTTATTCCTTTTGGGGACAGCCATTGCGCTGGCAGGGTGCGCCAAAGAGCCCGTGCCGGCTGTCGGCCCTGGAGCCCCTCAC
>ERZ780112.53-NODE-53-length-27383-cov-3.07571_pt1 | contig 27383 bp, 20 predicted proteins | sample MGYA00511571_ERZ780112 | MGnify/ENA primary metagenome ERZ780112 (study PRJEB29588, sample SAMEA2144299) | human gut metagenome | biome: human gut; feature: human-associated habitat; material: faeces | place: Denmark | collected 2008/2010 ...
TAACAATCAGCCGTTTGGCTCATTAACACAACATAATTATCTACGCAGCATAAGAACTATTATGTTGTGCACAACATAATAGTTCAATGACGACAAGCGATTTGAGAATTCTATTGAAGAAGAGCAAATCCACCCAATGGTCGTGACCAAGTTTGTCATAATGAACTTGATTTCCCATATATGAGAATCCGCGACCGAATGTCATGATGAAGTTCTTTACATTGTGAACAATCTCATTTTCAATGACACGCTCGTCGATATCCTCATCTCTTTCACCCAATTGCTCGACATTGATATAATCCAGAAGATACTCGTCCTTGAACATCTGAATCGCCTGAAATGCCCGCTTGTAATCCGGAATCGTCATTTCGAAGTTATTCGGCATATTCCCTTGATTATGATATGCATCTTCAGCGATTTTTCTTTCGAGAGCATCATAACTCAGCTGCAAATCTGAGCATAATTGAATATAATACCGACGCTCTTCTAAAGTCTTCGTTTTAGACAGGATCAGGGTGTGATGCGAGAATCCTATGCTAAAAAATGCTACAATAGGGATATCAGCTATTTCTAGCGGTGCCAATGACTTGCATGAATCCAAATTGGCAGATTCATCTGCCGATTTGTTACCGAAATCTAATTTGGCAGACGCATCTGCCAAATTAGTGTCAAGACACTTCCATTCCTCGTAGAACATCCTCATATTACGCAAGTTGCGAGGTGAGAATCCCTAAGACTTGGAACTTCTGTTGAAAGTTGACGGCTAATTGTATCAATCGCATCTTTCCCCCAGAAACCTGCACGGGAGTTCTGCGATATAAACCGACCGATCCCATAATACAAAGCCAACTGCTCTTGGTTTACACCCTTCAAGGCCTTCGCCTGACTCTGCAGAATAGCGGTTTTGATTTGCTTGACCGCATCATTATACTGTGTCGATAGTTTCTCTTCTCCTTTCATGAGTAGTCCTTCTATGGTTATTGTCAATCAAATTTATAAAAAACTGTCGATAACACAAAGGAGCGAATTCCACTTATCTCGCCATTTATCCCGCCATTTATCTCGCCACGTCGGGCGATAGGACACTATTCTTTAATTAATAGTCATTGAAGGAAACATAGTCAGATATGTTCTTGAGAATCTGCCTGCTTACTGACAGACTCGCATAGTCCTGACAGGGGTTGACTCCAAATGACAGGTTAGTCCGTAAAAAGGCTGGTTCTCACGGACAAGTTAATCAAAGTCAGCAACTTATCCGTAAAATCCCCCATTTCTACGGACAAGTTATGACTGATGTAAAAAAGGGGCGGCGATCCCGCTCCCGCAAGATAATCATACTGTCGCATCCGCCCCACACCACGAGAGACATTACGAGAGACACCACGAGAGACATTACGAGAGACACCACGGACGACATTGACGCACGAGGGTGCTGAGGGAGCAGTTTCCAGCCCGCCAAAAACGGACGGATGTGGAGTAAAACTGACGGATGTATGGTCTCGAATGTTGGCACGGACGCGATACACTGACAAGATACACTGACGCGATACTCGGACAAGATACACTAACGCGATACACGGACGCTTACGCATTTTGGAACAACCTGAATGTCATTTATCCCAGCGAATCACTATCAATCAAGCGATTACACCAAACACTCAAAGCCAGGTTACCATAAAAAACATAGGACCTGGCTTTCTGCATTTTATGCAACCATCAGAGTTTCAACCACTTACACAATTCCTCTACTCGCAAGTTGTTCCAGTTTCTTTTGCTCCCATGTTAATCTGTTCTTGACATTTCCATGGGCAAAAGTACGGAACCGCTAAAAACGCGTCAATACGTAACCGCAAAGACGCTTACTTCGGAAGGATACTGCGGCGCGCCCAGGAGTGCTGTATGCGTTAAGGTTACTTCACAGGGACCGCGAAGACTAGAACGCCAGGACAGGACGCACTATCATTCTACCATAGTCTACGGCCGTAAACAAATATTGGCAATAGACAGAGCCTGCGGAAGAGATGTACCAATTATGAATCGCAGATTTATTCCACGTAGATGTCCAGATATAATCATAAGATGCGAATGCATGTTTATCCTTATCGGCAATCTTGGCCATCCATTTATTCAATGCGGCCGGGACATCGCCTTGATCTTTTCTTTGATTATATCCTAAAGCATCAGAAGTCTGCTCCGCCGGATCAGCCAGAGCCGGACAACCACCTAAATACTGCAGTAAATCCCAGCATTGGCCAGATGAAGGAAGGTACCAGCCGGTCGTAGTCGCAGGAACAGGATAATACTTATTGTACTCATCAGCCGCCTTCAACGCCGGATAACTACTGAAGTCACCACAAGCTTTACGCATCTGCTCGCTATTCCAATATCCGCTTATGTCATTATAACCCTCCGCTTTTGAGGAACAAGCAGGCAAGTATGACTCGACAGGTCTGGTAATCCAAAAAGTAACATCGACCGCGGCATTCTTCAGAGCCACCACAAGCGCGTGCGCCTCACCTCCGAGCACTTTCTTTTCCGCGTCCCCGACACGCCTCGGATTGGTCTGGAAAACAATGCCCACGACATTGGAGGCCTGTACCTTCTCCTTATCAGTATCATACGGGAGCAGATGGCCGTCGGCCAGAAAGAAATCACCAACCCGCAAGGTGTGTAGTTTCACGACCCTTCCGCCATTAGGCTTGTACAGCCTGTAACTGCCGCCGGCAATTTGATCAGGCTTGATTTCAATCGAAAATTCACATTGCCGACTGTCATTGTAGGCGGAAAGTTCCATGCCTGCCGAAGGATGGAAAAGATAACGGCAGATTCCGTCGGAAATAAGATACGGCAAAGCCTCGGAATCAAACTCTGTCGGACCGGAGATGACATAGTCAGGGATGCTGGGCTTATTGGTAAACCTGTAAACAAACGCCGGCAGTTCCACTACAGCCAACGCCATACGATGTGCCATGGAGAAAGTCAATGTGAGGCTGTTGTCCGTGCCGTTCTCCACACTTCCATTGGCCGTCATAAGGTCTGAGGCGGCATAGGCCTCGTAAGAGCTCTGGTCTTTTCGCGGCTGCCACGAGTCGATCAGCGGAGCAAAGAATTCCGCATCGGTCAATGCCGCACCTGTAGAAGCCGCAGTCTTGCCGGTCATGTCCGACTGATATGGATAGTAGATATAGTAGTTTTCATCAGGCAATCCTCCGGCGAGACTTTTTCCAGTCTCCGGCTTCCAGACGAGCTTGCCTGTAGCAGCATCCGTTTCAGCGGTCAGCTTCAGGTTGGAATAGACCGTCTGGCCGCCACGAAACATAAACAAGCCGCACACATCTCCCTCGCTGAACTTGGTGGTATAGCCATCCTCAACCGTACGGGTAGCAGGTCCCTCGGCCGAAGCATGCCCACTGTCAATGATGGAGATTGTCAGAGATTGTCCCACTTCCGCACCCGCTGGCATCACGGCCTCATCCTTTCCGCACGACGCAATGACAAGGAGGAGTCCTGCCAGGTGCAATAATCTGTATAATATGTTGTATGCTTTCATCTTCAATGAATGTTAAGTATTGTCATAAATGCCTAGAAAGCTAGAATCGGACGGACATGTCCCCAAAACTTTTTCGACGTATATCTGCTTTTCAACCAGCCATAAGTATTTATATTCCAGCATAGCGACAAGTCCTTCGAGTACTCCGAAGACGACCAAAACCACATTGATCCGTCGAATGTGCTTTTACCCTCAGCTGCAATTTCTGACATCCATCCGTTCAGAGCGGCAGCCACATTACCAGTATTTCCCCAAACGAACCCATCATTAGGATCTTCAGTGCTCGATGAGTTTTGCTGATCTGACTGGGCCAAAGCATGACAAGAGCCCAAGTTCTGCAGGATGTCCCACCATTGGCCTGAGGACGGGAGGAACCAGCCGGTCGTAGTCGCAGGCGCCTGAACACCATATTCTTCAGCCGATTTGAATGCCGGATAATCATCTAAACTGCCACGGTTACTGCGAATATGCTTGCAGTTCCCATATCCGCTGATATCTTCGTAACGCAGCTTCTTGGTCAAGCATTTCGTAAGTCCTTCATCCTGTTCATCCAGACGGGCCTTCCACCAGGCTACAGGAGCAATGGCTGTAGGAGTCCTGAGCGCCATCACAAGACCATGGGCTTTGCCGCTGAGAGCCTCTTTTTCGGCCCTTCCGATACGATACGGATCCGTCTGGAAGACAATGCCGATAACCACCTTGCCCCCACTTCTGTCAGGACCTGGTTTAGGGTCTGCTATTTCCTTCCTTCCGTCAGAATAGATTTTGCGGAGGCCACCATCGCTCCATGTCCCGTCCGAGTAGAAGTAATCGCCGATTTTAAGGTCATCCGCCTTATAACGCTTCACTTCATTGGCAAGAGCATTATCTTCCTTGCCGCCTACCCAGTCACCGATTGCCGCAGAAGACCCCAATTCGATCGGAAGATGCAGGCTCCCGGTGAGTTTCATCGGCTTGATCTCATCATTGAACCCCTTCATAGCGTCGCTGAGTCCGCTCTCGATTCTTTGGGTTTCGCCGCCTGCGTATGTGATGTTCACCACCAGCGTCTGCGATTCATTCGGGACAACGCCGAGCAGCCGGAAAGACAAACTGAAGGTCTGCCCGTCCTGCGTGAAGGTTTCCGTCACCGTTGCCGCCCCGCTACGTTCGCCTGTTTCAATGTCCACTGCAGATGCCACTCCCGAAAGCGTCGCCGTTGCCGACTGCACACGACCGTAGTCGCCTTCCGTGGCTGTCAGTTCGAGGTCAAGTCTGCGGACAAGCTGTTTCATAGGAGCCGTGACACGGAGCGAGTCGTCCGCCAGGACAGAGATTTCCTGCACAGAGGCGAACAGATAACCAGGTATAGGGTCAATGTCTCCTTCCGATGATTTGTCCATGGAAGCCACATTGCCTGCAACAGCAATATGCTCAGGCGTGTTGTACACCGCGAGACTGTATTGTCCCGGGTCCAGAAGCTGCTTGAACGTGTTCTTTTCTCCGCTCACTTTCTGTTTCACGTCAGCGATTCTCAGGACGTACTTCAGAGGGATGTCCGCCTCGCTGCTCTTCCCGCTCCAGTCGGCAGTCACCACCACCGCACCCTGGTCAGGATGTGGTGTCTGATGAGGTTTGCCTTTCGAGCAGGAGATGATCAATGTCAGGAGGACAAGATGTGTCAGAATTCTTTTATCCATAGTTATATGCTTAATAGAGGACTACTGTTGTTTACTCAAGTTTCGCAAGTTATCAAATTTGCTACCCCCAAGAGGGTTGTCACTAGTTTGAAGGCAGTGAACCCAACGCACTTTTTTTTGTTCACGTTACCCTCACCCTAAATCCCTCCCCTCGGGGAAGGGACTTACCATCGCCCTCACGGGCTCTAACAGCGGTGTTTCGAGCGAGACTTGAGATATTCAGCCTACAAAGAAAGCAAAGAGAATTCATTTCGGGCCGATTTCCGATGACAAATAGCGTTTCAATTGTCAGAATCGCACATCTTTGTCGTTTAGGCTATTTTTCCGCCATCTGGTAGGCGTACATCCGGCGTTTTCCTTGAAGATGCGGATGAAATGACTCGGCGACAAAAAGCCGGATCTTTCTGAAATGTCGGCAAGCGTCAGTTTCGGATATTGTACGAGCAGACGTTTCGCATAGTCAATGCGGAGTCCTGTAATCCAGTCACGGAATGACACTCCGTATGTGGTATTTATGTACTCGGAGAGATAGGTACGATTGGTATGAAGCTGTTCCGACAAGTCTTTAATGGTAAGGCCTGTCCGGACGTATCCATCAGCATTGATCCAACCCTTGATTCTCTCCGCGATTTCGGCATGGTATGACGGTGTCTCTTGCGTCGGTTCCGCCTCAAAATGATCCAGCTCTTCATTGACCTCCATTGCATTTTCCACCTGCTCGTAAAACAGCATATAGTTCAGATAACAAAGGAAGAGATAGATGTAGAACGGGATTGACATCAGAATCCAGATATAGACGTATCTGTCGGGCAGGAACGTCAGCAGTCCGCAACCCACTCCGAATATGATGGCCCAATAAGTGAAAACGGAAAGCCACTTGATATAGGCCCCGATGTCGTCCGCATGGGTTTCGTCGAAAATGCGGATGACCCTGTGATAAGTCCGCAGCAGCCGCCATGTCAGGAACAGTCCATATACGACCAGCAACACAGCCAAGGCCAATATCGCCACTGTCTGAGCCGTCCCTTCCGGCAACAGTTTCAGGACAATGCAGGAGATTGCGGAGTACAGCACCCACAATGACATATGCGCCAATAGCCTGCGCCTGGTGATATAATTGCGGTCAAGCAATGTGGTAAGGGCCGAGCTGAACAGCCAGTAGCACAGGAAATAAGTGGACAGGTTTATGAGGATGGCGGCATCGGCATCATTGAAACGGACTTTCATAAAGAAATGCACCGAATAGTTGGCCGCGAGCAACAGCATTGCCGCTCCCATTATGCGTCGGGAGCGCAGAAAATTGTCAAAAATCGCCTTTTCCGGAGTTCTGGCAAACAAAAAGTAGAAGCCGAAAAACAACATCAACGGCAGCGCGGCACAAAGGGAATAGTTGTATATAGGGTCCATTGGGCATTCATATTTACGCCCCTAAGTTACAAAAAATCCGCATTTTGTCTGAGAATCGAAACGACAAACTTTGCAAAAGGCAGGATGTCGCCTTTTGTGCTTGCTGTCTCCAGCGCAGCCATATATTCTGCGCGTTTGTCTGTCTTAATCACCACCCAATCATAGCCGCCGGAGGCCAACATCACATTCATCAGGAAACGGCACATTCTGCCATTCCCGTCCATATATGGGTGAATATATCCGAAGAAAAAGTGACCAAGCACAGCCCTGACTATAGCACTCGGCTCATTTGCCAGCAGCTTGAACAGCACAGGCATTGTAATACGCACATTGTCAGGACTCAAAGGTGTGTGCAAAGAGCCTCTTATGTACACTTGATTGTTTCGATACCCTATAAGGTCCGAAGCCTTCAAAAGGCCTACCCCTACAAACGGCGACCACATCTGGAGATACCATTGTTGGTGATCTTTTTTTGCGACTACTCCAGGCTCCCCTCCTTCAAGAATCTTCAGGACACTGTCCTTTACAGACTGAAATGCGAGATAATATCCTCTTGCCACCAATGCATTCTTATTCTCTTTATCTTCTACATCCGGATTCCAGTTGCCGCTTTTTACTTTTTCTATAAGTTCGGCAGAAATCTTGTATCCTTCGATTGACAATGAGTGATAGGCATCATCCTTATACTTCTCTTCCAGAGAATTCATATATCCTCTGACATCATCAATTCTCCTTTCAGGCATATCTATCAGAGGAAGTATCTGCGCCCTCATCTCTTTCCACATCAGAGTAATCCTTGCTTCGTATGGGGAAGTGAACATCAGATGTTCTCCAGAGGGTTTCTCAAAAGGATCCATCTCTCTCACATCATAACCAAACCCTCTCATTGTCATGAGAATATCATCAGCAATCTCACTTCTTCCGATATGACGGAACGCTCCTGCGATACGCCCTGCCCGAACAGAAGCCCCATTGTCTGCAAGAAGTCGGAGTATAGCGGAGGAGTCGCGGACCAATGACAGACAGATCTTGGCCGTCAGTTCATTAAGCACAAAATAGGAAGGTGATACATTTATCAATGCCTCCTCAAGAGTATAGACATTGACTCCTGACACAGGATCCTTGACGATAGTCTCCGGGAGCTTACCCCTTATCGGAAATATTGAAGTGCCATAAAGAAGATTTGTAATATTATTGGCTCCTTCCGGAGTCCTGACTATACATTGACTTGCAATCACCGTGTTTCCTGACCATCTATCCAAAGACAGTTCTGGACTCAGAACCCATTGGTTTCCATATTTTCTATTGCAATACGCCTTTATGAAATTCCAGAAAGACGAATACCATACGGTCGTATCTCCTTCTTCACCAGGCTTGCTTACTATATACCATCCCTTCAGAACTTCTTGTAGCCAACCATTCAACTTAAGTCGATCACGATGCGTTCTGCTCAATTGGGTCGTACCATATATCACCAGACTGTTATCCTTGTCCTGCAATTCTTTAAGAGCCTGCAAAGACTCTGCTAATTTTTCACCAGATGTTGCCATATCTATATTTGCCTGCGTATCATATTTAGTATTTAGCGTCGTATTTATTTTAGTATTTAGCGACGCACGATTATTAGTATTTACGGCAAAAATAGCAAAATATTGTTATTTTAGCAATAGCATAAATCAGCATTATGTTCCATCGGATTGAAACGCAAATTCGGAATCCGTTGCGAGGAGGCAACAAATTCCGAATCCGGTAAGTTTATGGGATGCAATTACTTGCGAGTCGATTTTACATTGGTGGCGCCTTTGTAGAGGACACGGATGTCGCCTTTCGTTTCACGGTACAGGGTAATCGAAAGGTCGATCTCGAGATAGCGTCCGTCGTCGGACAGTTTGTAGTGGTTCAGACGGACACCGGAGACGGACTTGTTGCCGCTCAAGTAATTTTCACCTTCGGTGCGCTCCTCAAGAGGAATCTGCATTGTCGCAATACTTGGGAGGTCAATGTCAATGACAGACAAATGGAACGGGATGTGCCCCGTATCTTTGCAGCGGCAGCGATATCCGGAAACATTGACACGGACTTTGCCTTCATCATAGAAAGCCCACTTCTGGTTACCATCAGTTTCGCCGCCAATGGCACTGGTCAGGGCGCAGAAATACTCATTGTCCACGGTTACACAACCGACAGCCACCTCAGGTTTGAATTCATCGCAGGAGACAAATCCAGCCAAGGCAACAAGGAAAGGGAGGAATAAATGTCTGGTGCTCATAATAATATGGTATTAAGGGTTTCTCTCTACATACAATGCATTGATATCTGATTCCTTGCATCCACCTCGACAATCTAAGGGACGATCATTGAACCTAACTTTCGCAAAGAAAGGGAATCTGCAGCAAAATTCATATACGTAATTTTACGTATTTTCGACATTGACAAGACTGGCAAACAAATCGTAAAGACGACCCAGTCTGTCAAGAACCAGACGACAGGCAGCAAGCCGACTACCAGCAAGCCGACCAGCGACAACCGCCTCCTCCGCAGCTTCATCGGTGGAAGTTCGTTTTAGAATTCCCAACTGTCACGCCAGTGAATCTTGAAACGGTCACCGTCAAATTCAATCGGTAGCCAAACGTAGCGCCCGTCAATGGCATTCTTCGGATTCCATCTATCACCCATATAGATGAAGGTGTTAGCCTTGCCGGCAACCGGCAGTATGAAGGTGCTCTGGGAATTGAAGGTCAGCTGAGAGCCTTCTCCCTCGCACGGGTTTCCGAGCTCAGTCCATGGTCCCCATATTGACGGTGCGGACGCACTACGGGCCGCATTGGGAGCCCAACCTGTGCATCCCGACCCCATAAAATAGTAGGTTCCGTCTTTTTTGAATATAGCAGGAGCCTCCATGAGACGATCCGGGAACACGCGCACATATTTTCCGGTGTAGTCCAAATAGTCATCCGTCAGTTCAGCTATATGCAGCGTCCAGTTGTCCTCCGAGGCGGACAGCTGATATGCCTTGCCGTCGTCATCGACAAATAGGGTCATATCACGGGACATTTGCCCAGACTCGAAATCTCTGGCAAGAAAGCCCTTTTCATCAGGAAACTCGTCCTTGTTGAACGGCCATTTGCCGGGAACAGCTCTGGTGCTGCGTACAAAGGAAAAAGGGCCTTCCGGCCTATCCGCTACTGCAATTCCACTGCGCGCACTTGAATAACCACTTCCCTTCAACTCCAGATGGAACCACATCACGAACTTGCCCGTAAGGGCATTATAGATGACCTTCGGACGTTCAAGAATGCAGCCCCGTTCAATGTCGGAACCAGATTCATCGCTTACGGCCAATGCTATGCCCTCATTCTTCCAATTATAAAGATCATCCGAAGAATAACAACTGACTCCCACTTGAGCCAGATTGCCGGCCTCCCCCTCCGTCTTGTACTCGCCGTACCACCAATACTTTCCACCATGGAACATGATTCCGCCTCCATGCGCGTTTATTGCCACGCCATCAGTATCTTTCCACAACTCTCCGGGCCTGAACTCCGTAATCTTAGCGGAGGGACGATGGTCGCCATCCGTCGTCATTGAAATCACATTGCCATTAGCAGAATAGAGAAATGCGGAGAATAGGGCCGTCGCGCAAAATAGGATATGTCTAATTTTCATTTGAAGCAAATCTATCAGCAATTACTCTGCATGAAACGATGCAATCCACTCGAACAACGAAGCCGGAAAATCCTGCCATTGGCCCCAATGATGACCACCTGTCTCATGCGGTATCTCCTTGACGGGAACGCCTGCTTTCCTCAGAGCCTCGCAATATGCGTGGCTATTTTCGTTCGGCTTCACGATATCATCATCGATAGAATATGCGACGTACGCCGGAGGTGTGGCCGAAGTCACGCGCTTTTCAACTGAATATGTATCAATCAGTTCCTGCGAAGGATACGCTGTTCCGAGAAACATTGTCATCGAACCGGTGTGAGTCTTGCCCGGATCCATTGATATGACTGGGTAGCAGTCAATCTGAAAATCTATTTTCTTTGGATGCATAGCCGACATAAGTGCAGCCAGATAGCCTCCCGCAGACTCGCCCATCACCCCGAGCTTCGAATATCCGCCGAGCATGGCCTTTCCTGTAAGCATCATTTCGATGGCGTTCTCACAGTCGGTCACTGTCCTCCGGCGGTCGCGATTCGGCAAGCGGTACATGACAATCGCAAGAGTAATACCCTTTCCTTTGCAGTAATCGACAATCTGGCTTATACAGCCGGGAGTATGATTAGCGAATCCGCCTCCAGGAAAATAGACAATGCAGTCGGTGTTGTCCTTAGCATCGGAATAGTAGATGTCGGCATATCCATCGGCCGATGGAAGCACAGCCCTCACACATTCATCCGAACCGCCCAAGGCCGGAACGACCACATAGGTATAGTCCCGTAACTTCATCGCCGGGTTGTTCGATTCGAGTTTTAGAGGAAGGAGAAAAGCCTTTGCGGAAGACAGTTTGCGCAGCTTTTTCTGGTCAATGCGGACAACTATCTCTCCGGAAGTCTCCATTTTCCTGACCACTACCGTCCCTATGCTGTAGCAATCTTCCGGCATCATCACGACGGACGCGCCATTTTCATTCTCGTATGCCGCAAGTGCCTTAGGATAAGCCTTGGCAGTGAATGCCACATCCTCAAGAACCGATGCTTGGGAATATTTGCCGTCAAGAACCTTGAACGTCAAAGTCACCTCGTCCGCCAGCGTAAGTATCTTGCGGGCAGTCATCACAGCAGTCCTCTCACCGTTATCCTCCACTGTCGCAGGCCTGCAGCAAACCATCAGGGCCAGCAGAATCACTGCCGGGAGAACAAACAATCTTTTCATTTTCAATTTTTCTCAGAGGTGTGAGAAACCTTCAGGCAGTCCAAGGCCACCTTCGATGATGTCACGCCTGATATGCGAACATCATTCTCCCCCTTGAGGAACTCCACATCGAACGGAATCTCCACGAATGCGGAATCCGTCGTGGCAACCGATGCGTGATGCGCCTTTCCGTTCACAACCAAATCAAAATCAACAGCTTCCGGCGATGAAAACCGAACGGAGATTCTGTATTTCCCGCCCTTGAGGCTGAAGACGTCTGCCCATTCGAGATAATTCGTCGGGGAGTCTCCGAGGTTCGTCACCACGGCGCGTCCGGAAGCCCCCTCGACAGGGATGTACTTCACGCCCGTCCCTCGTATTGCGGTAAAGTCCGGACAATAGCCCCACTCCGCCTCATAGAGGACAGGTTCAATCCGCTCACCCTCTACCTTAAGAATCTTCGCTGTGTGAGGCTGAAGTGTCATCTCTATGACTCTGCACGACGCAAGGTCGGATCGCAGGTTGAGGTCGCGCAACTTCATCTCACCGGCGAACTCCAGCACGTCGGCCGGCACGCTGAACGAGGCAGCCGAGTCCGAAGGGTTATAGAGCGCGACGGCCCTCGCACCTCCGTGGCGACGCAGGATATCCTTCGCGAAGACATATGTCTCACCTTCGTGCTGAACCACATGGGCCTGAAGCCCGAGCGGATCCTGATTCACGGCAATCAACTCCGGGTTGGTGATTATCCGCATAGTCTCCTCCGGAATGTACTCTATGTCACAGCCCAGAAGCAGCGGTGAGCTCATTATGCACCACATCCCAAAATGCGCCTCCTCCTCGGCATAGCTAAGTCCGAGCCCGTCCTCCCAGAACGGAGAAGGCTTGATGTTGTAGCCTACAGCGAGCATATCCATGTCGTTGTAGTGCCCGTCATGCGCATAAGCTGACAGATAGAGATTTTTCTCCACGATGTGCCGGACCGAAGACCAGATGGGACGTATGTCCTCCGAAATCCGCCAAGAGTCTGCAATCTTCTCAACCCATGTCCCCGGATAATCCCAGCGGCATACATTGATGTCGATGTGCCTGCCAGCCACACTGTCAATCACCTGACGGATTTCCTCATAGCGGTCCCTTTCCTCAAGACGGCGATGAATGCCACCGCAGTAGTCAATCTTGATGAAGTCGAAGTTCCAGTTGTTGAAATACTGGTCAGCGTCCTGAACATCGTGCATCCAGAGACCCGCACCAATTCCGTTCAGGTCCTTGTTGTAGCTCGACCCGCAGGTGTTGTCTCCGGCGTCGGAATAGATTCCGGCCTTCAGGCCGAGAGAGTGGATGTGGTCGGAGATGGAGCGCATCTGCGCTGAGCCACCAGGAAACCTCTGCGGATGCGGAATCATATAACCACGCTGGTCGCGGTAGCCGAAAAATCCGTCATCGATGTTGACGTTTCCGTAACCGGCGTCCTTAAGTCCACGTTTGACGATAAGGTCGGCCTGATGCATGATTATGGAGTCGGAAATATCGACCATATAGGCATTCCACGAGCTCCAGCCCATAAGAGGAGGCTTCACTGCCTGCGGCTGACGAGAGGTGCATGACACGATGAGTGCTAAGACGAGGAAAATGGGATATATTTTCTTCATATATTCTTGATATTCAGCTCATTCTCAACAAGAGAGATGATTCGATTTACTACTTATAGCTGTTTTCGATGTTCCGGTAAGTTTCCTCATCGACATGGATGATGCAGCCGTGGCGGCCGTCTTTCGGAGGATAGAAACTAGTCGCATCCTTCCACGGTGCGCCCTGAATCGCCGAGGCCTCACGCATCTCATAGACATGCTCGCCATAATTCTCGTAGTAGAGCCTAAATTTGCCCTCCGGAGTGCGGATTATAATCGGGGCTTCGCGCCAGTTAGGACTTACGGAAGGCCCGGGGTTGGAGTAAGGGCCGAGCAGATTGTCCGACGAGGCAATCCTTATGGACTTATGGGTTTTAGGAGCCTTGTCCTCCCAGCGTTCGTCCTTCATAATGGCATAATACTTACCGTTGAACTTTCTGATTATCACATCAATGAGTGAGATGTCGGAATCAGCACCGGTAAAATAAATCGGGGCAAGGTCACCGCCATCCTGGGCCGCGAAGAGGCGTTTCGGCCTCGTAAAATTCACAAAATCCTCGGTCAGAATATAGCAGGTCTTCATGGTCTCCCAATTTTTTCTATCGTACATGGCAAGCTCTTCATTGGTCTTAGCCTCCTGCCTTTTCCTGTAATACTCGCCGGCATGCCAAGTGATGATGAACTGGTGACTGTCCTCATCATAGAACATTTTCGGCGCTCCCACGAACGGGATCTCATTATATACGCCGAGATGATCCACGACAAACTTCTCACCGTCGAGAACTTTATTCTTCCATACGACGAGGTCTGTCGTGTGCCAGAGCACCAACGACTCTTTCGACGATCCACGCACCACTCCTATCATATACCACCTTCTGTCAGCCTTCCCGAACACGTCCGGTCCCTCGCAGATGTCAGGATGGCCAAAATAGCTCTCAAGAATAACCTTACCACCATTCAGCGTCTTCCAACTGAGCCCGTCACGGGAAATCGAGTAGAACAGCGAGCCGTAGTTCGCGTTCGTCATGTGCGCGAAGAGATAGCCACCCTGCCCTTCCTCTACGGAAGGCTTGTCCACCGGTTTGGTATTGCCGGAGCCATCGTTTCCTTTCGTGCAGCCGGCAAGAAGAACCGTTCCTCCAGCGGCAATAGCAAGGTGCAGTGCCACTGAGCACAAGAGTACCTTACCTAAAAATGTTCTAATAATCTTCATTGTATATTTACTTCTTTCGCATTATTCCACATTAGCGGTATTCCCTTGCACAATGCCATCGACATAAATTTCAGCGATTTCGCAAGGAGTGTTGCCGCGGTAGCCCCCAGTCGGGCGAATCTTCAGATAGCGTCCTGTCCTATCGGCCTTGCTTACAGTCTCCGGAACGTCGTACCAGAATATTCCGTTTTCCTTAGGAATCTCAGTCGCTGTCAGGAGAAGCTTCCAGTCATTGTCATCGTTAGCTGTGTTGTAGTTCGCAAGATTTCCTCCGCCCGGCCAAGTATTTGTTCTTGACCCATCAGTTACAGTCTTTTCAGATGCGCTCTTGAAATTCCATACAGTTCCGACATAAAACTCACAGCTACGGAGATCTTGGTTGTAAGGCCAGTCAAGAGGAGACTTTCCGACGCCGATACGTCCGATTTCAATATCTTTCTTGAAATCAAACACAAAAACAATATTAGGGATGTCGCGATGCCTGTCCTCGCCGATAAGAGCACTCCACTCATTACTGCTCCACAGATAATTAAAATCATCCTCTTCCGCACCGACAAGAGGCTTATTCCACGGATTAACCCATTCGGTGGACAAGTCACCGTCATACATTTTCTCCGGACGACAGTCCATACTCCAATAGTAACTGTTCACGAACTTCACACCCCAGTTCGCCCTGTCAACAGTCTCCATCACAACCCGTGTAGCCTTCGCAAGATTGAGGCCGAGAGGATATATCCCATTGCGATCAAATGTCCTTGCCTCAGACAGATTAAACACATAATAGGCCTTGTCCGTCCTGACCTTCACCTTTCCGGTGTATGTTCCAGGAGCCACGACCATCCTCACAGAGCCGGAATGGTCCTTGTCCGCACCCACCTTGGCGTCAGACTCCGTCCTCGCCACATTTGTCAGAGGCGCGGCGAAATCGCCTTCAGCCCTCGCGGAGGTAAGATCTAAGATCAATGGCAAGCGTTTTCTCATCATCCGGGTTGACATTCTGCACATTTATTTTGAATTCGCCGACGATGTTCTTGTCCGCCTCGAAAATCACATCCCGGACAATCTCGTTCTGATATTTTCCATCTGTCGAAAATACCCGGAAATCAAGCAGTGCACCGAGATTTAGGAACTTCACCTCTTGGAGCTTATTGTCTTCCCCCACAAGCATATCCTTTGTAAAAGTGAACGGCACGCTCACCATCGGCATCGCAGCTCCGTCAAACTTGCCTCCCTTATGGGTCTGCACAAGTGGAATTGTTATGCTCTGCATCGGATCAGCATTGGCAGGTTCCCGCCGGTCAGTTCCCTTATCTATTTTGAGTACACGCGGAGATACAACGTATATACGGTCACCGGCCTTCATCTGATGATTTGTAGTAAACCCGAAAATCGGACGTGGATTGGTTGTCTGTATGGGTGTCCTCTGGGCATCGACAATCTGCCCATCTTTTTCCAGCGAAAATCCGAGATAGTCACCTGTTTCAAAAACGAGATGGTCATCGCTCATATCTGACTTAACGGACGGAAGTTCCTCGTTCACTACCGCAAATCTGTATGTATATGACGGATTTTCCTCAATTCCCGCAACCTTCGAGCATGAAACAGCTGTCATGGCTACAATCATTGCAGTGGCGGCAAAAATTATGTTTTTCATGGCTATTTTCTCCTTCAACTAAGTTCATCATACGGGTCTATATAGAAGATTTCGGTTCCGTTAGTCCTATCATAACGGCTGTCCGATGTTGATGTTGCAAATCCTGATTCTGTAAAGACGTACTCCACAACAAGTGTCGGAGGGTAATAATCCCTCCCACAGAGGTTAGATTTTTCTGATTTCATACTCATTTGTTTAGATGTTATTATGTGTTATTCTTCTCAATCAAAGGCACTTTAGTTATTCGGTTTTTTCATTTTACCGGATAGCCATCGATGGCCACAAGCTCGCTGACATAGAACTCGGCGATGTTCACGGCCTTCGGATCAAGATCCGGAAACAGTTCAATCGGACGTATCTTCACATAGCGCCCCTTCACAGCTGTCTGCACATGCGACCAATATTCCTTGACCGGCCGGTCCAGCTCGATGGTAGTGAAAAACTTCCAATCATTTCCTTCATCGAGAGTGTTATAATTGGCGATGGTGCCACCTTCCCGCACGGTCTTAAATTCGAAGGCCGACTCCGCATAAACCTCGCATCTCTTAACCTTCTGCTCCTGAGGTTTGGTCGATTGCAGGATTCCTGCGCCGCCGAGATTGTATTCGCGTCCCAGATCAATCACCATAATGATATTAGGGACCTCACGACTTCCCTGGAACAGAGTAGGAACAATCGAATGCAGGTTCTTGTCGGCAGGGTCATACTCATAGTCATCCCATGACGGATTGGATTTGGCCCCATTCCATTGCGTTCCCCATGTGGTCTCCGGTCTTCCGTCAAAGGCATAAGTGGCAAACCACTGCAAATCAAGCGTTGCCCCATACCAGTGTTCCTGTGAATTGGCATAGAGGAGTTTCCAGTCCTTGCGGTCAACTGGACGGTAAACATACTTCGGATTGGTAACAACAAGATAGCGGACCTCCTCTGAAACTCCGACCGGGAATGAGGCGGCGTCAAACTTTAGCGGAAGAAGATAGGTCTCGTCAGAGTTCAGACCTTCACGGCTCAGATGCAGCCTGCCTTTCACTATTTCCTTTTTGGCTTCGACGTCAATACCGTCAAAAGACCACGAAGACTCAGGAAGCAGTTTGTAGGAAGTGGAATTCTTGCTGTTGTACTCATCCACCAGCGTCTCAAGCCCTACCCTAACAATCTTTCCGACAAAGGTGGAGAGATTGCTTTCGCTGTACTCGACCTTGGCCTCTATGTCACAATCTATCTCCCTCAGAGAAATCTCCTCGCTGATGTCGGAGCGGTCCGGCCAGACGACATTCGGCCCGTTGATGTCAAACTTCCAGAGAATCGTGCTGCTCGAGGTGTTCACAGTGTCAGTTTCACTGCGGAGAACCACCGGAAGCACAAGTGTCTTGCCCTTAGCTTTCAGGGCCTGACGATAAATGTTTTCGGGAGAGAAAGTTATTGGGATATAGCGGCTGCGCGTACTGCCTTCGAGAACAATGTCGTCCCCGCCTCTTATCGAATATGACTCCGAAGCAATTATCTCAATGCTCCCGCTCTCATACCCGAAAATCTCACACGCCTTTCCGAGTTCCATGACCTCAATCCTCGCGAATGCGTCGTTGTCGGGGTTGCCACCGCCCTTGAGGACAAGAATCGAGTCCTTGTATTCCTTGACGGTGTTTCCGCTGCGCAGCTCCCTCACACCGCTGTTCTTGAGCGAAAGGATGCGGTTGTACTTGTCTGGGAAGAGCTTGTAGTCCTCATTGCAGGAGAGGAGGAGCAGTGCGCATAATGTGGTGATTACTAATAATACTCTTTTCATCGCTGTTATTCGTTTCAATGTTCTCTCATCAATATCCAGGAGCCTGGACCATGTTAGGATTGGAATAGACCTCTTTGTTTGAGACCGGCAGCAGGAGCATCCTGTCGTTCCAGCTGAACGGCTGGCTTATATCAACCACTTCGTTGAATGAGGCGAAGGACGGGGAGGTCTGGACTGCATTGAGTCCTTTCCAATTGCCGGAGGAAAGCCTCTCGCGTCCCTGAAGATAGCGACGCAGGTCGTAGTAACGGTATCCCTCAAGGTAGCACTCGACAAAGCGCTCGTCCATCACGGCTTGAAGCGCGGTCTTGCCCTTCTCCGCAAGCAGAGCCTCAGTCCACGGGGTTATGCCAGCGCGTATGCGTACCTTGTTCATATAAACTATGGCCTCAGCCTCGTTGCCGCATTGCGCTTCGCACTCAGCGAGCGAAAGATACATCTCCGCAAGGCGGACAATCGGGAAAGGAGTTTTACAGGAGGCGTAGTTGTTGCTCCAGCCCGTACCGGTATATTGGAAGTTCGGATGAACCCACTTCTTGTTGAGCCAGCCCGTCACGTCATAGTTTCTCGTGCCCCAGATGGCAGCGTCATAACCGGTCTTCGTGTTGTTCCTCATTTCACAATAGAGCGGATTTCCTGCCGCAGTCTTCGTCGAATATTCGTCCCCGTCAAATGACATTGCGGCATAATAGCGCGGCTCGCGGCGGACATTGATCTTCGTTATGTCAGGATTCGTGAGCCCAGCGGAGGTGTGGTACTCCGATTCTGGCCAGAAAGACGGATCGTCTTCGGGAAGGAAGCCGTTCTGAGTGAAGAAATGCTCCACGGTGTAGAGTGTCGGCGAGAGTCCGCCCCAGCCACCTACATTAGCACCAGTATCGTTTCTGAGCACCCAATGAGGAAGAGAGGACATAACGGTATTGTTGACATCGATGCCGCCCTGCACTACAAATCCCCAGACAGTCTCTTTGTTACCATCATTCGGAGAGGAGCACATCACATATCTCATGAGTACTACCTGCTTCCGAAAAGCCTCCGCCTCAGCGTCCGAACCAAGCCCCGGAATCACCGGAAGACCGATTTTCTGGTTCTCGCGCAAAGTCTCGGAATCCTCAAGCGAGAATAACTCCGCTCCAGCGGCCTCCGCAGCCTTGACTGCCTCCGCCATGGCGTCGCGTGCCTTTTCCCATTTCTTCCTATCAAACTCATGACTCACGAGTTCCTTTCCGTAGCCAGGAGTCTCATACGAGATATTCTTCCATGCCCTATCCGGAAAACTTCCGTTCCACAGAGGAGATGCCGCAAGTACGAGTGCCCTCGCCTTCAAAGCCTTACACGCGACAGATGTGGCGCGACCGTAAAACGATGAGTTTGCATAACTTATAGGCAGCCCTTCCGCAGCTTCGTCAAACAGGTCACAAATATACTTCACGCAGTAGTCAAAATGCGAACGTCCCGGAAATTCTGACTTAGGCGCATCCGAATCGATGAACTTGTCAACAATCGGAATCGGCCCGAAGAGCGAAAGAAGTCGCAGATGGTAGTAGGCCTTGAGGAACTTGACCTCACAGATGAACTGCTCGCGCATGTTCGGATTGAGCTGTGGATTGTGTTCGTCAATCAGTTTGAGGAAAAGGTTGCAGTAGCCGATTCCGTCATACCATATTTTCCAAACATATCCGTTGTCCCCGTTTATGGAAGACGGAGTTATGGCACCCCACTGTACCCTTGAACCGTAGTTTTCCCATTCCTGAGGGGTTACGTATTCATCGGCACGCATATCGAGGTTTGACGAAAGCTGCATGCTCGCATTATTCTGCGCATAGGAGTAGCAGGAATAGAGCATCTTTGTCGTGGTCGCTTCATCGACCATCATGTCATCGAGATCCGGCTGCTCCGGAGGAACGACATCAAGGTAACGGCAGGAAGCCACGGCAATTACCGCAAACGCGGACAATATTCTTCTTATATTGATTTTCATGACTATGATTTTACAAATTGAACTGCAGGCCGATGTTAAATGTCCGCTGGAGCGGGTAGGAATTGAAGCTGAGCTCCGGATCCCAATACTTGAACTTCGACCACACGGCAAGATTATCCGCACTGAAATAAAGTCTAAACCACTTTAGCCTGTAGCCTATCTCCAGAGTCTTGAAGCGGAGGAAACTGCCATTCCTCATCCACCAACTGCTCGGCTGGTTATTGTTGGAAATTTGAGTAGAAAGCGTTCCGAGACGAGGATAGAGGACATTTGAGTTGTCAGCGCCCTCGCTCCAGTGACTGTCCGCAATCCACTTCATCAGGTTGTTGTCATTGGAATCGTTCGCGCAGAATGGATACATCCCTGTGAGCATTATGTTTCTCTTCGCGGAACCGTTGAAGAATACATTCACGTCGAGATCCTTCCACTGCACGCTGATTCCGAAGCCGTACTGGATTCTCGGCATATTTCCGTAAGGCGAGAGCATGACCTGATCCTCGGCAGTAATCTTGTTATCACCATTGATGTCTCGGTAGCGGATGTCACCAGGCATGATGGTGCTGCCGAAGATGCTCTGGTCCGGGCTCGCGTCAATCTCCGCCTGGCTTTCGAAGAGCCCGTCAGCGATATATCCTCTCATCGCGTCAAGCGGCTTTCCAGTCTGTGTCTGCCAAACGTAAGGATAGTCCGGTTCATCTACATAGACATACTTGTTTTTCGAATATGTCCAATTAACCCTCGCGTCTATAAACCAGTCCTTGTTTATCTGTTTGGTCCAATTTGCGCTGAACTCGAAGCCCATATTGTCGACCTTTCCGACGTTCGCCCAAGGAATCGCGTTCTGATAGCCGAGCACCGACGGGAACGATGCCCTCTTCATAAGAATACGGTCGCGCTTGCTACTGAACCAGTCGAATGTGAAGTTGAACTGCTTGAAAAGCTGAAGGTCCACGCCGATGTCAAACTCGGTCGCCCTCTCCCAGCTGGCATTGGAAACCGGATACGAGTTCACCATAGGGCCCTGCTGACTTAAGCCTCCGGTGACACCCGACTCGAAGTTTCCTCCACCATACATGTTGACATTACTGAGATAGAGATAATGAGGCGCGCCGGCGTAGAGCCCGGTCTCGTCGCTTCCGACAAGTCCATATGACGACCTCAGCTTGAAATAGTTCACGACATCGATTATAGGAGTCCAGAATTTCTCGTTGCTCGCCACCCATCCGAGCGACATCGCCGGAAAGAATTCATAGCGCTTACCCGCCTCCAGACGCTCCGTACCATTGTAGCCGAAGTTAAACTCGGCGAGGTAACGATTGTCATAATCGTAGGTCGCACGGCCGGAAAATCCCTGATTGCGCTGCGGAAGCACGGAACTGATGTACTGACGCATCATGTACATCGCCATGGCCGTCACATTGTGTTTTCCGAACGAGCGCGCATAGTTGAGCCTCGCATCAAGGTAGAATACATTATCACTATAGCGAGTCACGTCCGATTGCGAGATGTACTCCGTTCCCTCCTGAAGCTTTGTCGTACTATACTGTTCAGGAAACTCCTCCGAGACGCTAGCCATATCGACGGCATAGAAGTACGGGGTGAGGCTCCGGGTGAAATAGTTCTGCGAGTAGTTGTTGAAGTTCACGAGAGCCGTGAGCGAGAGTCCCTCGGTGATGAAGTCGAACTTCTGGTCGAGGTTAAGGGAAACGTTCAGTTTGTTGGCCCTATTTTCCCTATAGGTATTGAGCATATGCGCATACGGGTTCGTGTAGTAGCGTCCCGCAGACATTATCGCTGAGCCGAAACGGATATGCTTGTCTCCCTCCTCGGCAGGGAAAGTCGCGGGGAAAGACACTGGGTTATTCTTGAAAATCTGGTAGAAAATGTCACTGGAGTTGACGTTCGGAGACTTCATGTTTGAAATCTGCGCGTTCATCCTCAGGTCAATCTTCGTATATTGCGTAATCTTGTAGCCGATATTGTTCTGGAATGTGTATGCCCATCGGTTGTAGTTGTTGTCATAGGAATATGCCTTCGGCGTGTTGAGTAGTCCACCGTCATGGTTCATCTGAAGGCTCATGTAATATGTCAGCGCTGAACCGCCGCCCGAAATGTTGACATTCGCCCTCTGGCTCATCGTGAACTTCTTGAACATCAGGTCATACCAGTCGACATTCGGATAGACATACGGGTTTATTCCGCTTGCGGTGTTGGCAATCTGCGCCTCGCTGTAACGAGGCGTAGCCGACTGATTTCGGCTCAAGAGCGCCTCATTGTAGGTTTTCATGTAAGTCGGTCCATCGGCATATTCTACCACTCGCACAGGTTGGAGGAAAGATTGCTCGACGGAAGCGTTAACCTTCGCCTTTGTGTTTTCCTTTCCAGACTTTGTCGTGATTATCATGACTCCATTCGCTCCCCTCGCGCCGTAAATCGCCGTGGCCGAAGCATCCTTGAGAATGGAGAAGTTCTCAATCGACTCGGCCGGCAGGTTGTCGAGGTCTGCGGCCGAGATTTCCACGCCGTCGAGAAGGATTAGCGGCGTGGAGCGACCTCCGAATGTGCTTATGCCACGTATGTAGAACTGCGAGGAAGAACCAGGTTCACCACTATTGGTGACGGCTATGACTCCTGAGAGTTTCCCCGCGAGGTTGTTGGTCAAGGAGGACGGTGCCTTGAGAGCATCACCCTTTATAGCAACGATTGAACCTGTCACGGAGACCTTCTTCTGCGTTCCGGCGCCAACGACTACGACTCCTTCAAGTTCATTGGCTGAAGTAAGAGTAATCTCAAGCTCTCCGAGGTTTCCGACACGGAATTCGCGTGGCTGATAACCGACATACGAAACGTCAAGGACCGTGCGGTTGTCACAGCCGTCAATAGTGAACTTTCCGTCAATGTCCGTGATTGCGACATTTTCGGAGCCCTTGACAAGAACCGTTGCCCCGATGAGCGGCGTCCTGTCCACTTCATCAATAACAATTCCCTTCACCGAGCGTTTGTCATCGTCTTTCTTCTGCTCGCCGAAATTTTTCTTGAGCACGATTTCCTTGTCCTGGACACGCCATGTGATTGCTGTTCCAGTAAAGAGACTTTCAAGAACCGTCTCTATCGCTCCGGAGACATTAATATTCCGGCTTCCAATTCCTGCAAGGTCAGTAGAATTGTAAAAGAAAGAATAGTCAGTCTCCTTCTGAATCTGTAAGATTGCCTGTTCCACCGTCATTTGTCCTCGCAGACTTACCTGCGCCGCTGTCACAAGGCACGAGGCAAACGATAGAATGGCAACAGCCAGCGCCCTAAGGACGCGGATGTGGTTTGATTTTACTGTCATAATTTTGAGGTTATCAGTAATAATATATTGGATTATTTATGAATCAGGTAGTTATCCCCGCTCTTGTCATAATCAAGATCGAGCATGAAACAGAGTTTGTCCAGCACACTTCCCGGTGTCTCTGAGTGCATTATTTTGCCGTTCACCCGCTGCCCGTTCCCGATTGATGGTCCCGTTGTGACATTAATTGACCAGTTCCAGCAGATAAATTCGACAATGTCGCCGAGCGATGCGTTCTCTATGATATAGTTTCCGTCTTTCCATGAAATCCCATTGAAAAACGGTGCCATGCTGATTGTAGAAGCCGCCGGACTGAAGGCAAGACGGTTTGACGGAGTGAGAGAGACTTTCTGCCCGGTTGTCTCCGCGACGAAATCGACGGCACCAGAATAAAGCGTAACATAAACGATGTCGTCCCCACTCCAGTTCACGGAGAATGAGGTGCCCTTCACTTCGATGTAAGAATCGTACAACTTGACGATGAAGTTCTGTCCACTTTCCTTCTTAGTCACATCAAATACAGCATTTCCGGAGAGTGAGACAACGCGAGAATTCGTCATATCCTCCGGATAGGTGACCGAACTGCCGGCATCAAGCCAGACACGTGAGCCGTCAGGAAGCTCCAGACAGTCGTTCACCTCAGCCAAATAGACAATCTGCTGTGGGACAAGTTCTTTCTGCGCGGCATCTCTGTCCGACCAGAGGAACATTCCAAAGGCAGTGAGACAGGCTGCCGTCGCCATAGCACCGGCAAGCCATTTCCATATTGTCCGGTAACGGAATAGACGTCTGTCAATACTCTTCCACACCCGCTTGCCGATAGCCTCGTCAGCAGAGTTTTCCACAGTAGCGGAATTCCATTGCTTTCTTGTGTATTCGTCGAAATCCATATTATGTCTATCAAGAAGTTGATACAAAACAGACATAAATACACAAAAAGAAAGTGCTGCACCACATCGGAACAGCAGTTTTCAAGAAAAAAAATTAAAGATTTATGAATATGAGGAAGAGAGGCAGGTTGGTCTTAAGAAACTTTAGGGCGAGGTTTATATTGCGTTGCACGCCCTTCTCTGTTATTCCCATAACTCCGGCAATCTCCCTTATGGACATTCCGTCACGCCGGCTTAGAACAAAGGCCTCTCTCTGCCTCGGCGGCAATTCCGTGACAAGTCGATCAACGGCCTCACGAAGAAATCCGGCATCAATACCTCCCTCTATGTCATGATAAAACTCCGGGCCGGCTCCGTCGATGAAGTCAGCAAGCGATTCGGCAGTAAAGGAATGCCGCGCACGGTTGAATATGAGATTGCGTGTGACAATGAAAAGGAATCCGTCAAAGTCTTTGCCAGCATCGACCCTTGTCCGGTTCTCCCATAGTCTGATGAACACCTGCTGCACGACTTCTTCTTGTTCATAAGAGTCCTTGATGTACAGTCGCGTGAAAGAAAGCACTTTACGCCAATACCTCTGGTAAAGCGCCTCAAAGGCCACTCGATCCCCATCTCGGAAACGGACTATCTCGTTCTTCTGCACATCAGCCATTGCATTCTTTCTTGATACGGCCCAAATATAGGCAAAATATTGCATTATATTATAATGGCTCGTGGAATAAAAAAGAGCCCATACTGTTTTCAGAATCTCTTTCATTCAAGTGATTTTAAGAACGATTCGTAATTTGACATATCAACCGTGGTGAGGTTATCGGCTTTTTTCATAGCGGCCAAAGTTTCGTCATTTGGTTCATCAAAGACCGCATCCAATCTGTCAAGTAAATCCGCCCGCAGCCTGAATGCCGTTTGTCTTCTGTTCGATGCCAGACTGGCAAACATCAGATTTTCATCGTTATAGTAGAGCAGTTCCGATTTTTTTCGTAGATTTGGGGATACGTTGGTAAACTTAGAAGTTTGATAATCATTACAAATGAAAACCAGAAACATTCTTATCCTATGCACGGCATTTCTCGTGAGCATGCCAAGTGCTGATGCCCAGTCATTTAAAGACGGCCTCAAAAGTCTCGGAGACAAAATCGGCAAACAAATCGTAAAGACGACCCAGTCTGTCAAGAACCAGACGACCGGCAGCAAGCCGACCACCAGCAAGCCGACTACACAGAAACCTGCCGCAAGCAAGACGTCCGACAGGGACAAAGCTCTTCAGAAACAGTACGATGCAATGATGGGAAATGTTCCTGAAACGGAAGATGAAAAACCGACCGTGAAACTGCCGGATGAGCACACGGCACTTTTCGCTCCGCTCGGATATCCTGTAGAGGCAGCATACGGAACACTTACGGTAAAACCAAGCATGCCGCCTCAGAGCCCTGATGCCCAGGTGAACTGGTCCGGAAAACAGCCGAACATCTTCAACTTGAACAATAAGAGTCTGGTGGATGAGTTCCTCCTGCTGGATGACTGCTTCAAAAACGGATATTTCAAGACTCTTACTCCGGCACATGCGCGATATGAAAATGTAGAAGGAGAACTCTATGCACGTGCCAACGAGTTGAACAAACTTGTAGAATTGATGGCAGAAGCCAGAAGCGAGTACGGCAGCGAGTCTCCTCAATGGGTAATAAACGGATTGCACGACAAGATCGCGTCCATTCTCGAGGGCGATAAGTATAAGACTCTCATAAAGAGCTCAATATCACCGTTTTTCACTGTCAAAGGGCTCATCAATGACGAGACGAAGGAGTATTTCCAGAAACATGGCGGATATGAGAATGCTACCAAGGTGACCATGACCAAATGGGATCCGAAACCTGTAAAACAAAGCATCTCCACTTCAGGATCAAGCCAGAGCGGAACCATCGTAAGTGAGAACGCTTCCGGAGCAACCGTTGACATCGGCGGCATCATCTACGTAGTCCACGCAAGCAAGGGTTTTGCCTTTGCTTCCGAGGCCGTGAACACCGCTGTCGCAGGCAAGGATATCGTCATGCCGGACTACATCAATTACAAAGGCAAGAGAATCCCTGTCACGGAAATGCGCGGTGATATTTTCTGGGGTAAACCTATAAAATCCATCAAACTGCCGTCAACATTGACAGAAATATCGAACGCCGCACTCAGGGAGACCGACATCAGCGAGATAGTGATTCCTGCATCGGTGAAAATCATTCAGGGTTCAGCCTTTTATGGTTGCAAGAATCTGAAGAAAGTCGTTTTCGAGAGCGACAAGATAGATGAACTGCATGGATGTTTCCAGAACTGCACCAGCCTTCAGAGCATCAAACTTCCCCGTTATGTGGGACTTACAAGTTATGAAATGTTCAGCGGCTGTACAAATCTCACGAGCGTGACTCTGCCTGAGAACCTTACGGAAATCAAAGACGGAACTTTCGAGAACTGCACCAAACTCACTACCATAAACATTCCTGCCAGTGTAACCAAAGTCGGCAGTCACGTATTTTCCGACAGCGGTGTGGTTTCCCTCGACCTTTCCCACGTATTGGAAATCGGAGAATTCACATTCGACAATTGCAAGAGCCTCAAGAACTTAAAATTGAATTCCAAACTGAAGGATGACTTCCTTATGGAAATTTACCCGGACATGATGACCTGTCCTTACATGCAAGTCAAATGGGAGAACAACCAGTATGTCTATCCTGCAGGACTTGAATTCGTAGATGCCGAATAAAAACGAATCCTCATGACCACGAAAGATACAGCTAAATATGTGATTATGACAATGTTGTCAATGGCGGCCATCTTACTGCCGCTGACGACATTGGCCCAAGACAAACCGAAAATCAAAAGCATTGACCTGGTCATTCCGGTCCCGAAACCGGGAACGGACCTTTGGGACGCGCGTGAGGTGCAGCCGACTTCGGCGACTACCGAATATGGCGACCTTGCCCCTACCGGAGATATCCAGCTTATGGAAGCGGATTATATCGGCGATTTCGTGGAGAAAGACAGCGGCGAGATGCTGTTCAAGAGCGGATTCGAGTATAAAGCCGTATTCAAGGTGATGATAAATCCGAGCGGAAAATACCAGACAGATTATTATTTCAAAAATAATGACTATGGCATCGACGGCAGCAGGATTAAGATTACCGTCAATGGAAAAGAGGCAAAAGTAAAACCAAGCGCCCCATATTTCATAGATATAGAGACGAGGGTTTTCGTAGGAGAAGGCGGGGCCGGATCTGACAGAGAAGCCGCGCTGAACATGAAATCAGATTATGAACTGAACAAAGACTCTTACCGCAGGTCGCGCAAGGCCTACTCCATCGACGAGGCCAATGCTCTCAGCCCTGATATCAATCCTTGGCCGCTGATTGTCATCAACG
>ERZ780112.103-NODE-103-length-20953-cov-2.71605_pt1 | contig 20953 bp, 22 predicted proteins | sample MGYA00511571_ERZ780112 | MGnify/ENA primary metagenome ERZ780112 (study PRJEB29588, sample SAMEA2144299) | human gut metagenome | biome: human gut; feature: human-associated habitat; material: faeces | place: Denmark | collected 2008/2010 ...
AAATTCAAGGATATGGGCGGTGTCGGCTGTCATAAATGCTGTACTCTGGGCAGGAGTGCAGGCGGCGGTTTACGTATGGCTCTTGTACAGCGTTGTAACCGGAAGTATGACTATAGGCAATTTCACTTTGTACCTTGCATCGTCAATGACGTTCTTCGATTATACAAATCAGCTCCTTACCGCTGTATCGGATTTACTTGCAAGGAGCAGGGAATATGACGATTTCCGCAGCTTTATGGACGCTGACTGCGGAGATAAGGACGACAGCGGAATTGATGTTCCGCAGTGTGACAGCTATGAATTTACATTCCGCAATGTTTCGTTCAAATATCCGAAGGCTGAAAAATATGCACTTAAAAACGTCAATATCACTCTTAACGCAGGAGAGAGGCTTGCGGTGGTAGGACTTAACGGCGCAGGAAAATCTACCTTTATAAAGCTGCTGTTAAGGCTGTATGAGGTGACAGAGGGTGAGATACTGCTGAACGGTGTCAATATAAAGCAGTACAACAAGCACAGCTATTATAAGATATTCTCGCCTGCTTTTCAGGAGGTCGAACTGTTCGCATTTCCTCTGTATATGAACGTTTCGATGAGCAGTGCGGATAAATCGGATAAGGAGAAGGCAAGGCAGTGCGTTATTGATTCGGGACTTGAGAATAAGCTCTCTGAGCTTGAAAAGGGTATGGATACCGAGATACTAAAGATCGTTTACGATGACGGCGTTGATCTGTCGGGCGGCGAAAAGCAGAAGCTGGCGCTTGCCAGAGCGTTATATAAAAATGCGCCTGTAGTTGTGCTTGACGAGCCTACGGCGGCGCTTGACGCACTTGCAGAAAGCAAGCTGTACGGCGACTTTGACAAGCTTATCGGCAACAAGACAGCTGTATATATCAGCCACAGATTAAGCTCTACACAGTTTTGCGACAAGGTCGCTATGTTCAAGGACGGCGGTATAGTCGAGTACGGAACTCACAGCGAGCTTATGGACAAGGGCGGAGAATACGCTGATATGTTCAATGTCCAGGCTCAGTATTATATTGACAACAACGAAAGCGAGGTGGCTGTCAATGCGTAAAGAAAAAGAGAAAAAGATACTGCCTACGCTTAAATTTATGCTGAAAACGGCAGTAAAGAATAAGCCTCAGCTGTTTATTGCTTATGCGCTGCAGGTGGTGGTTTCGTTTTCGCAGACAATGGTTAATATCATCTCGTCAAAATATCTTGTAGATGAGATCGCCGCAATAATCGGCGGCGGTAAAGCTGAGGAGCATATACCTACTGCGATATTTTGCATTGCGCTTATAGTCGGTGTGACCTTGCTTGCGGCACTTATCAACTATCTTGTAAATGAGATAAAGAATGTTTATTCCGAGTGGTTCAACGAGTATTTTGAAGTAAGCCTGTCCGAAAAGGTAATGAAGATGGATTTTGAGCATACCGAGGATCCCGACACGCTCGATCAGATGAACAAGGCGAAAGAGGGTATGTCGTGGTACAGCGGCGGAGTAGTCGGAATACTGAACGGTTTCTTCAATATCGTTTCAAACGGGGTGAACGTACTCGGCGTTATAGCGATAATCGCAGTTACCTGTCCGCTTCTTCTGCCGATACAGATCATATCGCTTGTTCTTATCACGATATTCACAAATAAGAGCAACAAGCTTGATATAGAATATTTCAAGAAGCTGTCTAAAATCAATCGCCTTTTCGGGTATTTCTTCTATCAGCTGTCCGACCCGTCAAACGGTAAGGAAGTCAGGCTGTTTGACAGCAAGGATATGATGTGCGATAAAGCGGATTACTACAGCAATGAAACTATAGACACGTTCAGGGAGCAGTACAAAGCGCAGTATAAATATATGCAATACTCAAATCTCACAAACGGACTGCGTGACGGACTTTCATATTTCTACATAGGCTTTAAGGCACTGACGGGAGCGATTACATTAGGTGATTTTACAATGTGCGTTTCATCGGCGTCAACGCTCTACTGGGGACTGTATAGCATTGTAGACAACATTGCGGCTACGGTAAAGGCGTGCGGTTACGCATACGAATATCTGAAATTTGATGCAATTTCCGACAGAATGACAAAGGGCGATAAGCCTGTTTCGGACGGTGAACACGTTATCATATTCAGAAATGTCAGCTTCAAATATCCGAGAAGTGAAAATTATGTCCTCAGAAATATCAATATCACTATTAAACAAGGCGAGCGTCTGTCTGTAGTCGGACTTAACGGTGCGGGAAAGACAACGTTTATAAAACTGCTTTGCCGTATGTATGATGTAACAGACGGTGAGATACTGATAGATAATATCAATATAAAGGATTACTCGGACAGCGAGTACAGAAAGCTGTTCTCGGTGGTATTCCAGGATTTCGCACTGTTTGCTTTCAGCCTTAAGGAGAACATAATACTTGACGAGCAGGAGGACGAGGAAAAGCTGATAAAGACGCTAAAAATGGCAGGCTTATATGAAGACGCAATGAAGCTTGAAAACAAGCTTGACACGACAATATTCAAAAGCTATGATGAAAACGGCACTGAACTTTCGGGCGGTCAGCAGCAGAAAACCGCTATCTGCCGTGCTTTATACCGTGACAGCCCGATAGTAATACTTGACGAGCCTACAGCGGCACTCGACCCTGTAGCAGAATATGAGATATACAAGCACTTCAACAAGCTTGTAGGCGGCAAGACCGCTATCTACATATCGCACAGGCTTTCAAGCTGTAAATTCTGCGATGAAATCGCCGTATTTGCCGATGATACGATAAAGGAGTACGGTACGCACGAAGAGCTTGTGAAAATCGAAAGCGGTATTTATTCCGAAATGTACAACGCTCAGGCGAAGTATTATGTGGAGAATGTGTCGTAAACAGCGTAAAGAAAATGCCCACGCAGTGATAAATTCTGCGTGGGTATTTCGTTTTTTACGCTACTGCCGATAATGTGCATATACCGTTTACCGCTATGCAAAGTGCTATTCCGATAACGGTCGGCAAAGCAAAGCTAACCGCTGTCCATTTAAGGCTCTTTGTTTCTTTATATACCGTAAGGCAGGATGTCGAGCAAGGGAAGTGGAACAGTACAAATATCACCATACATATCGCTGTTACAGAAGTCCAGCCGTTAGATATAAACAAATCCTTCAGTGCGGACAGCTCCGATATTTCGGTAAGTGCTGTACCCTCGGAGTACGCCATTATTATTATCGGAACTACTATCTCATTTGCAGGAAAGCCGAGTATGAATGCAAGCAATATAACACCGTCAAGTCCCATCATTCTGCCGAACGGGTCAAGGAACTCTGTGCAGTGTGACAACAGCGAAGCATCGCCTGCGGTTACATTCGCCATCAGCCATATAATAAGCCCTGCAGGGATAGCGACAATTACCGCTCTGCCGAGAACGAACAGCGTCCTGTCGAGAAACGCTCTGACAAGGACCTTTGCAAACTGCGGTGTTCTGTATGGCGGAAGCTCAAGCGTGAACGATGACGGCATTCCTTTTAGTAATGTCTTTGACAGGAAACGTGACGACAGCATAACAGCGGCAACCGAGGCGGCTATAGCGGCACACAGCAGGAGCGCCGCCAAAAAATCCGAGCCTGCGACAGCCGGCACACCGATAGCAAACATTGTGATAATGCTTATGATAGTCGGAAATTTTCCGTTGCAGGGCATAATTGACGCAGTTATAATCGCTATAAGCCGTTCACGTTTACTGTCGATTATCCTTGCACCCGTTATTCCGCAGGCGTTACAGCCAAGACTCATACACAGACATAAAGCCTGTTTACCGCACGCTCCCGCCTTTTTGAACGCTTTGTCAAGATTGAACGCTATTCTGGGTAGTATTCCGTAATCCTCAAGTATGGTGAACAGCGGAAAGAATATCGCCATAGGAGGAAGCATTACCGATACCACCCACGCAAGCACTCTGAATATCCCTTCGGTGAGAACGCTGTTCAGCGTTACCGGAGTACCTATTGACGATAAGGCGCTATAAAGCAGTGATTCCGCCTTTCCGAAAAGCTCCGAAAGCAAGGCGGACGGGTAATTAGCACCTGTTATTGTTATCCATAAAATGATAAACAGCATAAGCAGCATTATAGGTATTCCCGTAAGTTTTCCGGTAAGTATCCTGTCGATTTTCCTGTCACGGACACATTTTTTATCAGCACTATGTTTTACGCATTCCGCCGCAATTCCTTCAGCGGTTATAAAAATGCAGGAAATTATCTCATCGGTAAAATTATGGTCGGTCAGTCTGTCTGCGGCGGATATAAGCGCTTTGAGATAATTTTCGTCTGTACCGTATTTTTTACACAGGCTATATACCGTATCTCTGTCGCCCTGAAGCAGCTTAAGGCATATAAAACGCTTTGTCCTGCTGTCTGTTTCAATCTTTTCGGTAAGCGGCATAAGCTGTGATATTGCGTTTTCTATACGGCTTGTGTAAACAAGCGTAATATCGTTGCTTTCCTTGCTCAGTGCAACGCTTTCTATTGCCTGCATCAGCTTATCCAGCCCTTTTTTGCTCCGTGCCGATGTTGCCGCTACAGGTATCCCAAGCTGCTGTGACAGCTTAGCTATATCTGTTTGTATGTTCTTCTTGCCTGCTTCATCCATCATATTCACGCACAGCACTGCTTTAGATGTGATTTCTGTTATCTGCAGTACAAGATTAAGATTTCGTTCAAGACAAGACGCATCGCAGACGATAACCGTAACATCGGGCTTTTCAAGGCATATATGCCTGCAGGCTATTATTTCTTCCGCAGAATGAGCGCATAGTGAATATGTGCCGGGAAGGTCGGTTATCAGATATTTGTTATTGTTGTAAGTATAACTGCCTGCGGCATTGCCGACAGTTTTTCCGACCCAGTTTCCCGTATGTTGTTTAAGCCCTGTCAGAGCGTTGAAAACCGTGCTTTTTCCGACATTGGGATTGCCGGCGAGCGCAACCGTAAATTCTTTTTCGTATTTCATATTTTCCGCCTTTCAGCTGTGATATTACATTATATGAAAATACGTCTGATTTGTTAAGAGTGAATTATACGTTTTCTTCGGGAACCGCCTGCGTCAGTGTACGGGAAAGCTCGTCGCTGTTTACCGGCTTTGTAAGAAAGGCGGTCATTCCGCACTGTTTCGCCTTGTTCACATCTTCGCTGAATACGCTTGCTGTCATTGCGATTATCGGCACTGTTTTTGCATATTCGCTTCGGATATTCCTTATTTCTTTCGCACATTGAAAGCCGTCCATTAACGGCATCTGCAGATCCATAAGGATAATATCATAGTAATAATCGGGATTGCGGCAGAACATTTCGAGCGCCTTTCTGCCGTTTGCTGCGACCTCGATGTTTACGTTATATTTGGCAAGCATTGCTTTTACTATCTGAACGTTTACCTCTACATCTTCGGCAAGAAGAATGTATTTTCCGCTAAGCGTTCTTGACGAATTGTCAAGCTCATCACAATGAACAGAATTATTATCGCTGAAATCGTCTGTAAATCCTTTGCAATGCTCCGATAATATGCGTTTTAAATCAAAGGTGAGAAGCGGTATAAGACATACGCCTTTTACTGCGCCCGGATACTTTGAAAGCGACAAGTCCGATTGATTTTCCGTTGTGACTATGTATGTTATATCGCTGTCGCTTTTGCCGATATATTCTGCGATTTTATTTACCCGGTCTGCGTCGGAAACGATAATATCAAAGTGCCTGTCCGCTGTAAAGCCGTCATTCTGTTTATCGTATGAACAGCAGGTTATCCCCAGCTTTTCCAGCGCTTCTGCTATCTGAGCCGAATGACTGCGGTTGTTGTTTATAATAAGCGCCGACAGACATCTGTTGCCGGAATAACGGTTTTCCGTTCCCTTTACGGCTTCAATCTGCAGCTTTATAATAAACTCCGTGCCTGCGCCTTTTTTCGTTTTTACCGTTATGCTTCCGCCTGCGGCATCGACTATTCTCTTTGAAATGGGCATACCGAGTCCCGTTCCGCCTATATTTTTGTCGGTCATCTCACGTTCATACGGCTCGAATATCTTTTTGGTGAACTCCTCGCTCATACCTATGCCGTTGTCCCTGACCCTTATCTCATATTCGGGAACACCCTTTTTGCCGTCATCCGTTTCTGTAAGCGTAAGAGAAATATTGCCGCCGTTGTGTGTGAATTTTATCGCATTTGAAAGGAAGTTCATTATAAGCTGTTCAAATCTGTGCTTATCGCAACGCACAATCTCGTGGGTCACATTGTGCATACTTATCGTCAGATTATGTTGCTTTTCAGCCGCAATGCTGCTTATTACCGTTCTTATCTCATAAAACATGCGGGACAGATCCACGTTGGTGATATTGAATATCAGCCTGCCGCTTTCTATTACGCTTATATCGAGAATATCACTTATAAGACCGAGAAGCTGATTTCCCGATGTGATAATCTTATTGATATATTCCTTTGTCGCCGCAGAATTTCCTTCCTCATTTGCGGCGAGGGAAGCAAAACCGATTATTGCGCTGAGAGGAGTGCGTATATCGTGAGAAATGCCTGAGATGAACGAGCTTTTGGCATTGTTTGCTTTTTTGGCTTCGCTTACCGCACTATGCAGTGCAAGATTGGTCTTGCGTTCTTTGGTGCGGTCAGACAGCACAAGGATATATCTATCCTCTCCGTCGATTTTGTTTCTGAATGCGGTTATATGAAACAGGCAGGTATTTCCGCTGTTCTTATGCAGATATTTTCTGTCCCACTCTTTACGCTCACCAACAGACATACGGATGAGATTCTCTCTGATATTCTCGTTTTTATCCGTCACTGCCGAGTTTTCTATTATGCTTTCATCCGACATAGCCTCGCTTTGAGAAATGCCGAGTATTCTTTCTATGTTGGGGCTGACATATCCTACAGAGAAATCCTCTGTGTTCAGCATCAGAAATATATCGTCAACGTTATTTGAAAGCACGGAAAACAATTCTTCCCTGTATTTTATCTCGCTGTCCTTTTTTCTGAGGTTGAGATAGTTTTTACGGATGAGATATAAAACGGACAGAGTACAGATAAGCGCTATCACACTGACGCTTGCAGACATTGTTATAGTCTGCAGGCGGTTGATGTTTTCATTTACTACAGAACACGGAACAATACCGATAAGTATCCAGTCCTTGAAGCCTATGCTGTGATATGCCAGATAATATGCTTTACCGCCGAGCGTAAGCCTGTTTACCCCTGATTCGTTATAGCATATTTCGGCAATATAAGGGTGAATGTTATCCTGCGACAGATTATCCGAACTGTCTGTAAGCATCCGCCAGAAGTTGCTTAATTCATCGCCGTGTTCGCCCTTATTATTTACAACAACCCTTCCGTCAGGATAAACTATGTAATTTGTAGCCATATTATTGAATGTGTTTGAGCTTAGCAAGGATATGATGTCATCGTTGTTAAAGCTGATTGCTATAGCGGAATATGAAAAGTCGCCGTATTTGTTTTCGGGGCAGGGAACAGCAAACACGATAAGCTCCGACCTGTCAATAAGAGCGGTATCGGATACTACGTTTTTGCCCTCCTCCATAAGAATTCTCATATTCCGTCCGAGATCCATCCTGCCGGTATTACCGTCAACCGTACAATAGCTTCCGTCCTTATCAAGAAAGTAAAAATCCGTGAATGCGCCGATACGTCTGATATTTTCAATGTAAGTCCTAATTTTCTTATCGTCATCGGTGTCTTCAAGATAAGGTATCCACATATCCATAGTATTCCAGTTTTCGCTTAACAGATTGCTTAGCGAATTGCCGACCTGAGAATATATTTCGTTAAGGTGAGTGGCGCTTTCTTTGAAGATAAGCTTCGATGAAATGACATTGTAAGTATAAGCGGACAGTATAACTATCAATGTTGCCGTGACGATTACAAGCCAAGCAAAATTCTTTCTTATCAAAAATAACATCTCCCCCGAAATTTAAACCTCTGATACAAAATAATTACATTTATCTCTTAAAGAATATCATGTTTTATCTTTTAATGTCAATAAATTCAAGCACGAAGATTGAAAAATATAAAAAAATTCTGCGAATTGTGTCGAATTTGTTGAAAGGGATGGCTTGACGTGGCAATCGGGTAGTGTGGCGAAGAATATATTGCGTAAAATTAAAATTATTGCGAAATTAAGATGAGTTCAGGTGTAATATGGCTGTAATGTTGATATATAGATTTTGTTTTGATATAATAAAAGACAAAGAAAGGCAGGTGAATGACATGAAATCAATTATTGGAGATAACGGGAATAACTGCCATTCGCATTTATGCTTTTGATATAGCAATTGTGCAATGATAAAATTCAAAGTGTTCTCGTTATCGGGAACACTTTTTTTATATAAGGAGTTATTATGAACAAATTGAATTTTATCAAAGCGGATAAACCGTATCGTAGCAACACAACAGACAGTGGAAAAATAACTGTCACTGTAAGAGAATTTATCACAACTACGCTTGCTGAAAAAATCGCAACAGCATTATGGAATAAGCCTGAATTGGCTGACAGTATCATCAGATTCAATTATGATAACAAGATCAAAAACGATTGCTTCAATGTTATCGCTCTGAACGAAACAGGTGATGTTGTAGGTAGTATAGCTTTTAGGGAAACGCTGATTAAATAGCCCAGCAGAGTTGTCGTAACACGGGTTGCAAGCCAATATTGATGAAAAAGTTACCTTTTCAAGGTAAGTGATAAAATCTCTGACAAAGTAAACTCACACGGAACTTGCTGCTTTGGAATTCTATAAAATAACACTGCTCCGCCTTTCAATTCAAATAGGAAGACGGGATTTTTATACACTTTGACAAAATCAAATTTACAAAAACAAATAAATTGTGCAACGTTACAAATGTGGCATTTTTACTAGAATTATGTGTTGATTTTTAGTAAATAAACTGATAAAATTACAATTATAAATTATCTTTTAATGTAAGTAACAACTTTAAATTACTGCAATTAAAAGTCAACTTCAATTGAACAGGAGAAAAAAGCAATGAAAAATCTAAAGATTTCCAAGAAGATAATCTGCACGTTTGCAGTTGTGCTTCTGCTGACATTTGTTCTGGGTGTTGTTTCCCTGGTATCAACAAACAACATAGCTTCTACGTCTGACAATTACGTCAATATATCTATTCCCGCATTGTCAAATCTTGAAAGCGCCAGACGTTACATCAGAATATTCCAGGGTAATATTCTGAAAGCCACCTGTACTGATAATCAGGCTGATTTAGACAAGCTCGTTGAAGACATAAGCAGCGACCGGTCAGCGTTCTTCGACTATCTCGACAGCTTTCTTGAATATGACCCACAGTTTTCAGATGAAGTCGAAAATATCCACACTATCATGGACGACGCAGCTTCTATTCGTGAGAGAATAGTAGAAGCAAGCGCAAAATTCAGCTATGAGGGCAATCTGGAAGCGTATTCTATATATCTGAACGAATATGAGCCTAACCTCACGAAAGTTACGGGCATTCTGGAAAACCTTACAACCGAACTCAAAGAAGCAATTACCACAAGATACAATAATGCACAGACTACCAAAACAATCAATATTGTCGTAATAATTGCAGTAGTTGTGGCGGCTGCAATACTTGTGGTTGCTCTCACAGTCGTTCTCACAAAGGCAATAGTCACGCCAATCATTCAGATTAAAGATTCCATGAACCTTATCGCAAACGGTCTGCTCAAAGAAGCTGACGGCACTATCACATACCGATCCAAGGACGAGCTGGGTGTACTTGCCCATGCAGCAAGGAAGGTCATCAGATTCTTCCAGGACGTGCTGCCCAGCATTTCAGATGTGTGCAGGAATTACGGCAACGGAAATTTCAACTGTACCTGCGAGAATTACGATAGCTACGTTGGCGAAACCAGCGAGATCCGCGACAGCCTGATGTATATACGCGATAATCTTTCCGCTGCCCTTTCAAATGTTGACCAGGCTTCCGACCAGCTTTTAAGCGGCACAGAAGAAGTCTCATCAGGCGCTCAGGCTCTTGCTCAGGGGGCAACGCAGCAGGCAGCATCTATCCAGGAGCTTTCTGAAAATATTGCGTCTATTTCCGAATCTATCAAGGCTAATTCTTCGGACGCAGCGGAAGCAAGTGATAAAGCAAATGCCGCAGGAGCGGCCGTCCAGGAAGTCAATACCATGATGTCAGAGCTTGTAAGAGCCATGAACGAGATCAACGAATTCTCCAGCGAAACCAAGAAAATCGTCAAGACTATCGAGGATATCGCATTCCAGACAAACATTCTTTCACTCAATGCCGCAGTTGAGGCAGCAAGAGCCGGCGCAGCCGGAAAGGGCTTTGCAGTAGTTGCTGAAGAAGTCAGAAACCTTGCAGGAAAATCTGCTGAAGCAGCTCAGAATACGACTCGGATCATCGAAAGCACTGTTAACTCCATCGTCAGCGGAAATAAGCTCTGCGCCGAAGTTGCTGAAAAGATGAACAAGGTCGGCGAAACAGCCGGCAAGGTTACGGCCATAAACAACAAGATTGCCGATTCTTCCAAGAAAGCCGCTGACTCCATCGTCAAGGTTACAATCGGAGTTGACCAGATATCAAATGTCGTTCAGAACAACTCTGCTACATCTGAACAGTCTGCTGCCGCTTCCGAAGAGCTCAGCAGCCAGGCTAATATGCTCAAGGAGTTGGTTAAGAGTTTCTCGCTTTATAGCGATTCCTCAAATGCAGGAACACATCCTGCTGTAAACTCCTGAAAGTCTAATTTATACATAAAAGGCTCCGACAACTGAGTTGCCAGAGCCTTTTTTAGAAATTCCATATGTCTATTATAATAAGAAGGGACATCGCAGACCCGACTTCATATAATAGATGGGTACGCGGGATTTCTGTACTACGACAAAAATGGAATGCCGCTGGTCGCAATGCACTGGGAACACAGATTCAACAATATGGTTAAGCGGTACAATGACATTTACCGCCTTCAGCTGCCGAACATTACCCCGCACGTCTGCCGCCACACCTATTGCAGCAATATGGCTAAAGCGGGAATGAACGCAAAGACACTGCAATACCTTATGGGCCATAGCGAAATCGGGGTTACGATGAATACTTATACTCACCTCGGCTTGGAGGACGCACAGGACGAACTGCGGAGAATGGAGGAACTGGAACAGGCAAGGAAAGAGGTTGCGGGTAAAGGGTCGGAAACGGCTTAAAACATACATTTAGAAATTGCACTAGACGCTCTGAATATGATTTCGGAGCGTTTTTTCTCTTTTTAGGTACTATGCAAGAGTGAGAGTTTGTGGTATAATGATACTATGTAATAAGAGATATATGAAGTATATTCCTATCTGGGCGTGATTTAACTTGCCGGTAACTTGCTGAAAAGACTATCTAATAATTGGTTTTCAAGAAATGAACGAGTATCGATTTGTCCTATTCTATAATGTGTACAAAATAATGAACCATCGCCACGGCAAATCCAAGAGTAGTAATCTCAAGCCATTTCTACTACGTTTTTACTACGATTGACGGCTACATTATGCCAAGATATGCGGAATTATGCGAAAATCGTAGTAATTTCGCACAGCTTTCAGCCGCTCAGAAACTCGGCAAAATACGGCATAATGCCGCAAAATAAGGAGATTTAACCCAATGTACAGAATTTTATTCGTCTGCCACGGCAACATCTGCCGTTCACCTATGGCGGAATTTGTAATGAAGGATATAGTCGCAAAGGCAGGGAAGTCCGATGAATTCGTCATCGCTTCGTGTGCGACAAGTACCGAGGAAATCGGCAATCCTGTGCATTACGGCACTAAAAGAAAGCTGGCGGAGGTCGGAATATCCTGTGATAAAAAGAGGGCAGTACAGCTCACAAAGTCAGATTATGACAGGTATGATTACATAATCGCTATGGACGAGATGAATATACGCAATATAATGCGTATCATCAGAAGCGATCCCGAAAATAAGGTAAGTCTGCTGTTGTCACACGCAGGGACAGACGGAAGCATTGCGGATCCGTGGTACACGGGGAATTTTGACGATACCTACAGAGATGTCCTGCTTGGATGCAAGGGATTATTCAGAGAAGTAACAGGTGAATAAAATATGCCGCCGCAGTTTTAATCAAACTGCGGCGGTCGTTTTAATTGTTATAGTATTATTTCGTAAAATTTAAGTTATAGCGAAATTACTTGTTATTCTTATCCTCATCCTGCTTTAAATCGGGTTCGGGCAGATCGTTTTTTATATCCATTACCGGATTTGAATTTATAGCGTCACGGAGCTGAGTATTTACCACATGGGTATAGATCTGGGTGGTATTGAGGTTTTCGTGTCCGAGGACCTCTTTAAGCACACGGACATCAACGCCATTCTGATACATAAGCGTAGCCGCCGTATGACGCAGTTTATGAACGGAAATTCCTTTACCCGCAAGTCCGCAGGCTTTAAGACGGTCGTCGATTATCTGTTCGACACGGCGGTTTGTGATGCGGTTGCCACGTTTGCTTATAAACAGAGCTTTTTCCTTAGGGTCTGCAACGGAATCTCTTTCAATTTTATACCTTGTGACCGCTTCAACGCATTGTTCGTTAAGATAAACTATACGTTCCTTGTTGCCTTTGCCCAGAACCTTCACGGAAAGATATTTTACACAGGGCTGTGACGGGTCTATGTTTTCGACAAAATCATTCACGTTTATTCCGACAAGTTCGCTCAGACGCATACCGCAGTTGAGGAACATTATAATCATCGCATAGTCACGGTAATCCATCCAGCTTGAAAACTCCTTGAAGCCCTCGTGCAGAAGCTGACCGCATTCCTGCAACGTGAGGTGCTTAGGCAGTGCGTTTTTAGGCGAAGGAAGCTCCAGATTCAGCATCGGGCTTGCCGCAAACCACGCCTTGTTATTGGTGAGGAATTTATAGAACTGCCGCAGAGATACAGCCTTGCGTGAACGAGCCTTTGCCTGATTGGAACGTTCACTTACCGTAAAGCTGAGAAACTCCATAGCGTCCGTAAGGGTCACAGCCTTTATGTATTTATCGTCAAGGTCTGAGATCTTTATCTCGGAGAAATCCTCATTTGCATCAACCAGCTTGTTCTTGACCTTGAGAAAACGCATAAACATACGCAGGTCCGTATAATAGTTCAACGCAGTAAGCTGTGAACGGTTTTTGATTGTCGTAAGATAATTCAGGTATTCGGTAAGGCAAGCCGGTGCGTCCGACGTAGCTTGTCTGAAATCTATGTTATATGCCATTTTGTGCGCCTTTCGTTTTTTACCGCTTCTAATTTCGTAAAATATTAATTTTACGAAATTCTGTGTTAATTTTTACTATCTCTATTATACATGTCTTCTATCAGCTTTTCAAGTTTTTCTATCTTCTCCGAGAGAATTTCTAAATCTGATTTTTTCTTCCGAACTCTGACAAGTGTGTATAACATTCTTTTTCTGCGGAAATTAACGTAATAATCACAGTCATATATAGGTTTCTTTTTTCGCCATAAAGAATAGCACTTATCACACCTATGAGGTATCATATCTTTAGACCGTATTTTTTTATCTTTAACACAGCCAGAAGACAAACTGTAACGATAACCGACACAATGAGGACAAAGCTTATTAAAGCAATAATAACATATACAATGCAAGCACTCTTTAGGCGGTATCATAAAATACTTAGGGTCATACCCGTTCTGAGGGTGCTTATAGTAGCTTTGATAATAATCATTTAACGCTTTTCCCATTCTATAGCTCCATAATCAATATCGGGGTAATTATCCCATTCATTTTTAAAATCAGCATTAGACAATAACTGACGTTCATATTTAAACGAACAACCGAACACAGGAGTATACTCCTTCAAATTTAAACTGTTATAATCGGTATTAGTAAATATAACATTTGTAGATTTAACAAGATTGCGAGAACTCCAATAATACCGACCAAAAATCTTATCATTACCTTTGGTTATGTACTTAGTAACATAATTAGCAACACGAAGTCGCTCATTATCAAGTAAAATCGCCGTAGAAAATCCGAAAGACCAATCAGATATATTATAAACAGTTTTTAAACCATCAACAAAAACATGCTTACGTCTAAGCGTATCAATTTTATACGCATAACCATTAAAAATGCGCCGACCGCTATCGACTAAATGTAAACCACATTCATTAATAAGCAAATGTGCGTGTATGCCTTCACCGTCTTTGTGATATTCAGGAACAAGGACATATTTCAAGCCTTTGCGCTGTACAGCATTAGAAAGGAAATTACGTAATTTCTTCATAACCTCAATCGGACAAGTTCTATCAACTGCAGAATCATCACGAAACGTAAAAGTAACAAAATACTTAAAATCATTTTGATAAACAATATCGTGAACTTTATCTCGAGCAGCTTTTATTTTATCAGTACGAGTTAAAGACCGCTCTTGTGACAAATGACGCTGTTGCTTTTCGTAATCGTATCGAACTGAATCATTATGAATATAATAATCATCAACTAAATTCTGCTTATCAGGAATGAGATACCCCGAATCAAACGCATAACGTTCAGAAATATGCTCATATTTTGTATCAGTGTCTTTCACTTCCCTGCCAAATACGAATTTATTACAATAAACAGTGTTAGTCGTACCGTCACAGTAAATCTTGATTTTTGTATTATACATCATAAATTTTAAACCCCAAAAAACTAAAAGTGATGTAATTAGGGGGCTATTATCAAGTATAAGGCGCCCCCGAGGGGGAGCGCCTTGCCCCCACCTTAAATAGTGCTTTTTATATGTCTTTGAACACGTTTTCTATCTTTACGGTCCATAGGAACACCAAGACCAATACCACAACCCTGATTTGCTAATACCGTAGTATCATCTTCATATTCCATTTTTAACATATTCTCAACTAACTGCGATGTATCATATAACTGACGTATCTTATCAAACTGTAAATGTACCTCAATATCAGTAGGCTGTATTTTAAGCATAGGATTACTAAAAGCTTGCTCATACTCTACAGCGTCATAACTTGTAACGGTCGTTATGCGTGTAAAAGGATCTGCAAAATTAGACTTACAAACCTTAACCGATGTTGTAATATCACGAAGTTGCTTATCTAAAAAATTCCAACGTTGTACAGTGCCGAATATAACCATTCTGCGTTTACGGCACTGGCATAAATGCTGAAATAACACCTTTGGAAGTGCATTACGATTAGTAAAATCACGACTGTTAAACAATGTACCAATCTCATCTATAAGCACAATTGTATTAGGCGGAGCGGAAAGAATATCATCAACCGTTTTAAGTGATAAAATCTTTGTGTGTGCAGGGAAATTTTTTAAGTTAATATTCGTAAGAACAGTAACCTGAGGATACCGCTTACAGAGCTGATATGCGGTATAAACCATACTCGAAGTTTTACCACCACCAAATTTAGCAACCCAAATATGTAAGCCATACTTGTTAAACTGCTTGTACTGCTTAAGGACAATATAATTAAACACATCCTTAACAAAAAGCCATATAAACAACGGCAGACGCACCATGTGCGCTATTAACTTTTTTATCAAAATTATCATATCATACCTCTTATTCCAGCAAGACGAAATACACCTTTGAAAATAAAAAGGCATATACCAAAACCAATTGATAACCGTACTATGTTATCAAAAAATGAAGCTATGGTATCAGGTGACACATACCCGAACCAAGTAAGCAATGTATTAACTATATCAGCCATTATAACACTCCTTAACATCAGTAACCTTAATTACCTCATCATGCGTAATACACTCTTTACCACAAGATTGACCAGTTAAAAAAGGAATAAGACAACGAAACTTAGAACAAAATTTGCCATCAAACATACAAAAACATTTACTTTTGTCATATCTACAAATAATACAATCACAATAAAATTTACACATATAATCACCTCTTTGAAATCAAAAGCACAATGCTGAAGAACAGCAAAAGACCGAACGATAACAACAGCAAAGATTCAGTAAGCGTAAGACCTGTCAAAGCCCTTGCAAACACTGCTCCGCTACTGCCGACTATAGCAATCAAACGCATATTAACTCTCCTCTACATCTGAGTTGCCAAGCAACTCCAATATATCATCACACATACTCTCAAAATCGACATCAGGAGAATATGAACATACAACAGAAATCATAAAAAACACCTCTTAATAATAAAGTTTGTGTACAACGGTTAAAACAAGACCAAGTAAAACAATACCAATGAAAACACCAAAAATTGTTATACTGACATTGCCACCAATAGGAATAGGCATTGATAACAAAGCAACAAAATTAGAAAACATATACTGAAAAAAAGCAGATACAGACATAATATCACCTACCCAAAACACGCAGAAGAACAAGCAACGCAAACCCACCTATAATGATAGTAGATATTGCCAAAGGCAACAGCGAAAAACACATCTGAAAAAAATCAGATATAGAATTAACAGAATTATCTAATGTACCGAAAATATCAGAAATATTAGGATTGTTATAATTAAAAGTATATTTACTATTGCTACTATCCAAGCCACCATCAGGAATGCCATTAATATGACCAGTATCATCAGGTTCATTAACATCGGAATCAACAGTATTACCATTTTTATAACCGTAATTAACATCAATATTATCATTATCTTTATTAACAGAACCATTATTAACAGGGCTATGAATCATAACAGAAGAAACAACTTCACCAGATATAGAATCAACCAATTCGAGCAAAACATAAGACGCACCACCCAAAGGAACAAATCCCGTTAAATCAAATTTTGCAGAAATAGTAGATTGTGCAGGAATAGCCTTAAACGAATCACAAGTAATAACAACAGTACGAGCGTGGTGAAAATATGACAATTTGTGCTGAACAAGATATTTAATAGGATTTTCTATAGGTGTATCTACTTCACGTTCCATAAAACGTGGTTCAGTCAAAGACAAACGCACAGAACAAGCACCTAAATTATTACTATCATTAAAATATGAAAATGCAATTTCAGTAGAATTATATTCGACAATCTGCTTAGTAGCAATACGATCAATACTCCAATCAGATGAAACAGAATCATCACGAAAATAACACGTTCCACGTCCCCAATAAGTATTTTTATTAGTAGGCTTTGTATATTCAATTGATTCGGACAGAATATCTGCTAAATGCTCATCATAACTATAATCATTGTAATTGCCAAAACAAATAAATCTACCATTATCAGTGCCACCAGAAGGAGGTGGGGTAAAATCCTTGTAATTATCAACAGTCAGATTATTAACAATATCATTACAAAAATCATTAATATTAGTTGAATCCAATGGGGTATTAGAACTTGTATAAACAAGATATAATGTATCACCGACAGAATCATAAAAACTTTGGGAAGATTCAGCCAGCTTAACAGAGCCTTTAACAGATACTTCAGCATCTTTAACCCCTAAACACATAGAACAATAATAATTATTAAATAAACCATATTGATAATACACAGAATCCAAAACAGCCTTATCACCGTAGACCCAACTACCATACATAATAGTACCGCAAAAATACACATTAAAATAATCACTTTTTGATTCTGGACAAATGCTAAAATTATTATTAGTAAATTTTACAAATTTACCATCCTTATAACCAAAAACTGCACCGTAAACATAATTAGAATTATAACGGTTATGTTGCTCGTAAAGTGTTTTAAAATCTATTTTTTGACCCGCCTTAAATTTAATACAATCGTAATTGCCAAGCGTGCCAAGCTGACTAACAACATCATCAGCGGTTTCTGCACTTGCGGTAAATGACAACATAACCGAAGATAAACCAAGAATAATAGTAAGCGCAACAACGAATGCGGCAAAACGCATAACAGGAAGATTTTTTACTTTTTCCATATATTAAAATCCTTTCAAAAAAAATAAGGGGAGAGGAGTAACCTCTCCCCTATTGGGGTATTCATCACTTAACAAACGTGACGAAGACGAGCGAATGCGCCACAGCCTACAGATATAAGACTTCCTGCGAGAAACAGAACTAACACAGGCTGAGAAGTAATCTGTGTAAAGCATGTACCCATAAGCGTGAAAACATCGCCGACAGCTTTTGTAAGCGCTTCCATAACTGTTGTAGTAACTCCTTCCATTTAAAATACTCCTTTCAGGATTTATAGAAAAGCACTAAGCTTTAACTATATCAATACGAGCAGGTTTACGATACATATCGTAATAGACATTTATCGTTTTACCGATAAGCGATTTAGCAAATACATCATCGAACGGGGATCCGAAGATAGAACGCAGAATATCAGCGTCATTCTTGATTTTAAGAGTCTTGCTCGCTCTACCAATACCCCAAGAAACAACATTACCATTATCATCTTTTCTGATTGAAAGATCCTCAACGTAGTGAATGATAACATTGTTATAAGGGATTTCTTTTCCATCGGGTTTCCAAATGCCCTGGGAAATACTTGCACCAACAACGGTCATTGCCATAATAAAAACCTCTTTCAAAAATATTTGATAATTACTGTCTTGTACTCTCTTCCATGCGTTATCATTACACCTGCACTTACAGCTTGCAGTCACGAGGGCTATGCTATATTGTTATTATGCGGTCGCACTACCGCAGGGTATTTTTACGGTCGAATCCAAGACCAAAACGAATAGAATTTTTACGGTCGATTCCAAGACCAAAACGAATAGAATTTTTACGGTCGATTCCAAGACCAAAACGAATTGTTATTATGAGGTCGCACTAACGCAGATTTTAACGTCTTATCGTGACGGACTTTTACATCTTCTCCGATACCGAGCCTTTACCGCAGGCTAAACGCTGTTACAACTTAAAAACACACAAATGTGTTTTTACAAACAAATAATAACACAAAAGTGTGTTGTTGTCAACACAAAAATGTGTTATTTTATATAGACAACACAAATTTGTGTTATAATCACAAAAAAAGGAGGTGAAAATTGTGGAAATTTTACTAAATAGAATAAGGGATTTAAGGCAAGATAAGGATTTAACACAAGCACAATTAGCAAATATTTTAAAAATACACACAACAACATACGCAAGATGGGAACAAAACAATATGCAAATGAAATTTCCAGACATAATAAAAATAGCAAAATTTTACGATGTATCAATAGATTACATAGCTGGATTGACAAACGATAAAAGAAAGTACTGGTGATAAAAATGCAAATGGATATAGTAACAATATTAGTAATCGTCATAGCAGTAATGATATTTGTAACAATGTGTGCAAGTATCATTACAGCCTGCAACACAGAAAACATAAAAAATTTAATGCTTTACAAATGCGAAAAAGAAAAAGAAGAGAACAAAAAATAAAAAAGCCCTCTCGATAAGTTCGAGAGAGTTAATTTGTTTGTGAAAATAGGCTAATAATATGCTGTATCTGCTACCGGCAATATTACATCTGCCATTAAACGCAGTACACTGTAGCAACTCGTGCAACAAGGGCAAAGAGGAAAACCGCCAAAGGCGGTTTAGATTTCTTTTAAGCTATCAATTCGATAACGATAATCAAACAGATAATACAACGCTTATGCTATCAAAACAGATAATCATAAAGGTAAGCGCAGGGGCGCACCGAAAGTAAAAGAATAGTGCTACTGCTCTACCCTAATTTTTTTTGTCGAGATCTCAACGATTTTTTTTACTGTAATATTATAACAATGAGTTTAGACAAATATTAATTTTACGAAATTGCGTGTAAAATTCTGTTATACTGCTCCGCTGACTATTATACTATAAAATCCTGCCCAATTCAAGATTTATTGCGAAATACGGAGTCGATGCCGATTATATGGTGCCTATACCTGATATGCTGTAAATTGAAACATACCGGAATCAAAGATAAGAATTTAAGTGCAATCAAATCATAAACTGTCAGAAAAAGAAAAATCCCGTCGCTTTGAGCGACGGGACGTATTTCTTAAAACTACGATCAAGCCTTGTTGATTGATCCGAAGAGTTCCATCTTTTCCTTAACTGTAGCCTTGATAGCCTCAAAGCCGGGTGCGAGGAGCTTTCTGGGATCGAAGCCCTTACCCTGAAGATCCTTGCCTTCTTCGATGTACTTTCTTGTTGCTTCCTGGAATGCAAGCTGGCACTCTGTGTTAACATTGATCTTGGAAACGCCGAGTGAAATAGCCTTCTTGATCATGTCTGCAGGGATACCTGTACCGCCGTGCAGTACGAGAGGCATATTGCCAACCTTCTCCTTAACTGCTGCCAGTGTTTCAAATGAAAGACCGGGCCAGTTTGCAGGGTACTTGCCGTGAATGTTGCCGATACCTGCAGCGAGCATTGTAACGCCGAGATCAGCGATAGCCTTGCACTCGTTGGGATCTGCGCATTCGCCCATACCTATAACGCCGTCTTCTTCACCGCCGATAGAGCCTACCTCAGCCTCAAGAGAGATACCGAGTATATCGCAAGTGTTTACGAGAGCTGTTGTCTTTTCAATGTTCTCAGCGATAGGATAGTGAGAACCGTCAAACATTATAGAAGAGAAACCTGCGTTGATGCAAGCCTTAGCACCTTCGAAAGTACCGTGGTCAAGGTGGAGAGCTACGGGTACTGTGATGTTCAGTTCTTCGATCATGCCCTTTACCATGCCTACAACGGTCTTATAACCGCACATATACTTGCCTGCGCCCTCAGATACACCTAAGATAACAGGTGAGTTGCACTCCTGTGCTGTAAGAAGGATAGCCTTTGTCCATTCAAGGTTGTTTATGTTGAACTGGCCTACGGCATACTTGCCCTCAAGAGCCTTGTTCAGCATTTCTTTTGCAGAAACTAACATTTATTTTCTCCTTTGATTCTTATTCCGGCGGAAACCG
>ERZ780112.156-NODE-156-length-16166-cov-2.79058_pt1 | contig 16166 bp, 17 predicted proteins | sample MGYA00511571_ERZ780112 | MGnify/ENA primary metagenome ERZ780112 (study PRJEB29588, sample SAMEA2144299) | human gut metagenome | biome: human gut; feature: human-associated habitat; material: faeces | place: Denmark | collected 2008/2010 ...
ATCCCTACGGCGAGCAATGCACCGCCACATAGAAATGTAGGCATTGAAGATGCGAATGAAGAACATGCGCCGTAAACGATGGTGCCGATACCGAGAATCAGACAGATTATGCCCCATGTCAGTTTGGTCATGAGCTTCTCTTTCAGGAGTTTGTCTTTATTTTCGGGTGCCAGCTTGTCCAGCCACTCGGCTACATTGACGTCCGGATTTTTCTCCAGAGCGCTCATTATGATTTCGGTGCGCTTATTGGTTTCGTTGATCTGTTTGCGTGTGACCAGCCAGATGATGATAATCGGTAAAACTGTGGAACATCCGATGAGCCAAAGAACGCCTAAAATTCCTTCCATGATAAATGTTTGTTTATGTAATTATACTTTGTTTCTTTTCGAACATGTTCACTTATATAACAGGACAAATGAGGAAAAGGTGACGTGCTATTTCAGCCAATCTTCAATCTGTCGGATAATTTCCTCTCTGGTGGATTCCGGACAATGCGGCCATACGTCTTCCAGCTTCGCCGCCCTCATCTGCGATGTCTGCTCCTGTGATCAGTGTAATTTTCAAATATGTCTCTTCTAAGTTAATGAGAATATTCGAATATTTCCTCTAACTTTACGTTATGGTGAGTGTTATTCTAATGATTGTCGGCCTCGTCGCAGGATTGCTTTCTGGTTCAGTCGGTTTTGGCGGCGGAATGATACTGCTGCCGGTGATTACTTATTTTTATGGCGTTGAGGTAGCAGTGCCGGTATCGACTGTAGCTCAGCTTCTTAGTAATCTTTCAAGGGTGGTGATCGGCTGGAAAGAAATCAGTTGGAAGGCAGTGGGATGGTTTCTGCTTCTTGCGTTGCCATTCACGGCGTTGGGCGCCTTCGGTTTCGCCAAGGTTCCTAAAGCTCCGATGACGGTAGTGTTGTGCTTTTTCCTGATAGTTTTCGCTATCATGAAGCTGATGGGCAAGATGAAATTGCCCCACAGGCCTTCGACGATGATTGTCGGCGGGGGAGTGACGGGATTCGTGAACGGACTGTTGGGAATTTCAGGTCCGCTGAGCAGTGCTGTGTTCCTCAGCATTGAATTGGCCCCGGTCAGCTACATTGCCTCCGAGGCGACAGCCGCAGCAGCAATGCATATCGTCAAGGCACTTGTCTATGGCAAGCTCAACCTCATGCATGTCAATATCTTTCTGAGTGGTATCGGTATCGGCTGCGCAATGATGATTGGAAATTTCATCGCGATGCGCTGCATCAGGAATGTCAATAAAAAGCTATATCAGAAGATTGTTGCCGGCATCATGATAGCCGTGTCACTCTGGCTGATCATTTCGACGGTAGGGTAGTCGGTATTTATCATTGGACAGTTTAAAGAAAAAGTTGCATAAATATGAAACTTTTTCTATATTTGTTGCACTATGAGAATGGTTACATCAAATATGATCAAGTCACTGCGTAAGTCTCGAAACTTGACGCAAGAGCAGTTGGGTATTCTTTCCGGTATGTCGAAGTCTCAGATTTCGAAAATGGAAAATGGTACTTTGGGCAGTGAAGAAACAGTTCTGCGTTTGCTCGATGCTTTGGGGTATGAACTGGAACTGAAAGTTGTGGACAAATATCCAGGTGAAAGATCGGAACGAGAGCGGATATTGGGTGCCTTGAGATCTTTTAAGAATAGCCAAGGTGACAAATACGGAATAGAGAGGATAGCTCTCTTCGGGAGTTGTGCGCGGGGAGAGCAAACCGTTGATAGCGACGTAGATATATTAATCTCTATCAAGAAACCTTCTTTATTTGTGCTGTCTGAGATAACCGTACTGCTGGAGTCGGTGCTTAAGCGTAAAGTGGATCTCGTATCTGAAAAATCGAGAAGCCGTCAGAAGTTTATGGACAATATTAAGAAAGATTTGATATATGTGTAGCGCGAAAGACAGGATCAAAACATACCTGAAAGTATCTATTGAAGAAATCAATTTGATTGAGAAAATGTCTGCAGGAATAAAGTCTCCACAAGATTTCGGGCAGAGTATCACAGGTATGACAGTGTTCAGAGCTTGTGGAATGAGTATTCAATATATTACTGAAAACTTCATTAAGATTCGGAATAAAGTTACTGCTGATTTTTTCTCGTCATATAAACAAGTGCCGTGGAAAGCCGTATTCGGTATGCGGAATGTGATAGCTCATGAATATACCGATATAGATGATGAAGCCGTATTCAATACTATTCATAATGACATGCCGGTTCTGAAAGAAACTGCAGAGAAGATTCTGGCGGATCTTGATGAGGGAAAACTGGATAGGTATATCAATGACTAGAGCATTAAGTATCATGAAGAAAGCGATTGTCATTGGTGCTACTTCCGGAATCGGGCGGGAGACGGCGGTGCGTCTGGTGGATGAAGGCTGGGAAGTGGGCGTTTCCGGCAGGAGGATTGAGGCCCTTGAGGCTTTTCGGGAGGAGTATGGTGAGAGAGTCCATATTAAGCAAATGGATGTGACTCAGGAAGATGCGACGGCCAGGCTTGATGCTCTGATTGAAGAAATGGGTGCGCCGGACCTGTTATTGTATGTCTCCGGTGTGGGGTATCAGAACAGGGAACTTGATATTGATAAGGAAATCCGTACCGTGCGGACCAATTGCGAAGGCTTGGTGCGTATTCTGGCACATTTTGTCGACTATGTCAGAAAACATCCGGATGCGTATTCAGCAGAACATAAGGCACATATAGCGGTTGTTACATCTGTGGCCGGAACAGCCGGCTTGGGAACGGCACCCGCTTATTCCGCTACCAAAAGAATGCAGCAGACATATATTTCCGCGTTGGCGCAATTGGTCAGAATGGAGAAGATACCGGTCATGTTTACGGATATCCGCCCAGGTTTCGTGGCAACTGACATCCTCAATCCCGACAAGAAATATCCGATGCTGCTGACATTGCAAAAGGCGGCCGACGAGGTGATGAAAGCAATCCGCCGGAAAAGACGCATCTACACATTCGACTGGAAATTCCGCATCCTCGTATTCTTCTGGCGCCTTGTCCCGCGCTGCATCTGGGAGCGTCTTACCTGGGTGAAAAACTGAAATTAGCGGCTGTAAATGAATTATACTTGCAAATCTTGCCGATATCGGCAAGATTTGCTATATTTGTATGGACATTGAACAATAATATTTGCCGATAACATGGATTATATTTCTATAGCGGAGTTTGCAGGAAAGAATGGCGTTTCCGAAAGAACGGTCAGGAATTGGTGTGCTTCAGGAAAGATGGAGGGCGCTTTCCTGACAGGAAAGACATGGAATGTTCCGGAGGATGCTTCTTTGCCAGGCAGGAAGAATGCCAAGGCCCGAAAAGAGTTTCCGCTTCTGTCGAGACTCAGGGAGGAAAAGTCGAGCCGTCTGAAAGGTGGTATTTATCATCGTACTCAGATTGATCTTACATATAATTCCAATCATATCGAGGGGAGTCGCTTGTCTCATGAGCAGACCAGATACATATATGAAACCAATACTATCGGCATTTCAGATGGGACTGTCAATGTTGATGACATTGTGGAGACGGTGAATCATTTCCGCTGTATTGATTATATGATAGATCATGCGCAGGATAAGCTTACGGAAGGGATGATCAAGGAAATACACCGTATCTTGAAAACCGGAACTTCTGACAGCCGGAAATCCTGGTTCAATGTGGGTGATTATAAGAAACTTCCCAATGAGGTAGGTGGAAATCAGACTTGTCCCCCTGAGAAGGTGCATTCCATGTTGAGCGTATTGCTCAAGTCTTATAACTCCAAGAAGCAAAAGACATTGGACGATATCATTGACTTTCACAAGCAGTTCGAGTCGATTCATCCGTTTCAGGATGGGAATGGAAGGACGGGACGTCTTGTCATGTTCAAGGAATGCCTGGCCAACGGAATAGTGCCGTTCATCATAACGGACGACCTGAAGTATTTCTACTATAGAGGCCTTCAGAATTGGCCGGATATCCCTGGCTATTTGAGAGATACCTGCCTGACCGCGCAGGATAACTATGCAGAGCTGTTGGCATATTTTGAAATCAAGCATTGAACGATAATGTCGCGCTGAAATATGATTTACATTCAACACTATAATTCTTATGTAGGTGGAATTACTCTAGCGAGTGATGGCGACGCCTTGACTGGACTGTGGTTTGATGGACAGAAGTATTTTGCGGGCAACATTGATGATGAGATTGAAGAGAAAGATCTTCCGGTCTTTGCGCAGGCCCGTCAATGGCTTGACATTTACTTCAGCGGACATGACCCGGGTTTTACCCCGGCATTGACATTGGATTCGACACCATTCCGGATGGTTGTCTGGGAAATATTGCTTACTATTCCTTTCGGTAAGACAATGACTTACGGTGAAATTGCTGACCGCATTGCCGAAATGAAAGGAGTGCGGCGGATGTCCGCCCAAGCCGTGGGCCACGCTGTCGGTCATAATCCCATTTCGCTCATCATACCATGCCATAGGGTCATTGGCGCTGACGGCAGTATGACCGGTTATGCCGGAGGAATCGACAGGAAGATTAAATTGCTTGAAATGGAACGTGCTGACACCTATAAATTCAATCAATTTAATTGACCTGTCTTCGTCCGGGTTCTGCGCCACTCGCTGGCGGACATTCCTGTAAATTTGCGGAAATCCGTGTGGAAGTTGCTGCTGTCGCTGTAACCGATGTATTCACTGATCTGTTCCGCATTCATTTCAGGGTGGCCGGCCAGCATTTGACATGCCTCCTGGAGACGTAACTTGTTCCTCCATGAACGGAAATCCATGCCGTTCTCGCTTTTCATGAAAACTCGCATGGTTGCTGCATCTGTGTTGAGTGTCTCGAGAATCTCCTTGTATGGCACGTCGCGATGTCTGTATTCTCCGGCCTCAACCCACGATGCGATATTGTTTCTCAATTCAATCAACTGCTGCTCAGGTATGTTCGCCTGCGCTTTGTGGGCAGGTTCCGTGCTTGGAGCCTCTTCTTCGGGTTTCCCGATTGCCTGGAGAATGAATGATGTGCTGTTCACATAGCGGATCATGCAAATCGCCACGATGGTATAGCATATCAGATATGCAGGGACGAAAATGGCGTAGAACCACGGGCCGGTGACCAATGTGCAGAGAGACATTGCCCCTATGATGAGCATAAGTATGAATCCGGCCCTTATCCCGCCCAATCTCGGTGAAAAATCGTCAGCGTAGTAATTGTTCAGGTCGTTGATAGTCATTTTCTGCGATTTGAAAAATCTGATGCCGTATATGGTGAGCTGCATGACCAGAAGTGCTGCTCCGGCATGGAAGAATATCGGATAAATGTCCGGAAATATGAACATTATGCAGTAGAGCAGGGCCGAGAGTATGCAGATGACCGCGGTCTGCAATCCTACCCATTTGCCGGTAACCACGTCAGGACGGATGAAAACGAGCAATGTCCCTGTCAATAAAAGTGCCTGGAATGCAGCCACAATGAGTGTGTTCAGGCGGTCAAGGCTTTCGTCATATCCGGTGAAGTAGCAAATGAAATTCAATATGGAAAGCGTTATGAATGATGCGGCCAATGTAGCCCTTGCGGTTTTCAACTTGCCGAATTCCGGCCTTGAAGGGATCTTGACGCAAATGATGGCCACGGCAAGTGCAGCGATTATTCCGGAGGCCAACAGCATCAAGTCGCAATATATTCTTTCCATTTCAGTTTTCGTTTTTCAAGGAGTACAAAGATAGATTTTTTTCAAAAAAATGCATGTTTTGCGACTATGTTTTATTAAAAATAGTGATAATCAAGTGCCCAAAACTTACTTTCGTCAAAATTAAACAATGAGCTATGAAAGGAGTATTTTGGCACTTTTTTGCTGCATTGGCATTGATTTTAATGTTGGTGTCATGCGTAAAGGATAATGGCAACGATAGTCCGTCTCAGGAGGAACCGGGGACGGAGGAACCGAAACCGGAGGAGCAGAAGCCGGAGGAGGAAAGTAAACCTGAAATCATTTTTAAACTCGAATGTGATTGGGCGGAGGGCGATGCCATAGGCATATATGCTTATGATGCGGAATCCAAAGATTTGGTTTTTGGAAATAAAAAACTTACTTTTGATGGTTCCGGTTGGGCTGGAGACAAGTTGTGCTGGGAAAAGGACTCGTTGAAATTCTACGCGTATTATCCGTATGATGAGAACATTGCTGATCCGGCTGCCATTTCGTTCAATGTCAAGGAAGACCAAAGCGGTGAGAATGAATACCGGCTTTCTGGTTTTCTGGTGGCGAGGAGTAAGGATGGTGTCAAAATCGGGAAAGAGGTGAAACTTGAATTCAGACATGAATGCGCGATGATTCAGGTAGAGGTGCCTGAAAGCAAGTATTGGAACATTGACAAGAAACTGGAAGTCAGCCTTTGCGGCGTCGGAATTTCTGCTGGAATCAATTTGCTTGAGGACAGTGATGCTTCCGCCACGACAGAGGAAACCAAAGGTTCTGTCGGCAATGTCAAGATGTGTCTAGTGGAGAAGCCGGGAGATGAGGGAAAGAATTATGTCTATCGTGCCGTCATTCCGGTCCAGACGCTGAAAGGTGGTTCGACGCTGTTCAGTTATGTTACGGACGGCAAGGAATTCAAGTTGGGCGGCCCTGTCGAGGATTGCGTTTTGAATGCTGCGGACGTGAAAGTGTTCAACCGCTCATTGCCAGTGGATTACAAGCATCCTGATGTCATCCATATGGTTGTCGACCAGAAGGGTACTTTTAAGTATCCGGTTGATGGGCTGTGGTATTTTAAGATGGGCAGCCCGAAAACTGAAGAAGGAAGGAATAATACGAATGTCGAGAATCAGCATAATGTGCATCTGGCCCGCAGTTACTACATAGGCAAGTATGAAGTTACCAATGCAGAGTATGCGTCTTTCCTGAATGAAAATAAAATCGGAAGCGACGGTATCTGGAACGGATGGAAAGATGCGGAAAACAAATCGAAAGTACTTGTGAGGCAGTATGCGAAGTTCGGCCTCATCTGGGATGCGGAACTTGCTGAATGGAAGCCCGCAGACGGGTGCTGCGATTGCCCTGTCGTCAATGTCAGCTGGTATGGCGCGAAAGCTTTCGCAGATTGTGTGGGTGGAGCGCTTCCGACTGAAGCCCAGTGGGAATTTGCCTGTAGGGGAGGTCTTGAAGAGACACCTTTCGGCTTGGGAAATGGTTTGGACCTGACAGGGGAAATGGCACATATCAGGTCGACCGACAGAAAAACGACTGCTCCTGTAGGTTCTTATTCCCCTAACGGGTTTGACCTTTATGACTTGCATGGGAATGTTTCTGAATGGGTGGCGGACTGGTTTGATGTAAATTATTATGGAGGCTCGGGCGGATTTGCCTGGAATCCGACAGGTCCGGAAACCGGAACACACAAGGTCGTTCGTGGAGGGGACTTTACGATGGACAAGCTCAGCTGCCGTTGTGCTGCAAGAGTATATTGCTCACCCCGGGTGACAAATATGCTGATCGGATTCCGTGTGGCTTTCGACCAGGATATGAAATGGGAATGATATGAATAATTTAAATACATGACAATGAAGAAATTAATTTACTTCCTCGCTTTGGGGGCAGCACTTCTGCTCGGAGCCTCTTGTGACAAGGAATCTGACAATGTCCCACTCTATGTGAATACCTGGGTGACAGACTCAAACAGCCTTTTGACTTTCGGGGGCAAATCCGTTGACTACGGCTTTTACCAGATCAATGAGGACAAGACCTTCAATTTAAGTTTTCTCGCCAATGAGAATGTCCTTGAAGTTCTCAAAACTCAGATATTGCCTAGACTGGAACCGTCCGAAAAGGGTGATGACGATTACATTGACGAAGCGACTGAAAGTTACAAGAAGGAATTGGCCGAAAGGATCAAATCTGTGCAAATCAATGATGCAGTCATCATAATAAAGGGTGTATATGTGGTGATTCCCGGTAAGGAAGATGACGTTGATTTGAATATCTTCCTGACACGAATTCTCAAAGGAATGGAAATTCCGATTCCGACGGGGACGGTCTTTCATCTTTTCAATATAGCCAAGGACTCGATGACGTTGGACAATGGGGCTGGTGATGTTGAAAAATTGCAGATGAAAAGTTTGTCTTCTTCAGGCATGAAAATAGGTAAGACCGTTGATTTGTCAGAGATTCTCGGAGAATAAATAATGGAATTTGGAATATGAAAAAATTGATATACAGCATTTTTGCTATTGCGGTTGTCGCAATGACTTGCGCCTGTGAAAAAAATGGTTCTGAAAATGACGGACCGAAACTTTATGTGAATACATGGATGTTGGATGTGTCTGAGTCGTCTTTCATGCTCCTTCAGCTGAACGATGACGGTACTGCAGTTTTAGGTCAAGCGTATTCGTCGGATGATTTGGAAAGTTTAAGAAACAGCATTGATACGGAAAAACTTACACCGGAACAGAAAACATTTCTGGATGCTATGAAGGAGCGTGATGTACTTGCCATGAACGGCTGGTACACCATGAAGCCCAATGCAGATGGCAGCATGGTGCTTTGCGTGTCGTATGAAGTCTGTATCCTACCGATACCCGTATAATGTCCATTGCCAGCTATGTAAAGGAAGTATCCGCAGACCGTATGCTTGTATTTTCTGGTCATACCTCCGATGATGGCGAGCCGATGTACGATGAAGTGCTGTCCGTTGAAAAATCTTCCGTCAAGCCTGGAACCCTTTATGACCAGAGCCTGATAATGGCGCTTCCGAAAAAAGCTGAAAAGAATTGATGACAATAATTAAAATAGGACTTGGCCTATGAAAAAAACTATTTTACATTTTATGGCAGCATTGGCATTGATATCAATGCTGTTGTCATGCAGCAAGGAAAAATCGTCAGGTGTCCTCCTCCTGATGTCCGATTCTGTGACCATTGACCATAATGCGCAGGACGTGATGTTCGGCTATAAGGTGCTTCTGGACAATGGTTCGTCCATTTCTGTTACGACGGATGCGGATTGGGTTAATGTCGGTATCCCAGGGGAGTCCGAAGTTGCTCTTTCGGTTTCGCAAAATGATTCCAGAACTGAGTCTCGTATGGCGGAAATCATTGTAGGCTATGGGGATATGGAGCCATTGACATTCACATTGACACAAGATTATCTGCGTCCTGTGATTGGCCTTAAACGTCTTGCTGAGACGGTCGATTGTCAGGCGCAGGAGTATTTTGTGTCGTGTGAAATCCTGAATCCCATTGATGGTGAGGAGTTTAACGCGGAAACGGAGCAGGAATGGTTTGAAATCGACCTTGAACAGGAGAAAGGTGGCATCAGGCTTCAAATTCCGGAAAATGCGACAGAGGAGGATAGGGTAGCGGAGATCATTTTCACTTACGCGGGCGCTGAAACCCGTAAGCTCGCATTTGTCCAGAAAGCCGTCAAGGAATATGAATTCATCGGTGGAATCAAATGGGCATTGAACAACTGCGGTGACCCGTCGAGCCCTCTCGGAAGCTATTATAATTGGAAGGAGCGTGAAACTGCGTGTCCTGACGGCTGGCGTCCTGCAACGGCAAAGGAAATGCAAAAGCTGTTTTACTATGGGTCAGCATGGACTTCGCACAACGGCGTCAACGGCCGCTGGTATTCAGGAATGGTAAAATATGCTGAGGATGTTCCCCAGATTTTTCTGCCGGCTGCAGGTGGATGTTGGTTCGGCCAATTCCGTGAAATCGGGGTGTGCGGTTACTATTGGACTGACGAACTGTTCAATTCCGGCAACAATGCAAGCGGTTATGGCGTAAAGGATTACGCTATCCAGATAGGAGTAGGACTCAACACCGGGGACAACAGCCGCTATTCGCTCCGCTGCGTGCAGGATTGACGGAAAAATATTTTTCACTTTTAATGCATCGGCGGTCAATCTATCACAACTGCTGTTCCGGAGGCTGTAGCCATCAACATTCCGTTATCCGCGCCCAGGGCCTCATAATCTATGTCAATGCCGACGACAGCATTGGCCCCAAGTTCTCTCGCGCGTTCCGACATTTCTTCCAATGCCTTTTCTCTGGCCTCGATCAATTCGTTTTCGTATGAGCCTGAACGGCCGCCGATGAAGTTCCGGATGCTTGCGGTGAAGTCCTTGATGAAATTGACGCCGGCAACGACTTCCCCGCAGACAATACCGCGGTATTCCCTGATGCTGTGACCTTCCACGGTCGGTGTTGTAGTAAGTATCATAATATCTTCAATTAATTGTCAGTCAATGGCTTTTCACATTCCTCAGACCAATGTCCGCCCGTAAAGATAAACATTTTTTCATTATCGCAAAAAAATGCGCTGGAGGTTTACTGTCCTATGTCTGACGATTATTTCAAAGGAAACAATGTATCGACTTCATACTGTGTAAGACCGATGACACGACGGAGCTGGCCATTGGAACACCTGTAGTCATAATGGAGAGTGCGTGCGAGATCCAGTTTCTGAGCTTTTGACAGTTCCCGCAAAGAAGTTTTATGATGATGCTGTCTGATGATGGATACAAGTTGCGCAAACAGTTCACCATCAGTAAGATAGTCCTGGTCATCTATTTCAGCCGCCACACCGCTATAACTTTCCAGATTGCGGCATAACATTGAAAAAAAATGATGAGCATCCCTGAACATGGCTTTGGCAAACTTGATTGAACAATATGCAACAGGAAGAACAAAACTGTCGGCAACAGGCCAACTGTCAGGTATATCCGGGATACGGCCACGAAACATATTACGCCCCTGTTTAGTTGTAATGTCATGAAAAGTAGTTGCAGTCACCAGCTCGTGTCCAAAATAATAGGGCCCCGCACCCCATGGATAACTGTACGGAGTAACATTACAATCCGCGACAAAACCATTTCGGTTGACATAGACAATGGTATTTCGCATTGCTTCCAAATCTGACACTTCCTTCAATGTCGGTGAGAACCCATCAGGAAGGCCATCCGGAAAACTCTCCTTCATGCCGCGGGTCAAGCGTTTCTTCAGAAATGTGAATGCAGTCAGAAGCCTGTCAGAATGTCCCTCCGCCAAGATATGGATATGATTTCCCATTATCTCAAAGGTAAGGATTCTAATATCATGATATTCAAAGGCCATCTGGGCAATTACATTCATTGCAAACACATAGTCGTCCTCGGTTCTGAATATCAACGGCGTTTCCTTGCCGGATGTATATAGATGCCAATATGGCCCGTTTTCATCAAACGTGCGCTGGCAGTAATTTTCTTTTTCTCTGAAAGTAGCCATAGTCGTTTTCGTTTTGAGTTATGTTTTGGTTTTGCGTTTTGTTTCCGGTCAGTCTGTCCGATAGTTTGTCGGCAACTGGACCTGGCCACTATTCGGTGTAAAATAACGTCATTTTTTACACCAATTCATCATTTTGAGCAAAACGGTGTAAAATCAGGCCGATATTTACACCGTTTTTTGCGGCAGCCAGAAACATTGTAGGACCAATCAAAGATATGACGAATATGACATATTTGCAATAGTAAATATGTTTTTTTTCAGATATTTGTCACAAATCAAAAATAAGTCGTATATTTGGCCAAGCAAGGCAAAAAACAGGATTCAATGAAAAAGGGACAGAGCGTGATTTCGCTAATCTTCAAGAACGGAGGCGAAATATATACATTTGGTTCACTATCAGCAATATATTCAATGTTCTCCCCCGAACAAATCGGTTTGTCATACGCGTCACTCAGAAATGCCGTCTCAAAATATATCAAAGTCAATGACGTGGATGAAAGAGGAAACAGTTCACAAATCATCTACGATACAGAAAGCAGCAAAATTACCATACGCAGAGCACCTCTGCTCCTTGCCGACAAAACAACGGGACGGAAAGAAGCATGACAATTCCTCTCGTTCAGCGTGCAAAGAGGGTACGCAGCCAGGCTGTCATTTCGGCGAGGACGTCCGGGGAGAAGGTTTCTTCGATTTCTTTGTACTCTGACATTTCACCGGTCCGGCAGTGCTGGAACATATGGTTCAGCCCGATTTCGGCCTTGACAACATTGACCGAAGATTCATCAGCAAAAGTGGCGGACCGGGAAACGGAACTGGTTTCTGCGGTTGGAGCAGTGGCGGACCGGAAATTTGAGCCTGAACCGGAGCCACGTTCTGAACCGGAGACTGTCACGGTAACAGACTCGGAATAGCCGCCGGGAAGACCTTGGCGGAGAAGGGAGAGATTCCGTTCGCAAGAAACCTGAATGTCCTTGGTACCATTGAGGGCCATTACCGGGCACTTTACGGAGCCTAAGATGTCCGACACGTTCATCTTCAAGAAATATTTCATGTACGGCGTTTTCAGTAAAACGCTTAGCATAGACGCATTCTGCTTGAGAGCAGCAGAGAGATAATAACTTTCAGGAGATGGAAACGGCATATCATTGACAACAGCCTCGTAGGCGTCAGCCAGAAATCTGCAATAGTTGTTGGTCTCGGATTCAGGCATCCCGGCCATCTGGAGCGCACGACGATTCTGGTCCAGAAGAGTCTCAGAGCCGGAGGCAACCATACCTGCCAGACTTATCACGAAATCCGCCTTGCCCTCTGCAGCCAACATCAGCGCAATGCTTCCGCCTTCACTGTGCCCGAGCACACCGACATGGTCAAACTTCCCACGCAGAAGATCAATCCCGGCAAGAGCATCGTTCTTCAAGTCCTCTGTGGTACACGAAACGGCATCGCCTGTGGACTCGCCGAATCCCCTGTCATCATATCTCAAAGTCGCGATCCCGGCATTGGCAAACGCATCGGCAATCACTGCAAACGGCTTATGGCCAAATGTTTCCTCGTCGCGATTCTGCAGCCCGCTTCCGGTAACCATGAGGAGCACAGGAGTCTGGCGGGAACAGTTCTCCGGCATTGTCAATGTCCCTTTCAGAACAGCATCACCATTGGAAAATGAAACATCGGCATTGACATAAGCAAAGGGTCCTACAGGGGTTTGCGGACGCCTCAGAACTGGGGCTCCCGGGACCAACGGCAAAGTAAATGACATTCCATTCTGAGTAAATGTCCCGGTGATAAGTTTACCTGTCCAAAGTCCTTTGTATGAAGCATTTATGGACGGAACTTCCAGTTCAATGGAACCGAAAGCGGAGCGTTTTACTGACACCGGTATCGCCTTCGCGCCCTGGTCGGGCACGTCGAGAGTGGCGGGGGGGTCGCCCATGTGAAAAACGAGCGAAAGCGCAGTGCCCGAGACGTCCAATTTGCCGTTCCAAGTCCCCGTCTGCGCCAATGCCGACGCCGCGATAAAGGTCAATGTCAATGCTGCTAATATCTTTTTCATTTTTCGAACGATTTCCCGTAAATATAGGATTATTTTCATCAATGACAGTGAAATAATATTACATTTGTCGCTGAAAACGAAAGACATATGAACAATAAGGTACTGATTATAATATTGATGGCGGTCCTGGGATTCGTGTCCTGCGGAAAAGAGAACGGCAGTGAACAGATTCCGGACAAGGAACCGCCGGCCGGCATTGACTTTCCTGAGGATGACGGGGCGAAGCGGCTGCCGGCAGACGGGGCACTCGCGCTGCGCGAATTACTGGAGGCCGTGGACCCGGCAAGGACATTGGCACCGGGCGAAACCAAGATTACGGAGAAGCAGTTTTCCGAGATCAGGCAATTCATTGACAATAATCTGAAGGCGGACAGCAAGATACAGACATACTACAATATCTTCAATTGGATCGTAAAGAATGTCAGATACGGCAGCGGAAACGAGACCATATATCTCGACCCGTATGACGTGTTCGTCCACAGGATCTGCGTCTGTCAGGGTTATGCGAACCTGTTCAAGATAATGTGCCAGAGCCAGGACATTCCGGCAATGTGCGTGAACGGCTGGCTCGTCGGGATTGGCGGCCACGCTTGGAATTACGCATATGTGAATGGAGAATGGCACGTCAGCGACCCTACAAACGGCATTGACTACAAAATGGATGACACCGGGAAATATTGCGATGTGCTTCAGCTGACAATGGCCGATTTCAATCTGTTCGAGGACGAGAGGTTCGCTTATAATTTCGAGGAGGGCAGGCTCAATGTTGCAGAGGTGAAGGACTCCAAGCTTGATTATGTTCTGGTTCCGTTCAGCACCAACGGTTTCAGAATCACGTCTTTCTGCCCTGTCAAAAAGGTAAGCGGGTCATACGACAAACTGTATCTGGGAAGCAATGTGGAGAGTGTCGGGGAGAACACGGTCTATCTGAGCAGCAACTTCAGTTCCCTGCGTGAAATCAATGTTGACCCTGAGAACAAGTATCTGACCGCATACAAGAATGTGCTGTATAATATAGGTGACGATGCGCCGTACTTTATCCCGTCTGCGATAACAAGACTGGAACTCAAGCCGGTCAAGGTAATAGAAAAGAATTACATCTACAGCCTGGAAAACGTGGAGGAAATAGTTTTCGCGGAAGGGACTGAGAGAATCGAGGCCTATGCCGTGGAGAAGTGCCGGAACCTCAGGACGGTATATGTCCCGGCCAGCGTGACGTATATGGACAAGGAGGCCATATACGACTGCGGGGACAAAGTGGAAGTCATCAGGAAATAGTCCGCCTGCAAAAATGCGTAAATATTTTAGAATTGAACGGAATTTTCGTAAGTTTGTAAGTTGTGAAATAATTGAATTAATTGAACTTGAGTTTCGCAAGAGCGAAATGCTGCTGTTAAAGCCCGTGAGGGCGACGGCAAGCAAGTTTTACTTGCGGGACTTGAGTAATAGAACTGATTATACGTATGATGGAAGAAGTCAAAAAAGAGGTCGAAGAGCCAAAGAGGCTGAATTTCCTCGAAGAAATCATTGAGGCAGATCTCAAATCCGGCAAAGTGGACAGCGTCCTTACGCGTTTTCCTCCGGAGCCGAACGGTTATCTGCATCTCGGGCATGCGAAAAGCATCTGCATAAACTTTGGTCTGGCGCAGAAATATGGCGGCAAGACAAATCTTCGTTTTGACGATACCAATCCGACCAAAGAGGATACCGAATATGTGGACTCCATTAAAGAGGATATTAAGTGGCTCGGGTTCCAGTGGGACAAGGAAAAATATGCTTCTGACTATTTCGACCAGCTTTATGCATGGGCTGAAGAACTGATACAGAAGGGTTTGGCTTATGTTGATGACCAGACTCAGGAGGAAATCAGCAAGGGGCGTGGCACTGTGGACAAACCGGGTGTGGAGAGTCCGTACAGGAACAGGAGCGTAGAGGAAAACCTCAGGCTTTTCCGCGAGATGCGTGACGGAAAATATGCTGACGGTGAAAAGGTTCTCAGGGCCAAGATCGATATGGCAAGCCCGAATATGATGTTCCGCGATCCTCTTCTTTATCGTATCAAGCATGCCTCTCATCACCGTACCGGAGACAAGTGGTGCATCTATCCTATGTACGACTTCACTCACGGCCAGTGCGACTCCATCGAACACATCACCCATTCCATCTGTACCCTTGAGTTCGATGTGCACAGACCGCTGTACGACTGGTTTATCCAGACGCTCGGCATCTATCCGTCACATCAGTATGAATTCGCGAGACTGAACCTTACTTACACATTGATGAGCAAGCGTAAATTGCTCGAACTGGTACAGAAAGGTCTTGTGAGCGGCTGGGATGATCCTCGTATGCCGACATTGTGCGGTGTAAGAAGAAGAGGCTATACTCCTGAGGCATTGAAAATGTTCTGTGAGAAGATCGGTGTGTCCAAGCGTGACCAGCTGATGGACCTCCAGCTTCTTGAGTGGTGCGTGCGCCAGGACCTGAATGCGAGGTCAAACCGCTATATGGTGGTTGAGGACCCGGTCAAGGTTACTCTCACGAACTGGGAGCCGGGCAAGGTGGAGTGGTTTGACTGCCCTCTAAATCCGGCTGAACCGGAAGGCGCAACCCGCAAGGTTCCGTTTGCCGGCGAACTGTACATCAGCAGGGCGGACTTTATGGAAGACGCGCCTAAGAAGTTCTTCCGTCTTAAACCTGATGGTGAGGTCCGTCTGAAATACACCTATATCATCAAGTGCAATGAGGTTATCAAGGATGCTGAGGGCAATGTGGTGGAACTCAAATGTACTTTCGATCCGTCAACCCGTCCGGGGAGGGGGGGGGGGGGGGGGG
>ERZ780112.176-NODE-176-length-15426-cov-3.69176_pt1 | contig 15426 bp, 6 predicted proteins | sample MGYA00511571_ERZ780112 | MGnify/ENA primary metagenome ERZ780112 (study PRJEB29588, sample SAMEA2144299) | human gut metagenome | biome: human gut; feature: human-associated habitat; material: faeces | place: Denmark | collected 2008/2010 ...
CAGCAGGAACGTGCTTCACAGCTAATCCGACAGTACAACTGCATCCGCTGCTGGACTTCCGATACCAATATGCGTTCACGACAGAAACAGTATCAGAAGACATACGAGACTTACATCAATGAGAAGATCGCATACGAGCAGTACCCCGGACAAGCGAAGTTTGCAAAGAACTCCGCAGAAGAGAATATCGTAGAGATCACCAAGGAAATGGAGGAAGCCAAAGCAGAGTACGAGGCTTTCTGCAACTCCATTAAAGAGAGGCGCGGCCTTGCGGAAGAGACTATTCAGAATCTCCGCGATAAGCGTTCACGTATTCAAGGCGACTATGACAAGATTGCAGATAAGAGGAAACAATATGCCTCTCTGATGTCCCTTCTTCCTCTGATGCTCTCTGCCGAGCAGAGAAAGAGTTCCCTGGAACTTGCAAAGAAAAGGCTCGAAGACCTCTCGGGACAGTCAGAAACATTGACGGGAAAGTTCGATGCTCAAAAGAAGGAGCTAATTCAAAAGGATGAGCTCCGTTCTGCCTCAGTTGACACAGAGATTGCAAAGAAGGAAACTGAAGCGACCAGACGTAAGGGTTCGATCTCAGATAAGATTGAGGAAGAACGCGCTGCTGAAGAAAAACGGCACACTGAGAAGGCTTCCCTTCTAAACACCCAGAAGGAGTTTACGGCCAAGCTTATCAGCGAAGCAAATCTGGCAGTACAAAAGATAAAGGCATCGCATCCCAAAGGAGAAGAATTAAAGAAACTCACAGAAAGAGGCACAGCGCTTGATAAGGATATCCGCCGCATCGATGGCGATATCTCAAAACTCGATCAGGAAATCCGCGCTGCGGAGACAGAAAAGAAAAATGTTCCCGCCGCTATCCTTCTTGCACATTCTGATGCCATCCATGATAAAGACGACGAACTGAAAGAAGCTACCCGGAAACAGAATGAGCTTATTCAAAAGCTAAGCACTTTCGATAGTTCCCTTGCTGAGTGGCTGAGTAAGAACGTAAAGGGCTGGAATCGAAATCTTGGAAAAGTTCTTTCCGAGACCGTCCTATTCAGTCAGGATCTTAATCCTAGGAGGACTGAAGAGAGCACAGATTCCGCTTATGGAGTCCAACTGGATCTTTCGAAACTCTCTCCCACCGAGACTGATCCGGCTCTGTTGCAAGAACGGTTGGAAAATGCAAAGCTTGTCGTTGAGAAGGCCGCTAAAGCGCTTCAAGACGAAAAGGATGCTGCAGAAAAGGAGATAAAGGAGAAGATAGACGCAATCGACAAGAAGGTTGGCGAGAACAATGCTTTATTGAGCGAGCTCAAAACAAAGAAGCAGTCACAATCAAATATCCTTGACGCAGTTCGGGCACAGATTGATACCATAACATCAGAAGAGAAACGCATCATTGAAGAGGCCGTCACCTTAAAAGAGGAAGAGATTCGCAAGCATGAAGAGACGATGAAGAGGATCGAGGCCGATCTGACGATTGAAAATGATGCATATGAATCATTCGGACAGAATCTCGGTGAAAGAAAGAGAAAGCTTCACAAGGAGATTGATGATGAATTCGAGGCCTATGAAAAGGAACTTAAAGAGGCTCTGACTAAGGAGAAGGAAGAACTATACTCTACCATAAAGCAAATAGATGCCGATCTCGCCCAGGCCCTTTCTGAGCAAGGAGTTGATTCAGCCCGCATTAAGGCCATTCAAGACGAGATAGAGAATCTCTCTAAAGAGGTGAAGACCATCTCTGATAATGAACTCGCCTATCACAATTACCTGAAAGACAAGGCCGACTATTTCGACCACGAGAGCGAGTGGGCTGATTCTCTTTCCAGCCTGTCGGAATCCATCAGGAAGAACGAAGAAGACGAGAAGGCGAAAATAACTGAAGAGGACAAAACGGCGGAGGAAAAGCAAAAGACAGTCAAGGAGCGGGAAGAAGAAATCGAAGAGTTGAATAAACAGGTTAGTGTTGTCAAAAATTATTTCTTTGAGAACCGGACAGAGGACTTTGAAAAGGCGGAACCCATTGAAACGGACTTCACTGCCGAGGCTATCGTGGAACGGGACAAAGGGACCAAGGGGCGTTTGGAAAGCCAGACTAATATTCTGAACCTTTGTTGGTCTACATTCAGGAACAACCTCTTGGAGTTTGGCCTCCAGCAATTCTTCCCAGCCTCTTACTCCTGTCAGGATATTGGAGAAGACCCACGGGCCCAGAAAGACGTGTATGAGTTCATCACGGAGGATCTCATTCAGGAACACTGCAAAGCCTGGAATTTAGCCGCCGTTCCGTTTGTCAGCGGCATTGCCTATCAGGCTTCGGACTATGAAACAGATATCAAGAAGGTCCGTGACACCGTAAGCGGCATTAACCGGCTCTTCCGTGAGTATAACTTCACCGACGTAATCAAGCGCATTGAACTCTCGGTAGAGGATGTCGGCTCTGACTTGATTGCCTTGATAAAGCGTTCCATTGATATCCATGAGGATTATTGCAAAGATGACGGCATCGACAGGAACTTTCTCGATGGGTCTTCTTTCAACAAGAAGTTTATTTCCTTCATTCAGGATATCGCCGGGAATCTTGCCAAGAACAGTAATGAGCAGATTGACCTAAAAGACATGTTCACTTTATATATTGAGGTCGATGAAGGTCTCAACCGGTCCGGGCGCAGAAGGGATATCAAGGACATGGGTTCGAACGGTATTGACACCATCTTCAAGAATCTCCTTTATCTGCTTCTGTTGACAAACATCAGGAAGAGATGCGCGGAGGACGGACAAGGATTCATGGTTCACTGCCCGATCGATGAGCAAGCAACCCTCTCGCCGAGCAACTTCAACTCTCTTATGGCCCTTGCTAACCGAATGGGTGTATATATCCTTGCGAACTCACCGGTCCTGCCGAATGGGACAGAGGAAAGCTTCCGAAACGCTTATACCTTCTGGAAACGTCAAGGATCTGAATACACTAATTCCGTGAAAATACTGTCCTTTAACCCTGTTGAAGAAGAATCCTATGAAAGAGAGAGTTAGTCTTAAAGATCTTCGTGGGCTTTTAGCCTTGATGGAGGACGGTACTATTCGGGCATCTTTTCTTTCCGAGAAAGTGGCAAAACGATTACGTGAAGAGCACTTGGTTTCGGCAAAAAGAGATAGGCGGACAATCATCTTTTCATCTGCTAATAATAGCCAGATAAAAGGGTTCACTCAGCGTCTTTGCGGGACCGAAGATCTGGATGGATATCTGAAGGTGCTGGAAGATAAACAAGCTGGAAACAATCCGACTCGCAGTGACGCAGCTAAACTCGTCAATGACACAAAGGCGTTTGGAACCGACGTGATGAAAGGAATTCGGCTAAATGCAATTTGGCCGATTGATATTTTTTTTGATGGTCAACCTTTCCGTCTTGATCCTCCGAAAGGAACCAGCTACGAGGTGGACGATGAATCGCTCCTGGAAATCAACCCTGAGATTACTGTCGTTGGTGTAGAGAATTATGCCACGTTCATGCGTATCAAGGATTACGCCCACCTATTCGACGCTGAAAAGCCCTATCTTTTCACCTATCGAGCAACATATGGGAAGGATTCTTACGGAAGATGGATTGAATGGCTTAAAAGGATCCCTAATCAATATCTCCATTTCGGGGACCTGGATAAAGGTGGGCTCCGAATCTATATCGATAGTTTTCGAAGCGTTCTCGGAGAAAGGGCTTCCTTCCTCATTCCTGAAAACTATGAAGAACTGATAAGAACTGGAAGTATAGCACTCTATGATAAGCAATATGGAGAGGCCGCACCTGACACAGGCAAGGACCCAAGGATTCAGCCTTTGTTAGACGCAATTGAGAAATTCCATAAAAGTTGCGAACAAGAGAAACTCTCTCGACCCAGAAAGACACCTTAATACTTATTCCTTTTCTTTCGGTATTTGTCACAAACTTTTAAATACAGCGTATCTAATTCTTTATCAATACGTTTTTTTTCCTGTCACTTAATTATTAAATTTGGGAACTAAAACAATATCAATATCATGTCGATTACAAGTAAAATTTTATCTCTTGCGTCAGCTTTGGTTATGGCGATGCCGTTTTATGCAAATGCAGGCTCGCCTGACGAACTGTCAGTTATTTCATATAATATCAGGAACGGCGAGGCCAAGGACGGCACCAATTCGTGGCAGTACCGCTATCCGGCTTCAGCAATGATGATTATGGACCAGATGCCGGACATATTCGGCGTGCAGGAGGCGTATGACTATCAGGTGAAGTATCTCGATGAATTTTGCGACGGATATAAGTGCGTGGGCGTCGGCAGAGAAGACGGAAAGAGCAAGGGCGAGCATATGTCCATATTTTATAACACCAAGACAGTCAAGCTGTTGAAGTGGGGAACATATTGGCTTTCCGAAACTCCTGACAAGCCGTCCAAGGGATGGGATGCTGCTTGCAAGAGAACAGCCACCTGGGCACTCCTGAAAGACAAGAAGAACGGAAAGAAGTTCTATTACGTGAACACCCATCTCGACCACAAAGGACGTGAAGCCCAGAGAAACGGCCTTGTGCTGATTGTCAAGAAGATACAGGAAATGAACAAGGAAGGTTATCCTATGATTCTCACAGGAGACTTCAATGTTACTCCTGCCGACGAGGTTCTCAATGACCTGAACAATATGATGACAAGCGCACGCGAAACGGCTGTGAAGACCGACAAAGGTGACACTTTCAATGGTTGGGGCAGGAGCAAAGGTGTAATCGACCATATCTATTATTCTGGTTTCAACGCCTGCACTCTTTTCGAAGTGATAAGAAAGCCTTATGATGAAAGAGCCTATATATCAGACCATTACCCTGTAAAATCAGTTCTTGTTTTCTAATGACAGGCAGAAAAATATATCGGTTGACAGCTGCCGTTCTGGCGGCTGTCTCCTTTTTGTCCGCATGCGGAGCGCGAGGGAGATCCCTCCCGGGAGAGCTGAAAAAGGCTTCGCCGGAATCCATGTCAATGAATTCCTCCAGACTTGCCCTCATCGACAGTACTGTCAATGCTGCTGTTGCCGAAGGCCTGATACCGGGGGCGGTAGTGGCGGGGGGGGGGGGGGGGGGAGGGGGGGGTTTGTGATACCGGGGGCGGTAGTGGCGGTGGTGAAAGAAGACAAGTTGGTGTATATCAAGCCGTTCGGCAACAAGTCAGTAGTTCCTGACACTGTAGCCATGACGGAAGAGACCGTATTCGATTTGGCATCGTGCAGCAAATGCGTCGGCACCACATTGTCATTCATGCAGCTGATAGAACAGGGAAAAGTTAGGCTACATGACCCCGTAAGCCGTTATATTCCAGGCTTCAGACCCTGGACCTCGGAAGATAGGAAGGAGGATATTACTGTGGAGCATCTGCTTACCCATTCGTCCGGCATCGACCCTTATCTGAATGTAAAGTCATTCGTGGAAAAATATGGGGAGAACCAGCCGGATTCACTGGTCAGATATATCTCGGACAATGCCGGCCGCAACTTTCGCCCTGGCACCAAGTTTATGTACAGCTGCTTGAATTTCATTGCATTACAGGCTATCCTTGAGAAAGTTACAGGAGAAAGACTCTGTGATTATGCTATGGAAAACGTGTTCCGTCCGTTGGGCTTGAAGCATATAGGCTATCTGCCGGTAGGTGAGACTCCCGTCATTGACCTGAAATATTGCGCGCCGACGGAACTGCAGCCTGACGGCACTCCTCTCTGCGGTCAGGTGCACGATCCGCTTGCGAGGCGCATAAACGGCGGGAATTCGGGCAATGCCGGTGTCTTTTCGGATGCGATGGGGCTGAGCGTCATATGTGCGGCAATAATGAACGGAGGAACTGCAAATGGCGTCAGTATCCTTTCGCCGGCCGCCATTGACCTTATGGCCCGTGTTCCGGAAGATATTGACGGCGGCGTGGGCAGAGCATTGGGCTGGGACCATCACAGTACCCATTCCGGTCCACGTGGCGACTTGTTCGACCGTGAGAGCACGATCTGCCACACCGGGTACACCGGCCCGTCCATAGTCATTGACATGAAAAACAGGACAGCGCTGATAATCCTCACTCATCGGGTCCATCCTCAGGATAAAGGCTCTTTAGCGCGGTTCAGGGCTGTCATTGCGAATATTGTAGCGTCGTCTATGATGACAAGTTCTTGCGGGAAACCCGGTATTTGAGTCCGAGTTCATTGAGCTGCAGTATGAAATCCGCGCTGACCGAGATGTGGTACTTCCTAGAAATGAATTCCACGATATAGTTCGTAACCGGGTCGAAGACAATCATTGACAGAGGAATATTTCCCTTGCTCTCCTTGACCAGATGCACGAGCCTATGACGCAGTTCAGGGGTGATGTCGTTTGCCAGCATCTCTATTGCAAAGCCTGCCAGACGGTCTTCCGCCACATTTCCCAAAAGGCTGATTTTCTTTACCTTGAATGTGTAAGGCGCCTTTTTGCCGGCAGCGATTTCTTCCGGTTTGAGGAAATATTTCTCACAGATCTCTCCTTCAATGTAGATGGCCGTGTGCTCATGCAGGTAGTTCATGAAATTTTCATAATCCTTGCCGAAGAATGCGAATTCATATATGCCGGAAAAGTCTTCCACGTTCACCTTGGCAAACGGTTTTCCGTTCCTTGAAATCTTGGTTTCCACGGATGTGACGAGTCCGGCCAATGCTACCTGCGCCGTCTGTCTGTTTTTGTCGCAGTCGGCAATCAGGTCACCCAGTTCGGCCATCTTGCAGTTCGTGAAATTCTCTAGTTCGAATTCATATTTCTTCAGAGGATGGTCAGAGAGGTACATTCCCACCACATCCTTCTCTCTCTGAAGCACTTCCAGAATGTCAGGCTCTATGGTCAATGCAGGTGGCACCGGTTTCTCTATTTTAAGTTCCTCAGCGTCACCGAAAAGAGATGCCGCATCGTCTTCCGCATTCTGCCTGGTAACCTGTCCGTAACTCATAAGGTCATCCAGATACTGGAGGCCGTTCTTTCCGGCGAGGAAGTACTGCGATCTTGATATGCCGAAAGAGTCGAACGCACCTGAATTCACCAGCGCTTCCATCGATTTGCGGTTTACCACGCCGGACATCCTGACGCAGAAGTCATATATGTCTTCAAACAGGCCATGTTCAGTACGCTCCTGCACGATGGCGTCCACGATATTGGCTCCGAACCCCTTCATTCCGCCCATTCCGAAACGGATGTCCCCGTTCTTGTTTACGGTGAAGTTCGACTCGCTCTCGTTCACGTCCGGATTCAGAACCCGGATATGATGCTTCTTGCAGTCCGCCATAATGGCCTGGATCTCAGTCATGTTGTTCTTGTTCATGCTGAGGTTGGCTGCCTGGAACTCGGAAGGATAATGCGCCTTGAGCCAGCCCGTCTGGTAACTTACCCAGGCATAGCAGGTAGCGTGCGATTTGTTGAACGCATAAGAAGCGAACTTCTCCCAGTCCTTCCATATCTTCTTGAGCACATCCTCAGGGTGTCCGTTCTTCTTTCCGCCTTCGATGAACTCTCCGTACAGCGACTGGAGAATGTCTATCTTCTTCTTGCCCATCGCTTTACGGAGTTTGTCCGCCTTGCCTTTCGAGAAACCCGCCACCTTCTGGGAGATAAGCATCACCTGCTCCTGATAGACGGTGACACCATAAGTCTCCTTCAGGAACTCCTCCATGGCAGGAAGGTCGTATGTGATAGGCTCCTCTCCTCGCTTTCTGGCAACGAACGAAGGAATATAGTCCATAGGGCCCGGACGGTACAGCGCGTTCATCGCGATAAGGTCCTCGAAACGCTCAGGATGCAGCTTCTGAAGCCACTCCATCATTCCAGGAGACTCGAACTGGAACACGCTCTTCGTATCGCCGTTCGAATAAATCTCGTAAGCCTTCGGGTCGTCGATAGGAATCTTTTCTATGTCAATGTCGATTCCGAACCGCTTCTTGACCTCAGCCAGGCAGATTTTTATGATGGACAATGTCCTGAGTCCCAGGAAGTCCATCTTGAGCATACCCACGTCCTCGATGAACGAGCCCTCGTACTGAGATACCCACACCTTCTGCCCCGTGGCCTTGTCCTCACCGAGCGTAATCGGAATATAGTCAGTAAGATTGCCTCGTCCGATAATCATAGCGCAGGCATGGATGCCGATCTGCCTGATACATCCCTCGAGCTGCAATGCGTACTTGAGTACCTCCCTTACCAGTTCAGAACCATTCTCCAGTTCATTCTTCAACTCAGGAATGTACTTTACGCAGTTCTTCAGGTTAGGCTTCTTCTCTACATCCTTCTTGACGATCTTGAAACGCTTCCCGTCCTTTTCCACGACTTTATCGCCCTCATCCGGCTCCTCGCCCTCCTTCAGTTCCACCTCGCTGGTCTCCGTGACCGTGATAGGCTTGTCCGGAATCATCTTCGTAAGTCTGTTGGACTCATCCAGAGGAAGCCGGCTGATACGGGCCACATCCTTGATGGCACCCTTTGCGGCCATAGTACCGAACGTGATGACATGGGAAACATGATCGACACCATATCTGTCCTGCACATACTGGATAACACGATAACGTCCGTCATCATCGAAGTCCACATCAATATCAGGCATTGACACACGCTCCGGATTCAGGAAACGCTCGAACAGGAGGTCGTACTTGATAGGGTCCAAATTGGTGATACCCAAGCAGTAAGCTACGGCGGAACCGGCAGCGGAACCACGGCCCGGACCTACAGATATGCCTTGGGCCCTGGCTGCCGCGATATAGTCCTGCACGATGAGGAAGTAGTCAGGGAAACCCATCCTGGAGATGGTCTTGAGCTCGAAATCCAGACGATCCGCAGTGACATCATCCAGAACATCCCCGTACCGCTCCTGCGCACCCTTGTAGCACAGATGGCACAGGAACGCGACCGAATGACGGAATTCCTCGCCACGGTCATTGCCCTTCTCGTCATTGCGTCCGGCGTCAATGACACCCTTGTATTTCTCAAGATAAGTGTCTATGTCATCGAGGAAGTCCTTGTCAATCTCGAACTTCGGCAAGACGTGTCCACGGTCAATGGTGTAGTTCTCCACCTTGTCGCAGATTTCCAGCGTATTGGTGATGACCTCAGGATGGTCCGGGAACAATGCCGCCATCTCCTCCTCGGTCTTCAGATACTCCTGCTGGGTATATCTGAGACGGTCGATATCGTCAATGTATGCATTGGTAGTCAGACAGATAAGCCTGTCATGGGCGGGGCCGTCCTCCTTGCGCACAAAGTGGACGTCATTGGTCGCGATGACCTTCACGCCATGCTTTTCGGCCAGATCGAAGATGACCTCATCGTACTCCTTCTCCTTCTCATACACCTCGAGCGAAAGTCCCGGAACCTCCGTCTTGTGCAGCATCACCTCCAGATAATAGTCATCCTTGAACACCCTCTTGTGCCACTCTATGGCCTTTTCCGCGCCTGCGATATTGCCGTCTAGAATCATTCTCGGAATCTCTCCTGCCATACAGGCGGAAGAGCAGATGATGTCCTCGTGGTACTTTTCAATGACCTCGTGCGAAACCCTCGGCTTGTAGTACATTCCCTCGATATGTCCGGTGGACACGATCTTCATAAGGTTCTTGTACCCGTTGTAGTTCTTGGCCAGCAGGATAAGGTGGTAATAGCCCTTCTCCTTTACCTTGTGGTCTCCCTTGGACACGTAGATTTCGCATCCGATGATAGGCTTTACGGAAGGGTGCTTAGCCGCGAACTTGAAAAACTCTTTCACGCCGTACATATTGCCGTGGTCCGTAATCGCAAGACCGGGCATACCAAGCTCTTCGGCTCGGTTGAACAGGTTTTCGATAGAAGACTGGCCATCAAGAATCGAATATTGGGTATGGACGTGAAGGTGTACGAAGGACATAATTCATCTTTTGTTAAGGAAGACAAAGATACTAAAAATTCCGTCATTTTCCCCTTACTTTTGCAGGAGTGGGAGAGAATGAGTAAATTAGCATTCGCTTCATACACGAGCTTTAAAATTGAAATAATTTATACACTATGAACTTATTGACGTGTGCTTTGGCTGCAGCTGCGATGTCGTCATCTGTTGCCGTTTCCGGAAACTCCACAAAGATGGAAATCTGGCAGGATCCGGGTGTATTCGAGATGAACAGGCTTCCGATGAGGGCCACATTCCAGACAGACCAGCAGAAAACATTGACGCTGGACGGAGTATGGAAATTCCAGCTCTGCCAGTCTCCTGCGGAGAGGACAAAGGATTTCTTTTCAGAAAAATTCAACGATTCTGCCTGGGGAACCATCCCTGTACCTGGGCTCTGGGAACTGAACGGCTACGGAGATCCTCTTTATGTCAATGTGGGATATGCATGGAGAGGACATTTCGAGAACAATCCGCCTTATGTTCCGGAGGAAAGGAATTATGTAGGACAATATCGCCGCACCTTCGACATGCCGGCTGACTGGACAGGCCGTCAGATCTGCCTGTGCATCGGTTCCGCCACATCCAATGTCCGTATCTGGGTGAATGGCAAGGAAGTAGGATATAGCGAAGACAGCAAGCTGGAGGCCCGTTTCGACATTACCAAATATGTTAAGGCAGGCGAGAACCAGATTGCCCTCGAAATCTTCCGCTGGTGCGACGGCTCCTATCTGGAAGACCAGGACTTCTGGAGGTTTTCCGGAATCGCGCGCGGGATCTATGTCTATACCCGTGAGACCAAGAGAATAGAGGACATCAATGTAAAGGGAGATATGGACGGCAATATAGATATGTCCATCGTAGTATCTCCGGGCGTCACATCATTCTCCTGCAAAGTCACTGACCCGTCAGGTCACGAAGTCGGCTCCTGTGTGGAAAATGTCGATAGCAAGGTAGTGAAAGATAAGGACGGCAACCGCGTAATACGTTGTACGTCAGTTGTTTCATCTCCGGAACTCTGGTCTGCGGAAAGTCCTTCGCTCTACACATTGACAGTGAGCGCCTACGACAAGAAAGGCCTGGTGGAAAGCGCATCAGTGAAATTCGGCTTCCGCTCTGTCGAGATAAAGAACAGCCAACTGCTTGTCAATGGTAAGGCAGTCCTGTTCAAGGGCGTTGACCGTCACGAAATGAGCCCTTATGGCGGATACGTGATGTCCTATGACGAGATGCTCGAGGATATAAGAATCATGAAAGAGTTGAATGTCAATGCAGTAAGAACATCCCACTATCCGAATGACCCTATGTGGTATGCCCTTTGCGACAAATATGGCATCTATGTAGTGGATGAGGCCAATATAGAGTCCCACGGAATGGGCTACGGCAAGGAGTCATTGGCCCACAGACCTGACTATTATGAGGCTCATCTGTCCAGAAACCGCAGGATGGTATGCCGCGATTTCAATCACCCTTCAGTGATTGTCTGGAGTATGGGCAACGAGGCCGGCAACGGTGAGAACTTCGAGAAGGTGTACGACTGGATAAAAGCCTATGACACCTCACGTCCGGTGCAGTACGAAAGAGCAGAACTCAAATACAACACAGACGTTTACTGCCCGATGTACACCCATCCGGTAGATTGCGAGAAATATCTGAAGAACAATCCTCCAAAGCCTCTTATCCTCTGCGAATACTCGCACGCGATGGGTAACTCCAACGGAAATTTCAAGGAATACTGGGATCTTGTCCGCAAATATCCTGAATTCCAGGGCGGATTTATCTGGGATTATGTGGACCAGGCCATCTGCAAGAAGGTGGATGCCCGGAAATATGGTACGGACCACATCTTCATTTACGGCGGCGATGCCAATGACTATGATGCGTCCGACGGCTCGTTCAACTGCAACGGAATATTGGCGGCAGACCGCAGCTGGCACCCTCAGACCTATGAGATAAGGTATCAGCACCGCTCCATTCTGACCACTGCCGACACGAAGTTCTGCACCCCTGGAAAGTCATTCCTGGAGGAGGACAAGGAATTTGTGGTCAATGTATATAATGAGAATTTCTTCATTGACCTTTCCCGCTACAGGATGAACTGGACCATCGAAGCCGGTGGCGCGGCAGTCAAGTCAGGTATCGTCGAGAACGTGAAAGCTGCTCCTGGTCAGACAGTTGAGGTAGGTCTTGGCATTTCCGGCAAGGATATATTGTCGGCTGTTAGCAAGTCATTGAGAAACATGCCTTCCTGCACTGGTTTCGGCACTCCGGACGGTTTCATTGACACTGACGTGTGCGTGAAGGTCAGCTGGACTCTGAAGGAAAGCGACGGGCTGCTGCCTGCCGGCTACGAAGTGGCTTATGACCAGATTGTCCTCTACGAGGCTCCTGCTTCCGCTTTCAATGCCGGTTCTGCGGCTGTAAATGATATTGTCAATGCAGAGGAAACCTCTTCAGAGGCAGTGTTCTCAGGCCAGTTCATCTATGAGAAGTCTATGGAAGGCGACCGCGTATCTGACTGGAAGGCTGTTTTCGACAAGAATACCGGCGCATTGTCAAGTTATGTGATAGGCGGAGTGGAGACCCTGAAGGAACCGCTTATGCCGTCATTCGGCAGAGCTGTCGTAGAGAACGATATGGGTGCCAATTTCCAGAACAGATTCAAGATGTGGAGATATCCGGAGTTCAAGGTGGCTTCTTTCAATGTGGAGAAGTCCTCTGACCACTATGTCGTCACTACGGAATATGCTCCGTTCGGAAAAGTATGCTCAGTGACAATGACTTACGAAATCCATCCTGACGGCGCGATCGTGGCTAAGGAGAAGATGAACGACAAGGGCGAACTCGGCAAGGCTCCATGCCTGTTCCGTTTCGGAATGAAACTGGCGATGCCGGGTGAGTTCTCGACGCTCGACTTCTATGGTCTCGGTCCGTGGGACAATTATTGCGACAGGAAGTCCGCGGCTCTGCTCGGACATTACGTACAGAGGGTTCAGGACCAGTATTGGTACGGTTATGTGCGTACTCAGGAATCCGGAACGAAATCTGATTTGAGGTGGCTGAAAGTTCTCTCATCATCAGGAACAGGAATAGAGATAACATCTGATGCCCGCTTCAGCGGCTCTGCGCTGCCGTTCAGCCAGAAGCAGATGGATTCAGCTCTTTCTGATCCTCGCCCGAGGAAGAACCCTACAAACCAGCAGGCAGGTGAGGCTACGCATTCGCTTGAACTTCTGCCACTTGCGCACAATGATGCCCGTTCTCTCGGAACTACTTATGTAAACTTTGACCTGAAGGAAATGGGCGTAGGTGGAACTGATTCTTGGGGAAGATGGCCACTCGAACCTTACCTTGTAAGGCCTGCCGAATACGAATTCAATTTCGTGATAAGGCCGGTGAAGTAACAATTTATAACTGTTTTTCACAAGAAATAGTCCATTTTTTGAGGCGGAAGGGGTGAGCAAGTCGCAAATATGTTTAACGCGAGTCCTTCTTTTGCTCAGAAGGGCTCGCTTTACAGCATATCAGGAAAAATTGTCGATTCCAAGTCCGGCGATTTCGCCCCGCCTGCTTCCAGACTGTAAGTTCCCTAGTTTGTTACATAGACCGCCACCTTGGACGCATTTGGAAGATATCCTATCTGATTTATCCTGATCCATTCGCCTGCATGGAGCGTAGAATTTAGAAATATTTATATATTTGTAAGCACACAACTAGTGATATTATGATGAAGCTAATCGTAACTGCCATCATTTTTTTTATGTCTTCTGTAGTGGGATTTGCGCAGAATTGGACTATTGATGGTGTTGTATTGGACAAGAAGTCTAACAAACCGGTAGAATTTGCTACTGTAATACTTGGTAATACAGAGCAATGGGCGGTAGCAGATGCAAACGGAAAATTCGTTATAAAGAATGTCCCGTCGGGCAATAATGTCATCAAGGTGTCTTGTCTCGGCTACGTGACAGATGAAAAAGAGATCATCATATCCAGAAATATCACGGGTTATAAGGCGTACATTGTCGAGGATAACCTTACACTTAACACTGTAGTGGTGACTGCAAAGGAAAATGAGAATAGTGCATCTACTGCGAGGACTATCGACAGGACTACTTTGGACCACGTCCAGATGTTGAATGTCTCGGATATCTCCGGACTTCTTCCTGGAGGTACTACCGGGAAACCTGATTTGACTGATAAAAATCGCTTTTCTATCAGAACCGGCTCAGCAAATGAGGCCGGTAACCCTTCGTTCGGTACAGCCGTGGAAGTGGATGGTGCCAGACTTTCCAGCAATGCCAGTTTTTCTGAAACGAAAGGTGTGACTACCAATAATTTGTCTACCAGCAATGTGGAATCTATAGAGGTTATCTCAGGTATTCCCTCTGTAGAATATGGTGATGTCGGTTCCGGTATCGTGAAGATATCTACCAAGAAGGGTAAAACACCATATATGGTGACATTTTCTTCGAATCCTAACACTAAGCAGGTGTCGGCGAGCAAAGGTTTCGGTATCGGAAAGAAGGCTGCGGTGTTGAATGCCAGCGTGGAATATACGAAAGCCATCAAAAATACCATGTCTCCTTATACGTCTTATGACAGGAAGCAGATATCATTGACCTACTCCGATCTTTTTAATAACGGGGGATTGACTGACAAGCCGTTGCGATTGACCGTAGGTCTTTCGGGGAACCTTGGCGGCAGGGATTCGAAGGCGGATCCGGATGCTCTGGCGGGTACTTGGGTGAAAGACAAGGATAACAGTTTGCGTGCGAATATGTCTCTCAACTGGCTGCTCAGCAAGCCATGGATTACCGGCATTGACCTGAACGCTTCTATTGTTTATGGCGACAAGCAGAGCAGGGAGCGTAAGCATTATTCGAATACAGCTTCTGTCGCATCGCTTCATGGCAGGAATGAAGGATATTTTGTGGCCCAGGATTATGATGGGACTGATAATCAGGATATTGTGCTGGTTCCACAGGGGTATTCCTATAATGTCATGGGAATCGATGACAAGCCTCTTACTTATAAGGTGGGATTAAAGGCTAATTGGGCTACGCATTTCGGAAAGGTAAACAATAAGGTGAAGCTCGGTGTCGACTGGAATTCGGACAAAAACTTCGGAACCGGTGCGTTTACTGAAGATCTTGCTACTGCTCCAAGTTTCAGGTTGTATGATTACAGTGCTCAGCCTGCAATGAATAATGGGGCTGTTTATCTCGAAGACAATGTGTTGATTCCTATCGGAAAGACAAGGTTGAACATCATTGCCGGACTTCGTGGAGAAGGAACTTTCATAAATGGTTCGGAATATGGCAATACTTATAGTCTGTCGCCGAGAGTCAGTGCGAAATATGTAGTGTTGTCAGGAAAAAACCGCAGGAATAAAGTCGTTCGCGATTTGTCGTTCCGTGGCGGTTATGGTGTGGCAGTAAAACAGCCGTCATTTGCCATTTTGTATCCTATCCCGTCATATTATGACATTAA
>ERZ780112.232-NODE-232-length-13666-cov-3.88553_pt1 | contig 13666 bp, 10 predicted proteins | sample MGYA00511571_ERZ780112 | MGnify/ENA primary metagenome ERZ780112 (study PRJEB29588, sample SAMEA2144299) | human gut metagenome | biome: human gut; feature: human-associated habitat; material: faeces | place: Denmark | collected 2008/2010 ...
AATCCTTTGTACCCGGGACCTAAGCAGGCGGGACCTGACGGGGAGAGACTTCGTTTGAAGAACAAGTTTTTCTTCGATGAGAACCTGAAGTACTGCATGAACTGCAAACGCTGCGAGGTAGCCTGTCCTTCCGGTGTGAAGATCGCCGACCTTATCCATTCCGCCCGCCGCCGCTACAGCAACGCCATCCCGGGTCTCCGCGACCGTATGCTCGCCAGCACTGACTTCATGGGCAGGATGGCAAGACCGTTCGCCCCGGTTGTCAACTACATGGTGTCGTCCAAGCCGGTGAAGGCTGTGATGGACGCGGCTTTGGGGATCGACAGCCACAGGACTTTCCCTCAGTACAAGGCTCATGGCTTCGAGTCATGGTTCAAGAAGGAGGCGCAGGAGGCCCAGGACGCCTATTCTAAGCAGGTCGCTTTCTTCCACGGCTGTTCGACGGAGTTCCAGCAGCCGGAAGTCGGACAGGCCTTCGTCAAGGTGATGAACGCCGTGGGCTACGGAGTCCGGCTTCTGGACGAGAGATGCTGCGGTGTCGCGATGATCTCCAATGGCATGTGGGGCGGAGCCACGAGGCATGCCAGACACAACGTGACTGTCTTTGAGAAGGCGGTCGCGGCTGGTCTGCCGATCGTCGCCACCTCCTCGACATGCGTCTTCACGATGAGGGATGAATATCCTGACGTGCTTTACGTTGACAATTCCGCTGTCCGCGACAGCATTACCCTTGTGGAGAAGTTTCTGTTCGAACTTTTGGACGAGGGCAGGATAAGGTTGGTTTTCAAGGATGATTACCGCGCGAGGATCGCCTATCATATTCCTTGTCACGTGGAGAAGCTCGGATGGAGCATATTCACTAAGGAGCTGATCGGATCCATCCCCGGGGTGACATTCACTGTTCTTGACAGCGGCTGCTGCGGAATCGCCGGCACCTACGGCTTCAAAAAGGAGAACTACAGGTACTCGCAGGAAATCGGCCGTCCGGTCTTCGAGCAGATCAACGCCCTTGCGCCGGACTTCGTGTGCAGCGAGTGTGAGACCTGCAAGTGGCAGATCGAGATGTCCACTGCCCACAAGGTGAAGAACCCTATTCTGATTATTGCGGAAGCCCTTGACTTCGAGGCGACCGCAAAGGCCAATTCAAGATAAAAAAGGCGGGACCGTAAGCCGGTTTCTGTTTTTGAATCTGCCATTTATCTACGCAACCTACCCCCTGGCATCGGGCGGGCAGCCCTCGTCTGCCAGTATATTTGGTCTTGCAGGCCCTGACATCGTACCTGGATGACGTCGCCGGCATCCATCGTGAGCCCTTACCTCACGTTTTCACCCTTACCTGTCTCCAGGCGGTTGTTTTCTGTTACGTCTGTCATAAGATTACTCCCATCTGAGCTTTCCTCAGTAGGGTGCCCTGTCCTGTCCGGACTTTCCTCACCCGGAGCCGAAGCCCCGCAGCGCGGCAGATCGTCCCACCTTTTATCTTACAAAAGTACGAAAAAACTCTAATATTTTTCTGTAATCGCTTTTTTTGACTTAAATTTGTAGTCCAGTAAAGAACGTAAAAGATGAGTACAAAGTATGTTTTCGTTACTGGAGGTGTGGCGTCTTCCCTCGGAAAGGGCATCATCGCGGCATCTTTGGCCAAGCTTCTTCAGGCCAGGGGACTCAGGGTCACCATCCAGAAATTCGATCCCTACATCAACATCGATCCCGGCACGTTGAATCCTTACGAGCACGGGGAGTGCTACGTGACGGATGATGGTGCTGAGACCGATCTGGACCTGGGTCACTATGAGAGGTTTCTGGGCGTGCACATGTCCAAGGCCAACAACGTGACCACCGGCAAGATCTACTGGACGGTCATCAACAAGGAGAGAGAGGGAGCCTATCTTGGGAAGACAGTACAGATTGTGCCTCACATCACCGACGAGATCAAGCGCAGGATGCTGCTTCTGGGGAAGACCGGCAACTACGATGTGATCGTCACCGAGGTCGGCGGCACGGTCGGCGACATGGAGTCGCAGCCGTTCGTGGAGGCTATACGTCAGCTGCAATGGGAGCTTCCGGACGAGGATCTCATCAGCATCCATCTGACCCTGGTGCCTTACCTTCGCGCGGCCAAGGAGCTGAAGACCAAGCCTACGCAGCATTCGGTGCAGCTTCTCCAGCAGGCCGGGGTGCACCCGGACATCATCGTATGCCGCACGGAGATGGAACTGACGCCGGAGATCAGGCGGAAGGTAGCCCTTTTCTGCAACGTCAAGCCAGGGCATGTGATCCAGTCGATCGACGCTCCCTCGATCTATCAGGTGCCTCTGAACATGGAGGACGAGCGTCTTGACGAGATGGTGCTGGATCATTTCGGCATCACCGCTCCGGAACCGGACTTCACAAGCCTCAAGGCCTTCCTTGACAAGCTATATAATCCTAAGCATCAGGTGGATATAGCCCTTGTCGGGAAATATGTCGAGTTGCAGGACGCCTACAAGTCCATCCTGGAGTCCTTCGTCCACGCTGGAGCGGCCAACGAGTGCAGGGTGAATGTCCACACGGTCCAGAGCGAGCGGCTTGACAGTTCCAACCTGGAGGAAATGATCGGGAATATGGACGGAATCCTTGTCGCGCCTGGATTCGGCGAGAGGGGGCTGGAAGGCAAGGTTCTTGCAATAAAATACGCCCGCGAGCACAACGTGCCGTTCTTTGGAATATGCCTTGGCATGCAGATGTGTGTGGTGGAGTTCGCCAGAGACGTGCTTGGCATCGAGGACGCTGTCTCCGCCGAGGTCAATCCGAACGCCGCCAATCCTGTGATTGACTTGATGGAGGAGCAGAAAAGCACCACGATCAAGGGCGGGACGATGCGGCTTGGGGCCTACGACTGCAAGCTGGACGAGAACTCGCTGGCTTACAGGATCTACGGGAGCGGGATGATCTCCGAAAGGCATCGTCACCGCTATGAGTTCAACAACGCCTACCTCGAAAGGATGGAGGCAGCCGGACTCAAGGCGACGGGCCGGAATCCGGACACTGGACTGGTTGAGATCGTGGAGATTCCGACTCATCCGTTCTTTATCGGTGTCCAGTTCCATCCCGAACTCAAGAGCACTCCTGAGAAGCCGCAGCCGATCTTCGTGAAGTTCGTGGAGGCGGCTATGGCTTACAGGGAAAAGAGAAAGTAAGAGCAATGAGAAGATTCGTGAATATATTCATAAATACTGCGCTGGTGACAGTGGCGCTGCTCTCCGCTTCCTGTGCCGACGCGAGGGTGCGCCGCTACAAGGTCCAGGTTGTCAAGGAATATGTCCACGACAAGACTTCTTTCACGCAGGGGCTATTCTTCCTGGACGGGGAGATGTATGAATCCACCGGGCAGTATGGCGAGTCCACCTTCCGCAAGGTTGACCTGGCCACCGGCAAGGCTGTCAAAAGGCTGGATTTCGACAAGAAGTATTTTCTTGAAGGCTCCGTTGAGTTGAATGGGAACATATTTATACTTACTTGGTTGAATAAGGTCGCCTTTGTCTATGACGCCAAGACTCTCACCTACAAGTCCACTTGGAGATATCCTCGTGAGGGGTGGGGGCTGACGACTGACGGGAAGAGCCTGATCGCATCTGACGGCTCGGCCCGGTTGTATTTTATGGATGAACAGTTCAAACAGCAGAAGGTGCTGACTGTCAAGATGAACGGACGGCCGGTGCAGATGCTGAACGAACTTGAGTGGATTGACGGGAAGATTTGGGCCAATGTCTACATGACAGACATGATAGTGATCATCAACCCTGCCGATGGTAATGTCGAGGGGACGGTCGATTGCAGCGGACTTTTGCCTAAGTCTTTGCGTGACGCTGACACGGATGTGCTGAACGGAATCGCCTACAACCCGAAGGACGGCAGGATCTATCTGACCGGCAAGTGCTGGAAGCGGCTCTATGAGGTGCGTCTGGTAGAGAGGTAATGGTCACATCGACAGGCTCTGTGACCACACCATTCGGTCGCTGGGCTTACTCATGGGTCCAATGGCCACTTCCTTCGGTCGCTGAGCTTGTTGAAGATACCATGTTCTTCACCGCTTGCGGTGAAAGCAAGTCCCTCCCCCGAGGGGAGGGATTTAGGGAGAGGGTAACGTGAATAGATTATTTCATGTATGATACTCTTCGAACGTGAGATAAGGTTTTTTTATAGGCACATGGCTAATTGCGAAAGATAAGTTAAATGAAATAATAACAGCGGGGGTACTGGGCGTGTCGCCCGGTTGAGAACATACCCAATGAACCTGATGCGGATAATGCCGCCGAAGGGAAGCGATGTCTCAAATTGCCGTTATCGGCTACCCCTTGCATTAATATTCAAAACATTATGCGAGGTTTTTTATTTGTATCAGCGGCGTTGGCCGCAATGACTCCTCTGGCTCTTGACGCCAAGAGCCAGGCGGACACAACCAAGGCAGAGGTTCTTACCGAGGCCATTGTAAGCGGTGTCCGCGCACAGAAGAACGCCCCCTATGCGGTGGCTAACGTAGGCCGTAAGGCCCTGCAGGACTTTTCCGGGACGGGAAAGGAACTTCCTTTCCTTCTTTCCACAACTCCCGGCGTGTTGTCCTGGAGCGGAAACGGTCTCGGAATCGGCACGTCTTACCTACGTATCAGGGGAGCCGGGGATTCCAGAATCAATGTCACCGTGGACGGTGTGCCGCTCAACTCTCCTGAGGATCAGTGTGTCTTCTGGGCTAACATGAACAGCTATTCCGCACTTATGGAAAGTGTTCAGATCCAGCGTGGTGTAGGTTCCTCTACCAACGGTGACGGCGCGTTCGGCGGTTCTGTCGCCCTTCGCACCAAGGCTCCGTCCTACGACCCGTTCGTGGAGCTGAACGCCTCCTACGGCAGCTACAACACCTACAACACCGGTTTCTCGATGTCCACGGGGCTGCTCGGCAATCATTTTGTGGCGGACGCCGCCTTCCACACGACCGGCACTGACGGCTACATCCACGGTACCGCCGGAAAATCCGGCTCCTGGTACGCCGGACTGAACTGGATCGGAAGGGACTTCATCATCCGCTACCGTAACATCGGCAACTATGAGCACACCGGCCAGGCTTGGAACGGCGTGACCGCAGGCACCGATGATCTTTCCATCATGGACGGCACCTACGGCAAGAATACCGGCATCAAGACTTACGCCGACATGTACCGCGAAGGTCTGGGGAAATTCAACTCGCTTTATGAGTCTATGGATCCGAAGACCTACGAGACAACCCGTTACACTTTGAACGACGGCTCCTATTGGCCAAAGACAACCGACAACTTCTGGCAGGATCACAACATCCTTTCCGCGGCCTGGAACATTAACGAGAACCTGAAGACAACCCTGTCGCTCCACTACACCTATGGCTACGGCTACTACGACGAGTTCAAACCGGACAGCAAGGTTTCCAAGTTCGGTTTCGACATGGTGAAATCCAACGGGAAACCCTTAAGATCCGATTTCGTCCGTCAGAAAGGCCTGTCGCAGAACGCCGCAGGGGTTGTCTATAACATCAGTTACAACAACAACGGATGGGATGTCATCGGAGGTCTCTCCGGTCAGATGTTCTGGGGCAACCATTTTGGTTATCTCACTTATGTGTCAAACAAAGATGTGGTCAATCATTATCCTGGACTTGCCGGCTTGAACGACACGGATCTCGACAACGGGCGTTACTCCTACTATGACTCCGACGCCAGAAAGGATGACTACAGCGCGTTTGTCAAGGCCTCCAGGCAGTTTGGCGAGCATTTCACCGTCTTTGCTGACCTCCAGTACAGGCACGTTCGCTACACTACGGACGGTATCAACGACAAATTCGTCAAGCAGAAGGACGGTACATACAAGAATCAGCGTCTGGACATCAACGAGATCTACAATTTCTTCAATCCGAAAATAGGTGTCAGCTATAAGGCCGGCAACCATAGGGCCTACGCTTCCCTTGCCATGAGCAACCGTGAGCCGGAGCGCAACAATTTCACGGACAACTACAACTATCCGTTCCCTAAGGCGGAGCACGTCAATGACTATGAGTTAGGCTATCAGTATTCCGGCTCGGTCTTCCGCGCCGGCGCCAACCTCTATTTCATGGACTATGTGGACCAGTTTGTCCAGACAGGAATGCAGAGCGAAATCGGCGAGAGTCTGACCACCAACATAAAGGACTCCTACCGTGCCGGTGTCGAGCTTACGGCTGCTGTAGACGCCGCCAGATGGCTGACTCTTGAGGCCAATGCCGCCCTCAGCTCCAACAAGATCAAGGACTTTGACGAGGTTGTGGAAGACTGGGGCAACAAGGAGACCGGCATAAGGAAAATCCACTACGACAACTCAACGCTGGCGTTCTCCCCGTCAGCCATCGTCAACGGATTCGCCGTGTTCAAGGTCAAGGGTGTCCAGGCGATCTGGCACACTTCCTTCGTGAGCCGCCAGTACCTTGACAACACGCAGAATAAGGATCGCTCCCTCCCTGCATATTCACTGTCGGGAGTAAGCTTCAACTATCCGGTCAAACTTCGTGGCTTCCTAAGGGAGATCACCGTCGGCCTTGATGTCAACAACATATTCAACGCCCACGTGGCCGCCTCAGGTTGGGTTTATTCCGCCATCAGCGACGCTGATGGTCATCCGGACAGCAACCGCTACTACCAGCTCGGCTTCATCCCGGAGGCCGGCACCACAGCCATCGCGCGCCTGACCCTGAGGTTCTAAGCCCCCTTTTAATAAGGTAGAACAACCTTGATAATCCGCACCTGAGCCGCCTTCAAGCGCTCGGGTGCTTTTTTAGTGTGTGGCTCTGAATTGAAGAAAAAAATCCCTATCTTTAGGCTGTAAATATTAGTTGCAATGGATAAGGATGTCGCATTGGTGCTTTCGAGCGGCGGCCCAAGGGGCTTTGCCTACATCGGGGCCATTGAGGAACTGGAAAGCAGAGGGTACAACATCACTTCTGTGACAGGGTGCTCGATCGGCTCACTGGTCGGTGGGGTCTATGCCGCCGGTGGTCTGGACGGGTTCAAGGAATGGCTGTTCAATCTGGACAACACCAAATTAATCTCGCTTCTGGACGTGTCGATCAGCAAAAGCTACCTGGTAAAGGGTGAGAAGGTGATCGAGGCGATAAAGAGGGTTGTTCCCGAGGTCAACATCGAGGATCTCCGGATTCCTTACCGTGCCGTGGCCACAGATCTCTACACAGGCGAGGAGGTTGTGTTCAGCAAGGGCCGGCTGTTTGACGCGATCAGGGCCTCCATCTCCATTCCGTCATTGTTCCGTCCTGTCAAATACGGCTACCACACGCTGATCGACGGAGGCATCGTCAACACGATGCCGCTCAGTCAGGCAGTCCGCAACGGACACGACATTCTGGTGGCGTTTGACGTGAACCAGATTGATTCCGAGCGGATTGCAAACTACCTCAAGGAACTGGAGGAAGTGCGTGAGGAGGACACGGAGTTCAAGTCCGGGGAATTGGATGCGATCGGCGACCTGGCCATGAGGAAGGGCGTTCCGCTCATCGACCGCGTGCGGATGCTGGGTGATGAGGCGCATAGGGCGTACAAGGGGATAAGGATGATAGGACAGAAGACCAAGCGGATTGAGGACGAGGCTCATGCCGAACGTATCCCGACAAGCGACAACTACTACTCGATCCTGACAAGAACCTTCTCGCTGATGAACCACACCATCGCGCGGCAGGCCATCCAACTCTACAGACCCGATGTCGTCGTGAACATGAATTTCGACACCTACGGAGCCATACCTGACTACGCCAAAGGCGAGGAGATAGCCGCCAAAGGCCGCGAGCTGATGTCCGCCGCCCTTGATGAATATGAGCGCGCGGCATCATCCGGCAAGGCGGATAGCCTGTCATAGGGAATATGACGCGGGAATATTAAGAATCAATGAATATGGATAGTGCGATCATAGCTACACTGCTGATTCCTTTCGCCGGAACGGTCATCGGGTCGGCGTTCGTGTTCTTTATGAAAAGGGAGATGCCGGCGCTGCTGCAGAAGGCCCTGCTGGGCTTCGCGTCGGGAGTGATGGTGGCGGCCTCAGTCTGGTCCTTGCTGATCCCTTCGATGGAGATGACTGTCTCTGAGGGCTGGACATCCGTCCTCCCGGCTTCAGTCGGTTTTCTGGCCGGAATATTCTTCCTGCTTGCCATTGATTATCTCACCCCGCATCTTCACATCGGTGAGGACAAGCCGGAAGGCCCGAAGTCGAAGATCTCGAAGACAGCCATGCTGGCCTTGGCGGTGACAATACATAATATTCCTGAAGGAATGGCGGGGGGGGGGGGGGGGGGCGGGGGGGGAAGCGACGGGATGGCGATCGCTCCGGCAGCAGCGATGGCGACCGCGATCGGAATAGCGGTCCAGAACGTACCGGAGGGTGCCATCATCTCGATGCCGATGCGCGCCGCCGGGAACTCACGCATGAGATCCTTCCTCATCGGCGGCCTGAGCGGAATCGTGGAACCGGTCGGTGCCTTGCTGGTCATCCTGCTCGCCTCATTGATGACTCCGATCCTGCCGTATTTCCTTGCATTCGCCGCCGGCGCGATGATCTATGTGGTTGTGGAAGAACTTATTCCCGAGACTTCCGAAGGACAGCACTCAAACATTGGTACCGTCGGTTTCGCTGTGGGATTCGTCCTGATGATGGTTCTGGATGTAGTGCTTGGATGATCGCCAGGCCGATTTGTAACCAGTTTTGTCAAGGAATGGCTATCTTTGTCTTGACAAAATGAAATGCTCACTTTATGGAATACCTGTCAAAGGAACGATACGACCAGATTGTCGCGGAACTGAATACTCTCACTGATGTTGAATATCCCCGGATAAAGGATGCTCTGGCTGAGGCACGGGCGCAGGGCGACCTGAGCGAGAACGCCGAGTACCGCGCTGCCAGAAGGGCGCAGGCGAAAGCCATCAGCAGAATCCGCTTCCTGCAGAAAGTCCTGCAATATTCAAGGATCATCGATCCCAGGAACCTGCCGAAAGACCAGATCTCGCTGCTCAGCAAGGTGGAGTTCACGAACCTTGCCACGAACACCAGAATGACCTACACCATAGTCAGCCCTCACGAAATGAATCTGGAAGGCGGAAAGATTTCCTGCAAGTCTCCGATAGGAATGGCCTTGATGGGAGGCAAGGTCGGCGACATCGTGGATGTCAACGCCCCCTCCGGTACTTTCCGGCTCCGGATAGAGACCATAGAGTTTGAAGAATAGGCGAGAGTGTCATTACGGCTCCCGGCCCGTGGTGATTTCGATTCTTTTAGCTATTTTTGAGACCGTAAATTCTGGTACTATGATTAAGGATGTGAAGGTGATAGTCTTCGACGCGGACGACACGCTTTGGGACAACCAGTCGTATTTCGACGGGGCGGAGAGGGTGTTCGTGGAGGAGCTTAGGGAATATGGTACGGCGGAGGAACTGTCGGAGACGCTGTTCGCGACGGAGTCGGCTAACATGCCGGTCCTGGGCTACGGTGCCAAGGCGGTCTGCATCTCGATGATGGAGACAGCGCTTGCGGTGTCGCACGGCAAGATTCCGGGCGAGAATCTTTCACGGATACTATCGGCGGCGAAATCCCTGCTTAGTCTGCCTGCGGAACCGCTTCCTGGTGTGGGAAAAACTCTTAAGGCATTGAAAGACAGCGGACGGTACCGGCTACTTCTTCTCACCAAAGGCGACATGCTCGACCAACAGAACAAACTCCGGCGCTCCGGCCTCCGACACTTTTTCGACAGGGCAGAAGTGGTCTCCAACAAAAGTGCAAAGGAATATCTTGACCTTTGTCAAAGCGAAGGCATCCGTCCTGAAGACATGGCGATGGTCGGGAACTCATTCAAATCAGACATCCAGCCGGTCATCGAGATCGGTGGCTACGGCGTGCATATTCCTTTCCACACAATGTGGCGGCACGAGGTTGTTGAAGAGTTTGGCCATCCGAACATCATCCGCGCGGATTCTTTTGAAGAAATCGCCAATATATTCTTGAATCATGAATAGGAATCAACCTGATAGGATTTTGGTGCGGGGGGCGAGGGTCCACAACCTGAGGAATGTCGATGTGGATGTCCCTTTGGGGAGGATTGTCGGGATCGCCGGTGTCTCCGGATCAGGGAAGTCATCGCTTGCGCTTGGAGTGCTGTATTCCGAAGGGTCAAGGCGCTACCTTGAATCGCTTTCCACTTACACCAGAAGGAGGATGACGCAGGCTACCAAGGCCGATGTGGATGAGGTTCTTTACGTGCCGGCGGCGCTCGCACTGCATCAGAGGCCGGGCGTCCCAGGCATACGCAGCACTTTCGGTACCGGCACGGAACTACTTAACAGCCTTAGGCTTATGTTTTCAAGACTGGCCTGTCACCGTTGCCCGAACGGGCATTATGTAGAGCCATCCTTGCGGGTCGCTGCCGAAAAAGATCTTGTCTGTCCTGTCTGCGGAGAGCATTTCTATGCGCCGGGAGCCGAGGATCTGGCATTCAACAGCCAGGGGGCATGCCGTAAATGCGACGGCACAGGTACTGTCAGGACTGTTGACGAGTCCACCCTGATTCCGGATGAGAACCTGACGATCGACGAGGGAGCCGTCGCACCGTGGAACACGCTGATGTGGTCGCTGATGAAGGATGTCTGCCGGGCGATGGGCGTTCGTACGGATGTTCCGTTCAAGGATCTGACCGACAGGGAAAAAGACATCGTGCTGCATGGGCCGGCGGAGAAAAAGCACATCCTTTACAAGGCGAAGAACTCCAACGATGCCGCAGAATTGGACTTTACTTTCTACAACGCTACTTACACCGTCGAGAACGCCCTGTCAAAAGTCAAGGACGAGAAGGGTATGAAACGTGTCGAGAAGTTCCTTCGGCTCGATGTCTGCCCGGATTGTGGCGGCACGAGGCTCTCGGACGCGGCAAGGGCTCCGAGACTCAGGGGTATCTCACTTGCCGAGGCCTGCACCATGACCCTCACCGGGATTGTGGAATGGGTCAAAGGCGTTCCGGCTTCGCTTCCGGAGGAGATGCGGCCGATGGCCGAAAGCATCTGCGGATCCTTTCTCGACACTGCCAAACGATTGTTGGACTTGGGAATAGGTTATCTGTCGCTGGATCGTTCAGCGGCCACCCTCTCGACAGGCGAACGGCAGAGAATGCAGCTCGCCCGCGCGGTGAGGAACCGGACTACCGGTGTGCTGTATGTCCTGGACGAGCCGTCCATCGGGCTTCATCCGTCCAACATTATCGGACTATGCGGCCTGATGGATGACCTGATAGCGGACGGCAACTCCGTCATCCTTGTGGATCACGACACGCAGATCCTCTCTAAGTCCGACTGGATGATCGAGATGGGGCCGGAAGCCGGGTCAAACGGCGGCACGGTCATCGCTCAAGGCACCTTAAGCGACATTGAAAACAATGAATATTCAAGGATTGGCCCATACCTGTCGGGTCGCTCATCAATTAAAGTAAGAGAGCAGATAAAATCCTCAGACATATTCTCTGAAGGCAAGATAGTGATGGAAACTTCAGCCATCCACACTGTCAAACCTCTGTCCATAGAGATCCCGAAAGGACGGCTGACGGTCGTAACCGGGGTCTCCGGTTCCGGCAAGACCACGATGGTGCTGGAAAGCCTTATCCCGGCGCTTCAGGCCAGGATAGCAGGACGTGATCTGCCGGATCACGTGAAGTCGATGGAGGCCGATGGCATACGTCAGGTCAAGCTCATAGACGCTTCGCCGATCGGCATCAACGTCCGCTCGACCGTGGCGACCTACGCCAATGTCCACGATGAGCTCAGGAAGGTCTTCGCCAAGACTCCGGATGCGAAAAGGCATGGCTACAAGGACGGAGACTTTTCCTACAACACCGGTAAATTGCGATGCCCGACTTGCGACGGCACAGGAGTGATCAGCCTCGACGTGCAGTTCCTGCCGGATGTGGACATCGCTTGTCCGGATTGCCGAGGCTCAAGATATTCAAGAGCCGCCGGGAGCATACGAAGGGAAAACGCTTCCGGAGAGTTCCATTCCCTTCCGGAACTGATGGGGATGGATGTCGGCTCGGCTCTAGATGCCTGTTCTGATCTCAGGCTGATCAGCCAGCGCCTGCGGGTTCTCCGTGATCTCGGACTCGGCTATCTGACCTTGGGAGAGGAGACCCCGAGCCTATCCGGCGGTGAGGCCCAGCGCCTGAAGCTTGCCAGCGAGATGGGCAGGGGACAGAGTGACTCCGTGTTCGTCTTCGACGAGCCGACGATCGGCCTTCATCCGTCCGATGTCCAGACGCTTCTGAAGGTGTTCCAAAGCCTGATTGACCATGGTGCCACGGTCATAGTCATCGAGCATGACCTGGATGTCATCCGAAACGCCGACTATATCATTGACATGGGGCCGGGCGGGGGTTCCGAAGGCGGGCGGATTGTCGCCACCGGCAGCCCGGACCAGATCCGGGAGTCGAAGGACAGCTTGACTGGCCGTTTCCTGTAGGTTATAGTATGATGTACTGAAAGTTAGTTATTAAAACAATAATGTTTATCGTACTAACAAAAAAAGTTATAACCATAATTGCTTATGAATAAAACAAACAGAATAATCAACTTAGGGCTAATCCAGTGGTCCGATCCGTTTGATCGCAAGGCAATGAGCGGGACTACGTACAAGATGGCGGAGGCTCTTCGCGCAGTCGGTTTCAATGTGGTTTGGGTGCCTGCAAAGAAGACATTAGCGCTAAGGATGTACACTAAAGCGGTCAATTTACTAAACAAGTTTTCACGTAAACAGACAAAACCGTCGCACACGAAGATAGGAGCGTCGTTGCTTTCCGGCACTTTAGACAGGACAATCATCGATTCGTGCGATGTTCTGTTCGCTCCGATGGCGAGTGAGTGCATATTCAGGCTTAGGACTGACAAGCCGCTGATCTATCTTTCAGACGCCACATTCGCGATCATGGTGGATTATTATTTTCATAATTTGTCTAAACGGACGGTGAGACAGGGAAATATGATAGAACGCAATGCGATTGATCTGGCAAGCGAGGTTGTTGTCTCATCCCGTTGGGCTGCGGAATCCGTGGTTGCGGACTACCATAAGGATCCTTCGAAGATTCACGTGATAGAATTCGGCGCCAACATCGACGAAAAAAGACATAGTGCCGAGGACATTCAGGTACAACGGTCACCTGGATCTCCTGTTTTTAGGAGTGGATTGGGTGCGCAAGGGAGGCCGGATCGCAGTGGACATCTGCCGTTGGCTGAATGAGAACGGAATCCCGTCCACGCTTCACATCGTCGGGGTGAGAAATCTCGATCCTGCAATCCGAAAACTATCGTTTGTGGATTATGTCGGTTTCCTGAACAAGAATATTCCCGAAGAGTATAAAAGGCTTGTTGACCTGACGCGCCTCTGCCATTGCATGCTTCTCCCGACTCTCGCCGAGTGTTCCGCTATCGCGTTCTGCGAAAGCAGCGCCAATGGCCTCCCGGTCTTTTCCCATCTGACAGGAGGAGTCGCAGACTACATCTGCGAGGGAGAGAATGGTCATTTGCTTCCATTCGGCTCCTCCGTGAGTTTAACATTAAATTGTATAATTAATCCATAGTTCTTATTGTAATAAGTT
>ERZ780112.234-NODE-234-length-13657-cov-3.21916_pt1 | contig 13657 bp, 6 predicted proteins | sample MGYA00511571_ERZ780112 | MGnify/ENA primary metagenome ERZ780112 (study PRJEB29588, sample SAMEA2144299) | human gut metagenome | biome: human gut; feature: human-associated habitat; material: faeces | place: Denmark | collected 2008/2010 ...
ACAATATTGACAAACAAAATTACGTAAAGGCCATGACAACAGCACGTGACACCCATAATCAGATTGAATACGCCAAGGAGACCGGCCTTGAAGAAGGACTCGCGAAAGGACGTGAGGAAGGACGCGAAGAAGGTCGTGAAGAAGGACTCGAGGAAGGTAGAGCAGATGCAAAACAACAAATCGCGATCAACCTGCTTCAGTTGGGGACGCCATGCGAAATTGTGGCGAAGGCTACCGGACTATTTTTGGAGGAAGTTATTAAATTAAAAGAAAATAGCTGAACTCGCATTTCCTCTATGAACAATATTGTCGAGTTTATTGAGAGGCGGAAAAACGAAAGTAGGAAGAAAATGCTTCATTTTTCTTCCTACTCAGATTTAGGATCTGATGTCCTTTGTTTGTTTTACGATAATTTCCTTCACTTCAATTTCCCCATTCTTAACCTCAATGAATGGTTTTCCATTTTTTAACCTACAGTTGCGTATCCGCTTGCGGTAGAAAGGAAAGAACGGAAATTTTTGCCTGCCTTGGATTCAATGTGCATAGTCTTGGTTACAGCATCGTATCTTACACCTGTAAGAGCCTGAATCAAACTGTAACTTGCCAGAGCTCGAGCATACCATGAACCACATTCGTATTGGTTGAAAGGATTCCTCTTTATTAAAAATATCACCATAAGTTGGTATTTCTAAAGTCTGTGAATATGGTTACATTTGTGGTTGTCGGATAAACCGAACTGACAAATGACGTTATAGAACAGAATTCAGAAGATGGAAACAGAACACAAGATAACATTGGCCCGGATAGCAGGCAGTATAGTGCTGCTGGCGGTAGCGCATTTCGAACCGGGACTTACAGAAACATGTCAGATAATTCTTTATGCCGCAGCGTACCTGGTCATCGGCGGCGATATCGTGTGGAATGCATTGAGAAATGTGGTCCGGGGAGAAGTATTTGACGAGAACTTTCTTATGGCAGTCGCTACGGCGGGAGCATTCGCTACGGGGCAATACCCTGAAGCCGTGGCAGTTATGCTGTTTTACCAGATAGGCGAGATGTTCCAGGATATCGCCGTGGACAAAAGCCGTAAATCCATAACCTCGCTTATGGATATCCGTCCGGACTATGCCAATCTCGAAACCAGCGAAGGAGAATTTACACGTGTGGCTCCGGATGCCGTGCCGAAAGGAAGCATAATTGTCGTGAAGCCCGGTGAAAAAATCCCGCTGGACGGTGTCGTAATTTCAGGAAATTCATCATTGGATACAGCAGCATTGACAGGAGAAAGCCTGCCGCGCGAAGCTGGAGAGGGGAGTCAGGTGATAAGCGGGTCAATGAATATGACAGGACTGTTGAGGGTGCGGACAAGCGGCACTTACGGCGAATCTACTGTGGCCAGGATTCTGGATCTTGTAGAGAATGCTGAAAACGGCAAAGCGAAAACCGAGAAGTTCATCACCCGTTTCGCAAAGTATTATACCCCTGCCGTCACAGGCGCTGCCGTACTTTTGGCCGTAATCCCTCCGCTAGTGGACGGGCAATGGCTGCTCTGGCTTCACAGGGCATTGATCTTCCTGGTCATTTCCTGTCCTTGTGCGCTGGTCATCTCCATTCCTCTGACATTTTTTGCAGGAGTCGGCGGCGCATCCAGGCGCGGCATCCTCATAAAAGGCTCGAACTATCTTGAATCATTGGCCCGCCTCGGGACGGTGGTGTTCGACAAGACAGGAACATTGACAGAGGGCAAATTCAGCGTTACAGCTGTCTGTGCATCAGGAAATCACGATGAGAAAGAGCTCTTGTCGATGGCGGCAGCGGCCGAGAAATACTCTGACCATCCGGTCGCCACGGCCTTGAAAACGGCAGCAGAACCCGTCGTTTCCGATATTGTCAATGTGGAGAACTTTGCCGGTGAAGGGCTGAGAGCGGACGTTGGCGGCCATGCGGTCTATGTGGGCAATGCCAAGCTGATGCTCCGCGCCGGTGTCCGTGCCTCTGAACCCGAGAAGCCAGGCACGGTAGTCCATGTGGCCGTGGACGGGGAGTATGCCGGATACATCATTATTTCTGACTCCGTGAAACCACAGTCTGCTGCGGCCGTGGCTGCTCTCAAGGCCGAGGGCGTGATGAAAACCGTTATGCTGACAGGCGACAGAAAGGCTGTGGCTGAGGAAGTTGCCTCTGCGCTTGGACTCGATGAAGTGCATTCGGAACTGCTCCCTGCCGACAAAGTGGAATATGTGAAGTCAATGATGACCGCATTGCCGGAAAACAAGAGCCTTGCGTTTGTCGGGGACGGTATCAATGACGCTCCTGTCCTGAAAACCGCTGATGTGGGAATAGCGATGGGAGCTGCAGGAAGTGATGCAGCGATCGAGGCCGCTGATGTCGTGCTGATGGATGACAATCCCGGAAAAGTCGCGGCTGCAGTTACGCTTTCACGCAGGACAGTACGCATTGTGCATCAGAACATTGCATTCGCTCTCGGGGTGAAACTGCTGTTTCTTATTTTGGCCGCATTCGGTGTCGCCACTATGTGGGAGGCTGTTTTTGCTGACGTGGGAGTGACAGTAATCGCTGTGCTCAATGCCCTTCGTGCGATGAAGTAGATTTCATGCCGCGAAGAGGGTTTCCTCATATTCCAAAAAATCGCTATATTGTCGTGCAATGTACAGATGATTCCGGCATTTTACCCAATGTCCGGCGCGTGTCGGGTGTGAATCATTGAAAACCAATGTAACATTATGAAAAAGAACACATTGATTTTGGCCCTGACGGCAGTAACTATAACTTTAACCACATTGACAATGAGCGCTTTTTGGAATTCAAAGAAAAAATCGGCGGAAACTGACAGCGAGGGACACGTACTGGTCTCATTATGGGCTGATTATCAGCAGGCTGTCTCGCTTGACCGTCCGGCAAAACAGGTCGAAATCCTGTCGAAAATCAAGTCGGAAGCGTCCGAAAAGCGTCTTGCGTGGGACTTTTATGACGCGGCGAAGAAATATGTCTCCGATGCTGCATCGCGTAACTGGAAACTTCAGGATTCATTGAAACTGAACCTTGGAGAGGAAATAGCGAAGTTCGATGAGCCGGTGATGTCGTTCGTCTGGAAATTGTCCAAAGGCGATGAAACTGCCGAAGCCATTTTCGAATATGTCCGAGCCAATGCGAAGAGACTGGAAGCCTCCTGCAATCAGCCGTTCTGGACTTCCTACGATGGCAGGTCCTATGTTCCGGGTATCCCGGGAAGCGGATTCGTGAAGGAGTTCTATGCCAATGATTATCAATACGCATTGTGGACACTTCTTGCAAAGAACTTCTATACGGGCAAGTTGTTTGCCGATATTGTCGAGGCCTTGGCCGAATATCAGGGTGACAGTTACCCTATGAGTGCGTTTCTCGAATATGTTCAGCTGGAGAAGTCCTGGAGCAATGCGGACGGGAATACTCACGCATCCGTAAATAAATCCGCTCTGGAGGCGTTTGCTGGCAAATATGCCGGCAAGGCCGTGTCAATGTTTGCCAAAGCTGCCTTGTTGGAGTTGGAGTTTTCTTCACTTGGAGAGAATAAAGCAGGCTCAGATGAGTATAAGGCGCTGTATGACAAGTGCGCGGCATTTGAAAAGGAGAGGACTGCATTTTCTGGTGTCGAAAGCAAAGTAGTCGGCGACCTGAACACTGTCGAAAACCTGTGCAGTCATTTGACTGCCAAGTCGGTAGAGGTGAGACTTGAAGACGGGAAAATACTCGTTCTGCTTCAGAATCTCAAGTCGGCAAAACTGTCGATGTCTTCTGATGAGGCCAGTTCGAAAACGGTGCTGTCCGAGAGTCTGGCCAATCAGAAATGCAGTTTCTATGTAAAGGATACGGTCTCGGTGGACTTGCCTGTGGTAGATGACGGGGATTATGTCATTGTCGCGAAAAACGGGATGAACGTCTCATCGAGGAGGTTCTGCTCTCACCGTATTTCAGTTGCATCAAGGACTGACAGCCGGGGGAAATGCATCTATGCGGCCGGATGGAAAAGCGGAAAGCCATTGGAAAGTGCTGATTTGCAGCTGTATAAGAACGGAAAGGTCATAGCGTCTTGTGCTGGTTTCAAGTTTGACGGATTCACTCCGCTGCCCCAAGAGTTAGTGTCCGTGATGAAGGACAATGTCTATTATACATTGACCTGCTCCTACAAGGGCGAGGATGGTTTCCTGAGAAAATCCGAGCAGCTGTCACTTAACAGCTGGTATAGTACGGTGGATTCCGGAGATGACGCCAAGGTGCGTCTGTGCGGTGAGATCTTCACCGATAAGTCGGCCTACAATCCTGGCGAAACGCTTGAGTTCAAGGTGCTCCTATATAATATAGAAGGTAGAAACAATGCGCGTGTGGCACCTCAAGGCACGGAATGCAAAGTGGTCCTGAAGGACGCGCAGGACAATGAAGTGTCGTCTCAGCTGCTGACTACCAATGAATTTGGTTCATTGGCCGGAAAATTCGCGCTCCCGAAGGGACTCAGGAACGGATACTGGTATGTCAATGTCCTGACCGGCGGAAAAAAGCTGCTTACGGTCAAACCGGTACGTGTGGACGAGTTCGTTCTTCCGACTTTCGACCTGGAGTTCGACAAGACCGAAACACTGTTCTTCCCTGGTGACGAGGTAGCAGTTTCGGGCCGTGTGCGCAGTCTGTCCGGTCATCCTGTATCTTCTGCCAATGCTGTTTACGAGGTGACTTCATACGGAGACAAGATCGACTCGGGCAAACTGAAGATGTCCTCGGACGGCAGTTTTGTCGTCAGTTTCAAGGCTCTTCCCTCTCAGTGGAGCCGATACTATAATGTGGAAGTGAGAATTTCTGACGACACTGGAGAAACTCATGAATATAGTCGCGCAATATGGGTGGCGGATGAGCTGACTCTGGAACTGGAACTTGCGAATGGCGCTGAAGGCCAGGCATTTGCAACCGATGAGAAGTCAGAAATCACTCCTCGCAGATGGCAGAGAAAAGAAAGTGTGAGCATACTTCGCGGCAATGTCGCTTCTGTCCGGATGGATGTCCTGTCCGATGATGGGGAAGCCGTGCCTGTAAAAGTGAAATACACTCTTCAGAATGAACAGGGGAAAACACTCCTGAGCGGCGAAGCGGCTTCCGGAGAGGCAGAAAACATTGACCTTAAATCTTGTCCGTCAGGACTTTATACTATCAAGGCCGATGCTCAGGCCAGAAGTCAGAGCGGAAAGGAATATACTGATTCGTCGAGTCTTAGGATTCTTCTGGTCAATGATTCCATGACGGTTCTGGACGCGCCTGTGAAGGATTTCATAATGTCGTTCGCTCAGCAGGTGACGGAGGGCGAAAATGCTTCCATCTGGTTAGGAATGGCCGATGACGCTCCGGTCTGGGCGATTGCCGAGATTTTTGGAGAAAAAGCCAATGTGTTGGATATCAAGTTTGTACAGCTGAGCGGAATGCGCGGCAAGGATGGCTCTCTTGTAAAACTGGAGTTCCCGTACAAAAAGGAGTATCCTGATGCTGTACTGGCAAAAGTCTTCTATTTCAGGAACGGCGATTCCGTGTCTTATTCATATGAGTTCCATAAGGTCCGCAAGTCTGACATCCTGCCGCTGGAGTTCTCTTCATTTGAAGACAGGACATTGCCTGATACGAAATATACATTTTCAGTGAAGACCGCCCCTGAAACGGAATGTCTGGCCGCGGTGTTTGACAAGAGCTCGGAACTCATTGAGCCGAATCATTGGCCGGTCTATTCTCCTGTCGAGTACAATGTCTGCACTATTAGTTACAACACTTCACCGGGTTCAGTGGATGCGGACGGCAGAGATGACGTAATCGCTTATGGCTCAGTGCGCAAGTCCAAGTCTCAGGTGTTCTATGCTATGAATGCGAGGGCTGACGTGGAGATGGAATGTGTAGAAGACGCTGCTCCTGTCATGGAGTCCAAGTCATTGGAATGCGGATCCGGAGCAGAACCGGCTGTAAGAGACAATTTTGCCAGCACATTGACCTTCCAGCCTTTCCTGCGCCCGGACAAGAACGGCAACCTTTCGTTCTCTTTCCGCACGGGCGGCACGCTGTCCACTTTCATCGTATCTCTGTATGCCCACGACCGGAGTATGCGCAATTCCGCACTTCGTAGGGAAATGACTGTCTCGCTGCCTGTAAAGGTCAATGTCGTGGCTCCTGAATATCTCTATCGTTCTGATAATTACCGACTTGCGGTCGGGCTTTCTTCGGTTGCGGAAAACGACGTAGAAGGAACATTGACCCTTAACATATATAAGGGTGGAGATTACAAGGCTCTCGAGTCATCGGGCGCGAAGCCTGTTTCTGTGCAGTCCCTGCGGGTTAAGGTCCCTGCGGGAGAATCGCTGCGCTCGCTTTTCGATGTCAATGTCAATGAACTGATTCCCGAGTGCGGAACTCTCGGATTCAAGGTTGTGTTCAAGGCGGAAAACGGCGGCAACGCATTCTCTGATGCGATGTTTGTGCCTGTTTCTGTATATCCTGATAATCAGCGTCTTACGGAGGCTCATTCGGCTGTGCTGCTCGCAGGTGCAGACCAGGATGCCCTGATTTTACGCCTGAGGAAGATGTTTGTCAATGCTGCCGGGGACAATGCCGAGGTGAAGGTGCTCAGCATTCTGGATATGGTCCGTGATGCCGTGCCGTCAAAGGTGGAACCTGCCGGCAATGATGTGCTCACACTTTCGGAGGCTCTGTACGTGAGACGGCTGGCCGATGCGCTAAGAGCTGCCGGCAGAATGCCTGCGAGGGACAGTGTAGTGCTTTCCGATGAGGAATTGATGAAGAAGATGCTGGCCTGCCACAATGCGGATGGCGGTTTCGGATGGTTCGAGGGGATGTCTTCGTCTCCTGTCATAACGGCTGTACTGCTGGAGCGGTGCGCGAAGATGCTGAAGGCAGGATTGCTTGACGGCTCAGAGGCGGTGGCCGGAGATGCCGCGGCCGCGAAGAATGTGGAAGAGGTGCTCGCTTCTGCCGTGAAGTATATTGACAAGAGACAATTCGCTTATCTTCAGCCGGTTCCGTTCTGGTGCGGCGGCCTTTCGGACAGCCAATATATGTATGTGCGGTCAATGTATGCTTCGGTGAAGTTTACTGAGTGGGATTCCGTTTCCGGTATCTTGGGCAGGCTGTTTGGCAAGAGGGCGAAACAGTTCCGCTCTGATGCTAAAGCGTACCTGGTTCCTTCCAAGGAGCGCGGACTCAATGGCCACATACTGGATAAGGCGCGAAGACTATCGACATTGATCCGTCTGAGTTCTTCCTCCGACGGCATCGCCTTGGCGAAGTCGTGGGGCGTGAGGGTCAATGCGGGTGCCCGTCTGGAAAGGTCGCTCGAGGCGGATGTGGTGTCGCTTCTCGAATATGCCGTGATGCACAAAGATGGCGGAATGTATTATCCGAATGCCGTGATGCCGTTCCGCGGACTGCTTGAGAGTGAAGCTTACGCGCATTCTATGCTTTGCGATCTGCTTTCGGGCTATGCTTTCAGGATCCAGAGTGCCGGCAAGGGCTCTGTCAATGCTTCTGAGGCCAAGCGTGTCGCTGACGGTATCCGTCTATGGCTTATGCTGCAGAAGCAGACGCAGCACTGGGAAGCGACTCCGGATTTCGTGGATGCGATAAATTCCGTTATGGAAGGGGATGCGGCCGTGAAATCCACGAAAGTGGTGGTGCTTTCAGCGGTTACGGATTTGCCTTTTGCGGAGGTGAAGGCTTCCGGAAACGGATTCACTGTCGAGAGGAAGTTCTACAGAATAGGAGCTGGCCCGAGTGCGTCCGGGGAGGATCCTGCCGGAATGTCTGAAGCGTCCTCTGTCAGCGTGTCTGCTGAAGCGTCTATGGGCTCGTCGGGAGTAGGGTCCGGCACGACAACTGATAAGGCAGGACGTCAGGAGATCAGGCCGGGGGACCGTGTCAATGTCGGTGACAAGATTGTGGCCGAATATGTTATCCACAATGATGAGAACCGTAGTTTCGTGAAGCTCAGTGCACCTCGCGAGGCTGCATTCAGGCCGGCAAACCAGTTTTCCGGAAGATACGGATGGTGGCTCTCGCCGCTGAGAATCACGGATTGGTATTCTTTCACGCCTCAAGGCTACCGCAATGTCAAGTCTGCTCTCACGGAGTACTATTTCGATTCGTACCCGGAAGAGAATACGGTAATCAGTGAGGAGTTCTTCGTGACTCAGACAGGCACGTTCTCGGCTCCTGTCGTGACGATCGAATCCCTCTACGCCACTCACTATCGCGCCAATGCCCCGGCACTTCCGCCTTTAGTAAGTCGCTGATCACCAGCAGAAGTGATTTTGTCCGGAAAATGGTGGGAGTTTACGGATAAGTTGTTCAAAATCAACAATTTGTCCGTAAAAAGGGCCGTTTTCCCGGACAAAACCTGATAAAAATATAATTATGAAACAGAACAAACAGGAATATTTCAAGAAGAACGCCGAGTGGCTTGAGGCCAAATCCAAGGAGGACGGTGTCAATGCCCTCGAAAAGGGAGTGCTCTACAAAGTCCTTCAGTCAGGCCCTGAGTCGGGGAGGCAGCCGGGGATGACAAACGTTGTCATCTGCCATTACCTGGGCAGGACGATAGACGGCAAGTGCTTTGACACCAGCCTGGGCGGCTGCCCGCTTGCGATACGTATGCGAGAGCTGATAGAAGGCTGGGTCATAGCATTGAAACAGATGCGCATAGGCGACAAATGGGAAATATATATCCCGTCGGAACTCGGCTACGGTAAAATCTCCCAGCCCGGCATCCCGGCCGGCTCCACATTGATCTTCGAGGTCGAACTGATCGGTATCCAATAGGACAGTTTGAGGTTATTGGGCAGGACACTCTGGGCTTACTTGATTTATTGCTTCTCTCGACGAGGTGTCGCGGGGAGGGGTTTGTGTGCTTCTAAATGTGTTCATTTTTTATGGAATCCGGGAAAAAAGATATAATTTTGCAGTTTGTTCCGAAATCCCGTGGCGATGGCGGAACTGAGCGTGTCCCGTGAACGCGGAATGAGCCGCTGACATATGGACAATTGTAAAACGGAAAAATAAAACAACGTCATATTATGATGACCTCTAACGAGATACGACAGAAATTTCTGGACTTTTTTGCATCAAAGGGCCACACCATTGTCCCTTCTGCACCGATGGTCGTAAAGAACGACCCTACACTTATGTTTACCAATGCCGGAATGAACCAGTTCAAGGACATTTTCCTCGGCAATGTTACACCTAAGACACACAGAGCCACCGATTCACAGAAATGCCTCCGCGTGAGCGGAAAGCACAATGACCTCGAGGAGGTGGGACACGATTCCTATCACCATACGATGTTCGAGATGCTCGGAAACTGGAGCTTCGGCGACTATTTCAAGACTGAGGCCATCTCCTGGGCTTGGGAACTTCTCACGGAAGTTTACAAGATAGACAAGACAAAACTCTATGCCACCGTATTCGAGGGTTCCAAGGAAGATGGGACATCCCTCGACGAGGAGGCCCGACAGACATGGCTGAAATATCTCCCGGAAGACCACGTTCTTCTAGGAGATAAACACGACAACTTCTGGGAAATGGGTGACACAGGTCCATGCGGCCCATGCAGTGAAATCCACATTGACCTTAGAAGCGACGAGGAAATCGCAGCTGTTCCGGGACGTGAGCTTGTCAACAAGAGCAATCCTCTCGTCATTGAAATCTGGAACCTCGTGTTCATGCAGTACAACAGGAAGGCAAACGGCGAGCTTGAACTCCTGCCGAACCACAACATTGATACGGGTATGGGCTTCGAGAGGCTCTGCATGGTACTTCAGGGCAAGAAGAGCAACTACGATACGGACGTGTTCACGGGAATGATCAGCAAGATCGAGGAACTTTCAGGTCACGGTTATCACGAGTCTGAGGATACTGAGGTGGCAATGAGGGTGATTGCCGACCATATCAGGGCCATCAGTTTCTCAATCGCTGACGGCCAGCTTCCTTCAAACGTGAAGGCCGGCTATGTGATCCGCCGAATCCTCAGAAGGGCAGTCCGTTACGGTTATACGTTCCTCGGATTCAACGAGCCGTTCCTCTGCCGTCTCGTACAGCAGCTTGCCGATGACATGGGCGGTGCATATCCGGAACTCAGAACTCAGCAGAAACTCATTGAAAGCGTCATAAGAGAAGAGGAGTTCGCATTCCTAAGGACATTGGACCGCGGCATCAGACTCATGGATGACTATCTTGCGAAAGCGGCTGAGACCAAGGTGATTGACGGTAAGGATGCATTCGTGCTCTACGATACATACGGCTTCCCGATTGACCTTACTGAGCTGATCGCTTCCGAGAAGGGCTATAAGGTGGACCTCGAGGCGTTCAATGTGGAACTTCAGAAACAGAAGGATCGTGCGCGTCAGGCCACGTCCAACGAATTCGGTGACTGGATACAGTATCACAACGGCGAGGAGGAAGAGTTCCTCGGCTACGATTACACCGACATTGACGGGGCGAGCCTCATCAAGCAGCGCACCGTAAAGCAGAAGAACAAGGTCATGTTCCAGCTTGTCTTCGACCGCACTCCGTTCTATGCGGAAATGGGCGGCCAGGTAGGCGACACCGGATATATAGAGTCCGAAAGCGGTGAAAGGATCAAGATTCTGGACACCGTGAAGGAGAACAACCTCACGATCCATATAGCAGAGCGTATTCCTTCAGACTGCTCAGAGTCATTCTCGCTTCATGTCGATGCCGCGAGAAGGCTGAAAATCACGAACAACCATACTGCAACCCATCTTCTCGACAGGGCGTTGAGAGAGGTGCTCGGCACACACGTTGAGCAGAAAGGTTCGTATGTATGCCCTGACTATCTCCGTTTCGACTTCTCGCATTTCTCCAAAATGACCGACGAGGAGCTCGAAAAAGTGGAGAAGAGGGTCAATGAACTGATCCGCGCCAATTATCCTCTCGTGGAAAAGAGGGACGCGACAATGGAAGAGGCCAATGCAATGGGCGCAATCGCATTGTTCGGTGAAAAATACGGCGACAAGGTCAGAGTCGTGAAATTCGGCGACGCTGTGGAGCTTTGCGGCGGAACACATGCGCAGGCGACCGGACAGATCGGTACATTCATCATCCTGTCTGAAGGCGCTGTGGCTGCAGGAGTAAGACGTATTGAGGCCGTTACAGGCGAGGCAGCATGGATGCATACCCGTGCTCTCTTGGAGACATTGAAAAATGCAAAAGCGTTCTTCAACAATACCCCGGACCTCGGTGAGGCTATCCGTAAGGTCCTCGACGAGAATACCGGCTACAAGAAGGAGATTGAAGGATTCGTTCAGGAAAAGACCGCGCGTCTTGCTGAGAAGCTTTCCAAGGAGGCTTCCGAAATCAATGGACTGAAAGTGGTCAAGTTCACCAACAGCGTGGACCCTGCATTGATAAAAGGCGTGGCAGGACTTCTCCAGAAGCAGTCTGAGAACTTCGTGTTTGCCGCTGCATTTGAATATGCGGAGAAACCGAACCTCGTGCTCATGTACTCTCCGGACCTTGTTGCCAAAGGAAAGAATGCAGGCAAGGATATCCGCGAGGCTGCCAAATTCATCCTCGGCGGCGGTGGCGGACAGCCTGGACTCGCAACCGCGGGCGGCAAGAATGTTGCAGGGCTGAAGGACGCTCTCGACAAGCTTGTAGAAATAGCGACAGCTTAGAATCAGCCGTAACACAGACAAAGGAGTAAGGAATGAAGAAACTCGACCAGTTCATCATCAAATCATTTTTGGGACCGTTCTTCGGTATCCTGATGGTGGTCGTGTTCATTCTCATGCTCCAATACCTGTGGCTATATATAGATGAGCTCGTAGGTAAAGGCTTGGGACTCAGGATTATACTTGAGTTCCTCGGATGGGGCAGCGCCACTATGCTGCCGCTTTCCCTTCCGCTTGCCACACTTCTCGCTTCTGTGATGACAGTGGGGCAGATGGCCGAGAACAACGAGCTTATCGCCATGAAATCTGCCGGCATATCATTGACAAGAGTCCTTACACCTCTTATAATATGTGCCGGCATAATCAGTATCCTTGCATTTTTTGCGGTCAACAACCTCGTCCCGGTCGCCTACAACAAGATTTTCACGCTTCGTGATGACATCGGAAAGACAAAGGAGGAAATCAATATCCCTACCGGAACTTTCTACGACGGCATTGACGGATATGTGCTGAGAATCGACTCGAAGGACGACAAGACGAATATGATGCACGGAATTCTGGTCTATGACCATACCGCGGGCAAGGGCAATGTCAGCCTTACGATCGCGGATTCCGCAATGCTCAAGATGTCCAAGAGCAAGGATTACCTCACGTTCCAGATGTTCAGCGGAATAAATTATTCCGAGACGAACAAGATGAATTACAGGGATACCTCGCTGCAGCTGCAGAAGACCAATTTCCGCAACCAGAAGATGATAATCCCGTTGCAGAACTACGCCTTCCAGAAGTCTGAGAAGTCCAAGTTCGGCGACCAGGTAAGGGCAATGAACCTTACACAGCTCGGTCACGGAAAGGATTCCCTTACACATCTGAACGATTCCACATGGGCTGTGAATACGGCATCATTCTTCTCCAGACGCATCCTCAGGTTTGCGAACCAGCTGGATACTGCAAGCCATTTCCAGGGTACGACATTGTTCGACAGGAGCAAACTGAAAAAATGGGGCAGCAAGGAGGAGGAACTCAGCGCGTACCGCAATGCCGAGAATATGGCAATCGAGTATTGCACCGCTGTAAGCAGCTATGAGAATGATGTTTACGGTTATATCTACATCCTCAGACGTACGGACGTGGAACTGCTCAAGAAGTTCGCGGAGGCATTGGCCTGTTTCATCCTTTTCTTCATCGGAGCGCCTCTCGGGGCATTTATCCGGAAAGGCGGACTGGGCGTCTCTGCCATCATCGCCGTCCTGTTCTTCGTACTGTACTGGGTAGTCGATATTACCGGAACAAAACTGGCACGCGACGGAGCTATTACAGCAGCTGCCGGAGTATTCATATCCACCATTGTCCTGGCACCGCTCGGAGCATATTTCACGTGGAAGGCAGCGCACGATTCGGCAATCTTCAATACGGAGAATTTCGGTTCATGGTGGAGAAAAATCAAGAGCAAGTTTATGAGCATATTCAGAAAGACAAGAATTGTCTATATGGGAACGCCGGAGTTCGCGGTTGCTCCTCTCAAGGCCCTCATTGAGGCCAAGTACAATGTCGTAGGTGTGGTGACCGTGGCTGACAAGCCGAGCGGAAGAGGATTGAAGGTCAATGAGAGTGCTGTGAAGAAGTTCGCAGTGGAGAACAATATCCCTGTCCTCCAGCCGCTCAAGCTCAAGGATCCTGAATTCCTGAAGCAGCTCGCAGCATTCAAGGCAGACCTTTTCGTGGTCGTCGCATTCCGCATGCTGCCGCAGGAAGTCTGGGCAATGCCGAAGCTCGGCACGTTCAATCTCCATGCAGCTCTTCTGCCTCAGTACCGTGGCGCTGCTCCTATCAACTGGGCAGTGATCAACGGCGAGAAGATGACAGGTGTGACTACCTTCATGATAGACAAGGACATTGACACCGGCGGGATTATGCTCAGGCAGGAA
>ERZ780112.246-NODE-246-length-13363-cov-5.61324_pt1 | contig 13363 bp, 10 predicted proteins | sample MGYA00511571_ERZ780112 | MGnify/ENA primary metagenome ERZ780112 (study PRJEB29588, sample SAMEA2144299) | human gut metagenome | biome: human gut; feature: human-associated habitat; material: faeces | place: Denmark | collected 2008/2010 ...
CTTTTCAGACTTACAAAGCTATATGCTTAATCCCCCCTGGTTTATCGGGTGAGCCCTTGCTGCTGCGATGCAAGATGCTGGCTGCCAATGCGTTCTGTGAGTTCGCTTCGCAGACTGAGAGCCTTCAGGCGGGTGCGGTCGAGCGCCGACAGATGGCTGTAGGAACGCGTCGTTGCGGGTTGCCGGTTCTGCTCTTCCTGCAGAGAGGTGAGCAGGGCGCCAGCCATCAGGAAGGCGGCGAGGATGAGGAGTGACTTGTGCAGCTCGTTCTTCACCAAGATGGCGAAGGCAGAGGCGGCGAGCATGATGAGCAGCCAGTAGGAGGGAGGAAGGGTGACGACGTGGAAGTGCGCAATGACAATGCCCGACACAAGCATCAAGCAGAGAGCCTGAGTGGGGCACGAATTGAAGAACTTTCGCCTTCTGAGGACTGTCTTTGCGCCAGAAATCTTCATTTAATCTTTAATTTCTGCAAATATAGGAATTTTTTTTCGTCTAAATGTAGTTTTTTTTGTAATTTTGCAAAGTTTTATAGAATACAATAAAAATCATTATAATGAACGTTTCATACAAATGGCTTAAAGAATACGTCGATTTCGACCTTACTCCCCAGGAGACAGCGGACGCGCTGACTTCTTGTGGTCTCGAAGTCGATGCTTTGGAAGAAGTACAGTCCATCAAGGGTGGACTGAAGGGTCTTTACGTAGGTAAAGTGTTGACATGCGAGATGCATCCCAATAGCGATCACCTCCATGTCACTACTGTAGATTTGGGCAAGGGCGAGCCCCAGCAGATTGTATGCGGTGCCCCCAACGTGGCAGCAGGACAGAAAGTCATCGTAGCCGACCTGGGCTGCGTGCTCTACGACGGCGACAAGAGTTTCACCATCAAGCGCAGCAAGCTTCGCGGCGTGGAGAGTCTCGGCATGATCTGTGCCGAGGACGAGATAGGAGTAGGAACCTCTCACGACGGCATCATCGTGCTGCCAGAGGATGCTCCCGTAGGTCAGCCTGCAGCAGAGTATTATCACTTGGAGAGCGACTGGCTCATCGAGATAGATATCACAGCCAACCGAGCTGATGCCCTGGGTCACTGGGGAGTGGCACGCGACCTCTATGCGTGGCTGAAGCAGAACGGATATCAGACCAGTATGCATCGTCCTTCGTGCGATGAGTTCGTTGTCGACAACGAGGACCTGCCTATCGAGGTGGAGATTCAGAACACCGAAGCCTGCAAGCGCTATGCCTGTGTGAGCATCACCGACTGCGAGGTGAAGGAGAGTCCTAAGTGGCTGCAGGACAAGCTGAACATCATCGGCTTGCGTCCTATCAACAACATCGTGGACATCACCAACTATATCATGATGGCTTACGGACAGCCACTGCACTGCTTTGATGCCGACATGGTGACAGGACATAAGATCGTGGTACGCACCCAGCCAGAGGAAACCAAGTTTGTGACCCTCGACGGTGAGGAGCATACCCTGGGCGAGCACGACCTGAGCATCTGCAATGCCGAGGAGCCTATGTGTATCGCAGGCATCTTTGGCGGTAAGGGTTCGGGAACCTACGACACCACCAAGAATGTGGTGTTGGAGAGTGCCTACTTCCATCCAACATGGATTCGCAAGAGTGCCCGCCGTCACGGACTGAGCACCGACGCCAGCTATCGTTTTGAGCGCGGTGTAGACCCCAACGGACAGATTTATGCCCTCAAGCAGGCTGCCATCCTCTGCAAGCAGTTGGCAGGCGGAAAGATCAGCATGCAGATCAAGGACGTATATCCAGAGCCTATCCAGGATTTCCCTGTGCGCCTGAACTATGAGTATGCACACCGTCTCATCGGTAAGGAGATCGGTGCAGAGACCATCAAGAATATCGTCACCTCATTGGAGATGAAGATTGTGAAGGAAGACGCCGAGGGTCTCGACCTCCTCGTTCCAGCCTTCCGTGTTGACGTGCAGCGTCCTTGCGACGTGGTGGAGGACATCCTGCGTATCTACGGATACAACAACGTGGAGATTCCGACCCAGCTGAAGAGCTCGCTCACCGTACAGGGCGAGGAAGACAAGCACTACCACACCCAGAACATCGTGGCAGAGCAGCTGGTAGGCGAGGGCTTCATGGAGATACTGAACAACTCGCTCACCAAGGCAAGCTATTATACCGACTTCGAGCTCAACGCATATCCTGACGAGCACACCGTGAAGGTGATGAACCCTCTGAGTGCCGACCTGGGAGTGATGCGCCAGACCATGCTCTTCGGTGGACTGGAGAGTGTGTCGCGCAACATCAACCACAAGAGCCAAAACCTGAAGTTCTTCGAGGTGGGTAACACCTATTTATATAATAAGGAGAAATGGGATGCCGAGAATCCTATCAAGGCCTACAGCCAGGAAGGTCATATCTCGCTCTTCATCACCGGTAAGCGCGTAGAAGGCAACTGGGCTCATGCCGACGAGCAGAGCAACATCTACGAGCTGAAGGCTGTGGTGGAGAACATCTTGCGCCGTGTGGGTATGCCACAGAACAATGTGGTGCTGAAGCACAGCGACAACAATATCTTTTCAAAGGGTGTGCAGTATGAGACCCGTGCCGGAAAGGTATTGGTAGAGATGGGTATCCTGAGCCTGAAGCTGAAGAAGGCTTTCGATATCGAGCAGGACGTGTTCTATGCCGATGTGCACTGGGACAACCTGATGAAGGCCATCAAGAAGGTGAGCCTCACCTATACCGATATCAGCAAGTATCCTTCTGTAAGCCGCGACCTGGCACTCCTGGTCGACAAGAGTGTGGAGTTTGAGCAGATAGAGATGATCGCCCGTCAGACAGAGAAGAAGCTCCTCAAGAGCGTGGTTCTCTTCGACGTGTATGAGGGCAAGAACCTGCCAGAGGGCAAGAAGAGCTACGCAGTGAACTTCATCCTGCAGGACGAGGAGAAGACTCTCAACGACAAGCAGATCGATGCCATCATGAAGAAACTCATTGCCAATCTCACAGGCAAGTTGAATGCTGAATTGAGATAATTTTGGAGTTAACTCCTTCACATCATATAATAAGTATAACACAAAACATATTAAATTTTATTCCAATGGGAAGAGCATTTGAATATCGTAAGGCTACAAAGCTGAAAAGATGGGGCCACATGGCCAAGACATTTACTAAGTTAGGTAAGCAGATTGCAATTGCAGTAAAGGCTGGCGGTCCAGAGCCAGAGAACAACCCTACCTTGCGTGCTATCATCGCCAACTGTAAGCGTGAGAACATGCCTAAGGATAACATCGAACGTGCCATCAAGAACGCTTGTGGCAAGGATACAAGCGATTACAAGGAGGTGACTTACGAGGGATATGGTCCTCACGGTGTTGCCATCTTCGTTGACACATTGACAGACAACACCACACGTACCGTAGGTGACGTGCGCTCAGTGTTCAATAAGTTCAATGGCAACATGGGTACCACAGGTTCACTTTCTTTCCTCTTTGACCACAAGGCTGTGTTCACCTTCAAGAAGAAGGAAGGCATGGATATGGACGAGATGATTCTCGACCTGATTGACTATGGTGTAGAGGATGAGTTCGACGAGGATGAGGAGAACAACGAGATCACTATCTACGGTGCTCCTACAAGCTTCGGCGACATCCAGAAGCACTTGGAGGCTGAGGGCTTCGAGGTGACCGGTGCTGAGTTCACCTATATCCCTAACGACCTGAAGGACGTTACTCCTGAGGAGCGTGAGACTATCGACAAGATGGTGGAGAAGCTGGAGGAGTTTGACGATGTTCAGACCGTCTATACCAACATGAAGCCAGTGGTTTCTGAGGAGGCAGAATAAGCATTCTTTTTCGTATGATATTTAAGTTTTGTCTTAAAGCTTTTGCCCTTACAGGGCGTTTAGGGCATTGCCGTTTATACCCAGGGCGTTTAGGGCATTGCCGTTTATACCCAGGGCGTTGCCCTGGGCTAAGAGGGGTTGCCCTTACAGGGCGCTTGGCGAAAATTAAATAATCATACGAGAACGCCCTGAAAGGATTAACCCAATTCAGCGCTGCTTTTATCGGCACGCCCTGAAAGGGCAGAAGCTCATAGCCCAGGGCATCGCCCTGGGTTTTGTGTTTATTTCACTATGCGCCCTGTAAGGGCAAAAGCTTTAAAATAAGGAGAAAACATTATGATTAATTCTAACAACGAAAATCAGGATAAGTTGCAGAAGGTGACCTATCAGACACACGGCACCTGTTCAAAGTACATCTGCATCAGTGTGGATGAGGACGGAACAGTAAGGGATGCTGAGTTTATCGGCGGTTGTGACGGCAACACCAAGGGCGTATGCGCTCTGATAAGAAACATGAAGGCCAAGGACGTGATAGCCCGACTGGAAGGCATCACCTGCGGCAACAAGCCAACCAGTTGTCCAGACCAGTTGGCTACTGCCCTTCAGCAAATGGGATATTAATTCCGCTTGGCGATATGTTCAAGCTTTAGTACTTGAACGTATCGTCCAACAAAATTTTCTGGGGATTGGAAGCCGAACGGTAGATGAAACGGAAGGAGAAGTGGGCTTCCTTATAGCTCTTGAGTGCCGGGTTGTTGTCGAGTGCCTGTTTCTGCAGATTGTGCAGTTTGTTATGGTTCAGGGCTATCGCCTCGGCATTGTCAGCCTTGTTGCGCAAGCTGAGATAATAAGTATAAGTGCGTGAGTCTTTGTCAAACACAGCGCTGTCGGTACGGCTGTCGTTGATGTAAGGGGTGGGACATACCTTCTCTGTGTATTCGCGGGCTTCGCGTACAGCCCTGTCTTCCATGCTCTCAGTGCATGATGCCATGAGGGCAAGAGTCATGATACCGAATAAAATCTTTTTCATCTTTTTTTCTTCGTTTTTGAATTTTGTCACAAAGTTACTGCAAAATTCGTAATCCTGCAACATTTGACCCTGATTTTTCTGTCAGAAGCTCTAACTTCTCTAACTTCTGAACTTGCTAAAGTTGAGTAAATGCGAAAAAAAAGCGCGAAAAAATTGGTTTTCTCCTAAAAATAAGGTAATTTTGCATCCTAAAGTATAAATGTTTTATGGAGAATATCAACAAAATACGAAATTTCTGTATTATTGCACATATAGACCATGGTAAAAGTACCCTGGCAGACCGATTGTTGGAGAAGACACAGACCATCAAGATCACTGAGGGTCAGATGCTCGACGACATGGATTTGGAGCGAGAGAGAGGTATCACCATCAAGAGCCATGCCATCCAGATGGAGTACAAGGCAAATGACGGACAAACCTATATCCTCAACCTCATTGATACTCCGGGACACGTGGATTTCTCTTACGAGGTTTCACGTTCCATCGCTGCCTGCGAGGGAGCGCTCCTGGTAGTTGACGCCACACAGGGTGTGCAGGCGCAGACCATCTCCAACCTTTATATGGCCATAGAGCACGACTTGGAAATCATTCCTGTCATTAACAAGATAGACATGCCTTCGGCCATGCCCGAGGAGGTGGAGGACGAGATCGTAGATCTCATCGGATGCAAGCGCGAGGAGATTCTGCGTGCCTCAGGAAAGACAGGTGAGGGCGTAGAGGATGTGCTCGAGGCTGTGGTGAACCGTGTGCCTCATCCCGAGGGTGACAACAAGGCACCTTTGCAGGCACTGATCTTCGACTCTGTGTTCAACTCCTTCCGTGGCATCATCGCCTACTTCAAGATAGAGAACGGAACTATCCGCAAGGGAGACAAGGTGAAGTTCTTCAACACAGGAATGGAATATGATGCCGACGAGATCGGCGTGCTGAAGATGGACATGATAGCCCGCAACGAGCTGGGAACAGGCGAGGTGGGATATATCATCTCGGGTATCAAGAACGCCACTGAGGTAAAGGTGGGTGATACCATTACCCATGTTGCACGTCCCTGCGAGAAAGCCATTGCCGGTTTCCAGGAGGTGAAGCCTATGGTCTTTGCCGGTGTCTATCCCATAGACCCCAGCGACTACGAGAACCTGCGTGCCTCGTTGGAGAAGCTGCAACTCAATGATGCCAGTCTCACCTTTATGCCGGAGAGCTCTGTGGCTTTAGGCTTCGGTTTCCGTTGTGGCTTCTTGGGTCTGCTCCACATGGAGATCATACAGGAACGACTCGACCGCGAGTTCAACATGGACGTCATCACCACCGTGCCCAACGTATCCTATATGGTATACGACAAGCAGGGCGGCGAGAAAGAGGTGCACAATCCTTCGGGACTGCCCGACCCAACGATGATCGACCATATCGAGGAACCCTATATCCGCGCCACCATCATCACATCGTGCGACTATATTGGTCCTATCATGAAACTTTGTCTCGACAAGCGAGGCGAGCTCATTAAGCAGGAGTATGTGAGTGGTAACCGTGTGGAGCTGCACTTCATGTTGCCTCTTGGCGAAATCGTTATCGACTTCTATGATAAGCTGAAGAGCATCTCCAAGGGATATGCTTCCTTCGATTATCACATAGACAGCTTCCGTCCTTCCGACCTGGTGAAGCTCGACATTCTGCTCAATGGTGAGCCTGTGGATGCCCTGAGTACCCTGACCCACCGTGAGAATGCAGTTGCCTTTGGTCGCAGAATGTGTGAGAAGTTGAAAGACCTGATACCCCGTCAGCAGTTTGACATCGCTATCCAGGCTGCCATCGGAGCCAAGATTGTGGCACGCGAAACCATCAAGCAGGTGCGTAAGGACGTTACAGCCAAGTGTTATGGTGGTGACGTAAGCCGTAAGCGCAAACTGTTGGAGAAGCAGAAGAAGGGTAAGAAGCGTATGAAGCAGATCGGTAATGTGGAGGTGCCACAGAAGGCATTCCTTGCCGTATTGAAACTCGACTAATCATTTCAAGTAAGATAAAAGCTATCAAGCAACATAAATCAAGGAGGCAGAATAATGAATGATTTAAGGACGATTACTCCCAAGCGTGATATTGCCAGGGAGTTGGCGCGTAAGTACAGTACGATGACTCACGACGAGCTCGACATCCTGGAGGGCATCCTGGAGCCAGTGAAATACGGCAAGGGCGAGATGATCCTTACGGAAGGTGAGGTGTGTCGTGGTATCTCTTATATCGAGAAGGGTCTTGTGCGCCAGTTCTATAATAAGAATGGCAAGGAGGTGACCGAGCATCTGGGCGTCGACCATACCATATTTATGTGTATCGAGAGTCTTTTCAAGGAGGAGCCTTCTCGTCTTCAGGTGGAGGCTCTTGAGGCTACCCTGGTTTATATCTTGCCTAAGTCGAAACTGGAGGCTGCCGCCATCCGCAATGTCAACATTCAGATGTTGTATCGTAAGATACTGGAGGAGAGTCTCATCCAGTCGCAGGTTCATGCCGACCTGATGCGTTTCGAGACTGCGCCCAACAAATACAAGCGTCTGTGCGAACTGAGTCCTCAGGTGGTGTTGCGTGCTCCATTGACTTACATTGCCAGCTATCTGCAAATGACTCCCGAGACATTGTCCCGCATCCGTTCGGGTGTGTTGCTATAAAGATGTAATAACCAAAAAGTCCTGCTTCACAATGATGAAGCAGGACTTTTTGGTTATTGAAATTTTGCATATTTGCCCCACACGCCCTGAACCAACGGTCACCGACCGAAGGTAAAGGTCAGAAGCTCACAGAAGCAGCACGCCCTGAACCAATGGTTATCGGCCGAAGGTAAAGTTTTCTATAAGCAGCACGCCCTGAAAGGGCAGAAGCTCTTAGCCCAGGGCAACGCCCTGGGTATAAAGGCATTCAGCAAGGCGCCCTGTAAGGGCAAAAGCTTTAAAACTTCAGGCAATAATAAAGCTTTTGCCCTTACAGGGCGACATGTTTGCGAACATAACAACCCAGGGCGTTGCCCTGGGCTAAGAGCTTCTGCCCTTTCAGGGCGTGCTGCTTCTGTGAGCTTCTGCCCTTTACCTTTGCTTTACCCTTCGGTCATCGATTTTCAATTCTCTTCGGCCGGTGACCGTTGGCTCAGGGCGTGTGGAGTTTACTTGCGAAAGTTGAATATTTAGCATTCAATATTTCTGCAAAGCATTTGTCTTAACTCCTTAACTCCTTTAACTCCTTAACTCCTTTATTCAGTATACAGGAATCGCTTGATACTCTTCTTAGGAGTTTTCTCGAATTCCTCTTTGTGGATTCTTATCTCTGACACCTTGCAGTAGGCTGGAACCATGGTGTTGAGCTCCTGGCGGTTCTGCTCCATGATATCCATCAGCTCTTTCTCGCCTAAGTTGAGTGTCTGAGCCTCGTCGTAGTCGGGATGTACCAAGCCAATGAGCTTGTTGCCCTTCTGTATCACTACACTCTCGCTCACGAGTGCTAAAGAGTTGAGCTTGTCCTCGATCTCCTCAGGATAGATGTTCTGACCGCTGGCACCCAAGAGCATGTTCTTGCTGCGGCCCTTGATGTAGACATTGCCGTCGCCATCCATTGTGCCAAGGTCGCCGGTGTGGTACCATCCGTCCTTGTCGATCGTGTTGCGTGTGGCTTCCTCGTTCTTGTAGTATCCTAACATCACGTTAGGACCCTTTGCCAGGATCTCACCAGGAACATTCTCGGGGTCAGGACTGTCGATCTTCACCATCATGTTCTTGGCAGCCTTGCCGCAAGAACCCGGTACGAAATATTTGTAGTCCTCATAGCAGATGATAGGCGCACACTCTGTGGCACCATAGCCCACGGTGTATTTGAAACCAATGCCATGCAGGAAGCTCTCCACCTCCTTGTTGAAGGCAGCACCACCGATGATAATTTCGTAGAAGTTGCCTCCGAAGGCCTGTGTCACCTGTTCGCATATCTTCTCGCGCACCTTCTTGCTGATGACAGGCATGTGGAGAAGCATACGCATGCGGTTGTTCTGAATCTTGGGGAACACCTTCTTGCGGATAATCTTCTCTATGATGAGCGGCACAGCAATGATGATGGCTGGCTTGATGCGGCTGAAAGCCTCGGCGATGATAGCCGGACTTGGTATGCGGGTGAGGAAGAAGATGTGGCAACCGGAAAGAACCTCGAAGAGGAACTCGAACGCCATGCCATACATGTGAGCCAGTGGAAGAATGCTGATGATAGGGTCGCCCGCCTTGATCTCCTTGGGCAATACACTCATAGCAAAGTCGAAGTTGCTCCAGAGTGCACGGTAAGGCACCATGACACCCTTGGAGAAGCCTGTAGTACCGCTGGTGTAGTTGATGAGCGCTATCTGGTCTGGGTTCTCCTCAATATAATAATGTACGTGTTCCTTGCGGAAATACTTAGGGAACTTGATACCGAACATCTCGTTGAGATGCTCGCGTGCATAGGTGAGTTTGTCGGTACGTGATACCACCAGAGAATAGTCGGGTATATAGATGATTCCCTCTAATCCGGGCATCTTGGTAGCGTCAATCTGTGTGGCAACGACATCGCCCACAAACAGCAGTTTGGCATCGCTATGGTTGACGATGTTATGGATTTGCTCTGGCATAAACTCGTGCAGGATAGGCACGGCGACAGCTCCATAGGTAAGAGTTGCCAGGAAGGCCACTGCCCAGTTGGCGCTGTTTCTGCCGCAAAGGGCAATCTTGTCACCTTTTACTACGCCAGAATTCTCGAACATGATGTGCAATTTCTCTATTTTGCGTGCTACATCGTGAAACTGCAAGGTAGCTCCCTTGTAGTCGGTAAGAGCATCCATGTCCCAATGGTCGATGATGCTCTTTTGGATAAGTGCATTAAAGCTTGGTATCTCCATATGCTTGTATTCTAATAGAATTGTCTAAGTGGTTTATGAGGCTGCCTCTTGATACAGGTAGCGCTTGATGGATTTCTTGGCAGTCTTCTCAAACTCGTTCTCGTGTATCTGAATGCTGGAAATCTTGGCAAACGACGGCATCTGGGAGTTGAGCTCCACACGGTTCTGATCCATGATGTGCTCCAGGTCCTCAGCGGTAAAGCCCATGGATGAAGCCTCGTCATAGTCGGGGTGGATCAGCGCCACGAGTTTGTTGTTTCGCTGTACAATGATGCTCTCGCTGACCAATGCCATCGAGTTGAGTCTGTCTTCTATCTCTTCGGGGTAGATGTTCTGTCCGTTGGCACCTAAGAGCATATTCTTGCTGCGTCCCTTGATAAAGAAATGTCCGTCGGCGCTCATGGTGGCCAGGTCGCCAGTATGGAACCAACCGTCCTTGTCGATGACAGCATGGGTAGCTTCGGGATTCTTGTAGTATCCTTTCATCACATTGATGCCACGGCAAACCAACTCGCCAGGTACGTTCTGTGGGTCGTCGCTCAGCACCTTTACCTCCATGTGCTTCACAGCCACGCCACAGCTTCCTGCCACGTAGTCGTCCTGATGGGCAAAGGTGATGAGGGGAGCTGTCTCGGTGGTTCCGTAACCCATGGCGATGGGGAAGCCGATGCTGACAAAGAAGTTCTCTATCTCCTTGTTGAGAGGCGCACCGCCTACTACGACCTCGTAAGGATGCTCGCCAAACTCGCCCAGCACAAACTCGCGTATCTTCTCCTTGATGCGCTTGCTCAGTACAGGCATGTTGGTAAGCAGTCTGACCCAGTTGGTCTGCACGCGTGGGAACACATGCTTTCTTACGATCTTGTCGATCACCAATGGCACGGCGAAGATGATGTCGGGCTTCGTCTCGTTGAGAGCCTCGGAAATCAGTGTAGGGCTTGGCTGGCGGGTGAGGAAGAAGATGTGGTTGCCCAATACGATATTGAAGATAAACTCGGTCATCAACCCGTACATGTGAGCCATGGGCAGGGTAGAGAGGATGTTGCAGTTCTTGCCTATCTTGGGTTTTACGGTGTCCATGAGATAGTCTAAGTTGCCCCAGAGGGCACGATAGGGCAGCATCACTCCCTTAGAGAAACCTGTAGTACCGCTGGTATAGTTGATCATTGCCAACTCCTCAGGGTCGTCAACATGATACTTGATATGTTCTTTGCGGAAATATTTGGGATACTTGTGTCCGAAGATTTCATTGAGATGTTCGCGGGCATAAGTGAGTTTCTCAGAACGGGAAAGGTTGAGCGAGAAATCGGGAAGATAGACGATACCTTCGAGCGAGGGCATCTCTTCGGCATTGATTTCTGTGGCTACTACATCGCCCACGAAGAGCATCTTGCTCTCGCTGTGGTTTACGATGTTGTGAATCTGTTCGGGCTTGAACTCATTCTGTATAGGAACCACGATGGCACCATAGGTAACAATGGCCAGGAAGGCTACTGCCCACTGGCTGCTATTTCGTCCGCAAACAGCTATCTTGTCGCCCTTTATCACACCGCTGTTCTCGAACAGGATGTGGAGCTTTTCTATCTTTCTGGCTACATCATGATATTGCAGTGTTGCTCCTTTGTAATCGGTAAGAGCATCCAAATGCCAATTATTGATGATGCTTTGCTCAATATACGAGTTGAAACTTGGTATTGAATTCATTGCACAGTTTACAAAATTTTGTGCAAAGATACATTAATTTCTGCACACAACAAAAAAATATGTGCACAAAATGAATAAAAAGGGAAAAAAAGTGGTTTTTCTTGCATTATAGCCCATGAATGTGGGCTATAATGCTGTTGTGATTATTCATATCGCATCGATTTGGCTGGATGGATATGTGAGATGAGGTAGCTGGGTGCCACCAGCATGAAGACGCTGATGAGGAGTGTTGCCACATTGAGCGCCACGATATACAAGGCATTGATCTCTACGGGAACGGTGCTCACATAATAGGTCTGTGCGTCCAACTTGATGATGCCGAAGGCTTGCTGAAGCGCTAAGAGTCCTAAAGACAGGACATTGCCGATGAGCATTCCCTTGCCGATGATGAAGACGGCAAACCACATGAAGGTGTGGCGGATGGTCTTATTGCGTGCGCCCAAAGCCTTCAGGATGCCTATCATCGAGGTGCGTTCCAGGATGATGATGAGCAAGCCGCTGATCATCGTCACGCCTGCCACGATGAGCATCAGGGCGAGGATGATCCATACGTTGAGGTCCATGAGGTCGAGCCATTGGAAAATCTGTGGGTTCAGTTCCTTGATGGTGGCGCTGCTGTAGGTCTCGCCATAATGGTCTACTGTGCCTTTCACCTTGCTGATTACCCGACTCTCTACCATGTCAAGGTTGTCGAAGTTGTTGACGGAAAGCTCGGCTCCGCTTGCCTGGTCGCTTTCCCATCCGTTGAGTTTGACGGCCGTATAGAGGTCGGTGAAGACGATGGTCTCGTCGTATTTCTTCAGGTTGGTCTGGTAGATGCCCGCAATGGTAAACCTTCGCGTGCGTACACCGTTGTTGTCGAAGAAATAGGCAAAGATGCGCTGTCCTGACTTCAGGTGCAGTTTGTCCGCCATCAACTGAGAGACAACAATCTTGTTGTGACTCACGCTGTCGGAGAAATGAGGAATGCTTCCCTCCACCATGTTGTTGTGGATGAAGGTGGAGTCGAACTCGGGACCCACTCCCTTGAATGCCACGCCCAGGAAGTCGCTGTCGGTCTTGAGGATTCCTTCCTTCATGGCGAAGCGCTGAACGTGAGCCACATCGGGAATATGTTTCAAGACGTCGATCATGGAGTCGTCGATGACGATGGGGTATTGTTCCATCTGCTGCAGGGTGAGGAAGTCGGCCACCTGTATATGGCTTCCGAAGCCGATGACCTTGTCGCGGATGGTGTGTTTGAATCCCAGCACCACACAGACGGAGATAATCATGACGGCAAGTCCGATGGCTACTCCGGCAGTGGCAATATGTATGGCAGGGCGAGAAACTTTTCGTTTGTCGCCCTGCTCGCTGTATAATCTTTTAGCTATGAAAAGTGGAAAATGCATGTTGTAATGGAAAATGCATATAATATTGGAAAATGCATATTATATTCCTTCGTCCTCAACGCGTCCTGGATAAGCCTCCAAAGCCTTGGCAAGTACTATGAGTGCACGGTCCAGATCGTCTTTTTTCAGTACGTAAGCCATACGCACCTGGTTCTTGCCTGCACCGGGAGTGGTATAGAAGCCGGAGGCAGGAGCCATCATGATGGTCTCGCCCTCGTATTCGAACTCTTCAAGGCACCAACGGCAGAACTTTTCGGAATCGTCGATAGGCAGTTTGGCCACGGTGTAGAAGGCTCCCATAGGAATAGGAGAGTAGACACCGGGTATGCGGTTGAGTCCGTCGATGAGGCACTTGCGTCGCTCTACGTACTCATCGTACACATCGCGATAGTACTCTTCTGGCGCATCGAGAGAGGCCTCGGCTACAATCTGTCCGATAAGGGGTGGAGAAAGACGAGCCTGGCAGAACTTCATCACCGCCTTGCGTATCGCGGCATCCTTGGTGATGACGGC
>ERZ780112.257-NODE-257-length-12974-cov-2.78412_pt1 | contig 12974 bp, 10 predicted proteins | sample MGYA00511571_ERZ780112 | MGnify/ENA primary metagenome ERZ780112 (study PRJEB29588, sample SAMEA2144299) | human gut metagenome | biome: human gut; feature: human-associated habitat; material: faeces | place: Denmark | collected 2008/2010 ...
TGTTCCGCAAGTTCGGCCATAAGTGTGGTTTGCTCTCTACCGTCTGCAACTACATTGAGGACGAGGCTATCCCTGCCGACCATACCACCCCAGACCCTATCGAACTGAACATGCTCCTGGGCAAGATGGTAGAGGCTGGCTGCGAGTATGCCTTCATGGAGTGCTCTTCTCACGCCATCGCACAGAAGCGTATCGGAGGTCTGCAGTTTGCCGGAGGCTTGTTCACCAACCTGACCCGCGACCACCTCGATTACCACAAGACATTCGAGAACTACCGTAACGCCAAGAAGGCTTTCTTCGACGGACTGCCTAAGACAGCCTTTGCCATTACCAATGCCGACGACAAGAACGGCATGATCATGGTACAGAACACCAAGGCTACCGTGAAAACCTACTCTACCCGCAGCATGGCAGACTTCAGAGCCAGGATCCTGGAGTGTCACTTCGGCGGCATGTATCTGGAGATTGACGGCAGAGAAGTGGGCGTACAGTTCATCGGTAAGTTCAACGTGAGCAACCTGCTCGCCGTATATGGTGCAGCCATTATGCTCGGCAAGAAGCCAGAGGATGTACTCGTAGTGATGAGTACCCTTCACAGCGTAAGCGGAAGACTGGAACCAATCCAGTCACCAGAAGGTTATACCGCCATTGTTGACTATGCCCATACACCAGATGCACTGGAGAACGTATTGAACGCCATCCACGAAGTGCTCGAAGGCAAGGGCGGAGAAGTCATCACCGTTTGCGGTGCCGGTGGCAACCGTGACAAGGGCAAGCGCCCATTGATGGCACAGGAGGCTGTAAAGCAGAGCGATAAGGTAATCATCACCAGCGACAACCCACGTTTCGAAGAGCCACAGGACATCATCAACGACATGCTTGCCGGACTCAATGCCCAGCAAATGAAGAAGGTAATCAGCATCGTAGACCGCAAGGAAGCCATCCGCACAGCCTGCATGCTGGCAAAGAAGGGCGACGTGATTCTCGTAGCCGGTAAGGGACACGAAGATTACCAGGAGATCAAGGGCGTAAAGCACCACTTTGACGATAAGGAGGTGATTCGCGACATCTTCGGAATTTCACAGAAGTAAAAGCAATCAAGAAAAGAAAGAAAAATGTTATACTATCTCTTTAGATTTCTGGAGCAGTGGGGCATCTCAGGATCTCACATGTGGGGCTACATCTCATTCCGTGCCCTGCTTGCGCTGATTTTATCATTGGTAATCTCTGCCTGGTTCGGCGAGAAATTCATCAAGTATCTCAAGAGCAAGCAAATTACAGAAACACAGCGCGATGCCAGCATCGACCCGTTCGGTGTCAAGAAGATTGGCGTTCCTTCTATGGGTGGTGTCATCATCATCCTGGCTATCCTCGTACCAGTACTGTTACTCGGACGTTTGCGCAACATCTATCTGATCCTGATGATCATCACCACCGTATGGCTCGGCTTTCTCGGTGGAATGGACGACTTCATCAAGATATTCAAGCGCGACAAGGAGGGATTGAAGGGCAAATATAAGATTATAGGACAGATTGGCATCGGCCTGATCGTGGGACTGGTACTCTGGTCTTCACCTGATGTAAAGATGAACGAGAACCTCGCCATCGAGCAACAGGGACAGGAAACGGTGGTAAAGCATCGTACGGAAGCAAGAAAATCGCTGAAGACCACCATCCCATTCGTCAAGGGACACAACCTCGACTATTCCAGCATCACCAGTTTCTGCGGTAAGTACAAGGTAGCAGCAGGCTGGATTCTCTTCGTCATCATGACCATCTTCGTTGTAACAGCCGTATCAAACGGTGCCAACCTCAACGATGGTATGGACGGAATGTGTGCCGGAAACTCCGCCATCATAGGTGTGGCGCTAGGCATACTTGCGTATGTGTCGTCGCACATCGAGTTTGCCGCCTACCTCAATATCATGTATATTCCTGGTTCTGAGGAACTGGTAGTATTCTTCTGTGCCTTCATTGGAGCCCTCATCGGTTTCCTCTGGTACAACGCCTACCCTGCCCAGGTATTCATGGGCGATACGGGTTCGCTGACCATCGGCGGTATCATCGCAGTAGGTGCCATCATCATCCACAAGGAGCTGATGCTGCCTATCCTCTGCGGTATTTTCTTCGTAGAAAGCCTCAGCGTGATGATGCAGGTTTACTATTACAAGATAGGAAAGCGGAGAGGTGTGAAGCAGCGTATCTTCAAGCGCACACCTATCCACGACAACTTCCGCACACAGGACAGTCAGCTGGATCCTGACTGCAAGTATCTGTGGAAGAAGCCTCGCAACTGCTTCCATGAATCAAAGATTACCATCCGTTTCTGGATTGTAACCATCATTCTGGCAGCATTGACCATCATCACATTGAAGATCAGATAAAATACAGGCTCTTATCAGCCCGACAAGTATAGAGAATAAGACAATGAGCAAAATTGTAATTTTAGGAGCTGGCGAAAGTGGCGCAGGTGCAGCCGTGCTGGCAAAGAAAGAGGGATTCGAGGTCTTTGTTTCAGACATGTCAAAGATCAAGGATAACTACAAGAAGTTGATGGATGACCACAACATCGAATGGGAAGAAGGTCACCATACAGAAGAAAATATTTTAGATGCAGATGAAGTCATCAAGAGTCCGGGTATTCCTAAGGAAGCACCTATGATACAGAAACTGATGGCTAAGGGTACACCTATCATCAGCGAAATAGAATTTGCGGGCAGATATACTGATGCCAAGATGATCTGTATCACGGGAAGTAACGGTAAGACAACCACTACCTCGCTGATTTACCACATCATCAAGTCGGCTGGCTATGATGTAGGTCTGGCAGGCAACATCGGAAAGAGTCTGGCCCTTCAGGTGGCTGAAACTCCTCATAAGTACTACGTCATCGAGCTGAGCAGTTTCCAGCTCGACAATATGTATGAGTTCCGTGCCAATGTGGCCATCCTGCTCAACATCACTCCAGACCATCTGGACCGCTATGAGTTTAAGATGCAGAACTATACCGATGCCAAGATGCGCATCACCCAGAACCAGACAGAAGAAGACTGCTTCATCTTCTGGAACGATGATCCTATCGTTACAAAGGAGCTGGCTAAGTACAACCTCAAGTCACATCTCTGCCCATTCTCTGAGTTCAAGGAGGAAGGTTGCGTTGGCTTTATCGAAGACGGCAAATACAAACTCAACTTCCCTTCAGACTTCGAAATGCCACAGGCAGACATGAGCCTACGCGGCAAGCACAACATCTATAACAGTCTGGCTGCAGGTCTGGCATGCAACATCGTAGGCATCGACCACGAGACCCTGCACAAAGGCTTGAGCGACTTCCCTGGTGTAGAGCACCGTCTGGAGAAAGTGGGCAAGTTCCAGGGCGTTTACTATGTGAACGATTCAAAGGCTACCAACGTAGATGCCTGCTGGTATGCGCTGGAGAGTATGACCACCCCTACCATCCTTATCATCGGCGGTAAGGATAAGGGAAATGACTATAACCAGATCAAGGACCTGGTAAAGGAGAAATGTGCTGGTATCGTATATCTCGGAGCCGACAACCAGAAGTTGCACGACAACTTTGACGCACTCGGCATCCCTGTACGCGACACTCACAGCATGAAGGATTGCGTGGCAGCCTGCCAGGAATTGGCAAAGCCGGGCGATACCGTACTCCTCAGCCCATGCTGCGCAAGTTTCGATCTCTTCAAGAACATGGAAGATAGAGGCGAGCAGTTTAAGACGCTGGCAAGAGCTATCGGAGAATAACTGTTTTCAAAAAATAGAACAGATAGAACTATAAAGAAATGAATAACAAGAGCATTGGTAATATTTTCAAGGGAGACAAGGTGATCTGGATGGTCTTCTTCTTTCTCTGTATGATAAGCATCGTGGAGGTATATTCTGCCTCCAGCTCCTTGTCGTACAAGACAGGAAACTACATGGCACCTGTCATCCGCCACATCTTGCTCTTGGGAGGCGGTCTGTTCACCATGATTTGCATGCTCAAGGTGAAATGCAAGTACTTCAAGATTGTTACCCCCGTCGTGATGGGCATCTCATTACTGTTGCTCGTTCTGGTCTTGGCTACCGGTCAATCTACCAACGGAGCCTCCCGATGGTTCTCTCTGATGGGCATACAGTTCCAGCCTTCAGAAATAGCAAAGGGAGCGGTAGTACTGGCTGTAGCTCAGATTCTTAGTGCCATGCAAACAACTCAGGGAGCCAACAGGAAGGCATTCAAGTTCATACTTGTAGCAACTGCTCCATTTGTAATTCTCATCGGACTGGAAAACTTATCCACAGCCATGCTCCTCAATATCACAATCTTAGCCATGATGCTCATCGGACGAGTGCCGATGAACCAGATTGGCAAGCTGGTGGGACTGGGCATGATTGTCATCGTCACAGCCTTTGCAGGTATCATGATAGTAGGACAGGACAAGGGCGAAGAGGGCAATAAACCGGAAAATATGCTGACCGAGAAGGTTGAGCAGGAACAGAACAAGCCTAACATGGCAGAAAAGATGTTCCATAGAGCCGACACCTGGAAAGCCCGTATTGACAAGTTTATGAACTCAAAGCCTGTAGCCCCACAGGATGTCGATCTCGACAAAGATGCCCAAGTGGCACATGCCAACATCGCCATCGCCTCTTCCAACATCGTAGGCAAAGGGCCTGGAAACTCAGTAGAAAGAGACTTCCTCTCACAGGCGTTCTCAGACTTCATCTATGCTATCATCATCGAAGAGATGGGTATATGGGGAGCCGCACTGGTTGCATTCCTCTACATCATCCTCCTGTTCAGAGCTGGCAGAATAGCCAACAGGTGTGAGAACAATTTCCCAGCCTTTCTCTGCATGGGACTCGCCATCATGCTGGTTACCCAGGCACTCTTCAACATGGCAGTAGCAGTAGGTTTGGCTCCTGTTACAGGACAGCCACTACCACTCATCAGTAGAGGTGGTACATCTACCATCATCAACTGTCTGTACCTGGGCATCATCCTGAGTATCAGTAGAACAGCCAAGAAGAAAGAGATACTTCAAAATGAGCTCGACGACAGCAAAATGGTGGCTGCCTGACAAGAGTTTTATAAATTAAGGTGAAAAAATGGCAGAAAATGCCGTTAAATCGATATTTTTTTATACCTTTGCGTTATAAACATGAACGGATATGAATAATGAATTAAGAATTATCATAAGCGGAGGCGGCACAGGTGGTCACATCTTCCCTGCCGTATCCATTGCAAACGCCATCAAGGCGAAGCGCCCTGATGCTAAGATTTTGTTTGTAGGTGCACTCGGCAGAATGGAAATGCAGCGGGTACCTGCTGCGGGTTATGAGATCAAGGGCTTGCCTATCTGCGGCTTCGACAGAAAGCATCTACTCAAGAACATCGCCGTACTCTTCAAGATATGGAAGAGCCAGCACATGGCAAAGAGTATCATCAAAAACTTCAAGCCTATGGCGGCTGTGGGCGTAGGTGGCTATGCTAGCGGTCCGACTCTCAATGTTTGTGCCAGCAAAGGAATACCTTGCCTCATCCAGGAGCAGAATTCATACGCTGGTGTAACCAATAAACTCTTGGCCAAGAAGGCTGAAAAAATCTGTGTGGCTTACGAAGGAATGGAGCGTTTCTTTCCTGCAGACAAGATTATCATGACCGGTAATCCTGTTCGCCAGAATGTATTGGATACTACCATCACCCAGGAAGAAGCACGCAAGCTGTTCGGTCTCGACCCTGAAAAGAAGACCATCTTGCTCGTAGGTGGCAGCCTTGGCGCAAGAACCATCAACGAGAGTGTGCTCCAGCACCTCGACCTGGTGAAAGAAAGCGGCGTACAGTTTATCTGGCAAACAGGTAAATACTATAATGCTGCCATCATGGAGCAACTGAAAGGTCAGGAGCTGCCAATGCTCAAGGTTACTGATTTCATCAGCGACATGGGTGCTGCTTACAAGGCAGCCGACCTGGTTATCAGCCGCGCAGGTGCCAGCAGTATCAGCGAGTTCTGCCTCATCGGCAAACCGGTTATCCTGGTTCCAAGCCCTAATGTGGCAGAAGACCACCAGACCAAGAACGCCATGGCATTAGTCAACAAAGATGCTGCCATCTACGTAAAGGATGCCGATGCACCAGAGGTATTGCTCAAGAAAGCAGTTGACACGGTAAAAGACGAGGCTAAGCTTGCTTCGCTCTGTGAGAATATCAAGAAATTAGGATTAAAGAACTCTGCCGACGTCATCGCCGACGAAGTAATCAAATTAGCAACAAAGTAATGGAAATAAAAGATATTAAAGCAGTTTATTTTGTAGGAGCGGGCGGCATCGGAATGAGCGCCATCGCCAGATACTTCCTCAGCAAGAAGTTGGTTGTAGCCGGATATGACAAGACTCCATCCAATCTAACTCATGAGTTGGAGAAAGAGGGAATGCTCATCCACTATGAGGAGAATGTTGACCTCATACCAGAAGCCTGCAAGGACGCCAAGACAACATTGGTAGTCTACACACCGGCAATTCCTGCTGAACACAAGGAACTGGTTTTCTTCCATGAGAATGGATTCACCATCGAGAAGCGAGCTCAGGTTCTGGGTACATTAACCCGTACCCATAAGGGACTGTGCGTAGCGGGTACACACGGAAAGACATCAACATCTACCATGTGTGCTCACATCATGCACCAAAGCCATATTGACTGTAATGCCTTCCTGGGAGGTATCTCAAAGAACTATGGCACCAACTATATCCTCTCCGACAAGAGCGACTATGTTGTCATTGAAGCAGATGAGTTTGACCGCAGTTTCCACTGGTTGCGCCCATGGATGAGCGTCATCACGGCTACAGACCCAGACCATCTCGACATCTACGGCACCAAGGAGGCTTATCTGGAAAGTTTCCGTCACTATACAGAACTGATCCAACCGGGCGGTGCACTCATCATCCACAAAGGTCTGGAGATGAAGCAACACGTACAAGACGGTGTCAAGATATACGAATACAGCCAGAACGAGGGCGACTTCCACGCTGAGAACATCAAGATAGAGAATGGAGGTATCACTTTTGATTTCATCTCTCCTATCGAGAACGTAACGGGCGTAGAACTCGGACAACCTGTGCCTATCAACATCACAAATGGTGTGGCAGCAATGGCAATGGCACAATTGAATGGTTGTACAGCCGATGAACTCCGTAACGGCATGAAGACCTACGGAGGAGTTGACCGCCGTTTCGACTTTAAGATCAAGAATAACAAACTGGTATTCCTGTCTGATTATGCTCATCATCCAAAGGAGATATATCAGAGTGCGAAGAGTATCAGAGAGTTATACAAGGACCGTAAGATAACAGCCATCTTCCAGCCTCACTTGTATACTAGAACCCGCGATTTCTATAAAGATTTCGCCAACAGTTTGAGTCTCTTGGACGAGGTTATCCTCTGCGACATCTATCCAGCTCGCGAGCAGCCTATTCCAGGAGTAACCTCCAAGCTTATCTATGACAATCTGAAACCAGGTGTAGAAAAGAGCATGATTCATAAAGAAGACGTTCTTGACCTGGTAAAGAATCGAGACTTCGATGTTCTAGTTATCTTAGGAGCTGGCGATTTGGACAACTATGTTCCACAAATTACCAAAATACTTGAAGAGAAATAAATGCATATCAATTGGAAGAAAACCATCATCATCGCACTGGATTTAGTACTCGGTACTTATCTGGTATTCGCTTTCACCAGGTTTAACAAACCTGATGAAACGAAGTTGGTATGCACCAAGGTGAACATCAACATTCAAGATGAGATGACGAATGGCTTTCTGAATGCGAAGGAAATCAAGAAACGACTGGAAGCCAGGAAACTCTATCCGCTGGGGGAACCGCTCAAAGAGGTGAACGCCCGCATGATAGAAGAAACCTTGAAGACCAGTCCTTTCGTCAAGACGGCAGAATGTTCAAAGACTCAGGATGGTCTTGTTGACATCTACCTCACCCAACGCATGCCAATCGTCAGAATCAAAAGCATCAGCAACGAGGACTATTATATTGATGACCACAATCAGATCATGCCCAACACGAACTATACATGCGACATTATCATCGCAACGGGCTACATCAACAAGTGGTATGCTAAAAAATACATCTCATTACTAAGCAAAGCGCTGATGACGAATGAACTCTGGCGAAACCAGATAGAACAGATCCATGTCCTGCCTGATAGAGGAATAGAACTGGTACCGCGAGTAGGCAACCACATTATATATATAGGTAACCTGCCAGAGACCAACCTCATCGACAAACGAGAGCAAGCCATCAACGATTTCGTCAACAAGAAGATGAATCGATTAGAGAAATTCTATAAGTATGGACTCTCACAAGCTGGCTGGAACAAGTATTCGTATATCAATATCGAATTCGACAACCAGATCATATGTAAAAAGCATCAAAATAGCTAATTAGAAAATAGAAACAGATTAAGATAACATATAAGAACTATGCCAAAGGAATTTATTGTAGCTATCGAACTTGGCTCATCTAAGATGACAGGTATAGCAGGTCAGAAGAATTTGGACGGCAGCATCACCGTACTTGCCACCGTAGAGGAAGATTCATCTTCTTGCATCAGAAAGGGTGTGATCTATAACATTGACAAAACCTGCCAATGCTTGACCAACATCATCAAGAAGTTGAAGAATATACTGAAACAGGATATTACCCAGGTCTATGTAGGCGTGGGCGGTCGCTCTATACGCAGTATCAAGAACGTCATTGTCAAGGATCTCCCAGGTAACACCATCATCTCACAAGAGATGATCAATGAACTGATGGATATCAACCGCAACATGACCTATCCGGACCAGGAAATCCTGGATGCTGCAACTCAGGAATACAAGATAGACAACCAATACCAGATAGACCCTGTAGGAATACAGTGTAACCATCTGGAAGGCATCTTCCTGAATATACTTTGGCGCAAGAACTTCTATAACAATATCAATACCTGTTTTGAAAATGCCAACATTCCTATTGCAGAAATGTACCTGGCTCCTTTAGCTATGGCTGACAGCGTTTTGACAGACTCAGAAAAGCGTGCAGGCTGTATGCTTGTTGACTTGGGTGCCGATACGACAACCGTTTCTGTATATTATAAAGGTATACTTCGTCATCTCTCTGTCATCCCATTGGGCGGCGGCAACGTGACCAAAGACTTAACTTGTCTTCAGATTGAAGAGCCTGATGCAGAAAAGATGAAACTCAAGTATGCCAAGGCTTATACCGATATCAACAATATCGACCCGACCCTGAACTACCCTATCGACAAGGATAGAGTGGTTGAAAGCAAGAAGTTCATCGAAATCGTAGAAGCACGCGTAGAGGAAATCGTAGAAAACGCATGGTTCCAGATTCCTGTGGAATTCTCAGATAAGCTGTTGGGGGGTATCATCCTTACAGGTGGCGGCAGCAACATGCCAGAAATCGATAAGGTTTTCAAGACACATACCCACATCGACAAAGTACGCATTGCCAAGTTTGTTTCTCAAACAGTCAACTCCAAGGATCCTAAGATTACCAATCACGATGGTACAATGAACACCGTATTGGGACTCCTGGCAAAGGGAGACATGAACTGTGCAGGTGACGAAATCGGCACTGATCTCTTCAGCAATTCTGCAGAAAAGCCAGTAGCAGCCGAGCAGCACAAGGCTCCTAGAAACCCTAACGAGACTGCCGGCAAGGGCGTTGTTCTTACTGCGGCAGAAAAAGCGGCTGCTGACGAGGCTGCCCGCAAGCAAAAAGAACTGGAAGAAGCTGAGGCAAGACTTCTGGCAGAAAAAAAAGCCGAAGAAGAAGAAAAGAGACGCAAAGAAAACAGTCTCATCCATAAAATGATGAGAGGTTTCAAGAAGTTTGTGAAAGATACCATTTCTGAAGAAGAATAAGATGCCAAAGACCAGGCTATCAGAAAACAGATTTCACAACAGGTTAAATAAAAAATCAGATAGATAAACCCTATAAAGATTATACGACTATGCTAGATAATGGAAACGCTCCTCATATTCTTGACTTTGGGGAACCTGAAAAAGAAAATAGCATCATCAAGGTGATTGGTGTTGGTGGTGGCGGTGGGAATGCCGTCAACCACATGTACCGCGAAGGTATACACGATGTAACATTCGTACTCTGCAACACAGACAACCAGGCACTTAACGACTCACCTGTGCCTGTACACCTGCAGCTAGGTAAGGAAGGTCTGGGTGCAGGAAACAAACCTGCCAAGGCACGCCAGGCTGCCGAAGAGACTCTTGAAGATATCAAGAACATGCTCAACGATGGAACAAAAATGGCATTCATCACAGCGGGTATGGGTGGCGGTACCGGTACAGGTGCAGCACCTGTCATCGCCAGAGTAAGTAAGGAGTTAGGTATTCTTACCGTTGGTATCGTAACCATCCCATTCCGTTTTGAAGGTCCTAAGAAGATTGACCAGGCATTGGATGGTGTAGAGGAAATGTCGAAGCATGTAGATGCCTTACTGGTAATCAACAATGAACGTCTCCGCCAGATTTATCCAGACCTTGCCGTTCTCGATGCCTTCGGCAAAGCTGACGACACCTTGAGTGTAGCTGCCAAAAGTATCGCTGAAATCATTACCGTACATGGTCTCATCAACCTTGACTTCAATGATGTGAAGACCGTACTGAAAGATGGCGGTGTGGCTATCATGAGTACAGGTTACGGTGAGGGAGAAGGAAGAGTAAAGAAAGCGATAGAAGATGCCTTGAACTCACCACTCCTTAACGATAATGACGTATTCAACTCTAAGAAGATTCTGCTCAGCATCGCATTTGCAAGCGAGAAGAAAGATAATCCTGGCCTGACCATGGACGAGATGAATGATGTCAACGACTTTATGGAGAAATTCGGTGACGACTTCGAACTGAAATGGGGTCTTGCCATTGACCCTGAATTGGGAAGCCGCGTAAAGGTAACCGTTCTCGCAACAGGTTTCGGACTCGAAGATGTAGAGGGAATGAACCGCCACCTCAAGAAACATACTGAGGAAGAATCTCGCCGTCTCGCTGAAGAAGAGGAGAAACGTGCTGAAAGAGAAGACCGCCGCAAGCGCTATTATGGCAGCGACGGGAATAGGACACAGTATAAGCGTCATCCACACATATTCCTGTTCCGCCAGGAAGATTTGGATAACGAGGATGTCATCCTTCAGGTAGAAAACACGCCTACCTATAAGCGTACCCGACAGACTCTGGAAGAAATCCGTAATATAGCTTCCGGTAATACAGAACCGAAAGAAGACAATAACGATGATGCTTCTTCTGTACAGGGCGTCATCAGTTTTGCCTAAACAGAGAATACAGGCTAGGTCTATTTCAGGTTTACGTCAAGTAAGCGAGGAAACCAGAAATGACTAAGCAAAAAGTTCCTGAAGGACTGAAAAGCTCTTCATTTCAGGAAAATCCGGCAAATGAAGTTTATAATACTCCAATATCACCTCTACACACCTGTTCCGTTCGATACGGGACATTGTGTAGAGGTGCATTGTTTTATAGTCTAAACGGAACAAAGACACAAGCCGCATAGAATCTTCCTTATTTAAATAATGTACATGCGAAGGAACATGAGCTGCAAAACATCCATCTACCAAATCAAAATAATCGCCAGACATACCGCTCTCTATATTGGGCATAAAACCCAAATGAAAAGAGAGCTGAATCATAAAGACTATATGGAAATTGGCAATAGCACCTTTAGCATGGTCTAACCATTCGATACTGTCCTGTATGAAAAGATAGAGCGCACCATTAGCCTGCTCATGACGGGTAGCATATGAAAGCAGTTCTGCCAAGAACATGGAAATGCCAAGTTTGTATGGAGAAAAAGGGATATCAGAGAATGGAATCTGAATCGAAACATCCCTAAGGCGCTGCAGATTTGACTTGGGACGATAATCAAATTCTAAATTCAAGACCATGAGCGGTTGGAAAAGCTGCCGTTTCATCTTCCCCTTAGATGACTTAGGCACACGTACCATAAAGGAGAGTCTTCCCAACTTTTCGGTGAAGAAATCCACGATAAGTTGAGAATCCCCATACTTGATGGTTTGCAATACGATAGCACTAGTTTTTATCTCCATTTTGCCTAATATTAGTGAAAAACAGGGCAAAAATACAAAAAAATGCGCATTTAGCGAAAATTTTCTATGAAAAATTTGCTAGATTCAAATAAAAGTAGTAACTTTGCACCCGCAAATAAGCAATGGTCCCTTCGTCTATCGGTTAGGACGAGAGATTTTCATTCTCTAAAGAGCAGTTCGACTCTGCTAGGGACTACAAACATTTAAGAAATAAAAAAAATAACATAAAGAAGATGGCAAATCACAAATCATCAATCAAGAGAATCCGTCAGGATAAGAAGAAGGCTTTGCACAATAAGTATTATGCAAAGACTATGCGCAATGCTGTCCGCAAGTTGCGCAACATGTCTGACAAGGAAGAGGCTGCAAAGCTCTATCCTACTGTTCAGAAGCTTTTAGACAAGTTGGCTAAGATCAACGTTATCCACGACAACAAGGCTGCAAACTTGAAGTCTGGTCTTACAAAGCACATCGCTAAGTTGGCCTAACTTATAAGTCAAAGCAAAGAAATAAATAAGGCTGCAATCCTATGATAGGGTCGCAGCCTTATTCTTTTCTATGAACCCGACTACCCATTTTCTGCATCATAAAATCTTCCCATCACAACCGGTTTATACTACAACATACCCTATAAAAATGCGCAAAACGATTATTAAATAGCTTTTTCAAGACACTTTTGCCGCTAAAGTTCACATTCTACGTTTTTTCTTCACTTTTTGGTGATTTTTCACAAACAAAAGTTCCTGTTTCTCAGCTTTTTTTAGTATCTTTGCACGGAAATAAGACAATACTAAAATGGCAGAAAATCAAAACAACGCAAATAATT
>ERZ780112.285-NODE-285-length-12473-cov-2.82002_pt1 | contig 12473 bp, 8 predicted proteins | sample MGYA00511571_ERZ780112 | MGnify/ENA primary metagenome ERZ780112 (study PRJEB29588, sample SAMEA2144299) | human gut metagenome | biome: human gut; feature: human-associated habitat; material: faeces | place: Denmark | collected 2008/2010 ...
AAGACAGTGTTCAGAGCATTACTTTGCTGTATGACGGAGATGTCGGTAATCTGACTGATGTGCTGAATAACGCGCCGTGTAACGGCTTCCAGACATCGTTTATTTACACACCGTATGAGGAGGAAGAAACATGATAAAAGGACGTGCGACCATTCAGCTTTTTGATGAAAAGACAGGCGAGGTAGTTCGTGAACTGCATGAGGAGAACATGATAACCAACGCAGTGGATACGATTCTCAACCCGCCCGATTACATCGAAATCGGCATGGATTCCGACAACGACCGCAGCTTTAATATGCTGCGTGATTTTGCGGGAAACATTGCCGATACCGCGTTCCGTGGAATAATCGTCTGCCGCGATAAAATCCCCGAGGACGGCAACAATATGATGCTCCCGTGGACGAACGAGGAGATAGGTCACGCAGGAATCGCCAACACGAACACGGATACAAGCATAGGCACTTACAATGCCAACGAAAGTGGTCGCATTGAGAACGGCAAGGGCTACCGCCATGTGTGGGACTTTGCTTCGGACAAGGCGAACGGCGAAATCAGCTGTATCTGCCTTACCACCAAGGACGGCGGCACAAACGGAATGCACCATTCCTACTGGAATCTGTCCTGCGGAGGAACTGACCTTAACAGCAGTTCTCTGGATTCGTTCAAGCAGGCATATCACACTATTGTCGGGCGGTATATTCCGGATTCGCAGTTCAACTGCGGGGTTTTCAAGTGGTTTTACATGGGCAGGCTGACGAATGGAAATGTGCGGCTCCTCGGAAAGCATATCCATGACGGGTGCATTTATGAGGTCGTTATGTTCGACCCCATGTCCATAAGCGTAAGCGCGGAAAAGCCGTTCTGCGGCATTATAAGCGTGAAGAAAGTCATAGAGCTGTTTCCGGCTGCGGAGCGTATTCCTAATTCGACCTATGATAACAGCTATCATCATGGCGGCTATTTTTATGACTGTAACACTACAAATGCGGACTATGTACCGCAGGAAGAAAAAGAAAAGCTGCGGCAGGATTGGGAGAACAACCCACAGTGGCTTGCGTTTTTTCCGTATGTTATCGGTGATAAGATACATATTGTTGCGACCTCACGCTGCCATATCCATCACTATATTTTCAGTCTGTCCGACTACTCGCTGGTTTCAAAGAAAACCATCGAAACCGACACTCTGCTCCAGACGTATGGCGTAGGCTTTAAGTATGAGAGAATCAGCAATTCTTCATCGCAGTACAGATGGTTTTACGGTGCGGGTGTGAACGGAGATTACTGCAATGCTCTAAGCGCCTTTGAGTGGGACGATAAGTACTTCGTCATTACTAAATATCCGCTGATAGACGGGAAAGAAGCGACAGGAACAAACAACTTCGGGCAGCTGCGTGTGTTCACAAAGGACGGCAAATCCACGGGCAAGACATGGCAGTATGTCGCTGACGGAACGCTCTCTAACATGACGGCGGCGAGCTTCTGGGGATTTTATGTTGACGAAAAGACGAACACTCCGCTTGTGATTTGCGATAGCTGCAACATTTCCTATTCGGTGCTTGCCCTTGAGATAATCAAAAGCGGAGAGGATTACGGCAGATACAGAATGAGGTTTTCTGCGCCCACCTATTCAAGCAGCTACCTGTATTCGTATGCAAATATACTCAAAGTCGATGGACTTAGTCTGCCGCTGTATATTCTGCCGTACTATCCGTATTCAAGCGGCAGTCAGCATTTCTTCGGCTTTGCGCTTGGGATATGCAAGCTGTGCCTTACCACAATAAACAATCTGTCCGAGCCGGTGCGAAAACTGGACGGGCAGGTCATGAAAATAACTTACGATATCGTTGACGAACGATTGGAGGGTTTATTATGAGAGAATTCTGGAACACAATTCAGCTTATTTTTACGGCGGTCGGCGGGTGGCTCGGCTGGTTTCTCGGAGGGAGCGATGGGTTGCTTTTTGCGCTTATTGCCTTTGTGGTTATCGACTACATAACCGGAGTGATGTGCGCAATCTCGGACAAGAAGCTGTCAAGCGCAGTCGGGTTCAAGGGTATCTGCAAGAAAGTGCTCATTTTTGCTCTGGTGGGCTTGGGGCATATTCTTGATACTCGGGTTATTGGTGCAGGTTCTGTTCTGCGCACTGCGGTGATATTCTTCTATCTGTCGAACGAGGGTATTTCACTGCTTGAGAACGCTGCGCACCTGGGTTTGCCCGTTCCGAAGAAGCTGAAAGATGTGCTTGAGCAGCTGCATAAGCGCTCGGAAAAGGAGGACGATGATGAAGATTAAAGGCGTTGATTTAAGCTACTGCCAGGAGGGCATCAGCTTTCCTGCGCTGAAACAGGTGGGTGTGAAGTTTGCGATTATCCGTGCAGGCTTTTCCACGAAGAAAGATGTTACTATGGATAAGTTCGTGGTGGACTGCAAGAAATACGGCATTGACTACGGATTTTACTGGTACAGCTATGCTATGAGTATCGAGCAGGCACAGGCAGAAGCCGAAAAGTGCATTGAGGTAATCAAGAACTTATCTCCGACATATCCCGTATTCTTCGACATGGAAGAGAAAAAGCAGATCAGTGGTCTGAATACGGACACACGCACAAAGATGGCTATTGCTTTCTGTGAAAAGATAAGGCAGGCGGGATTAAAGCCCGGAATATATGCAAATCCGTCTTTTATGGAGAACTATTACGACAAGAACAGGATCATCGGCAAGTACGACATCTGGCTTGCCCACTGGACTAACAGCCCCAATTGTCCGTCAAAGTACAGCTACGGTCAGACTATGTGGCAGTGGGGACTTGACAGAATAGACGGATACGATGTTGACGGGGATATATGCTTTTTCGATTATGCAAAATCCGCTCACGAAAAGAAAACCGTTGATGAACTTGCCGATGAAGTTATTGCCGGCAAGTGGGATAACGGTGCGGAGCGTGAAAGATTGCTTACTGCCGCCGGATACGACTACAATGCGATTCAGAAAAGAGTCAATGAAAAGCTATACAGGAAAACTACCGATGAGATTGCAGTTGAGGTTATTGCGGGTCTGTGGGGGAATGGAGCCGAACGAAAGGAAAAGTTGACTGAAGCCGGGTATGATTATTCGGAGGTGCAGAAACGTGTAAATGAAATGCTCAGATAAAACTTAACAACTACAGTGATAATGCCCACCTTGGATTGATTTCCTTGGTGGGCATTATTTTTTTCGGACCGGATGACTATTTTTTCTCCAGTAGATATTGAGGTAATCCCTAGGATTGGAGGAAAGCTCAATGACAAATCAGCAAAAAGAACAAATACGAACAATGCGCTTACAAGGCGTCGGTTATATTAAAATAGGAAAAGCACTCGACATATCAGATAATACGGTGCGCTCATTCTGCCGCCGCAACGGTCTGGGTGACAAATCAAAGAATGCCGTGGCCTGTAAACAGTGCGGAAAGCTGATAAAAAACATTGCTAAGCAGAAACCGAAAAAGTTCTGCTCCGATTCCTGTCGAAATACATGGTGGAATGAACACAGGGATTGCGTCAACCGAAAAGCAAATTATGAATATACCTGTGCCTGCTGCGGACGTCATTTCACAGCTTACGGAAACAATCACAGAAAATACTGTTCTCATGCCTGCTACATAACAGACCGTTTCAGAAAGGGGCATACTTCTGATGAGTGACAATTACAGAAATCGGTTGGAAAGCTACCTTGCTTCCATGCTCCAGGCAAAACGAATGCTGTCGATGGGGATTATAACCCCGGAAGATTACGCCGATATTGATACAATTATGAACGAAAAATACGGTATATCTTCGTGTAGTTTATATTGCGGAATGGACTTGATATATGATGGCTTTAGAGGTAATATGTCACACTATAAGGAGGTGACGTTATGTCAGGAAAAATAACCATCGTATCAAAACCGCCAAAGCTGGAAAGAAAAAAGAGAGTAGCCGCCTATGCTCGTGTGTCGAGCGGTAAGGACGCTATGCTCCATTCGCTCTCAGCACAGGTCAGCTATTACAGCGACCTCATTCAAAACCACGGTGACTGGCTCTATACGGGTGTATATTCCGACGAAGCCAAGACAGGCACCAAGGATTCAAGAGCAGGTTTTCAGAATTTGGTCGCAGACTGCCGTGCCGGTAAAATTGATATGGTGATTACAAAATCCATCTCCCGCTTTGCACGAAACACAGTCACTTTGCTACAGACAGTTCGTGAGTTCAAAGCTCTGGGGGTGGATATTTATTTTGAGGAGCAGAATATTCACACAATTAGCGGTGACGGAGAATTGATGATGACGATTCTTGCTTCATACGCACAGGAAGAAAGCCGCTCGGCAAGCGAAAATCAGAAGTGGCGAATCAAGCGTAGTTTTGAATCCGGTATTCCCTGGGATAGGACTTTAATGGGGTATCGTATGGAAAACGAGCATTATGTTATTGTTCCGAGGGAAGCCGAAATCGTCCGCCGTATTTATAATGAATACCTTTCGGGCAGCGGCTACCAGCTTATTGCAAAACGCTTGAATGAGGAGGGTGTTCCGTCACGGTTTGGCGGTAAATGGAATCAGTCCGCAGTTTCACGAATACTCAGCAATCACACCTATACGGGTAATCTTTTGCTGCAAAAGACATTCCGTGAAAACCATATCACTAAACGGAAAATCTTCAATAACGGCGAACTTCCGAAGTATCTTGCTGAAGAAAGCCACGAAGCCATTGTTGACGAAAAAACTTTTCAAGCTGTTCAAGAGGAAAAGTCAAGGCGGGCGGCTCGGTTTAACAAGAAGTCTGTGCCAAAGAAAACATATCCCTTTTCAAGCCTTATGGTGTGCGATAACTGCGGCAAAAACTATCGCCGAAAGATCACAAAAACGGGAGCGGTCTGGGTGTGCGGAACATACAATTCACTTGGTAAAGCAGCTTGTGCGTCTAAGCAGATACCGGAGTCTACTCTACAGCAAGTCACTGCTGATGTCCTGGGTCAGAATGATTTTACTCACGAGTGGCTTTGCCACCGAATTCAGCATATTCGCGTCTGCAATGATAATACCCTGATTTTCTATTTCAAGGACGGTTCGGAAATTACTCGAATTTGGAAAGACCGCTCACGCAGTCAAAGTTGGACGGACGAGATGAAAGAAGCCGCCCGTCAGAAAACATTAGAAAGGAGCAAGCATAATGCCTAAAGTTACGATGATACCGGCGACTGTAAATTCCTTGACGCATCTGCCAAAGGCATCCGTGCAGAAAAGGCGTGTTGCCGGATATGCCCGAGTTTCAACTGACAGTGATGAGCAGTTCACAAGCTATGAAGCGCAGGTGGACTACTACACCCGATACATTCAGTCAAAGCCGGAGTGGGATTTCGTAAGGGTCTATACCGATGAAGGAATTTCCGGCACAAATACCAAGCGCCGCGAAGGTTTCAAGGAGATGATAGCGGACGCATTGGCGGGTAAAATCGACCTTATTGTTACAAAGTCGGTCAGCAGATTTGCTCGAAACACGGTTGACAGCCTTGTAACTATCCGAAAGCTGAAAGAAAACGGCGTTGAGTGTTATTTTGAAAAGGAGGGTATTTACACCTTCGACGGCAAGGGCGAACTGCTCATAACCATAATGTCCTCACTGGCGCAGGAAGAAAGCCGCAGTATTTCCGAAAACATTACGTGGGGTCAGCGCAAGAGCTTCGCTGACGGCAAGATTCATTTGGCATATAAGCATTTCCTCGGTTATAAAAAGGGCGAGGACGGACGGCCTGCCATTGTCGAGGAAGAAGCCGTCGTTGTTCGGCTGATTTACAGATTATTTCTTGACGGCAAAACCCAAGCAGGAATTTGCAGGTATCTTGAGGACTTGGAAATACCGTCACCAAGCGGTAAGGCAAAGTGGAGCAAAACCACAGTTACCAGTATTCTGACAAATGAAAAATACAAGGGTGACGCACTTCTCCAAAAGTCTTTTACAGTAGATTTTCTGCAAAAGAAAACAAAGCTAAATGAAGGCGAGGTGCCGCAGTATTATGTTGAGGGCAGCCACCCCGCCATTATTGAACCTGATGAATGGAATCACGTCCAAGCTGAATTTGCCAGACGAAAAGCACTCGGCAACGCATACAGCGGAAAAAGCGTACTCTCTGCAAAGCTGGTTTGCGAGGACTGCGGCGGGTTCTTCGGCTCAAAGGTCTGGCATTCCACCGACCGCTACCGTCGCACTGTTTGGCAGTGCAACAATAAATTCAAAGGCGGTGAACGTTGTCTGACGCCAACTGTGGATACGGAAACCGTACAGCAGCTCTTCATAAAAGCCTATAACCAGATGATGGGAAATAGAAAGCAAATCATTGAGGACTGCGAACTGATGCGCAAAAAGCTGACCGATTTCAAGTCACTAGACGCCGATATTGAGCGTCACCTTGAGGAAACGCAGATTGTTGCCGAACTTGTCAAGGCTGCAGTTAAGGATAATGCAGTCACCGCACAATCGCAGGAAGCGTACTTGAAAAAGTATGAATCACTTACCAAAAGGTACGAAACAGCTGCAGCGGAACTGGAACGCCTGCAAAACCTCCGTACTCTCCGCAGTCAAAAAGATAAGGCGATGGCACTTTACATACGAACCCTGAAAAAACAACCGACCGTATTGAGCGAGTGGAACGACACCTTATGGACTGTGATGGTAGAGAAAGCAATCGTCCACAGGAACAGCGAGATAACCTTTGCATTCTACAATGGTACTAAGGTTAAAGTGAGGCAATAAAACGATCGCTCTACTAAAAATCAATGCCATCTCAATAAAATCAAACAGTAAACACCGCCGCATAGAGAAGCTACTCTCTGTGCGGCGGTGTTCCTTCATATTTTCTTATCGTACACGATATGCTGCTTCACCGGAAGCCTCAATTACGCTCAGACCAATTTTTTCTTTCTTATGATACTGATTGCAACGCTCACGACATTCCAGAGCAGTGATGTGCCTGCAACGGATACTGCCGCAGTGGCAAGCGGCTTGGAAACATTAACGCTGTCGCTGATCGCGGAAATATTGCCCGCGTCCAGCGTTGTGTTGTCGGTCAGCGTCAGTATCAGGTTGCCGTCATCGTCAATACGGCAACCCTTGATTCCGATGCCGTCTTTACCGTCAGCACCGTCCTTACCGTCTTTTCCGTCCGTACCGTTCTTGCCGTCAGTGCCGACGATTTTACCGAGATTGGTAACAACGCCATCGGTAAACGTGATAATCAGATTGCCGTCGGCATCAATTTCAGCCGATTGTATTCCGTTGCCGTTTGAACCGTCTTGACCGTCCTTTCCTGCGTCACCTTTTTCTCCGGTGACTTTGCCGAGGTTGTGTACAGTACCGTCTGACAGTGTAATGATAAGGTTGCCGTTTTCGTCAACAACAGCATTCTCAATGCCGACTCCGTCAGCACCGTTTCTACCGTTTTCACCGTTGCTTGCGTTTACCTTGCCTGCATTATGCACAGTGTCGTCAGTCAGAGTGATTATGAGGTTTCCGTCATCATCTATCGCTACCGACTTAACGCCTATGCCTGTATCTCCCTTGTCGCCTTTGTCACCCTTATCGCCTTGATTGCCCTGTTCACCTTTATCTCCTGTTACCTTGCCTGCATTATGCACGGTGTCATCGGTCAGTGTGATAATAAGATTTCCGTCCTCGTCGATAGTTACCGACTTAACGCCTACACCTGTAGCGCCAGTATCACCCTTGTCGCCTTGGTCGCCTTGGTCGCCTGTATCACCCTTTACATCTGTCACAATAACAGTAAGGAGTATATCGCTGTCTACAGTAAATGTTATTTCGTTTTTGTTTGTTTCGGAAAGCAGCTCGCCGCCGATGTACCAGCCCTTGAGAATAAAGGTCGGGTCAAGTGTCACGGTAGCGGTAAGCTGTGTTCCATCAAGGAACTTGTCGCCGCTTGAGATCTTTTCTTTACCGTTTTTAACCGAAAGGATACAGCCCTCAATAGTTGTGGGGAATGTAACCGTATATTCCGGTATCTTCTCGATTTTTACCGAGATGTTTGTATTCGCTTTGACAGCGCCTGTCTTATAGGTATAACTGCCGTCGTTGTTGTCGATCCACGAAGCCGTGTCTGCAAGGCGGTAGTTTTCATTCGGCTTTACTGTAACGGTGATCTCATCTCCGTAGCGAACGGTATTACCGCTTACAAAATCTTCGTTTCCGTTTTTAACAGTCATATCGGCATTTTGGATACTGTCTATTGTAACAGTATATTGCTCGATTTCGGTGAAATACACCTGAATGTCGGTTTTGGTATCCATAACGATTTCATAGTCGTACTGACTGTACAGCTTATCATCTGTCGTTACGGTGTCGACCTTGTCGTCACGGGTAATGACGAGCTTCTGCACTCTGTAATTTTCTGCCGCCTGTGCGGTAAGAACAATTTTTGTGCCGACAATAACACCCGTACCCGACTGATAACCCTGCTTAGTTGCCACTGCGCCTGTCTGATCGCCGCTTGCGGCAGAATAGGTCAGCGTCAGACGGACAGGAACATCAAATTCTGCACCGATCTCAGTGTCCTTTGTAATAGTCATAGTGAAGCTTTCGCCGCTTTGACTCTCGGCGTCGCCTGTCCATGCACGGAACTTGCAGTCTGCGTCAGCTTTGACAGTGAATGTCAGTTCACAATCAACAGGAACATACACGCTGTTGTTGTCATTCAGTTCTATAATATTGCCGTTTGCATCGGTGATCTCTATTGTACCGCCCTCTGCGGGGATATTTACCTTTACCTGCTTGCCGATCTCGGAAAGAGAAGCAAATTCTGCTTCAACAGTGTATTCTTCCGATGCCAATCTCAGAGTATAGGCGTCTGAGCCTGCGGCATCTATGGTTACGGTATTGTTATCCGCATCGGTGATCTTCCACGATTTAAGTCCGTAGCCGCTTTCCGGTACTGCGGCAAATGTTACATCATCGGTGACTGTGCCGCCGGGAGCGCTCAGCGGAGCATCTCCCACTGTCGCACTGACCGTACCTATTACCGCGCCGTCCGCCGTATATGTACCGGTAAATGTGACCTGAGCGGAAGTTACCGCACGCTTGGTCGAAACCTGAATATTTGCTTCACCGTTCAGGGTAAAGGCACATTCGATAGTTCCGTCTGCTTCCGGCGTGAATACCATTGTTTCTCCGCCGTTGTCAAGCGTCATGGATACAAGCTCATACAGTTTGCTCTTTGGGGTGACCTTTACCTTGATGATCTCGCTCTCGCTTATCTCATCTCCCGACTTGATCTCAACATTACCGAGATGGCGCACCTTAATGTCGGCGGCATCTTCGTTATCGACAGAGTAGTTGACATTATAGTCTTTCTTTGCCGTTGTAACCTCGGCGATATTCGACCATGTGCTTTCCTTTTCTTTACCGTCCACCTTGCAAACGGAGGTAACAACAAAGCTAAAGTCGGTGTTGGTTTTCATGTTTTCAATGTCATAGGAGGTCGTGTCGGCGGAGAGCAGATCGGAAATTTTCGTATACTCGCCGTTTTCAATGCTGTACACATAGTAGCCCTCTACCTCCGGCCAACCGGGAGTCTTGTCGGGCTGAGACCATGTAAGGCGCACTGCATCATCTGCGAACAGTTCAGCTTCCAGATCATCTACCGCAGGAGCGGGTGTGCTGACATTTGACAGGCTGTAGCCGATAAAGACAGTCTTGTTGCCTTCCTCACCGTAGAGGTGACGGAACCACTGTCCCAGCGTCCAGTCGAATGTGTACTGCGTGTAAATGCTTGCGGGGATTCCCTCCTCGGCAAGAGCAGGACCGTCAATATCATTGACTGCACCGATGCACCCCTGCGAGGAGGTTTTCGTGGTCGAAACGCCCGAACCGTTGCTGTAGCTCAGACTGGTTTCAAAACCAACATCATGCGAGAATAGTATACCATCGCCGAATACACCGAAGCTGATGGAGAAGTTGAAGTAAAATCCGTGAGAAATCTCCTCAGAAACCGATTTGATATTGCTCTTTGAATAGGAAACCTCATTCAGACCTCCCGCATAGCCCAGACGGATAGTGTTCTGGCTGAGCTGCTGAGCGCCGAGTGCACTGTATGCGCCCCAGCCCAGCTGATTGTACATATAAGGGTTGCCCTCGTTGCCGTTCAGCCAGTTTTCCTCTTCGTTGATCTGCTCAAGGGGATAATAGCAGGCTTCGTCTTTTGAGGTCTTATCCGACTCCTTAGTGATGGCGCGATTGCCCTTTTTCTCCATATAGGAGTTGTATTCTTCAGCAAAGCTGTTGTAGTCGTCAATGCTCATCTGCTGATACACCGGTTGCTGTGGGATAGACAGGCTTATTGCCGTTTCGTCCGACCACTTGCCGTTTTCATCCAGCACCTCATAGCAGTAAATGAATACCGGCGTTCTTGCAACGAGTGCCGTATTATACGCCTGCGCCTTGACGGTCATGGCGTATTCGGTTTCCAGTGCTTCGGAAAAGCTCTTGCTCCATTCAAGAGAATAGCCGGCAGAGATCTCCAACTCAAAAGGCGCAAACAGTCCGCCGTAGCTGTAGGACATACCCACGCTGTAGGAAACATTTTTTGAAGAGGACTGCTCCAGCTCGTAGCTTTCGGTTATGGTATAGTCGGTCTCGTTATTTGCCGAATCGCCCAGTGCCGCAAAGTAGGGCGCCGCCTGCATAACTGCCTTGACCTCGGGGTCGCTGTAGGCGTAGCTCACGCCCTTATATCGTGCGATAACGCCGTCCTGGTCACGGTCGCAGGCAGTCAGCAGTACCTGTGCACCGCCGCCCTTATAACCGCCGTCTGCTTTGTTCGGACCCCAATCGGAGAGTGTTGTTTTAAAGCCGGTAGCCGCGCCGTAATCGGCGGCAGTATCGTTATAAGTGGCGGAAATCAAACCTTTTTTGAAAGAATAAGTATCGTCTCCGTCCCGGCAGGAAGTCACAAATACGATTTGCTCTCTGCCGGCATTGTTGCCGTCAAAATTACCTACAGCAACCGAGCGGATGAATTCTTCGTGCCCGCCGAGCGCACCGTCAAATTGAAAGCCGCTCATTTTATAGCCCTGGGAGGCAACCGTGTTTAATTCGCCGGTAGCGGTGTTGTATGTATACAGCGTGCCGTTGATAAAGATAAAATCTGCGGCACTGGCTCCGTTATAAGCAACCGCCTCCACCGCTAAAGGAGAAACAATGTCTTCACCATCGGTGCTTTTATATGTCCACTCGTTTGTTGACATGGTTTTGTAATCAGATTGAATAAAGCCATTGTTTTTGTTGTTCAGAAGCGTTGTATAGGCAAGATAGCTTTCATCTGTTTCACCGTAACCTTCGATTTCAGCCTTAATACCTGCAACAACAAGGTCGTCGTAACCGTCATTGTTGATGTCACCTGCCGTTATATTGCAGGCGTTCATACTACTTGACGACTGTACTTCTCCATCGGAGAGCTTGCCCTCGGGGCAGACATAGAAAGATTCATCTGCTTTCTGATCGATAAAAGAGCCTTCCTTCGGCATAGTGCCGCCGTATTTAATTTTTACCTGCGGGCGGTATACATTTTTGTTGTCGCTCGTTATGCAGTTTACATGGAAATACGAAAGCACGGCAAGGTCATCTATATTGTCGCCGTTGAAATCACCGACCACCATTTTTACGCTCAGCTTGTGCATGGCGTTATACAATGTATCTTGTTTTGAGCCGCCGATGCTGTCGTTTCTTGCACCTTTTACCCATTTTCCGCTTTGGTATGTCTCAATATAGAGGTCGTGAAGCAGGTCATAGCCCAAAGATCTGCCATCACCTGTGGTTGTATTATTGTGATTACTAGTCAACTTATTGCCGTCAGCATCGTAACGCAATTCCCAGAGGAGACTACCGACATTATTTATATCTTGGTAAAGGTCGGTAGTAACCCGTGTTGCCGACTTTTTTGTGCCGGGTACATAGACAATAACGGTTTCCTTGCCATCATTATCGAAGTCGCCGGCGACGACATCAAGAAGTGCGTTTGTCTCATAGCCGTTGACCTGAAAGTCTCCGTCGGAATCTGCGATCCAGTCGAGGGGAAAATTAATAATATAGGTGCCGCACTGCTTACCCGTTACGGTATTGGACAAAATGGCATAAACTTGTTTGCGTGTTCTGTGAACCCCGACATAGACAACATAGTCTTTTCTTCCAGAACCTGTAGGGTCAAATGCTACCGACTGTATAAACGAAAGCTGTTGAATACTACTGGACAAGCTCAAGTCCGGCAGAGAGCCGTCCGATGCGGTGTTGTTATTTGATATAAAGCTTAGCAGGCTTTCCGCCGTTCCCACATCGGCAATTTTTCCGTTGACCGATGATGCGGTGGTTTGCAAATAAAAAAGCTCGTTTTGCTCCACCATCGCAAACGGGCGGTCAACATCGTATCCGTAGGGGTTGGTCGTCTTGTCTTA
>ERZ780112.293-NODE-293-length-12240-cov-5.81847_pt1 | contig 12240 bp, 8 predicted proteins | sample MGYA00511571_ERZ780112 | MGnify/ENA primary metagenome ERZ780112 (study PRJEB29588, sample SAMEA2144299) | human gut metagenome | biome: human gut; feature: human-associated habitat; material: faeces | place: Denmark | collected 2008/2010 ...
TTGGCTGGCAGCCTAAGGCCGCGTAGCCATATACTCAAATTTTAACGAACTATTGTTAAAGCATCATGATTATAAAGGTATGTGGCATGCGCGATGCCGACAACATTCGCGATATTTCTGCACTGGGAGTCGACATGATAGGACTGATTTTCTATCCTCCGTCACCCCGATATGTGCAGCAGTTCAGCAGTGGGGCTGGCATTATTCCCGACTATGCACCCGACATGGGAAAGACACCACTCAGGGTAGGTGTCTTTGTAGACGATATGCCTCAGAATATAGTGACAAGAGTCTATAATTACAAACTCGATTATATTCAGTTGCACGGCAACGAACCACGCGAGACATTGGAGAACCTGCGTGCCACTATCGACCCCGATATCAAGCCCAAAATCAAGATCATCAAGGCCATCAGTGTAAGTTCGGCCGAAGCCATTAAAAAATATAAGGAATACGTAGGAGCTGCCGACCTCTTCCTCTTCGACACCAAATGTAAGACTGTGGGTGGAAGTGGTGAGCAGTTTGATTGGCAAGTCCTGCAGGCTTATGATGGCGATGTGCCATTCCTACTGAGTGGTGGCATCGGACCCGATGATGTAGAGCGTATCAAGAACTTTCATCATCCCAAGTGCATAGGCATCGACCTCAACTCGAAGTTCGAGATTGAGCCGGCACTCAAAGATGTAGAGAAACTCAAGCAATTCCTTGTAAAGGTAAAAAAGTAAAAAGGCTTTTTAAAGGTAAAAAGGTAAAAAAGTAAAAAGGTAAAAAAACAAACAATGAACAAGATAAATCAACTATTTGAAAGTCGTAAAGACCGCAAGCTGCTGAGCTTGTATTTCTGTGCCGGTTGTCCCACTCTCGAAGGCACGGGCGATGTCATCAAGGCAATGGAACGTCATGGCATCGATATGATAGAGGTGGGCATACCTTTCAGTGACCCTTTGGCCGACGGACCTGTCATTCAGAGTGCCGGAACGCGGGCTCTGAAGAACGGTATGACCGTGAAGACTCTCTTCGGACAACTGAAAGCCATCAAGGGCGAAGTAAGCCTTCCTCTTGTGCTGATGGGCTATCTCAACCCAATCATGCACTTTGGCATCGAGGCTTTTTTCAAAGAATGTGTTGAGGCTGGAGTGAGTGGAACCATTATTCCCGACCTGCCTTTCGACGACTATCTCAAGGTGGTGAAACCTATAGCCGACAAGTATGACATTCGTGTCATCATGATGATAACTCCAGAAACCAGCGAGGAGCGAATCCGCTTTATCGACGAGCATACCGACGGTTTTATCTATATGGTCAGTTCGGCAAGTATCACTGGCGCTCAAAGCAGTTTCGGAGATGCCAAGCTCGCTTACTTCAACCATATCAACGGTATGAAACTTCGCAATCCCCGAATGATAGGTTTCGGTATCAGCAACAAGCAGACTCTCACCAGTGCCCAGGACAATGCTGCGGGAGCCATCATTGGAAGCAAGTTTGTTACCTTGCTCAATGAGACACTCGATCCAGACAAGGCACTCGATGAACTCTTTGAGGCACTGAAAAAATAAGTGAAGAGTGAAGAACGAAGAGTGAAGAATTCATCTGTTTCGTTTGTGGCACAAGGGCGAAAGTCTAATTTAATATTTAACATTTAACATTTAATTCACGATGTATCAAGTTGACGATAAAGGATTTTTTGGAAAATTCGGTGGCGCATACGTGCCAGAGATATTATATAAATGTGTGACAGAACTGCAGCAAGCCTACAAGCCTATCATTGAGAGCGAGGAGTTCAAGAAAGAATATCATCAGTTGCTCAGAGACTATGTTGGTCGTCCTTCACCTCTCTATTATGCCAAACGCATGAGCGAGAAATATGGTTGCCAGCTCTATCTGAAGCGTGAGGACCTGAACCATACAGGAGCACACAAGATCAACAATACCATCGGCCAGATTCTGATGGCAAAGAAGATGGGCAAGACGCGTATTATCGCCGAGACAGGAGCCGGTCAGCATGGTGTGGCAACAGCCACCGTCTGTGCCTTGATGGATATGAAGTGCGAAATCTTTATGGGTGCTACAGATGTGGAGCGTCAGCACACCAATGTGGAGCGTATGAAGATGTTGGGTGCCAAGGTGAATCCTGTGCGCACGGGCAACATGACCTTGAGTGATGCCTGTTCGGAGGCTATACGTGACTGGTGCTGTCATCCACAAGATACTTTCTATATCGTAGGAAGTACCATGGGTCCTCATCCTTATCCAGACATTGTGGCAAAGATGCAGAGTGTCATCTCCGAGGAACTGAAATGGCAGTTGCAGGAAAAGGTGGGTCGCGATTATCCCGATTACCTCATCGCCTGTGTGGGCGGAGGCAGCAATGCGGCAGGTACCATTTATCATTATATTGATGATGAGCGCGTTCAGATTTATCTTGCCGAGGCAGCAGGACATGGAATCGATACCAACTATACAGCAGCCACCATGCATTGCGGAACAGAAGGTATTATCCATGGAGCGAGAACACTCGTTATGCAGACCGAGGACGGACAGATAGAGGAAGCTTTTACCATCAGCGCAGGTCTTGACTATCCTGGTATCGGACCTATGCATGCCGACTTGGCAACCCGTGGTCGCAGTCATGTGCTTGCCATTAAGGACGACGAGGCTATCTATGCCGGTTATGAGTTGACACGTATGGAGGGAATCATCCCAGCCATAGAGAGTGCTCATGCTGTGGCAGCGCTGAAGAAAATGAAGTTCAAGAAAGACGATGTCGTTGTCCTGACAGTGAGCGGTCGAGGTGACAAGGATGTTGAAACTTATTTGTCTCATAAAGAAATGGCAGGAGAATATGGCAACTTTTAATTATACGACCCAAACACGTAAGATTCTTGCTGACCTCTATACACCGGTGGGAGTCTATATGCGATTACGAGATATTTATCCACAGTCGGCGTTGATGGAGAGTTCCGACTATCATGGTACAGAGAACTCGCGTTCTTTCATCGGTGTACACCCCATAGCAAGCATCGCCGTAGGACATGGAGTGGTGACAGCCACCTATCCCGACGGAAGAGTGGAGGAAAAAGAGTTGCCCGCCTTCGGTGAGGGCAAAGGAGAAAAATGCAAACTCGCCATTTCGAAAGCCTTCAATGACTTTATTCAGGCTTTCCATGTAGAGGGGGAGGGCAGTGAGTGCTGCGGTCTGTATGGTTTCACAACCTTTAATGCCGTGCGCTACTTCGAGAACATTCCCGTGAAGGATACGACGATGGAGAAGAACGATGCACCTGATATATATTATATTATGTATAAGAATATCATCGTCTTCGACCATTTCAACAACACCATGCAACTCATCACCCTCGGTGAGGAGGCAGAGCTCGATGCGCTCATGAAAGCCATCAACAAGGCCAATGTGAAACCTTACGATTTCCATCCTGTAGGCGAGACTACTTCCACCCTTAGCGATGAGGAGCATAAGGCCAATATCCGCCGTTGCATACAGCATTGTCTGAGAGGCGATGTGTTCCAGATTGTGGTAAGCCGCAGGTTTGTGCAGAAATATGAGGGCGATGACTTCAAACTCTATCGAGCCCTTCGCAGCATCAATCCGTCGCCTTATCTTTTCTACTTCGACTTTGGCGGTTTCCGCATCTTCGGCTCATCGCCCGAGACCCACAACCGCATTGTCGGTGACAAGGCTTTCATCGACCCAATAGCAGGAACCACCAAGCGTACAGGCAACATGGAGCAAGACCGCAAGGCAGCAGAGTTCCTGCGCAACGATCCCAAGGAAAATGCCGAGCATGTGATGTTGGTGGACTTGGCACGCAACGACTTGAGCTGCAACTGTCATGGAGTAAAGGTTGATTTCTATAAGGACATGCAGTTCTATAGCCATGTGATTCATTTGGTGAGCAGAGTGAGCGGCACGCTTGATGAGCAGGCCGATCATATCAAGGCATTTATCGATACCTTCCCGGCAGGAACATTGAGTGGAGCGCCCAAGGTGAGAGCCATGCAGATTATCTCAGAGCTGGAGCCGCACAACCGAGGTGCCTATGGCGGTTGCATCGGTTTCATCGGACTCAATGGCGACTTGAACCAGGCTATTGTCATCAGAACCTTTATCAGCCGTAACGGTGAACTGTGGTTCCAGGCTGGAAGTGGTGTCGTGGCAAAGAGCAACGACCAGTATGAGTTGGAAGAATGCAACAACAAATTGGGAGCCTTGACCAAGGCAATTCATATTGCAGAAGAGCTATAGAAGAGTGAAGAATGAAGTATGAAGAATTCAAATGCTTCAAGTAAACACTACACACTACACATTAAACATTATAAAGATGAAAATAGTAATCATAGATAATTATGACTCCTTTACCTACAATCTTGCCCATCTGGTAAAGGAATTGGGAGCCGATGTAACCGTTTACCGCAACGACCAGTTTCAGTTGCGTGAACTCGACCGGTTCGACAAGATCATATTGAGTCCTGGCCCTGGCATTCCTTCAGAGGCAGGCCTGCTGATGGATGTCATCAAGACCTATGCAGGCCGAAAGCCCATGCTGGGAGTATGCTTAGGGCATCAGGCTATAGGCGAGGCTTTTGGTGCCAAACTCACCAATCTGTCGGAGGTTTATCATGGTGTGGCAACACCTTGCACCCAGTTTGGCAACGACCCTATCTTTGCCGGTATGGAGAAGCGTATAGAGATAGGGCGTTATCACTCGTGGGTGGTTGACCGCAGCGGTTTCCCCGATTGTCTGGATGTCACAGCCGTGAGCGATGATGGCTGTATCATGGGATTATGCCACAAGAACTACGACATTCATGGCATCCAGTTCCATCCCGAGAGTGTATTGACACCCCAGGGAAAAACAATCGTCAAGAACTGGTTGGAGATGTAAATGCTTAGTGGAATGCCACCTATATAATAAGGGTGCCAAACGTGTTGATATATGACACGATTGGCACCCTTATTATGTTGTCTTTATAGCCTTTTCTTTTATTTCTTTTTGCTGATATTGACATTTTTGCAGATGGTGTTTTCTATTATATCTGCAGAAAATGCCATTTTCTTGTCGGTACAGGATATGTTTTCGAAGGTGAAGTGGGAGAGGCGATACTTGTCGCATGTGCCCACATCGAAGAAATTGTCGCAGTCCATGCGGATGTTCTTCATCGTGATGTTGTTGCATTGGCTCAGAGGCATGTCCTCTCTGTCGCCAGGCTTGAAGAACTGAGTCCATGGACGAATGGTAAGGAAACTTCCTGTGGTTCCGCTGATATTGTCGACTGTGACATACTCGTAATGTTGCGGTGTGTCGGGACGCAGTTTGAGCCATAACACGCGCTTGGCATTCTTTACGGTGATGTCGCGAAGCACGATGTTGCGGTCGTTCACGCTCTCGCTTCCTAAGGTGAGGCATCCATGAACCTTGCCGTAGTTGCAACGCTGTATCAAGACATTGTATACCGGTCCGTTCTCGGGTGACTGGTCTGCCCATGTGCCTTTTCCTCCCTTGATGGCAATAGCGTCATCGTTGACACTCATGTAACAGCCTTCCACCAGCACATCATGACAAACATCTATATCAATGGCATCGCTGCTGGGAGCCCTTAATCCCTGAGTAGGAGCGAAGATGTAGCAGTCGAGAAACCGCACATGGTCGCAGCGATAGATGTGATTGGTCCAGAAAGCGCTGTTCTGCAAATGCACGTCCTGAAGAGTCACGTTCGAGGAATTGCTGATGTATACGAGTCTTGGACGCTGTGCATCCTTGTTGGTGCAGCGGCTGTTCCACTGACGTCGAATCCAGAACTCTTCCCAATAATGTTTGCCATTTCCGTCGATGGTTCCCTTTCCGGCAATGGTGAAGCCATCGCAGTGGTCGGCATTGATGAAGGCGGAGAAGTATTTGCAGGTCTCGCCTTCGATGCGTGTCGTGAGTATGGGGAAGTTGACGATGCGGTCGCTTGCCTTCAACTTGCCTCCTTCGGATAGGAGCAGATGAGTCTTGGGACGGAAGAAGAGGGCGCCACTGAGGAAAGTGCCTTCCGGTATGACGACGACGCCTCCTCCATTCTTTGAGGCAAGGTCGATGACTCCCTGTATGGCGCTGGTCTGCAACAAAGTACTGTCATTCTTAACTCCGTAATCGGTGATGACATACTGTTTGCCCAAGGTGTCTGTATTCACTTTTTGGGCCTGCAGAAACCAAGTGTCCATCTTCGTGCCGTCGGGCCAGAGCTCCGTCTTAGCCTTCTTTGCCTTCTTCTGCTTCTTGGAAGCATTGGCGCTCAGTGGCATGAGCGCCACCAAGCAAGCCAATACATATAGATATACTCTCATGTATTTTACCTTTTTACTTTCTTACCTTTTTACTTTTTTACCTTTAAAAGTTTGTAGTATTCAGCAGCACCCAACAGGAGGCATCCTGTGCCGTAGTCCTCGAAATCGGGAACAGACGTATAGGTGACAGGCTGTCCAGCCGATGGGTCCTTGCCAGTGCCCTGGTTGTAACCGATGAAACCATCTTCATGAACCGATGCAGCCAGCGCCTTCCATGCCTTGTCCATAGCTTTCTGATAAGTGGCAGCAGGCAGAATGCCCTGTCTCACGCCCCATGCCATGCCGTAGAGGAAGAGACCTGTACCCGTCATTTCAGGGCCGCCATAGTTGGCAGGGCAAACGAGGCTTACATTCCAGTATCCATCCTCGCGCTGGCATTTCAGCAGAGCTTTGCTCATGTTGATGAAGTCTTTTTTCAGATATTGGTAGTTCTTGTCGTTGGCAGGCAATGTCTCCATCACGCGAACCAAGGCTGCGTAAACCCAGCCATTGCCACGGCTCCAGTAACAGTTGCTGCCGTCTTTCTCCTTGTAGGGAGGAACGTAGTCCTTGTCTCTCCACCACAAACCTTCCTTCTCGTTGAACAGTCCGCCTGCCAGTGTGTCGCGTGTCCACTTGTAGGAGTTCATGGCATAGTCGAGATACTTTTTCTCGCCGCTGACTTTTGCATATTTTGCATATATAGGCATAGCCATCTGTATGGCGTCGATCCATGTCCAGTAAGAAACACGGTTGGATGCAATCTGATGGTCGAGGTTTGCCTTCACATGACTTAAGTCTTTCTTTCCTCCGCTCTGTACGTAGCGGTCGATGTAAACCTGCATGCAGCACTGGTTGTCGGCATTGTCGTTGGTTTCTCCGCTGCGAGCCTGCCACTTGTGATAGTCAGCCCAGCGATCTGTATAGTCGAGATATTTCTGCTGAGGGTCAATCTCGTAGAGTGCCATGAGTCCCTCGTAGTACACGGCGCGTGTCCACAGGTTGCTGGTACGTACTCGTTTGACAAAGGTATCGAGTGTAGGGTCGCTGTACTTTGCCATGAAATAGTTGTTGGTGCGATGAGCCACCTCCATGATTTCCTTTTTCAGGTTTGTTACGTTTCTATGAACTTTCTGGGCTGAGGCAAAGCTCATACCCATGAGTACACAGAGTGATGTTAAGATCAGTTTTTTCATTTGTTGAGTTGTTTATTTGTTTTGTTGTTGTTTCAGTTTATGTCTGTTTTTACTTCCACCAGCTTGACGGTGCTGTTGAGTCCGCTTGGCACAGGTTCCCACTTGTCGTAGGTGGTTTTCTTGTAATTGATGTCTACGACGTTGATTTCCTTCATCTTGCGCCATTTCACACCTTCGCGGTCGAGTGCAGCAATGCGGTTGGCAGGCAGGTTGGTCACTTCTATGCGGATGGTGTTCTTGCCCTTCGACAGTGCATCCTTGCAGTGGAGAATGTAAGGCACAGCCCAGGCGCAGCCTATGTAATGGCCGTTGATGTAGACGCGGGCACTTTCGCGCACGTCGCCTAAGTCGATGCTCCATTGTTTCTTGGCTTGCTCTTTCGACAGCTTGAACGTTGTCTCGTAGACACCAGTTCCCATCGTCATCTGGGCCTTGTCGCTGAGGCTCTCCCATGTCTTGAGACCCTGCAGGCTGAAGGTTTCCTCTACCTTGGGTGCTTCCTCAGTGAAGGAGAGCTTCCAGGTGTTGGCGGTGAGGTCGATGCTTTCACCCTTGTCTATGGTTTGAGGTTCGGTCTTTGCCAGGCGCAGTTTCTTGTCTTGCAACCAGGGTGCCGACTCTTTCTGTGCACTGAGGAGGATTCTGCTTTCGCCACTTTTGAGGTTGATATCCAGTTCTCCGTGTTCGTTTATCACAGCAGCATGGTAAGATTCGTTCATAGGATTGTACCACAGCGCAGCGTTCTCTCCTGTAGCAATAGGCACTTGGGCCTTGATATCGTGGTCGGTGAGGTTGGCGATGAAGTAGTGATGGCCGTACTTGTTGTTGCGTCGTATCAGCTTCAGTCCATATAGTTTTCTCATCATTTCAGGGTTGGCAGCCTTTGCCATCGCCTCAATGTTGTCGCCCTTGATAATCTTGGCTCCTTGCGCCTTCAGCTGCGAGATGTGCTGTATCACGTCGCTTGGCATGATGTTGTTGCCGGGAATGACCAGCGCCTTATATCGTGTTCCGGCAGCAGTCTCTATCATGCCGTTCTTATAAGAACACGATCGCAGGTATTGGTCGCTGATGTAGTCGCAGTCGAATCCGGCCTTGTCGATATCGAGGATGCACTTGATAAACTCGGGAGCCTTCTTCGCCATGCTGTGAATGTCGAACATCATGAGCCATTTCTTGGTATTGGTGCGCCACATGTCTCTTACGGGCAGATACACCAAGAAGTCGTTGTCGGGCTGTCCCCATTGCAGATAGGTTTGACAGTGGGTGATGTATTTCATCAGTTCGGGCGCATCGCGCCAGATGCTGTTGGTGGGGCTCATGTCGATGGAAGCATAGAATTTCCATCCTGGCCATGGATCGTTCTTTGGCGAATAGGCTGTGCCGTGGAAGAACATGTGGTTGACACCGGCACAGAACATCAGGTCCATATCGGGTTTCATCTGACTCAGTGACGTGCGGAAGTGCTCAGTGAGCCAGGTGAAAGTCTCGCTTGATGTATATTTCTTGCCCGTGATGTGGGCAGCCGAAGGAGCATATTTCAGCATGCTCAGGTCGCTGAAGTTGGGGCGAGTCTTCCCCGGATCCTTGCGCAGACCCTTGATGCCGAAGTCGGTCAGTCCGAAGCCTTCTATCTCAGGAATGTCGACAGCCGCATAGCAGTCAATGAGGTTGGCAGGTGAGCCGTGCGCCTGGTTGCGTGTGATGGCTCCGTGTTTGTGTGCCCATGCAGTCCATTGTTTGGTGAAATTGTGCAGCAGCATCTCTCCCAGGGTCTCGCGATAATCGCTCACAACGATTGCGTCGCCATCCAGGAACTCGGGGAACTTGTCTTGCAATTTGTAGCCGTGCATATTTTCGAACTCAGTCAGCAGGGTAGGAGTCCAGTTGGCGCCATACACTTCGTAGCTGTCGTTGAAGAAAGTATGTGGAAAAGGTGTTCCCGAAGCTGTAAAGGCGCTGTCGATGTGTGCCAGATAATGGGCTACGGCAGTAGAGTCGAAGTGGTCGATGACGTAGCCTTCGCCTCCAGGCGCAGCACGCTTCACCTTCTGTCGTGTGCGGCTCTCGTAGAGTGCGATGACGCGTTTCTTCTTGGTGGCTCCTGCCACAGGATAAGCCTTGATGACTTTCAGTTTGGCGAAGTTGCGCTCTTTCTCGGGCAGGGTGAAGTTGATGTCCATGAGTTTCTTCTTGACATCTACAATGGTGTCGACGAAAACAGCCTTGCAGGCAGCCTCGCTCAGTGGAACCCAAGGTCCGCCGAAAGGCCATCCTGTTCCGGTAGCCATATCGGTCTCAATGCCCAATTCCTTGTCTTTCTTTTCCACGAATCTGAGCATCTCCATCCATCGTGGCGAGAGGTAAGGTATGTCGTTCTTGTCGTTTCCCTGTACGCCATAGAGTGGAGTTATCTCCACTGCGCCTATGCCAGCCTTGGCATATTGGTCGAGATTCCATCCCAAGTTCTCCTTGTCGACGGCCGATCCCATCCACCACCATCTTATACCAGGTTTGGCTTCCTGTGTGGGGGAAGGCAAGAACTGAGCCTGTGCGCTGACTGCTGTGAGCAGTGCGCAGGTGAGGCATGTTGCAATAAGTCTTTTGCGTTGTTGTCTGATCATATCGATTATAATAGCCTTTAAGTTTTTATTTCTTTTGCAAAGATAATGCAAATCGAATGCAGAATATCAAGCTTGCTTGAATATTTTGCTGAGATGCAGCTTATCTTCTGCAAAGATAGGTATAATTGTTCAATAAAGCATAAGAAATCGTCCATAAAGATGTAAAACCGTACAAAAGCGAGAGGTGTATGATTGTGCTGTCGGAAATTTTGCTTATCTTTGTACACACCAGCTTTGGATGCCTATATTAATAGGTACGCGAAACACAGGCAAGCCATGCGGCTTGGACGAGACAGAAAGTCGTCAATCCAACAGAAAAGAGACTTAACCAAGGCTTGAATAAAATATAAAACTTGAATAATAAGAAACCATCAACCAACATGAAACAAACTAAATTAAAAACTATCGCAGTCGTATCGGCTTGTATGATGGGAATGTTGTCCTCGTCAGCGCAAGGAGTGATGCAGCGTACTGCCAATTACCACCCCGACGGTAGAGGTTTTAGCTGTGTGAATGGCAACAATCGTTATACACGCGCCCTCTATGGCAGTGTGGATGAATGGCGACTGGAAACCAGCGACCGTCCTATATTCGCTATCTTTAAGAAGAACAATCATCGCAACATCCGTTTCGTGATCAAATGCAACGGTCAGGCTTTTCAGCTCGATTCGGTAGAGTACTGCCAGGCAAGATATGAGGCTGGAAAGCGTGAGTATCTGATGAAGGACAAGCGATGGGGGAGCGGTGTGCTGAAGCTCTCGGTGTTGGCTTATCCGCAGACGGAAGGTGCTGTCTGGAAATTTGCTGCCGAGAATTTTGGCAAGGCGAAAATAGAGATTGTGGGTATGATATGCGAAACCAGGGTGAGCAAGTTTAAGAGAGCCGGCGACATCGGCAAGTTCGACGGTCCTGAGGCCTTCGATGCGCCTGCCCAGCCCAAGATGCTCTCTACCGTTGCAGGCATTATGCCTCAGAAGGGCGCTGCCGAACTGTATTTCTCGGTCGACAACACCGTCTTGTCGACAGGCAAGAACTCAGAGATGTGCAAGCGTTATCAGGCAGCAGAGCAGTGGCGTTCCGACTTGGCTTCTTCCGTCATCTTCAATACTCCCGATGCTTATCTGAATCCTGTTGGCGGAACCATGGTCATGGCAGCAGACGGAGCCTGGAACGGGCAAGTGTGGACGCATGGCGCTGTGGGCTGGAGAATGCCTCTGCCAGGCTGGCGTGCAGCCTATATGGGCGATTTCTTGGGTATGTTCGACCGCCAGCGCATTCATTTCGACGCCTATGCCAAGAGTCAGGTGACAGACATCCCTGTGACTCGTCCTCATGTGATGGACAAGGAGCACAATCTCTCGCGTGGCGCCTACGAATGGGGTACGCCGATGTACAGCAACGGCTACATCTGTCGCAATCCAGAGAACAACAAGCAGTTCCACCATTACGACATGAACCTGGTGTATATCGATGAGCTGCTCTGGCATTTCCAGTTTGACGCCGATACAGCCTATATGCGCAAGATGTGGCCTGTCATCAAGAGTCATCTCGCCTGGGAGAAGAACACCTGGGATCCCGACAACGACGGACTCTACGATGCCTATTGCTGTATCTGGGCAAGCGATGCGCTGCAATACAACAGCGGTGGCGTAACCCATTCGTCGGCCTATAACTACCGTGCCAACCTCTTGGCTGCCCGCATGGCAGAGATGATAGGCGAGAATCCAGCGCCTTATCGTGAGGAAGCCGACAGGATACTGAAAGCCATGAACAGCCGACTGTGGCTGAAAGATTTCGGCCACTGGGCTGAATATCAGGACTTCATGGGACTGAAGCGAGTTCATAAGGACGCAGCGCTGTGGAGCATCTACACACCGATAGACTGTGGCGCAGGAACTGGCGAACAGAACTATCTGGCAACGAAGTATGTGGACAGGCACATCCCACGCGTACCTTATATATATGATGGACAGGAATATCAGACGGTGAGCACATCCGACTGGTCGCCTTACGAATGGAGTATCAACAATGTGGCGATGGCAGAGGTGATGCATACCGTGCTGGCTTATTATCAGGCAGGAAGGGCGGAGGGGGG
>ERZ780112.311-NODE-311-length-11884-cov-3.00634_pt1 | contig 11884 bp, 8 predicted proteins | sample MGYA00511571_ERZ780112 | MGnify/ENA primary metagenome ERZ780112 (study PRJEB29588, sample SAMEA2144299) | human gut metagenome | biome: human gut; feature: human-associated habitat; material: faeces | place: Denmark | collected 2008/2010 ...
ACCTCCGGCCTCCGGGTTATGAGCCCGACGAGCTACCAACTGCTCTACCCCGCGGTGTTATTGGATTACAAAGGTAAGCATTATTTTTTATATTGCAAACTTTTGCTGACCTTTTTTTCCGATAATTTTCAATTTTCATCTTACGTGAACGTCAGCGACCAAGAATCCATGAGGCTTTCACGACCATATTCCGACCTGTCGGCTCAGACTGCTACCAAGAACCCACGAGGCTTTCCCGACAATACTCCGATCTATTGACTCAGACTGCGACTATGAATCCACGAAGCATTCCCGACCATATTCCGACCTGTATGCTTAGACTGCTACCATGAATCCACGAGGCTTACCCTGCAAGACTCCGGACTCATAGCCCATGCTCGGCAAAATCACTCTGATGACTATTTCTTGGCGGTGACGACCATGAAGGTCACGGCTACCAATATGATGGCCACGCCGACTATTACATTGACAGTGAGCGACTCGCCGAAGAATATGGTGCCGACGGCGATAGCTGTTACAGGCTCGAAGACTCCGAGCACTGATGTTTTGGTGGCGCCGATCACTCGGGTCGCGATCGCCAACGTCAGAAGCGAGACCAATGTCGGAAAAATCGCCAGACTAGCAAGGTTTGCCCAGCAGAACCAGCCGTGGACGCCGCTTAGGAATCCGCCGCCGCTGAACGCATTATGGACAATGAACAACAGAGATCCAGTAAGCAGCGCATAGAAGGTCAGAACCAGATTGGACACGGTACGAAGTCTGCGGCTACGGTTCACTACCACAAGATACAGCGCATAGGAGAGCGCAGATGCTCCCGCCAACAGAAGCCCCGTCATGTTCAATGAAAGACTGCCGGAAGGCTTGCACAATATGACGACTCCGACGAAGGTCATCAGAATCGACAGCCAGACCTGCCATGTCGGATACACCTTGAGAAACACCATTATCAATGCGACAAGGACAGGATACAAGAATACTATGGTCGTGGCAAGACCCGCCGGAATGTATTTGTAAGACACGAACAAGAGCATACTGCTGAGTCCGAAAAGCACCCCGAGTATGCACAATCTGAGGAACTGCGCCTTGTTCACTTTGAAGGATTCCCTCTTGAACAGAAGCCAGGCTCCGAGAATCGCAACTGCGAGCAAGTATCTGATGGACAGCATTGTATCCACTGATACTCCCATCTCGAGAAGCGGCTTGGCGAAAAGCGGATTCAGGCCATAGGTAACACCTGCGACAATACCCGCAACATATCCCCAAAAAATATTCTTGTTTTCCATAACTGTATTGACGACAACTGCCGCACCAAGGTTTCCCAAGGAACGGCAATTATATGAATCCGAAAAAAATTACTTGCAAATGAACGTCACGAGCGCATCAACATCTTCTTTGGCAAAAGACATCTGCTCTCCCGTCGAAAGATTCTTCACATTGACCTTGCCGGCGGCAGCCTCGTCACCGCCATTGATGGAAACGAACGGAATCCCCTTCTTCTCCGCGTAATCGAACTGCTTCTTGAGTTTGGTCTGGTCAGGATAAATCTCGCATGACACCCCTGCCTCACGTAAAGTCCTGACTACAGGAACGATATAAGGAAGCACGGAAGCGTCCATATTGGCGAACAATACTGTAGCGGAACCGGCCAGACCCTTAGGGAATTTGTCCAGACCCTTCAGCACGTCATAGATACGGTCAGCGCCGAAAGATATGCCGACACCAGACATTCCAGGCAGGCCGAAGATACCGGTAAGGTTATCGTAACGTCCTCCGCCACAGATACTTCCGATAGCATAATCAAGAGCCTTCACCTCGAAAATAGCACCAGTATAATAGTTCAGGCCACGGGCAAGCGAGAGATCCATTTCCACCTTCTGGCTTACACCTGCATTGGCAATGAACCCGAACAGCTCGGCAAGTTCGTCGAGTCCCTTGAGACCTTCCTCCGAAACAATGCCGGACGCGGATTTGCCTTCCATCAGGCCGCGCATTACGGCGATCTTCTCCTCCGTCGTACCTTCCAATTTCAGAATCGGCTCAATCACTGCAACTGCCTTCTCGTCAAGGCCTTTCTCCATCATCTCCGCCTCCACGGCCTCCAGTCCGATCTTGTCCAGTTTGTCAATTGCGACTGTAATGTCGGTAACTTTGTCCGGATAGCCGCTGATTTCTGCCAATCCGGTGAGCACCTTGCGGTTATTGATCTTGATGGCGACATTGATACCGAATTTCGTGAATACAGTGTCCACAATCTGCACGAGTTCAAGCTCGTTCAGCTGCGACTTGCTTCCGATAACGTCGGCATCGCATTGATAAAACTCGCGGTAGCGACCTTTCTGCGGACGGTCCGCACGCCATACCGGCTGTATCTGGAAACGCCTGAACGGGAACGCGATCTCGTTCTGATGCTGCACCACGTAACGCGCGAAAGGAACCGTCAAGTCATACCTCAATCCCTTTTCGCACACTTCCGAGGTAATCTTACCGCTGTTCAGCGTACCATCCTCGTTCTTGTAATTTTCAATGTCAATGCGGCCGAACGCGTCACCGCTGTTAAGGATACGGAAAAGCAATTTGTCGCCCTCGTCGCCATATTTTCCGAGAAGGGTGGAAAGGTTCTCCATGGCAGGAGTCTCGATCTGGACATATCCATAAGTCCTGTAAACAGAACGGATAGTATCGAATATGTAATTCCTCGCGGCCATTTCTTCCTGACCGAAATCTCTTGTCCCCTTAGGTATAGACGGTTTCTGTGCCATAGCAATCTAAAATTAAGTCAGCAAAATTAACAAATATGTAATGATTAAAAAAATGCACGTCTATATATTTTTTGTACATTTGCGTAATGTGGAATCCTGATGCGGCATTAGGAATTGACAATAGGGATTACTACAGATTAGCAAAACTGATTATTCTAAATTTTTGATAAATATGAAAGATTTTGTCAAAATGACATTGGCCGTAATATGCGGCCTGTTCATAATGGGAGTGGTAGGATTTATCCTGTTCTTCGGCTTCGTGGGCGCACTTGCGTCATTGGGGAACGAGACTCCTGTAATTCCGCGATCCGGGGTACTGGACATGAACTTGAGTAAAATCATTCTTGCCGAGCAGGGGCAGGAAATCAATCCGGTTGCCATAATGCAGGGCGATGAAACCAAGACAATAGGATTGTGGGATGCGGTGCAGTCGATAAAGGCCGCAGCGGCTGATCCTGCCGTACAATACATATTCCTGCGTCCGGAAGGATTGCAGTCAGGCATTGCCCAGATGGAAGAACTCCGCAGGGCTCTTGCTGATTTCAGGGCAAGCGGCAAGGCCGTGGTTTCATATATCGAAAACCCGACCACAGGCGCCTACTATCTGGCGTCCGTTGCGGACAAGGTCTATATGGGCAATTACTGCGGCGGCACCAGCATGGTGACCGGTGTCGGCACCCAGCTCATTTTCCTGAAGGACCTGCTTGACAAGCTTGGGGTCAATGTCCAGCTGATCCGGCACGGCAAATTCAAGTCTGCCGGCGAGATGTACATCAAGAGCAGTCCGAGTGAGGAGAACATGCTCCAGAACCAGGAAATGATAAATTCCATCTGGGGCAATCTTTCCGCGGAAATCTGCAGCAGCCGTGACATCACTGAAGAAAAGCTGAACTCTCTCGTTGACAACCTGACATTGACGACACCGGAAGACTTCAGAAGCAACGGCCTTGTAGATGAGCTGCTTACAAAAGAAGAGCTCAGGGGCAAGCTTACTGACCTGGCTGTAGAATCCAGTTTTTCGGACTTGAAGATGATTCCGTTCAGCGACTACGTTATGGTCAATGCCTCAGTTCAGAAAGTGGCCAAGACAAAGGTGGCGATAATCTTTGCTGACGGCAATATTGTAGATGGCGATGCCAAGGAGCAGGTGGCAGGTGACCGTTTCGCCTCCATAATCTCAAAGGTCAGGGAAGACGCTTCTGTCAAGGCCGTAGTGCTCAGGGTTTCATCTCCGGGCGGAAGCGTTCTTGCATCAGAGAAAATCAAGCAGGAGATCGACCTGCTCAGGAAAGAGAAACCTGTAATCGCTTCTTACGGCAACTACGCCGCTTCCGGAGGTTACTGGATTTCAAACAGTTGCGATAAAATCTTCAGCGACCCGTCCACATTGACAGGCTCTATCGGCGTGTTCAGCATGATTCCTGATTTCAGCAAGACCGCCAAGGATATTTTCCATGTCAATGTAACTTCTGTCGGCTCGAACAGGCACAGTGACATGTATTCGCTCACAAGGCCGCTGAATGCTCAGGAGACCGCCTATATGCAGAAGTCTGTCAATGATATATACGATGCCTTCCTTAAAAATGTGGCAGAGGGCAGAGATATGACTACAGACGCAGTGGACAATATCGCTCAGGGACGTGTATGGACCGGTTCCGACGCCCTCAAGATAGGTCTGGTAGATGAAATCGGCACATTGACAGATGCGTTCCGATATGCGCTCACGGCAGCTGGCATCGACGAGAGTGAAAGCTACAGCGTGGACTGCCTGCCGAAGCCTCAGACATTGATGGAAATGCTGCTCGAATCATTCGGCGGCACCACTTCCGCATTCGCAGGAACGCCGTTCAGTTCGATTGAAAAGGCTTTCAAAGGCTGGAACTGGGAAACATCCGAGAGGACGTTCGCCAGAATGCCTTACATCTACGAAATCCAGTTGTAGCCAGGGCGCGTGCCCAGTTCCGGCTGGGCTTCAATGTGAGCGTGAGGATACCGGTGATGCGCGTGCAGAGGGCTTAATGGGGAGGCAGGTGGGAGTGACAGGTGGGAGCATGAAAGTGACTGGTGGGAGCATGGAGTGACTGGTGAGAGCGTGGAGTGACTGGTGGGAACGTGGAGTGGCAAGCAAGAGTGTGAAAATGATGGAGGAGAGGTGAGCGCGGCACATTAGGCGCAGCGCGCAAAGCACTGATACTCAGCAAAATAGCCACTTTCAGAGTTACAAAAACACCAACTCTGAAAGTGGCTTAATTATTGATAATCAGAGGATTACGCGTTGCACCCCAACATCACCGTTCTCCACCATATTCCACGTCACCGTTCTCTGGAGCATTCCACGTCACCGTTATCCACCATATTTCACATCACCGTTATCCACCATATTTCACGTAACCGTTCTCTGGAGCATTCCACATCAAACGTTCCCCACCACATTCCACATCAAACGTTCTCCGGAGCGCGAAGATATAGTTTCAGTATAGAAGCAGTGGCCGGAGTAACCATGACAGACTCATCGACGCGGAAAAAGAACCGACCGGAAACGTAGCCGCAGACACCGGCCACCCGCACGCCGCGAACCGCATCAGTGCCAATGCTATCCGCCCCTTTCTTCGAAGCACCGCTATCCGAAACATCCGAAGCACCGCTATCCGAAACATCACTGGACGAGCCTCCACGCCCCGCCCCCTCGCATGCCGAACCGGGTAGGACAATGACCAGAGCACGGGACTTTTCTTCAATGCTCAACCTCAGACCTGTAAAGATATCGCTGAGCTTTTTCTTGCCATTGAGCCCGACAGGACGCATCCAGTCTCCATTTTGCCAACTGCGCAACAGGAACGGTAATGTCAATGCTTCTGACGAAAATGCCGCAATCCCCTCTCTGGCCAATGACTTGGCATCCGCTACCGGGTCCGCGCCTGCTTCGGAAACAGAGACATTGACACGAAAATCATCGAAAACATATTCGCCGGTCGTGCGGACCACCGAGCAGGCCTCATTCTCGTTTATCACTGTTCCGCCGATCGTCAACGTACCGCGTGACCTGCGGGCAGAGACTCGTCCGGCCAATCCGCTGTATGACAAGCCGGACCCAACAAAAGAGGACGTGATTGACGCCGAGTCTCGACCGACCAATCCAAAGCACTCCCCCAAGACGTGATTCTCTGACGCAACCGGCGAAAATTCTCCGCCCTGCTCATCAACTTGAGCACCTCCCGGAGCACCGCCCTGCTTATCAACCTGAGCACCGTTCTGCGCACCTCCCCACTTACCAACCATCACACTGCCCCGCTTACCGACCTGCACACCGACAGGCGTACCAACCGTCACACCACCCCGCAGATCACTCTGCACATTAGCCCTATCCCCATGAGCATCAGCGAGTTCGCTTATGACAGCGCTCTCCGTCACTACCCGAGCGGCCTTTCTGACAATCAGGCACTCCCCTGCCGTAATAAGTTCGTAGCCCGGCGCCTCGAAGATCTTACCGGAAAACGTCTTGCCGCTTTCAAGCAGACGCGCCACCGGTTCGAGAAGCCTGTCCCTGAAGCCATACGCTTCCAACAGCCTGTACAGCACATATTTATAATGCTTCAGATGACAAAGCCTTACCGCATTGACACGAAGCAGTTCATCCTTTCCGGCAGGCTCGCAGACACCATCACGCACAGAAAGGAAATAATCATCCGCAATCTCCTGCACCTCGGAAAACGCATTCATCTCCCGGGCAAAAGTCGTCAGGAACGACGGATTCAGACTCTCAAAAACAGGGAAGACAAGATGCCTTATACGATTCCTCTTATAGACAGTTTCCGCATTGGTCCTGTCATCATGATACTCCAGAGAGTTGGCAGCCACATATTCCTCAATCTGTTTACGACTGAAAGACAACATCGGCCTCAACAGACGCACACCTGACAATTCATCTCTGGTCACAGGAACTACGGATTCCACCTGCATACCGGTAATTCCGCGCATCCCTGTTCCACGTAAAAGATTCAAAATCAATGTCTCAGCATTGTCATTTGCGTTGTGCGCGACAGCCACTCCATAGTATCCATTTTCCCGGCACAACGACGCGAACCAGTCATATCTGAGTTCTCTCGCAGCCATTTCAATACTGACACTATGGGACGAAGCGTACTGTTCCGTATCGAAATCCGCCTTATGGTAACGCACACCGTTCCGCCCGCACCAGGCAGCCACAAGCGCCTCGTCCGAATCACTGTCCTCACCACGGAGATGAAAATTGCAGTGCGCCACAGCAAACCTCCTCCCTGCGGAACTGTTCAGGAACAATGAAGCAAGGCATATGGAATCAATGCCCCCGCTTACTGCAAGAAGGGCTGTTTCCTTTTCCGGAACCAGCCCCACTATCGTTCTGTCAAATGATTTCTGAATCATCATATTGCCTGTTACCTCGGTCTTGAAGCGATCGTATATGAGAAGCCGAATGCCAATGACTCCTTGAACTGTACCGCCTTACGTCCTTCAGGATATTTCTTCAATGTCTTCTCAGTCTTCACAAGCACCTTGTCGTCATAGATGAGGTTGGTGGTCACTGTCAATGAAAAATACTTGGCGATTTGCCAGTCAAACCTGTTATCCCAGTTCACACGGATATTCTGCGGCTTGTCGAGATAGTCAGAGAACAGCACCAACTGTGAAGTATATTTGAAATTGTCATTGATCTGAAGCTTTCCATCGATCTTTATCTGCGCACCGAACTCGAATCTTGCCGAACGATAAGCGTCACCGGAAGTCTTGGCAGCGACAAAGGCCTCGTAACGTGCTTTCTCGTCCCCTACCAGAGCAGCTGCATCAGCACTGGAAAGTTCATTCAGACTCTCGTATTTCTTCTTGAGTTCCATACTATAGGACTTCCTCAGGCTCTCATCCGTAACGACCACAAAACCTCCTGTAAGAGGAGCGACGTTGACAGTAAGCCATTTGGTAGGAACCCAGTCAATACCGAGCGCGATGTTGGTATAGGCAGGAGCGAAGAAACCGGACTTGAGCTTCCTGCTCTGCTTCCAGTCGGACTTGCCAGGCTCCCAATCGTCCGCAGCACCGGCCGGCTTGGAAGGCATAGGATAGTTGTAACTGTTCGAGAACTGCGACTTGAAGTTGAACTGAGCGGAATAGTTCAATGTCTGCAAAGCCTTGTAGCCGAACTTGCCCTCATAATACATACGGTCATCGCTCTTCTGTATGAACGGCTTGTCCTCAGAATACAGGAAACCGTAATCGAGCTGAAGTCGGTTATTGAAGAACAGGTCGTTCTTCTTGTAGTTAGCATTCGCGTCAATGAAAGACTTCAGGGTCACGTTGTTATAACCGCCGGCAGCCCAGTTCGTCAGACTTGTCTGTCCGAAATCCAGTTTCGTAAGAAGGGAATTCGTCCAATATCTCGGTTTAGGTGTCTTGACTACAGCTTCAGGAGCGCCCGCAATCGCCTTGGCAGCCTCTTCAGCAGCCTTTTGCGCATCGGTGACATCCTGTGCATATACAGATGTAAATGCCAATGCGGACAAGCACATCAAAAGGATTCTCTTCCTCATAAAATATTCACTAATAAGCGATTGCAAATACAACTCTCTCGTGTGAAGGCTTGCCGGAATAGATATCCGTGCCCTCTTCCTTACATACGACGCTATCTACAGGAATACATCTGATGGTAGCCTTGGTTTCATCCTTGATCTTCTGCTCAGTCTCGGCAGTACCGTCCCAGTGGCAGAGCAGGAACTTGCCCTGAGTGATCTTCTCCTTGAACTCCTCCCAGGAATCACATTTCTCGATACGAGAGTTTCTGAAATCCAACGCCTTCTGATAGATATTGTTCTGAATATCCACGAGCAGGTCCTCGATATACTTGTCAATGCCCTCCAACGAAACCGTCTTCTTTTCAAGTGTATCGCGGCGGTGTACCTCCACCGTATCATTCTGCAGGTCACGTGCACCGAGGGCAAGCCTTACAGGCACTCCCTTGAGTTCCCATTCAGCGAACTTGAAGCCCGGACGCAATGTGTCACGGTCATCGATCTTCACAGTATGCCCGGCAGCCTCGAGAGCCTTCTTGATTTCATTCATCTTGTCGAGAACGGCATTGTGCTCCTCCTCGCTTCTGTAGATAGGAACCATCACCACTTCAATCGGAGCCAGAGCCGGAGGGAGAACCAGACCGTTGTCATCGCCGTGAGCCATGATGAGCGCACCCATAAGACGGGTGGAAACGCCCCAGGATGTAGCCCATACATACTGCTGCTTGCCTTCCTTGTCGGTGTACTGCACATCGAACGACTTGGCGAAGTTCTGGCCGAGGAAATGTGAAGTACCTGACTGCAGAGCCTTTCCGTCCTGCATCATCGCCTCGATAGTGAGGGTATCCAATGCGCCGGCGAATCTCTCGTTAGGACTCTTGTGGCCTACAATGACCGGGAGAGCCAGATAGTTGCGGGCAAAGTCAGCATAGACATGGACCATCTTCACTGCCTCTTCCTGAGCCTCCTGTGATGTAGCGTGAGCCGTGTGGCCTTCCTGCCAGAGAAACTCTGCGGTACGGAGGAACAGACGGGTACGCATCTCCCATCTGACGACATTGGCCCACTGGTTGCACATGATAGGAAGATCCCTCCATGATTTGATCCAGTTCTTGTATGTACTCCAGATAATGGTCTCGGATGTCGGACGCACTATCAGTTCTTCTTCAAGTTTCGATGACGGATCCACTACCACGCCATTGCCTTCAGGGTCATTCATGAGCCTGTGATGTGTCACTACCGCACATTCCTTCGCAAAGCCTGCTACATGCTCAGCCTCACGGCTGAAGAAAGACTTGGGAATGAACAACGGGAAATAAGCATTGACTGCGCCTGTTTCCTTGAATTTCGAGTCCAGCACGTGCTGCATCTTTTCCCATATAGCATAGCCATAAGGCTTGATTACCATACATCCCCTTACAGGTGACTGCTCTGCAAGGTCCGCTTTAACTACCAGGTCGTTATACCACTGAGAGTAGTTGTCTGACCTTTTGGTTATCTGATCTGCCATCTTTTGTTAGTTTATTTTAATTTTTGGTTTCTTTATGCAATAACATTCATATATTTGCATTTAACATGCGAGCATCGGCGAGGTATGAATATTGCAGACATACCATCGCTGCAATGCAGCGCACAAAGATACAAATTATTTATATAACTAGGAGGTCCGATTATGAAAACAAACATCTTGGTTCTTTCCGGAGCATTCCTGGCATTGGCCAGTTGCGGTTCCGCATCGCAATACGCTTCAAGCCAGCAATATCAGGACGGATTCTACAGCAGACCTGCTAAAACCGAAACTAAAGCGGATGTTCTTGCGTCCCGCAACAAAGTAAACGAACTCGTAAAGGAGACGGAGAACTCGACATTGTTCCTCAAGGCAGGAGAAACAGACACGCTGTTCATTCCGGAAAACACTTCAGCCACATTGAAGTTCAACAAACAGGACAACAGCACCGTAGTCACTGTCACCAACACACCTGCATATTCACTGTACCCTGACGGATTCGCAGCAGGATATGCGGCAGGATGGTCATCATCATATTGGCCTGGAACATATTGGGGCTCATGGTATTACCGCCCTTATTGGTCCAGCTGGTACTGGGGCGCGGATCCTTGGTACTACTCAAGCATATGGTGGGACGACTGGTACTGGAGAGACCCGTGGTACAATCCATGGTACTGGGGAGGTCCAGGCTACTACAGCTGGGGCTACAGCTGGTACCACGACCCGTGGTATTACCATCACCATCATTATTACCATGACCACTGGTGCGGTCCTTGGTACGACCATGGCTTAGGACACGGAAGGGACAGTTACTACTATGGCAACAGAGGCCTGACCGAAAGCAGCAGAGGAAACGGAATGGGCGTCGCATCTTCCACAGTCAGAAGGAGTGCCGGCTCGTCATCATCAGTCAGGAGAGCCTCCGGCACAGCGACGACATCGACAAGAGGCAATGGCATGTCAATGACTTCTGTCAGAAGGGTTTCAGCGTCCGGAGTACGCACATCCAGCGGTTCGGCAAACAGCCAGGCTGTCCGCAGCTCATCTTCTAGCCAGGCGATCCGCACAAGTTCTTCCGCAGGACAGGCGGTAAGAAGTTCAGCTTCGGGCCAGACGATACGCAGCAGCTCAAGCCAGGCGGTACGCAGCGCGGCTTCCGGACAGTCCGTCCGCACGAGCACCTCAGGCAACACCGCTTACAGAACGGCCAGCACATCCGGAGTAAGGTCTGCCGGGACGTTTTCAAGTGCTTCCTCATCTAACAGGACAGCATCCGCACCTGCTTACAGAAGGGCTGCCACAAGCCATTCTTCCGGTCAGTCATCAGGCTCAAGCTACAGGAGTTCATCTTCTTACGGAAATTCCGGCAGCTCCTACAACTATGGCAGCGGAAATTCAGGCTCCTCATACAGAAGTTCGTCAAGCAGCTCCTCATACAGGAGTTCTTCCAGCAGTTCGTCATACCGCAGCTCGTCAAGCAGTTCATACAACAGCGGTTCCTCATACCGCAGTTCATCCAGCGGCTTCTCAGGCGGAGGATATTCCGGTGGAGCATCCCGTTCGAGCGGAAGTAGCGGCGGCAGCGTAAGAAGAAGATAATTTAGAAACCTGAAATAGATATGAAGATGAAAAAGATTATTCCGTTGACGCTGCTTGCGGCAGTCTCGGTCAATGCTGCGGCTCAGAACGTCCAGGACGCTCTGAGATTCAGCGAGAACAATTACTACGGCACAGCGCGCTCCATCTCCATGGGCAATGCGTTCACCGCACTGGGAGGAGATCTGGGTTCCATAAACCTCAACCCTGCCGGCTCGGCCGTGAACAGCTTTTCACAGGTCACGTTCACCCCGAACGTCAGCATCGTGTCCACCACGAGCGATTACAATGCAATGCCTTCACAGTCAACGGCATACGGCAGCACCCTAAACAACAGTTCAGCCAGGTTCACACTGCCTAATGTCGGTTTCACCCTCAATTTCGACACCAACGCCAGACGCGGGCTGAAAAGAGTGACATTCGGATTCATTGCCAATGCCACAGCAAACTACCTGGACGACATGGCGGCAGGCGGGCGGAAA
>ERZ780112.335-NODE-335-length-11334-cov-2.41466_pt1 | contig 11334 bp, 11 predicted proteins | sample MGYA00511571_ERZ780112 | MGnify/ENA primary metagenome ERZ780112 (study PRJEB29588, sample SAMEA2144299) | human gut metagenome | biome: human gut; feature: human-associated habitat; material: faeces | place: Denmark | collected 2008/2010 ...
TTTTGTCATAGAGTTATATGACTTGCTTATATTGTAACACAATTTCAAAAAAAATCAAGACCTTTTGATAAATTTATATTGAAATATCACACTTTTTTCTGAAAATTTACGTCATTTTCAAGTTAGCGTTAAGCAACTGTAAAACCGCTCCCCGTCTTGCTTTGCAGTTTTAGTCGAGTAAAGCGAGCAACTTGTCCTTGCTGACAAAACCTACCGATTTGTCTATTTGTTTACCGTCTTTAAAAGATATTACGCAGGGTATAGAATCTATGCCGAAGCTTATTGCCAGCTCACGTTCATCATCCGTATTGACCTTGCATATCTTGATTTCGGGATGTTCTTCTCCAAGCTCCTCAAGCACAGGGCCGAGCATTCTGCACGGTCCGCACCACGATGCCCAGAAATCCACTAAAACCGGCTTATCAGACTGTAAAACCTCCTGCTTGAAGTTTTCCGATGTTACATCTATATGGCTCATAATTGATACTTCCTTTCATTTTTTAGGTTTATTGCTTTCCAAAGAATATAGTGCGTAAATTTATCGCACTTATTCTGTATACGATTTTATCATATTTAAAGGGAAATGTCAAGATAATTCGTAAACGTTACTGATTTTATTTTTTCAAAAAGCCGTTGCAAAAGCCGTCCGGATATGTTATACTTTAAGAAATATGTAATATCACCATCGGTGCGGTTTTTCGCACTTGAATTCCCAAAGACAAGAAGGAAAGGAAACTGGAAAATGGCGGAATTTTCAACAAGCGAGCACGAGCTCGTACTCGTCATTGACTTCGGCGGTCAGTACAATCAGCTTATCGCACGCAGAGTCAGAGAACATAACATATACTGCGAGGTCATCTCATACAAGACACCTATCGAGCAGATAAAGGCAAAGAATCCTAAGGGCATCATCTTCACGGGCGGTCCGAGAAGCGTATATCTTGACGACTCCCCCAGAATGACAAAAGAAATATTTGAACTCGGCATACCGATATTCGGCATCTGCTACGGTGCGCAGTTTATGGTTTACGGTCTTGGCGGTACTATCGGCAAGGCTAACGAAAACGCCGCCGCAGAATTCGGCAGAACAGAGTGCGAATTTGATACGGAATGTGCCGTATTTGACGGTCTTAAGAAAAACTCTGTCGTATGGATGAGCCACAACGATTATATCGAGGTTCTCCCCGACGGCTTCAAGGCTGTAGGTCACAGCGACAAATGCCCCTACGCCGCAATCGAGAACGTTGAAAAGGGATTTTACGCTACACAGTTCCACCCCGAAGTAAACCACACCGAGCAGGGCTTTGATATGCTCGGAAACTTCCTTTATAAAGTATGTCACTGCAAGGGCGACTGGACAATGAAGAACTATGCGGAAGAAGCTATAAAGCAGATCCGTGAAAAAGTCGGTGACGGCAAGGTACTGCTCGCTCTTTCGGGCGGTGTTGACAGCTCGGTAGCCTGCGCACTGCTTTCAAAGGCAGTCGGCAACCAGCTCACCTGCGTGTTCGTTGATCACGGCTTTATGAGAAAGAACGAGGGCGACGAGGTCGAGCAGGCGTTTAAGGACTGGGACGTAAACTTCATCAGAGTAAATGCCGCAGACCGTTTTATCGGCAAGCTTGAAGGTGTATCCGACCCCGAAACAAAGAGAAAGACCATCGGTGAAGAATTCATCCGTGTATTTGAGGAAGAAGCGAAGAAGATAGGCAAGGTCGATTTTCTTGTACAGGGTACAATTTACCCCGATGTTATCGAAAGCGGTACAGGCGATGCCGCAGTTATAAAGTCACACCACAACGTAGGCGGTCTGCCCGACTATGTTGACTTCAAGGAGATAATCGAGCCGCTCCGTCTTTTATTCAAGGACGAGGTAAGAAAGCTCGGAACCGAGCTTGGCTTATCGGATGTCCTCGTATGGCGTCAGCCGTTCCCCGGCCCCGGTCTTGCTATCAGAATTATCGGTGAAATTACCCGTGAAAAGCTGGCAACTCTTCAGGACGCAGACTACATCTTCCGTGAGGAAATCGCAAACGCAGGCCTTGACCGCAGCATCAACCAGTACTTTGCGGTACTCACAAATATGCGCTCGGTAGGCGTTATGGGCGACGACAGAACTTATGACTACACCCTCGCATTAAGAGGCGTTACAACCAGCGACTTTATGACCGCCGACTTTGCTAGAATCCCTTATGACGTGCTTGAAAAGGCAAGCGTAAGAATTGTAAACGAGGTCAAGAATATCAACAGAATCTGTTACGATATTACGAGCAAGCCGCCGGCTACTATTGAGTGGGAATGATAAGTTAGAATAAATCAGCGGAGGAATTACAATGAGTGCAACTGAAGCAACATATAAAACCTCATTGATAAACAATAGACGTTACTTAGGTAATAAATATAAGTTGCAATATAAAACAAAAATTATAAAAATTAATAGATAAATGTATGAAAGACAATTTTAGCAAAACATTATATGTTATAAAATGGAACAGTGATCATCAAACTATAATTACCAGCGGCTGGCAAATTAACGCTATAAGGCATAGTGAAAAAAAGTGGTATAATGGTGAATCACAGATGAGGGTTTTACGAAAAGCTACTGACGAAGATTTTGAAAAGATGGAAGTGATACTATAAATGAAAAAAACAACATATCTTTCATCAATTATATCAGCACTTAACAAATTAAACGGTATGGGATCGTTAAATGAAATATATGATGTTATTGAGAAGGAAGGACGATTGAGTTATATTTTTTCCAACCCTAATTGGAAAGATAATGTAAGGGCAACAATACAAAGACATTGTATCCAGACGAAATCTTACAGAGGAAGCGAAGATTTATTTCGCTCAGTGTATGGGTTGGGTGAGGGTTACTGGAAATTCAAAAATTTTGATTCTTCAGAATATGATAATCCTATAATCGATCGACAACTGAAAATGATTGCAAATTTAGATATTTCAAATACAGAAAAAGAAATGATAATAAAATCTAGAATTGGTCAAGGAATCTTCAGAGATAGGATAATACAAAAATATGAGCATTGTATAATCACCGGAATTAATGATAACCGTTTGTTATTAGCAAGTCATATTAAGCCTTGGCGTTCAGCTTCAAATTACGAACGATTAAGTTCGGAAAACGGACTATTATTATCCCCATTATATGATAAGCTTTTTGATATTGGGTTAATTACTTTTGATGATAATATGAAGATTCTGATATCTAATAAACTAAGTTGTGAAAATGTTTCTAGAATCAATATTGACACAAATAAGATATATTTTAATAACCCTTCAAACGAAATGATGGTTAATATGAGATACCATAGACAAAATATATTTGTAGAATAATTATATTTAAAATGCATCTCAACATAAATGTTATTTCTGATTTTCGTAGCAGAAAAACAACTCCGTTTTATGATCCACAAGACTATTCAAAGTCTATAGCAGGAATGAAAATAATTCCTTTGCAGACATCTGAATTGAAAAAGATTGTTTCTAACGGGAAAACATATAAGGAGCTATATCCTATATTTGAAACGGCATTTAACTCAACATTACCACCACACGAGTGGTATGACAAACTTATTCCGGAAATATAACTTGTTGTCGTAGAATAAAAAATAACTAGTAGCGATAAAATATATTGTGTGATTTTAAAAAGGAGTTATGCAATATGATAGATCGCTTATCCAAAAAGGTGGTAAAAAGAGAGATGAATATTAAACCGCAAGATAAAACCATAAAGGAATTACTTCTCTCTGGTCGTCAATTTATTATTCCAAGATTTCAGAGAGAGTATTCTTGGGACAAAAAAAATTATAAAGAATTTTTAGACGATATGCTCAATTGCTTAATTGTTAGTGATGGAAAAGTTATTTACGATCAATATTTTCTTGGAACAATGTTGTTTGTTGGAGATTGTTTTGAGGGAGATAAGAGTGAAATTGATGTAGTTGACGGACAGCAACGCTTAACAACTATTACCATATTATTTTCTGCTTTATCTGATCGTTTTTTACAAATAAATCAAGATACACTCAGTAAGCAAATATTCAAGTATATTATGACTAAAAATGATGATGGCGAAGATGTAAGGATTATAAAAAGCAAAACTCATTACCCATTTTTTGCTTTTTATATACAAGAGCGAGAAAAAACAAATACGAAGAAACCGTCAACTGAAGAGGAACAGTGTATAAAAGAAACTTACGAATACCTTTACAACAATTTAAGTGAAGAAAAGCTTAGAGCGTTTTTAAAGAAAAAATACGGCGATGACAATATTGATGAATTAAACTATGTTGATATTCTCAAAGCAGTGAGAGATCAGGTTTTGAATACCACCTTTGTATCAATATCTACAAAAGAGCGCAAGCAAGCAAATATGATTTTTGAGATACTCAATGCTAAAGGTAAAAATTTATCAGGCGTTGATCTAATTAAAAATAAAATTTTTGAAATAGTAAATGACACAGAACCAGCAGATTATGCCGAAGAAAAATGGAAATCAATAAAGAATATTTTAAATGCACGCAATGTTGATGTTGGTTTCGTGCAATTTTACCGCTATTTTTGGATTTCTAAATATAAGAAATCTAATTTAAATAAGTTGTACGATCATTTTAAATCCACTATTAAACCAACCAATAAAGATCGATATAAAAAATTTTTAACAGAAATAGAAGATACCGCAAGAATATATGTTCTAACCGTTTCTCCTGAAAGAAATGATTTTCAAAATAAAAAAGAGTATTTTGGACTTGTTCAAAGCATTAAAGTTATGTCGGATTACTTTAATATAACGCAAGTACGAATAGCTTTAATTGCGTTAATTGAAGCTAAAGAAAAAGGAATTATAACTTTAACACAACTAAAATCAATGGTTTATGAACTCGAGAATTTTCATTTTTCTTATAATGCGATTTGCTCTAAACCCACAAATAAACTTGAAATAATTTATTCTGATTTTTCAATTTCTTTAAGAAATTGCAATGATAAAATTGAAGCAAGAAATATTATAAAAAAATTAACTAATCAGTTGAATGAAATTTATGTTTCATATCAAGAATTTGAAAGTGAATTTATCAATTTGACATATACCAAAAAAAGCAATAATCCTGATAATGTGATAACTAAGTATGTTGTTAATAAAATTGCTTCTTATTATGAAGGTAAAGATATTTTTGAAGATGACGGAAGTATTGAACATATACTTCCTGAATCAAATGATATAAATAATAATAATAATATAGGAAATTTGATTTTGTTAGAACAAGTCTTAAATGGAGAAGCAGATTGTTTAGAATATATAGACAAAATTACAGTGTACAAAAAATCATCGTATAAATGGATAAAAGAGTTTGTAAGTAGTAATACAGAATGGTCAGATGATAAGATACAAGAACGATCAAAAAAATTATCTGAATTTTACTACACGAAGATTTTAGCAAAAGAGATATCATTAAATGCTTTGAAACGATAATTCGTGACAACAAAATGACAACAGAAATTTGAAGAGTCCATATTTTATGGATATTTCAGATAACTAAAATAACTCGTGCTAAATCACCAATACAAAATTGTTTAAGTGTTGGCTTTCAGGAGCGAGTGGCAATAACCACCCCCGAAACCGTTTTCCATCACGGTTTCGGGGGTTTGTTGTATGGCCGGCACAGAAACGGCATCACTTTTCTGCCTCCCCCACTCCATAACCGCCGGCTGTTAACCTTACATTTCGCAGTACCGAAAAACATCACAGTTATGCAGTTTATAAATTGACATACAGGCTCGGATATAGTATAATTATACTGATTAGGGTCTGCCTAAAATCAGACAGACAAAAAATCACAGATACTAAAAGCTGCAAAAGAAAGGACGATACAGTTGATATTCGCCGATTTATTTTTTCTGTACTTCTTTATGGCTCTGTGCTATATAGCATATTTCATCTGCCGTAAAACAGTATATCGAAACTGGGTGCTTATCGTATTCTCAATGATATTCTACGCATGGGGCGAGCCGGTGTGGGTATTCCTGCTTATAGGAAGCGTTACCGTAAACTATGTCGGCGGACTTCTGATAGATAAGTTCCGTGACACTAAAAAAGCTACAGCAGTGACCGCCTGTACGCTTGTGTTCGATATAGGACTTCTTGTATTCTTCAAGTATACAGGCTTCCTTGTCGAAAACTTCAATGCAATAAGCCCTGTGGATTTGCCCGTTCCGCATATTGAAATGCCGATAGGCATCAGCTTCTTCACATTCCAGATTATCTCTTATATTCTCGACTGCTACTGGGGCAAGATAAAGGTGCAGAGAAGCTGGTACAAACTGCTTATGTACATTTCGATGTTCCCACAGCTCGTTGCAGGTCCCATTGTCCGCTATGCCGTAATCGAAAACGAGATAGACAACAGAGTTATAACCTCTGCCGATGTAAGCGAGGGTATTACACGAATCTGTATGGGTCTTGGTAAAAAGGTCATCCTTGCAAACAACCTCAGCACTATCGTTGATACGTTCTTCAAGACCGGCGATCTTGCGTCTTTGTCCGTTGTCGGAACGTGGTACACGGTAATAGTCTACGCTATGCAGGTTTACTTCGACTTCTCGGGATATTCCGATATAGCCATAGGTCTTGGACGTATATTCGGTTTCCACTTTGACGAAAACTTCCGTTATCCGTTTGTCAGCAAGAATATCACTGAGTTCTGGCAGAGATGGCACATCTCGCTCGGTACATTCTTCCGTGACTACCTGCTGTATGTTCCTATCTTCGGTAAGAGAAGAAAATATCTCAACCTCTTTCTTGTATGGTTCTGCACAGGCTTCTGGCACGGTGCAAACTGGAACTATATAATCTGGGGTCTTTACTTCGGACTGTTCATTCTGATAGAACGTACCATAGGCAACAAGAACATGAGAAAGATGCCTAAGGCTGTTGCGCATATTTACAATACGATAGTGGTTGTTGTCGGCTTCGGAATATTCTACTTTACCGATTTAGGCAAGCTCGGCACATTCCTCGGAAACCTTGTCGGACTTAACGGCAACTCGTTCACAGACAAGATTTCGATGCAGAATATGACCGCTAACGCTTGGCTTTTCATTGTCAGCGTGGCACTGTGTATGCCTGTTATCCCTGCACTCAAGAAAAAACTCGAAAGCAAAAATCTTTACCTTGCAACCTCTGTAGGTCAGACGGTGCTTAATGTTGCGGTATTTGCACTGAGCAGCATCCTGCTTGTAAACGCCACCAACAACCCGTTTATCTACTGGCAGTTCTGAGAAAGGAGTGAGTAACATTGTCAGATCATATTGATGATAAGGAGCTTGAGGAGCTTAACGAGATCTACCGTCGGAAGATGGAATCCCAGAAAAGCCACGAGCCTAAGAAAGCAAAACACGAAAAGCCTGTCAGAGCCGCAAAAAGCGAAGATACTCATTCCGTAAAAGCCACGAAAGGCAAAAAAAACTCAGAAAGCACAAAGCAGATCAGAGTAAAGCCCGAAAAGCAGGACAAGGAAGATAAGGTACAGAGCGAAAGCAGTTCCGACTCCGAGCGTAAAAAGAAGCTTGCCGTCAGAATAAATATCGGCGTATGTGCCGCCTTCTTTGTGGTTGTGGTAATCGGTCTGCTTGTATTGCCGCGCCCTACCATATCCGAAGCCGAAAAGCGTAACCTTGCCACCTTCCCTGAGTTTACATGGGACGCTTACTGGAGCGGTAAATACACAGAGGATATAAGCTATTTCTTCAATGATACCGTACCGTTCAGAGATACCTTCAAGTCTATCGGCGCAGGCTTCCGCTCGCTTTTCGGATTCTCGCTGAACGGCGCTGAGATTAAAGGCAATGTCACACAGGTAAACAGCGGTTCATCTCAGACCGAGGTTACAACTGCGTCAACAAAGCCTATCGTTATCGTTACCCCTGCACCGTCGGACACTTCAAGTGACGCTCCCTCAAGCGCCCCCGAAACCGAAAGCAAGAATGATTCTTCTTCAGGAAATCAGCAAAGCGAAACAAGCTCAAAGTCCGATGAAAGCAGTAATTCGCCTAAGCCCGAAAACACATATACCGAGCCCTCAGACCCGAATGCACAGGTGCTTTTCGAAGAAGGCTCACAGCTTGTTTATCAAAGCGGCGACACCATATACGGCGCACAGATTTACAGTGGCAAACGTGAAAATGCGGAGGACTATGCCAACACGGTAAATTCGCTTGCAAAAGCACTTCCCGATGCAAATGTCTACAGCCTGCTCGCTTTGACGCAGAATACATTCATAACCCCCTCTCAGCTTCAGAAGGCTCAGTATACCGAGCTTAGCGACTCCGTATATATTTCAAATATGCTGAGCAAGGATGTCAAGGTCATAAACGCTATGGATGCTCTTTTGCCTCACCAAAAGGAGAATATTTTCTTCCTGCGTGACTGCCACTGGCAGCAGCTTGGCGCATATTATGTCGCTCAGAGCTTTGCCAAAGCCGCTGATGTAAAATTCGCAAAGCTGTCCGATTACGATAAATACGAGAAGGATTGCTTAGGCTCCGTCTATGCCGCAACAAAGTATGACGGCCTTATGTACGAGGGCGAAACATTCACTTATTATGTACCCAAGAACGACTATACCACCGAGTATTACAATGCGGATTATGAGTATCAGTTCGAATATCCGCTGATGCCTGCCTCAGACTACAGCGCAAGCTCGTTCTACAGTCTTTATATGGTTGCCGACAGCTATATAAAGCATATCACCACCGATGTAAAGAATGACAGAGTTCTTGTTGTGCTTAAAGACGATTACCCCAGCGCAATGATACCCTGCCTCACGTCATCGTTCAGTGAAATATATGTCATAGATGTGCGCTATTGCAACTTCAACGTTGCTTCCTTCTGCGTTGAACACGGAGCCACCGATGTTCTTGTCGGTATGACGCCTGAAAACGCACTCGGAGAAATAGGCGATACACTGTCATATCTGCTGAATATCTGATTTATAAATATGCCTTTGCGTAACGCAGGAACAATCTGCGGCAAGGGCGTATTTGTTTATATCGGCAAACGGCAGGCGGTTTATATTCGGTTAAATGAAGGAAAATATAATATAAGTAATTAACACCAGTTAAAGAAACGGAGGAAATAATATGTTTCATATAATGGTTGCGGAAGATGATACAAACACAAGAAAACTGATGTGCACAGTGCTTAAGCAAAACGGCTATGAGCCGGTACCTGCCGTTGACGGCATAGACGCACTTGACATACTCGACAGACAGCACGTTGATCTTATCCTGCTTGACGTAATGATGCCCCGTATGGACGGCTACGAATTTGTTAAAACGCTTCGTGAGGGCGGCTGCAACACCCCTGTTCTTATGGTGACCGCACGAGAAACCTCGGCTGATAAAATTGCGGGATTCCGTGCAGGAACGGACGATTATATGGTAAAGCCCGTTGATGACGAGGAAATGCTCCTTCGCATATCCGCACTCCTGCGCCGCAGTAACATTGCCAACGAGCATAAGCTCCACGCAGGCAATACCGTGCTTGACTACGATGCGCTTACAGTTACCTGCGGCGGCGTCACCCACGAGCTTCCCAACAAGGAGTTTATGCTGCTGTTCAAATTGCTCAGCTATCAGAACAAAATATTCACACGCCGTCAGCTTATGGACGAGCTGTGGGATATGGAAACCGAAACCGATGAAAGAACGATCGACGTACATATCAACCGTCTGCGTGAGCGTTTCCGTGACAACGAGGATTTCGAGATAGTGACTGTCAGAGGGCTTGGCTACAAGGCTGTGCTGAAACAGCATTGACTTAAAACGGAGGAATAAAATGCACAAGAGAATAAGCGATGAAGAAAAGCGTTTACGCTCGATAAACGCTTATGTTGTGTTGTTCGTATTTTTTATAATGGTATCCGCAGGCATTATCTGCGTGATGATCTATAATATCCTCAATGCTTTCGGTCTGATGAAGCATATTGAGGTAGTACCTATGCTTATGCCCCTGATAATGCTCTGCTCGTGCGTAATTATCGGCAGTATACTTTCTGCGATGCTGTCAGGCATACTTCTCCGTCCGCTAAACGATCTCAAGGAGGGTCTGCTCAAGGTTTCAAAAGGCGATTTTTCGGTAAGACTTGAGGAAAACGGAAACAGCGAGCTTTCACATATACAGGAGAATTTTAACATAATGGTAAAGGAGCTTGGCAATACCGAGCTTTTCAGAAATGATTTCATAAACGACTTCTCACATGAATTCAAAACTCCCATGGTTTCCGTATACGGCTTTGCAAAACAGCTTAAAAAAGGCGGTCTTACAAAGGAGCAGGAGGATGAATATATCGACATAATCATAAATGAATCGCAACGGCTCATAAATATGTCGAGCAATATCCTTATGCTGAACAAGCTGGAAAACCAGGAGATAATCACCGATAAGAAGGAATTCTCTCTTGACGAGGAGCTTCGCAGATGCGTTCTGCAGTTACAGAGCCAGTGGGGCGCAAAGAATCAGGAGGTAATCCCCGAGCTTTGCGAGCTTAACTATTACGGCAACAGCGAAATGCTGAAGCAAGTATGGCTGAACGTTATAGGCAACGCTATAAAATACACTCAGGAAGGCGGTACTATCGAGATACGCCTTGACATAAACCCGAAGAACAGCAATGAAATCCGTGTGCGTGTCACCGATAACGGCATAGGAATGGACAAAGCCACCACAGAACGTATTTTCGAGAAATTCTATCAGGGCGACAGCTCACACGCAACAGGCGGCAACGGGCTGGGTCTTGCTATGGTAAAGCGTATCGTTGAGCTGTGCGGAGGAAGGATCCGTGTTAAAAGCGAGCTTAACAAGGGTACGCAGTTCACCGTCTATCTCCCCGCTCAAAACAAAGAAACCGAGAAAGAAGATAAGAAAAAGAAAAGTTTAAATACCGTTAACACAGCAGGTTTAAAATAAGCCGAAATATTGTTTGATACAGAATATAAAATACAGTCTGTCGTTAAACCTCTTGTTTATCGAAAATGGGGTTGCAGGGGCATAGCCCCCGTACAGGTCGTCAGCCATTTGTGCCACTGCATCGTGCAGTGGCTTTGTGTGGCTGACTACAAGCATCCTTGCTTGGACAAGGGGCGGTAGCCCCAGTAATATAGCCCCGGCAAGGACGCCGGGCGTGTATGCCCAAAGGCTCTGCACGATGCAGAGCCAACCAAGCATACACAGCCCTTCACCGAGGGGAAGGGGTTTGGGGTTAGGGATTGAGAACAAGCACTTTTTTGGAAAAACAGACTTTTTCTACAGTCTGA
>ERZ780112.355-NODE-355-length-11007-cov-4.88486_pt1 | contig 11007 bp, 8 predicted proteins | sample MGYA00511571_ERZ780112 | MGnify/ENA primary metagenome ERZ780112 (study PRJEB29588, sample SAMEA2144299) | human gut metagenome | biome: human gut; feature: human-associated habitat; material: faeces | place: Denmark | collected 2008/2010 ...
CTGATGCAAGTTGCAGTCAAACTTTATCGACGCACGTACTTCCTCGAATGCTTACGATCCTACAGTTGACCGGGCTTACCGAGAAACAGGTAAAGGCATTAAGGTAATGACCCGAAAAACAAGGCGACCGGGATCTCCGGTCGCCTTGTTTTAATAAGCAGGTTTAAAGTTAAAGAGGGTTACCTTGCGAAATACATGCTCTCTCCATTGCTTCCGTTGTAGTTCGCCTGATAGACCACATCGTAACTGCCAGAGATTGTGGAGTTGTCAGCTGATGTTGCCTTGGCGATCGAAACACCACAGATGTAGTATTTTCCGTTGCTGGTCTTCTGACCGGCACCGAAGTACTGGTACTTCAAGGTCTTGAAGTTGTCCTTCGCTGTAAACCAAAGCCAATCATAGTTGGTCTCGGAGAAATCCTTAGGAGCGAAGTTGTAGTTGCCCCAACCGTTTCCTCCCGAGCACTCAGGTAAGTAAACGCAGAACTTACCGCCACTTAGCGACTGAGACTTGCGGCGGTCAAGGAACAGGCCCACCTTGGCTGTCTTGTTCTTGTAGTCAATCTCGACGCATGCGTCAAGGATCGAGTCGAGGTAAAGTCCCTTGACACCCACGTTGTTGACATGCTCCGCACCATTGGCGTCCGCCAAAGTCTCCCCGTTGAGAGGATTGCCGAATGTCACCGTTGTCTTGTCAGCGTTCACGTTTCCCTTACCCAAAGTCTTGTTTGGATCAAAGAGTTTGGAATATAACGTCCAGGAACCCTTGAAATCGGCAGGAGAAAGCTGAGTCACGGTGATCCTTGAGCCGGTGGTAAACTCGATTGTTGCGGTACGAGGACTTCCTGTAGTGTTCTCCGTCCAACGAACGACACCGTCCTTGTAGGTAAGCCATCCCTTGTCAACCGATGCATCGCCTCCAAGAATAGGACGATAGCCAGCCTTGTCGTTCTTCCACAATTCGAGTTGCTCAGGCTCGGTAGGCACACGTGCCTCGACCTTGACCTTGCAGGACGCCGTCTTCCCACCGTCGGTTGTCGTGGCCTCCCACCACAGCCTCTCCTGTCGCCTGTCCGGTAACAACGCCGTTCTTGTCAACAGTTGCGATGTCCTTGTCCGACGTAGACCATGTCACAGACTGGTCAGTGGCGTCGGAAGGATTGACTATGGCCACCAATGTGGCTGTCTCATTTTCATAGACAGTGATCTCCGCCTTGTCAAAAGACACACTCTGAACAGGCTTAGGATTGACAATGATCTCACTGGTTGCCTTAAAACCACCATCGTCAGTGGTGACGGTGATGGTAGTGGAACCAGGAGACAGAGCCACAACTCTACCAAAGTTGTCAACAGACGCGACCTTTGCATCGGAAGACGCCCATTTGAAGTACTTGCTGGTCGCATTATTTGGCGCTACGGTCGCTGTCAATTCCGTATGCTCACCGGCTGTCAGAGTGACCTTGGCCGGACTTATTGAGACACTCTCGGCCTTTACGAAACTTTCCTCATCCTTACATGACGAGACGAATGCCATCGCAAAAACTGAAAGAACGCCCAATATCAATAATTTTGCTTTCATATTCATAATTCATTAATAATTCCATGATTAGTCTGCCCAATGAGTGTTGGTAGTGGTCTCGGATCTTGGAATCGAAAGAACCATCTCATCAACCGACAACGTGCCTGTCCTGTAGTGGTTGTTTGATCCCGTGCGGTTGACACTGATGTTCCAACGCTTGTTGTTGTAGAATTCACGTCCACCTTCGCACCACATCTCGATGCGGGTCTGAAGCTGGACCATCTGGAGTGCGGACATCCCCGACATCCCGCTGTAGTTATCACAGGTGAGAGTCGGCTTGCCGGCCTTGGTACGGGCGGCGAGCAACTTGTTGAGAACCTCTTTGGCCTTGGCATCCTGTCCACTCTGGGCATAGGCCTCGGCAAGCATCAGATAGGCCTCGGAAGAACGGAAGATGTAGTTGTCACAAATGATCTGATGGTCACGCACGGTCACACCCTTAGCGAAAGTCGCGGCGAATTTCATACTTGAATATTCCGGAATCTGCTGCTCCAGAGTCTTCCCATCCGAATCAAGGATGTACTTGTAGTTGGCTGTGGATGTGGTGAATATGTCCTTTCGGAAATCATTCGCGTCAATCTTGTCATAGAGCCTTGAGTCAATCCGAGGCGGCTCTCCACTCGAACCGGCCACACCATTGGCGAATATGTTGAAGAATGACGATGTGTAGGTGTTCGAGCCGGCGCCACTGATGAATCCCATCAAGGCCTCAGGGTTGGCGGCCACGACAAGGAAGGCGTTATCCTCAGACTTGCAGTCCTTGGTTCCATCGCAATAGGCCTTGAAATCCGCATCCTTCGCACCGTAGTTCGCCTCCTTGATGAAATTAGGGAACTTGCTGACAATCTCAGACGCAGCCTTGATACAAGTGTCCCAATCCCCGGACCACAGAGCGGCACGAGCAAGAAGGAACTGAGCCACGCCACGGTCAACATCCTTAGGCTCTGTCGTATAGCCCATTTCCGCAAGATCCTCGACAGCCTCGGTAAGATCCTCAAGGATGAACTTGTAGGTGTCCGTGGCGGAAGAGATAGGCGCAGGATCGTTTGTACCGTAAGACTTATATATAGGCATTCCCTTTCCGTCCTTACCACCATTGGTGTAAGCCGGCTGGAAGCGCTCCATAAGCTGCATGTAGGCGTACGCGCGGACCGCAAGAGCCTGTCCACGATACTTTCTGGCATTAGCTCCGGCTTTAGCCGCCTCTGGCGTGAGGTAGAGGAGAGCCTTGTTGGCTCCCGTCAGCATGCTGGCGCTAAGAGCGTAATAAGGGTAGGTGTTGTCAGTGAGGCTGAAGGTCTTGATGAGCTCATAGGCTGTCTCATGCCCACTGGACGCCGTCACGGCGGTTCCAGGTATGACATCGTTGCCTCTTAGGCTCATCAGGTAGTCCTGGTCAATCTGCGAGTTGAGAGGATAGGACGAATAACCTGTCCATGTCTGACCTGAGATGTTGAAGAAATTCTCAAGCCCTGTGCCGACAAGATTAATAATCAAGTTCTTGGCACTCTCATCTCCTTCTTCAAGAATCTTCTGAATCTGCTTGTCCGTGATGTTGTTAGGAGGAGCGACATCCAGAGACTTGCATGAGCTCAGGGAGAAGGCGGCCAGCAAGGCGACCGCTATGTAATTTATGTACTTTTTCATAATTAACATTTTCTTAAGAAATTAAAAGTCCAGGTTTATTCCGATAGTGTAGGTACGCATATTCGGGAATGTGTAGCTGTCCACATCGTTATAGCCACCGGAAGCGGACATTGTAGGATCTATGGCCTTCGCCGCCGAGAGGATGAACAGATTGTCAGAAGAAGCGAACACCTTGATGTTGCTTACGACCTTGTCGATGCGAAGCTTGTTGAGAAGCGACTTGGAGACATTGTAGCCCAAAGTAAGGTTCTTCAGACGAAGGTACGAGGCACTGAAAAGACTCTCGTCGGTGAAGCTCCAATTGCCGCCATTGGCGGAAGTACCGCTGAAGTAAGAGTTCTCTCCGGCAGGGTACCACTGCATAGGGAAGCCGGCTCCCGTGTTGTCCGGTGTCCAGGTGTTACCCTTCACATCCTTGGAGACAAACATCATCCTATACATCTGGGCGTCAACCACATTATAGAGGTACTCCGCATAGTTGCGGCTGAAGAACTTTCCTCCGATCTGATAGGCAAACTGTGCGTTCACGTAGAAGTTCTTGTAGGAGAAACTGGTGTTGAAACCACCTTGGAATGTAGGGATAGCGCTGCCGACCTCGTACTTGGAAGCATTGGCGTAATTGGTTGTCTTCACGCTGCCGCCGACCTCGGTGTCCTTATACTTACCTGCCGCGTGGTCAGCTTCGGTGACCCTATGGAAGTACATAGGAAGACCGCTGCTCTGATCGATTCCGGCATATTTGTACATGTAGAGATTGAACCAGTCCCGACCGATGCCTCTGAGATAAACATTGGCATTTTGCTGGGAGCCTCCGGCGGAAGCCCAAGAGCCTTGGTTGTCTTCCCATGTTCCATCAGGAAGTCCCTCGGCGTGGGCAGGGATGGCATCATCAGGAAGGTCGGTTAGTTTGGTGGTGTAGTGAGTGATGTTGAACGCCACGTTCCAGCGGATGTCCTTGGTTCTGATGATGTCGGCGTTGATGTCAAGCTCAATACCACGGTTTGTCAACTCTGCGATGTTGCGAGGCAGCGTTGTCTGTCCCATTGCAAGATATGAAACCGGCTGACTGAATTGAGAGTTGCCAGTGACACGGTTGTACCAGTCAAAGGTGAGGTCAATCCTGTTGAAGAGGGTAAGATCAAGACCCACGTCAAAAGTTTTGGTCTCTTCCCAAGTGAGCTGCGTGTTCACGAGACCTCCCATAGAAAGCTTGTAGCTGTCACCGGTTGGTCTGCCGGTACCATTGTTCGTTGTCTGGTAGGTAGTGCTGTAACCCCAGGTTCTGTAAGTCTGGTAGCGGCCGATGCCGTTCTGGTTACCGATCACACCGTAGCTGGCGCGGAGCTTACCATTATTTAGCCAGCTGTCCCTGAGATCCTGCATGAACGATTCCTCAGTGAAGCGCCAACCGGCACCCACAGACCAGAATGTTCCCCATCTGTTCTCTTTTCTGAACTTAGATGAGCCATCACGGCGGACGGATCCTGAAACATAGTACTTGTCAGCGAATATGTAGTTGGCGCGGCCGAGCCATGATCTCATTCTTTCTATGTCATGACCATAACCTGGAGTCGGAGCGCTTCCGGCACCATAGTAGCGTCCCACAAAGTTGCCGGCCGCCAGGAATCCAGGTATGAACTCATCCGCGGATCCCCAGTTCACAGTCTGCTGCTCCCAATCACTGTCTTCGAACAACGCCATCGCATCAACGTGATGTTTTCCAAAGTCCTGATTGTATGTGAGCCGGTGCTGTAGATTCATCACCTCGATGTCGTTCATCCTCTTGCCGAAATATCCACCGATGCTTGCGGCGCGACCGGTCGTTCCATTGTAGTAGACGGTCGTTGTCCGGTTGATCTTGTCGTAGGCGAAGTCTGTCCTGAAAGTGAAGTGATCCAGGAAAGGAATCTCGATGTAGGTACGGGTGTTCAGAGTAGAGGTAAGATCCTCACGGATATCGTTGTCCATCGCATACATGATGTCCGTTGATCCGTAGTTGTTACCCGTCTGTCCGAGAGGGGAATAGGTCGAGTTATAGAGATAGTTGCGGACTCTGTCCCCGTTCTTGTCATAGATGTAGTTACCTTCGGCATCGTGGGCGTAGAAAGGCACGATCGGTGTGTGACCATTGACATAACGAGTGATGTTACCCTGATTGGAACCGGAGTTACGCGCGGCCCAGTAAGTACCCTGATAGTTTGTCCTTGAACGGGTGTAGCCCACATTCGCACCAACCTTCAGCCACTTAAAGAGGTTGACGTTGATGTTGGCGCGGCCCGTGATGCGCTCGAACCTTGAATTAGGAACATAGGAAGGATCTGTAAGATAACCCAAAGAAAGGTAGTGATCCTCCTTGTCCGATCCACCGCTTGCGGAAAGATCGTACTGCTGACGGAAGCCGGTCTTAAGAAGAGCGTCGGCATAGGTGTCGTCGTAAAGAAGGGAAGCGTTAGGGTTGATCTTGCCGTCTGTACCGACGAGATACGCACCTGTCATTGTCGAACTTGCGGAAGAGCCTGTGCCGTCAGGAGTGTAAGTTGCTCCAGGCACATTGTAAGCCATATAGTTACCCAACATATTACGTCCGAAGCTATCGTTCAGGCCAATGTAGTTGAACAAGTGCTGGCTGGCGAACTCTGCGGCGGCGTCGTGAGACACATTAGGATTGCCGATGTTGGTGTAATACTCCCCAGTCTCCTTGTTGAGTGCCGGACCGGCGCCATTTACACCATAGCGATAGGAGTTATAGATCGACTGCCAGAGATATTCATAGATTCCAGCGGCATTGTCAACCTGCCCTACCTTGTAGGAACCGACGGTGTTCCAGCCAGCGCGTGCCTGGAAACTGATTTTTGTCCTGCCACTGTCACCTCTCTTGGTGGTCACGAGGATGACACCGTTGGCTCCGCGTGATCCGTAGATGGCCGTTGAGGCGGCATCCTTGAGGACGGTGATGGAAGCGATGTCTTCCTGATTCATGTTTGACAGAGGGTTGTCTCCCTGGGCAGGAACACCATCGATGATCACGAGGGCGTTGGAAGCCCCGACATTGGTGGAGCCGAGACCGCGGACACGAAGACCAGCGTCGTTACCAGGCTGACCGTCAACAGAAGCATACACGATTCCAGGAACGGCACCTTCCAATGCCTTGGTCGCCGAAGAACTGTTCTGCGAAGCGATCAGTTTGTTGTCAATCTGCGTAAGGGATCCAGTGAGATCCTTGCGCTTGGCAGTACCATAACCGACGATGACAACCTCGTTGAGAAAATCAGCATCGCTCTTGAGAACCACATTGACCACAGAAGACGATCCGAGCCGTACTTCCTGAGATGTGTAACCAATGCTTGAGAAAACGAGGATAGCTCCCTTTCTGACATCTGTCAGACTGTAGTTACCATCCAAGTCTGTCATCGTGCCGGTCGTGGTGCCCTTTATGAGGACATTAGCGCCGACACAAGGCTCCCCAGCCTCGTCCGTGACCTTACCGGACACGGCAGACTGGGCGAATGCCTGCACTCCGATTGTCAGAAGCACAAGCAATGTCGTAATTAATCGTTTACCCATAAACTGTGTATTAAAAAAAGTATTGTTAAATTCCTTTATCTTTCCTCAATCGAGTAACTTTGGAGAAAAGCCTTAACATTACAAAAATAGGTTATCATTCCCGATATTTTTATATAATTTTTGACAAAACGACTTTGAATTCTGATAACGCAAACCTTTTCGCAAGCCTCCAAAATAAAGCCGGAAAGCTACGAACTCAAGGCTTGAGGAAAGGCAATGCCCTTCCGACACCCTCAAGCTCAAGGAGGAGTTCGGGGCGGCAGATGTCGGCTTGGAGGAAATGGATCGGGGTGTCCTTGAAATGTGAGATGAACATCTCTCTCACCGGCTCAAGATCCTGCGGGCGGCGGACGTAGACGCGGAGGTACCCAAAGCGGAAGGCAGAGCAATCCGGGGATATGTTGGAAGGAGCCACCAGATGCTCCACCACATCGATCGCACCGAGCGCCTGGACACGGGTGTCTTCCGAGAACTCGCTGTCCTCGCCTTTGATCGCGGCAGTTCCCGAAACGAAGACCACATCCCCAAGAAGCCTGCCACGCTCGAACTTGGGAGTCGTGCGCACCGCTTCCTTACCGGAGGCCAGAACCCTACCTGAATATCTGTGCGCAGGCACCTGCAACGGGTTGTCCAAAGGTAGGTTAGCCCCGTCGAAACCTTTGACGGCATACACAATGACCATCACTCCCCCGGAGTCACAGCCAATACCTGTCGCCGCAGGATAGCCGTCCACCCACTCGGCACCTGAATAGAAATCCGACCGCTAATTTCGGCATTTATTCCGACAATCGGAAGACTATCAAGTCCGCACGGAACACTTTCCCACCAATGGACATTCATCCAGACCGGTCAGCAGCTGTCGCGGACAATAAGTGTAGGGGCGATAAGCCGTTGGACTGCAGGAAGATCCTGATTACGGTTCTCGATAATGTCAACAAGCGTCTCGGAGGCGAGGCGACCGATTTCAGCGAGCGGCTGCTCGATGCGGGTGATCGCGGGATAGAGGAAATCAAGGAAGCCGTTGTTGTCGAACGAGATGATGCCAACCTGCTCCGGCACATTGATTCCAAGCTCCCTGAACGCGCGGATCGCTCCAAGAAGGATGGTCGATGAATATGCGAACACGGCGTCATACCTGACTCCGTCCGAGAATATTCTCTTAACCTGATTGTAGCCGTTCTCGACGGAGAACGCGTCACCCACAACGGCATATTCAATGCCCTTGTCCTTATGGGCGTCGATCGCATCCCTGAAGCCTCTGACACGCTCCATCGAAGGGGTAGAGTCCTCAACTCCCTGGATGGACAGGATGTTGCGGAAGCCACGGTCGATGAGATACTCAGTGGCCATGAAGCCGCCGGCATAGTTGTCGGTACAGATGTAAGGAAGTCCGGTCCCTTCAAAGTAACGGTCGATCAGGACTGTCGGGATGCCGTTCGTGATCTCGTCCGCAAGTCCGGACGAGTTGCCGACCGGAACCGCGATAATACCGTCCACGCTCCTGGAACGGAACATACGCAGAGAACTTTCGAAATCCTGCTGATTCTCAAGCGAGTCGGCAAGCAGCGTGTGGTAACCGGCTAGTTTGAGATTCTCGATCACGGTGGCCGCGAGAGTGGCGAAGAACGGGTTGTCTATCCCCGGAACCGTCAAACCGATGGTGAACGTCCGGCTGGTCCTCAGACCCTGGGCGAGCAGATTGGGAGTGTAATTCACCCTCTTCGCCTCCGCCCGTATTATGTCTATGGTTTTCTGGCTGATCCGGGATCTTTGAGCCTTGCCGGAAAGTACACGGGAAACGGTTGAGACAGAATAGCCGGTCTGCTCGGATATGGACTGGATGGTGTTCTTACTCATAATTAATGTCTTGGTTGGCAAAGATAGGGATTTTTTAGCAGATATTGACCTACCTCGATCAGCTAATACAAGCAAACGTCTGACGTTTCCCGACACAATTCTGATATATTTTCGTAAATTTGGTGACGGAACGATAGAAAAGCTGGCCAACGTTCTCCAGCGAAATAATTCAAGCGCATAGTATATTCTTTTAGATTATGAGGAAAAGTATTTTCACATTCGGTATCGCGGCTCTTATCCTTTGCGGCTGCGGAAACAAGGTTATTGAAGGATCAGGGGATGTCTTGAACATCATAATGGAGACCGACATCGGTAACGACATCGATGACGCGATGGCGATGGATCTGCTGTACAAGTACCTCGACGCCGGAAAAATCAACCTTCTGGCAGTGAACATCAATAAAGAAGGAACCGCTCCTGCTGAATATGTTGACATCCTCAACACATGGTACGGTCACCCGGACATCCCGATAGGAGTGATTCGTAACGGCGCTGATTGCGAAAATGACGCACCTAACTATGCCAAAGCAGTGGTGAATATGAAGGACTCCTACGGCAATCCAGCCTTCGGGCGCTCCATCAAAGAATATGACACCCTCCCTGACGCGCATATCCTTTATAGGAAACTTCTGGCAAACGCTGATGACAATTCGGTCGTCATAGCCTCTGTAGGATTCTCGACCAACCTCATCAGACTACTTGACACTCAGAAGGATGAATATTCAGAATTGAGCGGAAAAGAGCTTGTCGCAAAGAAGGTCAAGCTGCTTGTCACGATGGCAGGAGATTTTGAGGATCCGAATATTCATGAATATAACATCGCCAAAGACATCCCCGCGGCCAAGATTATCTTTGAGAAATGGCCGACACCTATCGTCACGTCCCCATTCGAAGTCGGTTTAAGAATCGAATATCCTGGCTCCAGCATCGTGAACGATTTTGGATGGGCCGGGCTTCACCCGGTAGTCGAAGCTTACAAGGCTTATCTGCCAGAGCCATGCGACCGTCCGACCTGGGATCTTACAGCAGTACTGTATGCGGTCGAGGGCAGTGGCTGGTTCACGCTCTCTCCTGCGGGCAACATCGCCGTGACAGATGAAGGCTCGACCATCTTCACTCCGGACGAGAACGGCACCAGACGTTATCTGTCTGTAGATGAGAATCAAGCAGATTCCATCAAGACCCACTTTGTGGAGATGATGACATCTGTTCCTCTGCATAGAAAAAATGGCTCCGCCAAACATTGACACCACTAATGCATGACGGAACCTACTTGGAAACTATAAGCCTTATGACTTCTCGGCGGCCACCTTGTTGAGGAAGCACTGGATGGTGTTCTCCATCAGGCAGCAGATGGTCATCGGACCCACTCCGCCGGGAACAGGGGTGATGACGGAGGCCTTCGGCTCGACTGAGGCGAAGTCAACGTCGCCGCAGAGGTTGCCGTTCTCGTCAAGATCCATACCCACGTCGATCACGGCGGCTCCTTCCTTTACCATGTCTCCGGTGACAAATTTCGGACGGCCGATGGCTACGACGAGGATGTCAGCCTGCCTTGTGATCTCGGGAAGATTCTTTGTTCTTGAGTGACAGATCGTTACCGTAGCGTTCCTGTCAAGCAGGAGTTTGGTGATGGGAAGGCCGACGATCTGGCTGCGTCCGATCACCACGGCGTTCCTGCCGGCGATCTCATAGTCAGCGTCCTCAAGGAGTCTTATGATGCCCATCGGAGTACAAGGAACGACGCAGGACGCGTTAGGCCTCTTCTGCCATAGGGCGGCGGTGTTCAGAGGGTGGAAGCCATCCACGTCCTTGGACTGGGCGATGGCCTCGATCACCTTCGGCTCACTGATCTGTTTAGGAAGAGGGAGCTGGACGAGGATGCCGTCCACGGTGTCATCGGCGTTGAGTTCGGCGATCTTGTCAAGAAGTTCCTGCTCAGGCGTGTCGGCGGGCATCCTGACTGTCGTGTTCTTGATACCCACGACATCGCAGGCCCTGGACTTATTTCTGACATAAGTCTGGCTGCCTGGGTCGTCCCCGACGAGGATCACTACCAAATGAGGCACTCTGCCATACTTTGCAGGAAATGTGGCCACCTGCTCGGCCATCCGGGCCTTTAACCTGGCCGCAAGGTCTTTTCCAGATATAATCATAACATTTGTACCTCGCTAAAAGGTTATTACTAATTGAAAAAACATATCTCACGTTCAAAGTGCCTACCACGACAATCTATTCACGTTACCCTCTCCCTAAATCCCTCCCCTCGGGGGAGGGGATGTGCTTAGCACACCCCTTAGGGCCTTTTCACGTTACCCTCTCCCTAAATCCCTCCCCTCGGGGGAGGGGATGTGCTTAGCA
>ERZ780112.356-NODE-356-length-10990-cov-2.71367_pt1 | contig 10990 bp, 10 predicted proteins | sample MGYA00511571_ERZ780112 | MGnify/ENA primary metagenome ERZ780112 (study PRJEB29588, sample SAMEA2144299) | human gut metagenome | biome: human gut; feature: human-associated habitat; material: faeces | place: Denmark | collected 2008/2010 ...
GTTCTTCTGGCGGCGGTTGAGTATCTGAATTACCCGCTCAAGCTCTTCCTCACGGCCTATCATATTATCGAGCTTGCCTGCTCTTGCACGGTCGGTGAGGTTGATGCAGTAGTTATCCAAAAACTTTTTCTTTGCCGGTCTGGTGCCCTCGGGCTTATCCTTGGGTGCTTCCGCACCGCCCTCGGGAGTGTTGTTGGCGTTTTGGCCGTTCTGACCGCCGAAAAGGCGGTTTAAAAACGGGAATGTAGCGGTCTTGCCGTCATCATCCGAGTCATCGGAAGTGCCGTCAATGTCCATGAGGCTCTCAACGCCGTTGAGGGCATTCATCATGTCGCCGCTCAGGCTATCAAGGTCCTCATCGGAAATGCCCATCTTCTCCATCATCTCGTCGACGGGCTTTATATGCAGTTCACGGGCGCACTTGAGGCAAAGCCCTTCGTTCTTCGTCTCGTTGCCCTCCATCTTCGTGATAAACACGACAGCCACATTTTTACCGCAGCGTGAACACATTTTTACTTGCATGGTTGTACCCCCTTTTTAGGTTGTAAATACATATATGATTATTGCTTAAATTTACTAATTTATGTCGGTCGTTCTGACCTCCGTGCCGGATATGAGCACGGCATCGCTTGACCTGAGAAGCGCAGTTTGTGCGCCGGCCTGCTCAGCTTCAAACCCAAGGCTCAAGCTATCATCATAGCACAGCAGCTTACTCTGCGTAAGGCAAAGGAGTTTGCCGTTTGAGAAGTCGAAGGTCTCTATCTCCGCACCGGGCTTGGCCGTGCCGACAAGGTTTGCGGAGCTGTCGATGCTGACGAGTGTTCCCGCCCCGCCATAGCTGTGCGCTCGCAGCTCCAAAACGATGTTGTCGCCGCAGACAGCAAACATGTCCAAGAAGTTGCCGTCAAAGGAATATTCGCCCTCGGCTTTGCCGGTATCGGAGCAGAAATACAGCCTATCCGAAGCTATACAGCACACTCTTTCGCCCAACCAGCAGATATCGTTGAAAACCGCCTGATCGGCTGCAAACGAGCCTTGCTCATCGGTGCTGTCGAGCTTAAAGAACTTGACGATGCTGCCGTTTTCGCCCGAAACCAGCACCGCAAGCCGTGTGCCCTCCGGCGATACCGCCGCCTTGACGACCCAGTTATCGGCCGAGAGCCACTTATACACCTCGGTCTTATCCGCCGAGTACACAGTGACGGAGCCCTTGTAGCCCGCCTCCTCGGTGCACAGCGCCAAGCGGCCGCTTCGGCTGAGGTCGGCGGAGATTATATTGTTTTTTGCATCGAGCGCAGAGCCGTCGAGGTACACGACATTCGTACCGCCGATATCGTACACGACTGCATTATCTGCGTTTTCGCTCATGGCGGGATATTTAAATTCGCAGGACTTATCAAGCACCGCTTCGCCCTTTGCGTCAAATACTCTGACGCTCGTGGTGGTGGCTGTCATGAGGCTGTCGCCGACGGCGGCGTAGCACTGGTGCGCTCCCGTTCCGATATAAAAGCTTTCGATCGGCTTTTCGGCCGTGCAGCCGGTCAGAGCTATGCTCAGCGCCAGCACGGCGGCAATAGTCAGTTTCTTCATCGTTAGTCCTTTATCATCATTTGTCCGGCAGGGCCGTCATACCAAACACGGTTCAGGTACAGTCCCTGCGGCGGCATGGTAGGCCCCGTGAGTCTGCGGTCGCCTATCTCAAGCAGGTGCGGGATATCCTCTGGCAATATCTTGCCGTAGGATGCGTAGACCATCGTGCCGACCATGGCACGGCACATGTTGTACAAAAATCCGTCGGCGCAAACAGACACCGTTATGAGGTCGCCCTCCTTTTCCGCCCTGCACCAATAGACGGTGCGCACGGTGGTTTTTGTCTCCGTGCCGAGTGAGCGCACGGCCGCAAAATCATGTGTGCCCTCAAAGGCCGTTGCCGCCCGCTTCATCAGCTCGATATCAAGGCTCGACGGGTAAAAGCAGGCTCGCTTTTCCAAGAACGGATCTCGGATATTGCTGTTATAGATTTTATAGATGTACTCCTTTTTTATGCAGGAGGAAATGGCGTTAAACTCGTCCGGAACCTCAACGGCATCGAGCACCGCAATGTCGTCCGGCAGGCGGGAGTTTGCCGCCAGTGCAAAGCGGTCGATGGGTATGCGGCAGTCGGTGCGGAAGTTTGCACAGTAGTTTAGTGCATGCACACCGGCATCCGTGCGTCCGCAGCCGGTGACCTTGACCGCATGTCCGCAAATTTTACTCAGCGCCTCCTGCACCGTTTGGCACACGGAGATCTCTGTTTTCTGCACCTGCCAGCCGTGGTATCTGCTGCCGTCATATCTGATTTTCAGGGCGATATTTCTCATAGCTTACAGTCCGAATTTCTTCAATACGAATATGGCCGCCAGGAACGCAGCGCCAAGGAATAGTGCCAAAAAGTCGATGCCCTGCATCCTGAGCGTTTTCATCCTCGTTCTGCCCTTGCCGCCGTGGTAGCAGCGGCTTTCCATGGCAACGGCGAGCTCGTCTGCCCTGCGGAAGGACGAGACAAACAGCGGCACGAGTATCGGCAGCAGCGCCTTTGCCCTTTGCATGAGATTGCCGGTCTCAAAGTCTGCGCCTCTCGCCTTCTGGGCGGACATTATCTTGTCCGTCTCCTCGATGAGCGTCGGGATAAAGCGCAGCGCCATGCTCATCATCATGCTCATCTCGTGCACGGGCACTTTGATTTTCTTCAAGGGATTGAGCAGTATCTCAAGGCCGTCGGTGAGTGCGATGGGGCTCGTGGTGTAGGTCAGAAGGAAGGTACCGACGATGAGGAGGATTATCCTCACCGACATCATGACCGCCTTTTCAATGCCCTCCCAAGTGATTATCCATCCCTCGATTATAGGCGTGCCCTTGGTGTAGAAAATGTTTAAAAGCGCCGTCAGGATGATGATGAATATAACGGGCTTTAGACCCTTGAACGCTGCAGCGGGGCGAATTTTCGACACCGCCATGCACAGCCCAGTGATGACAACGACAAATGCGTAGCTCCACCAGCCGACGGCGTTAAACAGTCCGACGATGTAGACGATGACGAGCAGGAGCTTCGTTCTCGGGTCCAAGCGATGGGCGACGGTGTCGCCGGGGAAATACTGGCCTAAGGTTATGTCTTTAAGCATCACTCACCCCTCCTTTTAAGCGCCACGAGGGCTTTTTCAAGCTGCTCGTTGGTGTAGATGGAGTTCGGAAGCTTCAGTCCGAGCTTTTTAAGCTCCATGGCAAGCTCCGTTGCCGCCGGAACGGCAAGGCCGATGCTCCGCAGCTCCTCAGGCTGAGAAAAGACCTCCTCGGGCGTGCCGTCAAAGCGGATACCGCCGTGGTTAAACACAACAAGGCGATCGGCAAGTCGTGCGACATCGTCCATGCTGTGGCTCACGATGATGACCGTTGAGCCGGTCTGCGTGCGATAGTCACAGATGTTGCGCAGAATTTGCTCGCAGCCTGCGGGATCAAGTCCCGCCGTCGGCTCGTCGAGGATGAGAACGCCCGGGCGCATGGCGATAACGCCGGCAATTGCGACCCTGCGCTTCTGACCGCCGGAAAGCTCGAGCGGCGATTTTTCAAACTGCTCGTCCGTCACGCCGACAAAGTGTGCCGCTTCACGCACGCGCTCGTCTATCTCTGTCGCGCTCAGTCCCATGTTCTTGGGGCCGAAGGCGATATCGGCATACACCGTCTCCTCAAAAAGCTGATACTCCGGGTACTGGAACACAAGTCCGACCTTGTAGCGGACATTCTTAGCCGAGATTTTGTCGGCGTTTATGTCCTCGCCGTCAACGGTTATCTTGCCGGATGTCGGCTTCAGCAGAGCGTTCAGGTGCTGGATAAAAGTCGACTTGCCCGAGCCCGTGTGACCGATAAGTCCCACGAACTGGCCGTGCGGTATCTCAATATTTATGTCGTCTATTGCGACCTTTTCAAAGGGCGTGCCCGCACTGTAAACATGGCGCAGGCCGCTCACCTTAATATCTGACATGGTTTGTTATCCTATTTCCTTTGCGATTTGTTCTGCGCAGTCGGCAATGCCGAGCGCCGTCAGCGGCAGATTAAAGCCTTTTTTGTTGAGCTGCCACATGAGCTCCGTCGTTGCCGGAACGGCAAGCCCCTCGCTGTGCATGAGCTCGACCTGCGAGAACACCTCCTGCGGCGTTCCGTCGGCGACAACATCGCCGTTTGACATGACGATGAGCCTGTCTGCATCTATGCACTCGGACATATGATGCGTTATCAATACGATGGTTATGCCCTTTTCACGGCAAAGCTTCGTGACCGTGTCGATGACCTCACGGCGACCCTTGGGGTCGAGCATGGCGGTCGGCTCGTCGAGAACAATGACCTCCGGCTGCATGGCGATAACGCCCGCTATGGCGACACGCTGCTTCTGTCCGCCGGACAAAAGGTGCGGAGCATGGAGCCTGAACTCATACATATCGACGGCCTTGAGCGCATTGTCCACCCGCTCACGAATTTCCGCCGGTTCAACGCCTAAATTCTCCGGTGCAAAGGCCACATCGTCCTCAACGACATTTGCGACTATCTGATTATCGGGGTTTTGGAACACCATCCCCACTGTGCTGCGAATTTTCAGCAAATTATTCTCATCGGCGGTGTCGATACCGTCGATCAGCACCTTGCCCTCGGTGGGCAGCAATATGGCATTCAGGTGCTTTGCAAGCGTCGACTTGCCCGAGCCGTTATGTCCGAGTACGGCGACAAAGCTGCCCCGCTCAATTTCCAAGCTCACACCCTTGAGGCTCTCGACATCGTCACCCGGGTAGGTGTAATGCAGGTTTTCTATTTTTATAACTGAACTCATTTATTATTTCTCCCAGCGGCAGGTCGCTCCGCAAGGCAGGACAAGGCCGCTGTCTGTCACGGGAAGTCCCAGCTCACGGCTGTCGGAATGACCGCCGAATTTCTTTGTAAAAATACTCTCGGTGACATAGGAAAGCACCGATGCCGATAACCCCGTTGTATACGAATTAATGATGACAAACAGCGGATCGTCGGACAAAACGCCTGCGCACAGTGACACGAACGGCCACAGGTTCTGCTCAAGCTTCCATATCTCTCCGCCCGGGCCTCTGCCGTAGGACGGGGGATCCATGATGATAGCGTCATACCTCCTGCCACGGCGAATCTCACGCTCAACGAATTTTGCGCAGTCATCGACTATCCAGCGGATAGGCGCATCGGCAAGTCCGGAGGCTGCGGCGTTTTCCTTCGCCCAAGACACCATGCCCTTGGCAGCGTCAACATGGCAAACGCTTGCACCGGCCTTGGCACAGGCAACGCTGGCAGCGCCCGTATAAGCAAACAGGTTCAGAACATTTATGGGTCTGTTAGCCTTGCGGATCTTGTCCATTGCAAAGTCCCAATTGCACGCCTGCTCGGGGAAAAGTCCCGTGTGCTTGAAGTTCATGGGCTTGACATTGAATGTCAGCTCGCCGTAATTTATCTTCCAGCTTGCGGGCAGGCCGCCCTTGTCCCACGAGCCGCCGCCGGTATCGCTGCGGCGATAGCGTGCGTCACGGCAATTCCAGCGCTCGTCGGTGCGGGGCGTGTCCCATATTGCCTGCGGGTCGGGGCGCACGAGGTAATAGCTGCCCCAGCGCTCCAACTTTTCGCCCTTTGAGCAATCAAGGAGCTCAAAATCCTGCCATTTATCCGAAAGCCACATAACCATATACCTATCCTATTATAATTTGACATTGTATTTTATCATTATATATTTATTTTTGCAACGAGAATTTCGGCGAAAAACAAATATGTTGACAAACCGCCGTTTGCTGTGTATGATAACTGTATGAGAACGAACCACACAGTTAACGACACTTGGAGGTAGTGAACATGATCAGCGTGAACTTCCGAGATCCACGCCCGATATACGAGCAGATAAAGGACAATCTGCGCCGTCTTATCGTGACCGGGCTGCTGCCGACAGGCAGCAAGCTGCCCTCGGTGCGTGAGATGGCCTCCGACCTCGCCATCAACCCCAGCACCATTCAGCGTGCCTACCGTGAGCTTGAGGCGGAGGGATATATCTGCTCACAGCCCGGTAAGGGCAGCTTCGTCTGCGCAAAGGACGGCGTGGACGAGACCCGAAAAGAAGAGCTTCTCGGTAAATTTGACGAGCTTGTTACCGAGCTCGGTTACATCGGCGTTGATAAGCCTCAGCTTATCGAGCGACTGAAAGGAGAATAAGCCCATGATCAAAGTCAGAAATGTCATGAAGGAATTTGACGGCTTCCGTGCTCTTGATGACATGAGCATGACCGTGCAGACAGGCTCTGTGTACGGCCTTGTGGGGCCCAACGGTGCAGGCAAGTCGACCATCATCCGCCACCTGACCGGCATCTACCGTCAGGACGCAGGCGAGATAACAATTGACGGTGCACCCGTGTTTGAAAATCCCGAGGTCAAAAGCCGCATTGCTTATATCCCCGACGATATCTTTTACTACGCAAACGCTTCCATCCGTGAGATGATGGATTTTTACCGAAGCATCTACCCGCATTTTGACGCAGAACGCTTTAAAAAGCTTGCCGATGTGTTCGGCCTTGACCCGAAGCGCCAGATGCGCAGGCTCAGCAAGGGCATGCAGAAGCAGGCGGCGTTTTGGATCGCCGTGTCGCTGCGCCCCGAGATACTCATCCTTGATGAGCCTGTCGACGGTCTTGACCCCGTCATGCGCCGCCAGATATGGAGCATCATCATGGCCGATGTTGCCGAAAACGGCACAACGGTGCTCGTTTCCTCGCACAACCTGCGTGAGCTTGAGGATGTGTGCGACAGTGTGGGCATCATGAACAAGGGCAAGATCATGATAGAGCGCAGCCTAAACGAGCTTCAGGAGAATATTGTTAAGATCCAGCTTGCCCTGCCCGACGGCGAGAGCTTGCCCGAGGGGCTCGACATTCTGCATAAGTCCAATACCGGCCGTTTGCAGTCGCTCATCATGCACGGCACGCAGGAAGAGCTGACGGAGAAGCTGCAAAGCGCACATCCGCTTTTCATCGATGCCGTGCCGCTTACCCTTGAGGAGATATTCATTTACGAGCTTGGAGGTGCTGACTATGAAGTCAAAGATATCGTTCTTTAACGCCGGTATTTTCAAAAGTATGCTCAAGCGCTTCTGGCCGCTGTGGACAGCCTATTTTGCCGTATGGTTCATGTGCCTGCCGCTCCCCTTACTTGTGGCAAGGCTTCAGGGCGTCAAGGAATCGGCTGTCACAGTGGTCACTGCCGCAATGAAAACGAGTGTGGAAGCAAGCGTCGTCTCCGGTTTCTTAATGGGAATCCTTGCGGCAATGGCGGTTTTCGGCTTCCTATATAACTCCCGCAGCTGCGGCATGATTGCCTCGACTCCCGTTCGCCGTGAGGCGGTGTTCTGCTCGGCGTATCTTGCCGGTGTGCTGCCGGTGCTTGCCGCTAACCTGTTTATCGCCGTACTCAACTGGCTGTTCACACTCAGCAGCGGCATCGAAGGCGCCTGCATTTTCAAGATGAATGCCATTTTGTTCGCCGTTAACTCCATGGAGTTTCTCATCTTCTTCTCCATCGCCGCATTTATCGCCATGCTGACGGCAAACATCGTTGCGTTGCCCGCCCTCTACCTTATATTTAATTTTGTGTTTCTCGGCATGGAATATGTCGTCAGGATGCTCTACGGTATGTTCATATTTGGCTACTCTGACCTTCCCGACTGCGTTTTAGAGTTCATGTCCCCGCTTATATACCTGTTTACACGCATCGGTCTGAGCGCCACGAAAACGGCGGTCACGCTCACAAACTGGTCTGCATTGCTCGGCTACATCATTGCAGCCGTCGTGTTCTCGGTCACAGCCCTTTTGCTGTACCGCAAGCGCCGCATGGAGTCTGCCGGTGATGTTATCGCAGTCAAGTCCCTGCGTCCCGTGTTTAAGTTCTGCGTCACGGCGTGCGCAGCTCTCTGCTTAGGTCTTTTGTTCTTCGTCATCATAAGCACACTGTTTACGAGTCTTTCAATGTCCATGCTCGTTTTGTCCGCCGGACTTATCATCGGTGCATTCATCGGCTACTTTGCCTCCGAGATGCTGCTTAAAAAGAGCTTCCATGTCTTTAAGGGCAATTGGAAGGGCTTTGTCATCACCATCATTCTGTGCATCGTTTTCGCCTTTGTCTGCGTGACAGACCTGTTTGACCTATCCTCGCAGCTGCCGGATATCGACGATATCGAAATGATAGTCTGCAACAGAGAGGCCGGCGGCTATGATGTGACCGAGCGCTCGGATATCGAGGCCATACTCAAAGTCAACAAGGCCATAATCGACGACCGGGACAAGTACGAGGGTCTTGACGACACCGACTACGAAAGCGTCGGCTACGTGAGCCTTAGATACAAGCTCAGGGACGGTCGTGTCATTTGCCGCGGGTATACCCTGCTTATTGATGATAACTACAAGGCGTATTACGCTGCGCTGGGCTCGGTGAACATCGTAAAGTCCTGCTTCACACCCGAGATACCTGTCACGGTACAGAATGTGTACGACGCATCGTTTGAGTACCCCTCCGGCTCCGGCGAGCTGAACTCGATATCGCTCACCCCCGAGCAGGCTGTCGATTTCTACGATAATGCACTGATGAAGGATATTGAAAACGGTGCGAAAAAGCCGCACATCCCCGAAACGAGCAGCACGGCAGACACCGATACCCCCGATTCGTATGTCTACATTGAGCTTGTCTCTATTCACGATGCGGTCAACGAGGAAGATACCTATGACAGTTTGGTCATCGAGATAGACGCCGACTGCACCGAGTGTATAGCATGGGTCAAGGCAAATCTCAACATAGATCTTCACAATATAGACGGATGAGTTAAAAAAATAGTAATAGTCGCCCATATGGCGGCTATTACTATTTATAATTAATTCCTTTTTTGTTCATGCCTTTGTCATATTATCAGGTTATTATATAGACACTCAAATATGAGAGGCGAAGGCAATCATGGAAGACCGTAAAGATGAAATTAACAGCGGCAAAAACATCTCGGAGGCTGAAAATCCCAGCTCTGAGACCGAGAGTGCTCAGGAAACCGAGAGCAACGCTTCGGCACAGTCCGTCTCCGATGACGGCGAGTACCACTTCGTAAGACCCGAGCAGAATCTGTATGAGGATGCCGAGTTCGTTCCCTGCGGAGAGGACACGGAGGTTCCAAAGTACTATGTTCCCTCGGAGAAGAAGCCCAAGGATGAAAAACCGAAGGACAAGAAGGCCGCTCCGAAATCGAAAAAGAGCTTTGTTAAGCTTGCGTGTGCCTGCCTTGCGTGTGCGCTCATCGGCGGTGCAGTCGGCGGCGTTGTGTCGTGGAAAGTCCTCGACAATAACAACTCAACCCCCGAAGCAACGAGCAAGCCCATCTCCGCCGGCACCAGCGGCTCGTCTATCAGTTCAAATACCGGCAGCTCGACCGATATCTACTCGCTCGGCTGCAAGCAGGCGGTCGGTATCACCACCGAGGTCACGACCACCAACTGGTTCGGTCAGACGAGCTCCAGCGCAGTTTCCGGCTCAGGCTTTGTCGTTACCACCGACGGATATATAGTTACAAACTACCATGTCATCGAGGCTGCATATCAGCGCAACTACAAGGTCTCGGTCATGTTCTACGACGGCAAGACCTATGATGCCACCATCGTCGGCGTTGAGGAAGAAAACGATGTTGCGGTTTTGAAGATCGATGCCACCGGCCTCACCCCCGTTGAAGTGGGCGACAGTGAAAGCATTCAGGTCGGCGAAGAGGTCTACGCCATCGGCAATCCCCTCGGTGAGCTCGCATTCACCATGACCACCGGCCATGTCAGTGCGCTTGACCGTAAGATCACCACAAACGAGAACGCCAGCGCAATCAATATGTTCCAGTTCGACGCTGCCGTCAACTCCGGCAACTCCGGCGGCCCTCTGTATAATGCCGAGGGCAAGGTCATCGGCATCGTCACCGCAAAGTACAGCTCTACCGGCGTTGAAGGTCTGAGCTTCGCTATCCCCATCAACGACGCTATCGATATCGCAAACGACCTAATCACCAACGGCTATGTTACCGGCAAGGCATATCTCGGTGCGAACATCGACAGCAGATACAATTCGGTTTATGCCAACTACTACAAAATGCCCGAGGGCGCATATGTGTTCAGCGTTGAAAAGGACAGCTGCGCAGAAAAATGCGGCCTTTCGGCCGGCGATATAATCACCAAATTAGGCGCAAACGAGGTCAAGGACTTCAACGACCTCGACTCCGCCATCCGTTCGTTCAAGGCCGGCGAGACCGCAGACATTACGGTCTACCGCAAGGGCGATTACACAACGCTCAAGGTGACCTTCGACGAATCCAAACCAAACACAGATTCGAATGGTGTTAACGACTCAGGTCTGTCAAGCCATCCCCAGTTTGGTTAAATAAGCTATTTCTCTTCTCCTTATACATCCTCTCTATTCTTTTCTCAAAGCAAAAGGCCACGGCGCAAGCCGTGGTCTTTTGTTGTCTTTATTACTTTTTAGCCGGGGCTCTGCCGGTCTTCTTATGACCGCATACGGTGCAGTACTCGCCCTTATCGTAGAAGTGGCGGCCGGACTCGATGTGCTGCTTCATGTTGATAAAGCGGATTCGCTCGGCCTTGGTGAGCTTGCCCTTAAAGCGCCGGTGCGAATAGTCCCTTGCGACGATGACGCATACGCAGGTGAAGATTATCGCAAAGAACACGAATATCGTGAACGCTGCCCACAGAACACCGTTGACTACTTGGCCGGACGCAGGTCCGTCAAGGAACGGGCGGAAGTACACCGCTGCGCCTATCGCAACGCAGGTCAGCGCAAGATACACGAAAAAGTGCGGGAAAAGCGTGGGCGGAAGCCCGCTGCAATGGGGGCATATCTTCATCCCCTCTGGTATAAGGTTATGGCAATTTTCGCA
>ERZ780112.366-NODE-366-length-10784-cov-4.23656_pt1 | contig 10784 bp, 10 predicted proteins | sample MGYA00511571_ERZ780112 | MGnify/ENA primary metagenome ERZ780112 (study PRJEB29588, sample SAMEA2144299) | human gut metagenome | biome: human gut; feature: human-associated habitat; material: faeces | place: Denmark | collected 2008/2010 ...
GGTTCGGTCGGGGCTGAGATATTAAAGAATTTTATTGAATATGAAGAATTTTAACATAATTCCGGCCATAGACATAATCGGAGGCCGGTGCGTGCGTCTCACGCAGGGAGACTATTCAAGGGAGAAGGTTTACTCTGACGACCCAGTCAGTATGGCGAAGGGATTCGAGCAGGCTGGCGCGACAAGGCTGCATCTTGTGGATCTGGAAGGTGCAAAGGCCGCCTGTCCGAAGAACCTGGATGTGCTAAGGAATATAACCAAAGCGACCGGTCTGAAAGTTGAGTTTGGCGGCGGAGTGAAGTCGGAGGAGTCTTTGAACGCTGTTCTGGATGCCGGGGCTGAATATGTCATCTGCGGAAGCGTGGCCTTTACCGAACCGGACATATTCAAGAAATGGCTTGGCCGCTATGGGGAAAAAATCATCCTTGGGTTGGATTTGAAGAATGGTTTGGTCGCGACGCACGGTTGGAAGGAGACTGTCCCGATGTCAGCCGTGCAGGCTTTGGAGTCTTTTGAAGGACTTGTGCGTCAGGCTATTGTGACCGAGGTTTCGAGGGACGGGATGTTGCAGGGCGTGAATCTTGAGTTTTACGCCGGCCTTCAGCAACAGTTCCCGGACGTGGAGATCATCGTGAGCGGGGGCGTGTCCAATTACGAGGATCTGGAGGAATTGAGAAGATCCGGACTTCGCTCGGCCATTGTCGGAAAAGCTATTTATGAAGGACGAGTGAAACTTGAGGATTTGTTCAGGTAATATGTTGGCGAAGAGAATTATACCTTGTCTGGACGTGAAGAAGGGACAGGTAGTGAAAGGGATCAATTTCGAGGGCTTGCGTGAGGTGGGTGATCCTGTGGAGATGGGAGCTTTCTACTCTGAGCAGGGGGCTGACGAGCTCGTCTATCTGGACATCAGCGCGTCTTCCGAAGGGCGGAAGACTTTCACTGGTCTGGTTTCCCGGATAGCGGAACGGATTGACATTCCGTTCACTGTGGGTGGGGGAATATCTTCGTTCGAGGATGCGGCCAGGCTCCTGGATGCCGGGGCTGACAAGATCACGATCAACACGGCGGCTGTGCTTCAGCCGGAGATCATCACCAGGATCGCTTCCCGCTACGGCTCCCAGTTTGTTGTCGTGGCGACTGACGCGAGGATGGTCGCTTCTGGAACGGCCGCTGAGCCTGTCGAAGCTACATCCCTGTACGGCAATGCTTACTGGCAGGTGATGACCCACGGCGGAAAAAGGCCGACCGACAAGGAACTATATTCCTGGGCCAAGCAAGTCCAGAACCTCGGCGCCGGCGAGATCCTCTTTACCTCAATGGATAATGACGGCACCAAGAACGGCTATGCCGTGCAGGCATATTCCCATCTTGCTGAGGAACTTACCATCCCTGTGATAGCCTCCGGTGGGGCGGGAAGCGTCGCTGACATCGAGGAAGTCCTGACCACCGGCCGAGCCGATGCCGCCCTCGCCGCAAGCATATTCCATTACGGCGAAATCTCCATCCCCGATTTGAAAAGAACCCTCCGCACCCACGGAGTGAATGTAAGAATATAAAAGGAACTTTATGAATATGATTGATTTTAAGACTCTTAATGTCGGCGCGGACGGACTCGTGCCGGCCATCGTCCAGGACCGGAACACCCTTCAGGTTCTGATGCTCGGCTATATGAACGCCGAGGCTCTCGAAAAGACCCAGGCAAGCGGTCTGGTGACATTCTTCAGCCGCTCCCGCCAGACCCTATGGACAAAAGGGGAGACCAGCGGCAACTTCCTTCATCTTGTCTCCATTGCGGTAGACTGCGATTCGGACACCCTTCTTGTCCGCGCGATACCTGACGGACCGGCCTGCCACAAAGGCACGAAGACCTGTTGGGGAGACGCGGTACCGGCAAGCACGGGCTTCATCCGCGAGCTTGAAAGTGTGATCAAAGGCCGTCACGAGCGGATGCCGGAGAAGTCCTACACCACATCCCTGTTCAAGGCAGGGACTCCGAGAATGGCACAGAAAGTCGGCGAGGAAGCCGTCGAGACCGTAATCGAGGCCGTGAAAGGGGACGATGAACGTATGATCTACGAGGCCTCGGATTTGGTCTATCACCTTCTCGTGCTTTTGGTCAGCAAAGGCTACGGCATCGCCGATCTGGAAAAGGAACTTGAGAAGAGGCATAAATAGGCCATAATGTTGTTTTTCACAAAACAAAAAACGAATTTAGCTATCAGTTAGTGTAATTACCGTTTTTCAGATGAGTTCAGACAGAATATTCATTTTTGACACCACTTTGCGTGATGGCGAGCAGGTGCCTGGGTGCCAGCTCAACACTGTGGAGAAAATCCAGGTGGCAAAGGCTCTTGAAGAGTTGGGAGTAGATGTCATTGAGGCGGGTTTCCCTGTTTCCAGTCCTGGGGATTTCAATTCGATCGTGGAGATTTCCAAGGCCGTCACCTGGCCGACGATCTGCGCTTTGACACGCGCGGTGGAGAGAGACATCGATGTGGCAGCGGAAGCCCTTAAATATGCCAAGCACAAGAGGATACACACAGGGATCGGGACTTCCGACTCCCACATAAGGTACAAGTTCAATTCCACCCGGGAGGAGATTCTTGAGCGGGCCGTCAGAGCAGTTAAATATGCCAAGAAATATGTCGAGGATGTGGAATTCTACGCTGAGGACGCCGGGCGTACGGACAATGAGTACCTTGCCAGAGTGGTAGAGGCGGCCATCAGGGCCGGGGCCACGGTCGTGAATATTCCTGACACGACAGGCTACTGTCTCCCTTCCGAGTACGCCGCCAAGATCAAGTACCTTGTTGACAATGTGGATGGGATTGACAAGGCTGTCATCTCGACCCATTGCCACAACGACCTTGGTATGGCCACCGCCAACACCATGTCCGGCCTTCTTGCCGGGGCCCGCCAGTGCGAGGTCACCGTCAATGGCGTGGGCGAGCGTGCCGGCAACACGGCCTTGGAGGAGATCGCCATGATCATCAAGAGCCACAGCGACATCCCTCTCGTGACCAACATCAACACGACCAGGATCACTCCGGTGAGCCGGATGGTCTCGAATCTTATGAATATGCCGGTTCAGGCGAACAAGGCCATCGTCGGGCGCAACGCCTTCGCGCACTCCTCAGGCATCCATCAGGACGGAGTCCTCAAGAACGTCAGTACCTACGAGATCATCGACCCTAAGGAAGTTGGGATTGACGACAACGACATCGTGCTTGCCGCCAGAAGCGGCCACGCCGCCCTTAAATACCGTCTGGAGGTTCTTGGAATCAAGATGGAAGGCCATAAACTTGACGCTTTTTACGATGAGTTCCTCAAACTGGCCGACAAGAAGAAGCAGGTCAGCGACGATGATCTCCTTGTGCTCGCCGGAGCCGACAGGGCTGAGGACCATCACGTCAAGCTTGAGTACCTCCAGGTGACCAGCGGCAAGGGTCTGAGACCTATCGCAAGTGTCGGCCTTGACATCGCCGGTGAGAAATTCGAGGCCGCATCCAGAGGCAACGGCCCGGTTGACGCGGCGATCAACGCCCTCAAGATCATCATCAGGCGTCAGATGGTCATCAAGGAGTTCACCATACAGAACATCACCAAAGGCTCCGATGATGTGGGCAAGGTTCACATGCAGGTCGAGCATGACGGCCACGTGTATTATGGCTTCGGAGCCGACACCGACATCGTCACCGCGTCTGTGGAGGCGTTCATTGACTGCATAAACAAATTCAGGGGATGAACACACTTTTCGACAAGATTTGGGACAGTCACATCGTGTCCGTCATCGACGGTGGTCCCACTCAGCTCTACATAGACAGGCTTTACTGTCACGAAGTGACCAGTCCTCAAGCCTTCGAGGGCATAAGGAAGCGTGGCTGCGGTATTCTGCGCCCGGAGAGAATAATATGTATGCCTGACCACGACATCCCGACGGAAGGGACTGCTTTCGCGGATGATGTATGCCGTCGTCAGGTGGAGACTTTGGAACGGAACGCGGCTGAATTCGGTCTGGTCCATTATCCGATGATGAGTCCGGACAACGGTATTGTCCACGTTGTCGGCCTGGAGAAAGGACTTTCGTTGCCTGGAATGACGATTGTCTGTGGTGATTCTCACACATCCACTCACGGCGCCGTCGGAGCTGTCGCTTTCGGGATAGGCACGAGCGAGGTCGAGATGGTACTTGCCACCCAGTGCATCCTTCAGCAGAAACCGCGCTCGATGAGGATAAGGGTAGAGGGAGAACTCGGTAAAGGCGCGAGCGCCAAGGATGTGGCCCTCTATCTTATGATGAGGTTGACTACTTCAGGTGCCACCGGGTACTTTATTGAATATGCCGGCTCGGCAATCCGCGGCCTCTCGATGGAAGGCCGTCTGACACTTTGCAACCTGTCGATCGAGATGGGAGCCCGCGGAGGTTTCGTGGCCCCAGACGAGACCACTTTCGCCTATCTCAAAGGCCGTGAGTTCTCTCCTAAGGGGAAAGACTGGGACAAGGCGGTTGAATATTGGAGTACCCTACGCAGCGGAGAAGATGCTGTCTTTGACAAGGAATATGTGTTCGATGCCGCTGACATCAGCCCTATGATCACTTACGGAACGAATCCGGGCATGGGTATGCCGGTTGACGGTACCATCCCGTCTGACACGGCTCAGCGTGCGTTGGACTATATGGGCTTCTCCGCCGGAGAAAGGCTTCTTGGGCACAAGATCGATTATGTGTTTCTCGGAGCCTGCACCAACGGCAGGATTGAGGACTTCCGTGCCTTCGCCTCGGTCGTTAAAGGCCGCGGAAAGGCTGACGGAGTCACGGCCTGGCTCGTGCCTGGTTCGTGGGCCGTCAGACGTCAGATTGAGGAAGAAGGACTTGACAGGATTCTTGCGGATGCCGGATTCGAGATCCGCCAGCCTGGCTGTTCGGCCTGTCTTGCGATGAATGCGGACAAGATCCCGGCCGGAAAATATGCCGTTTCCACAAGCAACCGTAATTTCGAGGGACGTCAGGGCCCGGGCGCACGGACGATGCTTGCAAGTCCTTTGACTGCCGCCGCCGCGGCGGTGACAGGATGTATCACTGATCCAAGAGAATTGTTATGAAACAGAAATTCAACATAATAGAGAGTGGCTGCATTCCTCTTCCGATAGAGAATGTGGACACTGACCAGATCATTCCGGCCCGTTTTCTCAAGGCTACGACAAGGGATGAGAAGTTCTTCGGAGAAAACCTTTTCCGTGACTGGAGGTACGCTCCGGACGGAAGCATGATAAAGGACTTCGTGCTAAATGATCCTCGTTACAGCGGGTCCATCCTCGTGGCCGGAGCCAACTTTGGATCCGGATCAAGCCGCGAGCACGCCGCGTGGGCTATCGCCGGCTACGGATTCAGAGCTGTCGTGTCAAGCTCGTTCGCTGACATCCACCGCAACAATGAACTCAACAGCTTCGTGCTGCCGGTCCAGGTCAGTCCGGATTTCCTTAAAAAGATTTTCTCCGCGATCTCGGCCGATCCCGCAGTGAGACTTCGCATAGACCTCCCGTCTCAGGAAGTGACCCTTTTGTCTGACGGAAGTTCAGAGCGTTTCGAGATAAGTGCCTACAAGAAGTACTGTTTTGAGAACGCTCTTGATGACATAGATTATCTGCTTGAACATAAAGACAAGATTGAAGAATATGAAACTGAACATAGCAAAATTGCCCGGTGACGGTGTCGGCCCGGAAGTGGTGGAACAGGCCGTGAAGGCCATTGACGCTGTCTGCCGGCGTTTCGGGCACGAGGCCAAGTACCGATCAGCTCTTGTCGGTGCCTGCGCGATAGACGCTTGCGGCTCCGCCTTCCCTGAGGAGACCCTGAAAGTGTGCCTTGACAGTGACGCGGTTCTGTTCGGGGCCGTCGGGGATCCGAAATATGACAACGATCCCACGGCCAAGGTACGTCCCGAGCAAGGCCTCCTTGCGATGAGGCGTGAACTTGGACTTTATGCCAACATCAGGCCGGTGGAGACCTTCCCGAGTTTGCTGGATCGTTCACCGCTCAGGCCGGAGATCGCCTCAGGCGCGGATTTCGTCTGCGTCAGGGAACTCACGGGCGGTATGTATTTCGGAGAGAAAGGCCGTTTGGACGGCGGCGACACAGCGTACGACACCAACATCTACCACCGCTATGAGGTTGAGCGGATCCTGCGTAAGGCATATTCATTGGCGATGCTTCGCCGTAAGCATCTGACAGTGGTGGACAAGGCGAATGTGCTGGAGTCTTCGAGGCTCTGGAGGCAGGTGGCCCAAGAGATGGCTCCTGAATATCCAGAAGTTCAGACTGACTATATGTACGTTGACAACGCTGCCATGAAACTGATCACCGGCCCGCGCTTCTTCGATGTACTCGTCACCGAGAACACTTTCGGGGACATCCTGACCGATGAGGCCAGCTGCATCTCCGGTTCGATGGGACTGCTCGCGTCGGCATCGCTTGGAGAACATACCGGTGTCTATGAACCGATCCACGGCTCCTATCCCCAGGCCGCGGGACGTGATGTGGCCAATCCCCTTGCCACAATCCTTTCAGCCGCGATGATGTTTGAGTACGCTTTCGGGCTGAAGCGCGAGGGCGCGGCGATCCGCAAAGCTGTCGGTGAGAGCATTGACCGTGGTTTCGTCACCGAGGACCTGGCTTCCTTCGGAGCGCGTCCTTTGGGTACGTCAGAGGTGGGTGACAAGGTCGCTGAATTAATAGAGAATAATAATTAACGAATTGATATGAACGAACTTGACTGGGGGAGCCTTGGCTTCCGTTACAGAAAGACAAATGCCATTGTCTTCAGCCTCTACCGCGACGGGCAATGGTCTGAACCCCAACTTACCGACGATTTCGATTTCCATTTCAACGCTTTCGCCGGGGTGTTCCACTATGGTAATTCCTGCTTTGAGGGGCTTAAGGCTTTCCGTGGCAGGGACGGAAAGGTCCGCCTTTTCAGGCCGGACGAGAACGCCAGGCGTCTCCGGCGCAGTGCCGACCGTCTTTCGATGGCCGCTCCTTCCGAGGAACTGTTCCTGAAAATGTGCGAGATGTGTGTGAAAGCCAATCTGGATTTTCTCCCTCCGTACGGACATAACGCGTCCATGTACCTGCGTCCTGTGCTCGAAGGCATTGACCCGCAGCTGAGCATCTGCTCCTCAAGCGAGGTTCTGTTTTCGGTTATGTGTGCTCCTGTCAGCACGTATGCCAAGGCTGGGGTGCTTACGCCGGTGACCGCTGTCATCTCGCGTGACTACGATAGGGCCGCTCCTGACGGTACCGGCTCCTACAAGATAGGCGCGAACTACGCGATGTCTCTTTATCCTTACAATCTGGCTCATTCTCAGGGTTATACAGAACTGCTATTTCTTGATCCCGCCACCAAGACGAGGATTGATGAGTTCGGGTCTTCCAACTTCATCGGCATCAAGGGCGACACCTATGTGACCCCGTTATCCGGCAGTGTGCTGCCTTCCATTACGAACAAGTCTCTCCGCACAATTGCCGAGGATTTCGGAATGAAGGTGGAGATGAGGCCGATTCCGGTCGAGGAACTTGCCGAGTTCGATGAGGTCGACGCCTGCGGCACGGCGGTGGTGATCACCCCCATCCGCTCTATCGACGACAAGCCTCTTCTGGAGGGCTCCGAGGTTTCACGCACCTATGTAATGCCTTCCGGAACGGAGTGTGGTAGAAAAAGCCGCGCCCTTTATGACCGCATCCGTGGCATCCAGGACGGCATAGAGGAGGATCCGCACGGTTGGTGCGTTGAGGTATAGCCGGTCGCTGGACTTGCCGAAGCGCCGACACGTGATTCTTCACGAAGGTTTTCTTGCAAATCATAAAATCAAATATTAAATTTGCAAGAAAACTGTAGTGGCGTGATATTAAGAACAATGAAGCAGAAAGCCGTAGCGCTTTCAAAACAGTACCCATTTGTGGTGATTACCGGTCCGCGTCAATCCGGCAAGACAATACTTGCCAAAGACGCGTTTCCGGACTACAGAAAAGTGTCTTTGGAGGACTTGGACAATCGCGCTTTCGCTGAAAGCGATCCGCGCGGTTTCATCTCGACTTATCCAGACAAAACCATCATCGATGAGGTTCAAAGAGTTCCGTCCTTGCTCTCCTATCTTCAGACACACAGCGATGATGTAGGAGGTGACGGAATGTACATTCTCACAGGTTCTCAGAATCTGCAACTTATGGAAGCCGTGGATCAATCGCTGGCCGGTCGGGTAGGATTGCTCCACCTCCTTCCTTTTTCAAGGCAAGAGATGAAAGACGGTGGTATCTTTCCTGAATCCACAGATGCGAAACTGCTTAATGGGTGCTATCCGCGTCTGTACGATAAAGGTATTTCGCCAACCGATTATTATCCGAACTACATCAATACGTATGTCGAGCGTGATGTGAGAAACATCAAAGACATCACCGACCTCGGCAAATTCACCAGATTTCTTAAACTTTGCGCGGCAAGAACCGGACAGCTTCTGAACAAGTCTTCACTGGCAAATGATTGCGGAATATCTGTGCCCACAGTTGACTCTTGGCTCTCAATTCTGGAATCAAGCTATATCATATTCCTTCTTAAGCCAGACCATAAAAATTATTCAAAGCGCCTGGTGAAGACTCCGAAACTGTACTTCTATGACACGGGACTCGCCGCTTCTCTTCTTGAGATAAAAACTGAGACCCAAATGAACACTCATTATCTTAGGGGGAATCTCTTTGAGAATATGGTTGTGGCAGACTTTATCAAAAATGATTTCAATAAAGGAATAATAGAGCCTTCGGTTTCTTTTTGGAGAGACAGTGTCGGCAATGAAGTGGACCTGATCTACAGAGATAGTGACAAAGAGGACGCGTTTGAGATAAAGTCAGCGGAGACATTCAATGAATCGTTCCTGGATGGACTGAAATACTGGTCAAAATATTCAGGAGCCAAGCCCTCGCAATTGCACGTAGTCTATGGTGGTACCACTCCAATGGCCAGATCCGAGGCAAGCGTGGAAGTGTTCAGATAAAAACAAAAAGCAAGCATCCCTTTTAGGGAAAAGATGCTTGCTTTTACTTCTTTCTTTCAAGAATATATTACCATCGCAAGGATAAAGAAATTTTTTCAGATTGTCAAGGGATAACCCTTCAATGTTTTACAATGTAATATTGTTTCACACTCTGCCGGCAATGTGCTTGGCGCAGGACTTTTCTTTTGTCGTGATTTTTATGTAAGTTTGCAAGTTAAACAGACAGACGGGAAATGTTAAGGAAACTTGCGGACAGAATGAAGGAGTTCAGGCTCACGATGAGGATGAAGCTGACGCTGAGCCTCAGCGCGATAGCCGTGACACTGCTTGTCTCCAGTGTGATCTCCATCATGGAGTACTACAGGATGAGCGACTATGTGTCGGATCTCATCGCGGACAACATCAGGAGCGTCAATGTCGCGCAGAAATTGTCCGAGGTCACGAACAAGTACAATCTGGATCTTCTGACCCTGATCGGTGACAACTCGGTCAACACTCTTCCGGACTTCCACCAGAAGGAGTTCATGGGGCATTGCGACTCGCTTCGCAACTCCTTGACTTCCGACAAGATGGTTCCGCTGACTGATTCTGTTGTCTATGCGTATTCAGCTTACATGCTGACTTCGCTTGAACTGAACGACGTGATGCTGTCGGACTTCATCGACACCAGGGCTTGGTACTTCGACAGGCTTCAGCCCAAGTTCAGGAGGCTGAACCACTACATTGATGTGCTCAACGAGGCAATCTACGATGACCTGAAGAAGAACTCCCTGACGTTCCAGAGGGGGTTCTACAGGAGCATCATCCCCGGAGCGGTGGCTGTGGGAGTGGGTCTGCTCCTGGTGCTGATGCTGTTGTTCTTCCTGCTGGTGTTCTATGTGAACCCTATCTACAGGATGCTTTCCGGGCTGAACAACTACAGATCCTACAACAAGAAATACTCCTACTCCTTCGAGGGGGATGACCAGCTGGTGGAGCTCAACGATGGCATCACCGAGCTGACGGGCGAGAACCAGATGCTGCGCAAGAGGGTGGCGAACCTGCGCGCCAAGGTCGCTTCGACAGGCTCCGCTCATAATAATAATTAAAGAATATCCAAATGAACATCAAGGTGATATCCAGAAACGTTGGCTACGCTCTGCTTGTCAGTGCGCTGTTCATGTTCCTGTCCATTCTGGTCTCTGTGGCGAACGGCAATGACAGTGCCCTCGCCGCCCTGATGATCAGCTTCACGATCACCTTCACCGTCGGTGTGTTCCCGTTCATATTCGTAAGGAAATCGGCTGACATCACCCTTAAGGACGGCTACATGATCATCGCGCTGTCCTGGCTGCTGTCCTTCATCTTCGGGATGCTTCCGTATGCGCTTTGGGGCGGGCCGTTCACGATCATAAACGCCTGGTTTGAAAGTGTTTCCGGATTCACGACGACCGGCTCGACAATCCTTGACAACGTTGAGGCGCTGCCGAACAGCCTGCTGTTCTGGCGTTCCTCGACGCACTTCATCGGAGGCTTGGGAGTCGTGGTCTTCCTGCTGCTGATCATCCCGAGTTCGTCTCAGATGAGGTTGAGGCTGACCACCCTTGAGCTTTCGTCCTTGTCCAAGAGGGAGTACAGATCCGGCGCGAACAAGACAGTCTATATCTTCACTTATGTCTATTTTGGATTGACCGCAGCCTCGTTCCTGCTTTATGTGATGGCCGGGATGAGTCCTTTCGACGCGATCAACCATGCGA
>ERZ780112.450-NODE-450-length-9361-cov-5.0331_pt1 | contig 9361 bp, 6 predicted proteins | sample MGYA00511571_ERZ780112 | MGnify/ENA primary metagenome ERZ780112 (study PRJEB29588, sample SAMEA2144299) | human gut metagenome | biome: human gut; feature: human-associated habitat; material: faeces | place: Denmark | collected 2008/2010 ...
CGTGCCTTGTACGTGTAAAGGTATCGCTGAAGCGACATATGGCAACCGCTCTCCGTGCCTTGTACGTGTAAAGGTATCGCTGAAGCGACATATGGCAACCGCTCTCCGCGCTTTCTACTATGCAGCCTCAGCAAAATAACTACCCTATAAAATACCTGACGGCATTCTCGAACAGTGGTTGCTCGAGGTCGGCCTCGATGTTCTTCAGCAGGTTCCTTTCGTACCTCTCGCTGTGACCCATCTTTCCGAGTATCTGCCCGTTGCGGCTGATGATGCCCTCGATGGCATAGTAAGATCCGTTCGGATTGTAAGGCGACTCCATCGTAGGCTCGTCCGTCAGCGGATCAACGTACTGGAACGCCACCTGCCCGTTGGCGAACAACTCACGCGCGAGTTCCTCGCTGACCACAAACTTGCCCTCGCCGTGGCTTACAGGGATAGTATATTCATCACCGATTGCCATCCCTCTCAGCCAAGGAGAGTTCGTGGATGCCACACGGGTCGTCACCATCTGCGAGATGTGCCTATTGATGTCATTGCGGAACAGAGTAGGGGAGTCTTTGGTCACCTTCCCGAGCTCACCGTAAGGCAGCAGACCCGACTTCACAAGTGCCTGGAAACCATTGCATATTCCTAAAATCAGACCACCACGGGACAGCAGTCCCTCGATCGCCTCCGCGATGTCCTTGTTGTTCAGTACATTGGCGATGAATTTGCCGCTTCCGTCCGGCTCGTCACCGGCCGAGAAGCCACCGCTGAGCATCAGGATCTGACAATCCTCGATGTTCTTCTTCATCTGGGCGATTGACTCGAACACATCCTTGTCCGAAAGGTTGCGGAACACGGAAGTGCGGATCTCGGCTCCCGCCTTGCGGAACGCCTTGGCCGAGTCGTAGTCGCAGTTGGTGCCAGGGAAGACAGGAAGGTAGGCGATCACCTTGTCAACCTTCGGCCCCTTATATTCAAGATCCGCCTTCTTTGCCTTGAACGGCTTCACACCCTCCATGCCCTTAGGCAGCAGCCTATTGAAGTCTGGCTTGCTGACTGCGGGGTAAACCTTCTCGAAGAGCGACGCGTTGAAATCCATCATCTCGAAGATGGAAAGTTTGGTCCCGTTCACACGGACGTTGCCGTCCTCACCGGAAGTTACGGTGCCGATCTCGACCGCGTTCTCGAAATCAAGCGCGCTGCCGTCGGTCTCCACCACGATGGAACCATAGCTTAGATTGAACAGCTCGTCCTCCGAAAGGTTGACGTCGAATCCGAAAGCGTTGCCGAAGCTCATCTTGCAAAGCGCCTCTGCCACTCCACCGAATCCTACCGCCCAACCGGCCACGATCGTGCCGTCCTCTATCTTTTCCTGAATATTATTCCAATTCCTCTTGAGTTGCTCCGTGTCAGGCATCCTGTCAGCGAGCGGAGTATGCTTCACGAGGTAGAGGCGGTCTCCCTCCCATTTGAGTTCCGGAGAGATCACCTTGTCAGCCTTTACCGGAGTGATACCGAACGCGATAAGGGTCGGCGGTACGTGGATTGTCCCGTCCTCGGTCTCGAAGGATCCACTCATCGAATCCTTGCCTCCAATTGAAGCCAGCCCAAGCTCCTTCTGCATCTTCAGAGCGCCGAGCAGAGCCGCCGTCGGCTTGCCCCATACCTTCGGATCAGCTGTCATCCTTTCAAAATATTCCTGGCAAGAGAATCTCATTGTCTCCCAATGGCCTCCCGCCGCCACGACCTTGCTGCAAGCCTCGATGAATGAATATGCCGCACCGTGGTAAGGGCTCCAGTCGCAGATGTCAGGGTTAAAGCCGAACGCCATCATGCTGGCTGTGTCGGTATAACCCTTGACCGGAAGTTTCTGCACTGAGACCTGGGTCTCGGTGGTCTGTAGCTCGCCTCCGAACGGCATCAGCACGGTGGAACGGCCGATGGTGGAGTCGAACATCTCTATAAGGCCTTTCTGGCAGGTCACGTTCGGATCCTGCAGGTTGGCGAACATTCTCTCTTTCAGGTTCTTGCCCGGAACGTCGCGGAAGAACGGATCCCTGTCCTCGACCGCTCCGATAGTGGCCTTTGAATAATGCTTCGCACCGGCGCTGTCGATGAACGCTCTGGTGAGATCCACAACGACCTTGTCGCCGTAGAACATCCTCATTCTGGCGGTGTCGGTGACCTCGGCCACATGCGTCACCTCGATATTCTCTGAATGGCAAAGCGCCTTGAATTCCTCCTCGTCCTTGGCTTCCACTACGACGGCCATACGCTCCTGGGACTCGCTGATGGCCAGTTCCGTGGAGTTCATTCCGCTGTATTTCACCGGAACACGGTCAAGGTAGATGTCCAGCCCGTCGGCAAGCTCACCGATGGCGACACTCACTCCGCCGGCTCCGAAGTCATTCGATTTCTTTATCAGTCTCGTGACCTCAGGCCTTCTGAAAAGCCTTTCCAACTTTCTCTCCTCCGGAGCGTTACCCTTCTGGACCTCACTTCCGCAAGTCTCAAGGGACTCCTCTGTGTGTTCCTTTGAGGAACCTGTCGCACCGCCGATTCCGTCGCGTCCGGTGCGTCCGCCGATCATCAGCACGACATCCCCGGCCTTAGGGCTTTCCCTTCTCACATCCCCGGCCTTCACCGCTCCGACAACCGCTCCGACCTCCATTCTCTTGGCCGTGTAGCCCTCGTGGTAGATCTCGCGGACGTGGGTTGTCGCAAGACCGATCTGATTGCCGTAGGAGGAATATCCCTGGGCGGCCTTCCTGGTGATGACCTTCTGCGGGAGCTTGCCCGGAAGTGTCTCGCTGACAGGTTTGTAGATGTCGCCGGCACCGGTGACACGCATCGCCTGATAGACATAGGAACGTCCTGAGAGCGGATCCCTGATGGCTCCGCCCAGGCAGGTGGCGGCCCCGCCGAACGGCTCGATTTCCGTAGGGTGGTTGTGGGTCTCGTTCTTGAACATCAGCAGCCATCTCTCGGTCTGCCCGTCCACATCCACATCTATGAATATGCTGCACGCATTGTTCTCCTCGCTGACCTCCAAGTCATCCAGCAAACCGTTCTTCCTGAGGTATTTCGCCCCGATTGTGGCCATATCCATCAGGTTCAGTCCCTTCTTCTCGCGGCCTGTCTCCGAGCGCATCCTCAGGTACAGGGCCATCGTCCCGTCGATGTCCTCCTTGATGAAGGAATCCTCCACGTCGATGCTTTCCAATTCCGTTGTGAATGTCGTGTGGCGGCAGTGGTCGCTCCAGTAGGTGTCCAGAATCCTGAGTTCGGTCTCGTTCGGATCCCTGCCTTCCCCGGTGAAATATTTCACAACCTCGGCGAGGTCGTCGGCGTTCATCGCAAGGCCCATCTTTTTGCAATATGCTTTCAGATCGTCCCCGCTCATATTCCTGAATCCCTCCAGCACGGGAACCGGCTTGACCGCCGCGTGTTCCGTGTCGGCCAGTTTGCTCAGGTCTTTCGCGCGGGATTCCACCGGATTGATGTAGTAGTGGCGGATCTTCTCAAGCGTCTCCTCGGAGGCGTCGGAGTCCACGATCAGAAGTTTGGAACTCTTTATGCTGATCCGCGCCGTGGGGTCGATCAGGTGCACGCAGTCCACAGCCGAGGCCGCCCTCTGGTCGAACTGGCCCGGCAGGTACTCCACAGCGATGTACTTCGCTCCGTCCAGATCGATCGAATCTGTGACAGAGTCGGTCACAATCTCTCCGAAGACGCTGTAGCGGCTCTTCTCCAGAAGATCGGGCGTGAATCCGAACAAGTCGTAAACATTAAGCAGCCGAAGCGTTTTCAGCTCCAGCTGCAGGTTCTCGTTGAGTTCCCCCAGGAGGCTCTTTGCCTCCACCTGGAACTCCGGGTGTTTCTCCACGAAAATGCGGTAATCGGACATCTTGCAAGTTTTATATAAGACCAACGCAAAGTTAACCTTTTCGGGTCACATTTACAAAATATTAGTCGAGCCAATGGGAGAAGAATCGCCAGATCTCGGAGCAGGTGTCCATGTCCTTGTCGGACCAGGAGTGGTCGCCGCCTTCGACTTTGTAGAGCCAGACTTCGGTTGGCCTGCCGCCTTTCACAGCCGGCTTGCCGGCCTTGAACTGATAGAGAGTGACCTGGTTGCGGCCTTCACGGCGTGGAAGTTCGGTGACATATTCCTCCGTGCAGCCGTTGACGGTGATGATCCTGCCTACCGCCACCGGCACGGGAATGTACGCTCCCCAGCCGCCTTTGTTCTCCGGGTCGCCGAGCCATTCGGAGATGCGGTCCTGGGTGCCGTGGACCTCCATGAAAGGAAGTGGATGCTTGTAGGAATATTCCGTCTCCATCCAACTAAATTGCAGTCCGGCGATAGAGGCCATCGCCTTGAAGGCCTTCGGGGCGCGCATCGCGATCAGGTAGATGATGTCGCCGCCGTTGGACATTCCGGTCAGGAATGTGTTTTTGGCGCTGAGGCTGAACCTCTTCTGCAACTCTTTGGAGAGCGCGATGATGAACTTGACATCATCCGTCCTCATGCCCTCCTGGGACGGGTAGCGCACGTTCCAGCCCGGCTTGCCTTTCGGATCCTTTATTCCCTGAGGGTAGCAGACGGCAAACCCGTTCCTGTCGGCGACATCCATCATCGCTTTCTTGCCATTCTGGGCCGAGCCGCCGTAGCCGTGCAGGACGATCACAAGCGGGGCTCCTGCCTTGAGTCCTTCAGGGCGGTAGAGGTAATATTCCCGTTCAAGTCCCTGGTTCTTCATCGTGTAGCGTTCGCACCGCTCCTTGACAGAATATTCTTTGGCAGGGCTTTCGCTGGTAGCTACTGACGGTTTCTGGTCTTGACGGGCCGCGGCGGGAGGAGTCAGACTTGGCGAGACAAGGTTCATGACGGTCAGGAAGACCGCGATAATCGTGGAGGATAACATGTTGATTGACGGTGATTTTGATAATTCAAGAGGGTGGTGAAAAATCTCTGTTTCAGCCACCCTCATAGTCTTTATTTAGTTACTTCAGCCTCGCCGACTATTTGTTCTCGGCGGCCTCGACGGCCTTGAAATAGCGGTAGGAGTTGACCTTAAGCTCGCCGGCGGCAGGCTCGTCAAGCACAACGGTGCCGAACTCGTGGAGCTGGAGGGCCGACAAGGTCACATAGTGGCTTACGCAGCCCTCGATGGCTTCTCTGACCACCCTTGCCTTCTTGCTTCCGAAGGCGAGGATGAGAACCTCCTTGGCGCTGCAGACAGTGGCTACACCCACTGACATCGCACGTTTTGGCACCAGGTTGACATCACCTCCGAAGAAGCGGGAGTTGACCTCGATCGTGTCCTGGGTAAGGGTCACCACCCTTGTCCTGGAGTTGATGGAGGAGAACGGCTCGTTGAAGGCGAGATGGCCGTCCTCGCCGACTCCGCCGAGGAACAGATCGATGCCGCCAGCCTCTATGATGGCTTTCTCGTAGTCCTCGCACTCTTTGTCGAGGTCGGCGGCGTTGCCGTTGAGGATGTGGATGTTGCCGGCAGGAATGTCAATCTTGTCGAAAAGGTTCCTGTGCATGAAGCTGTGATAGCTCTCAGGATGATTCTCCGGAATCCCGACATATTCATCCATGTTGAAGGTGATGACATTCTTGAACGAGATCTCTCCGGCGGCGCACATTCTGGCGAGCTCCGCATAGGTGTCCAGAGGGGTTGAGCCGGTCGGCAGACCGAGTACGAAAGGCTTGTCGGTCTTCTCGGCCTTGGCCTTGATCGCGGCGGCGATGTGATGTGCCGCCCAGAGGGAACCCTCTTTCTTAGTGTCTCTGATGATGACTTTCATGATTGATGCAGTTTATAAAAAATATTCTTTACTCTTGCTTTCTTGAATATGTCACCGTGGGTGAGGTGACATATTCATGGATGATTGGTTATTTCAGCCGCAGGAAGACCTCGATGGCCTGGTACTCAGCCATTCCGAGTTCGTCGTAAAGCCTTGCGGTGTTCTGCGTGCGCTCCTCGGCCCTCTGCCAGAACTCCCTCGGGTCATCGCCAGGGAACGGCACGATGTCCTTCTGGGAAAGGTGGCGGAAGATCGCGTGGCGCTTCTCGATCAACTCGTCCGGACTGATCGGAACTGCCATGTCCACTCTCCAGAGCTCCCACTCCATCCAGGCGCCTCTGTAGAGCCAGATGGTGGTGTCGTTCAGCCAGTCGTTGCCCTCCTCCTTGAGCTGCTCGATGGCCTCAAGCGCGGCCTCCGTGCAGACCCTGTGCGTTCCGTGAGGGTCGGCGAGGTCACCTGCCATGTAGATCTGGTCAGGGTGGATCCTGACGATCAGCTCCTTGATAATGTCAAGGTCTTTCTGTGTGCGAGGCAGTTTCGTCACTCCGCCGGACTCGTAGAACGGCAGGTTGAGGAAGTGGACGTTGGTCTTGTCATTAAGCCCGAAGCTTCTGTCGGCTCCTCTGGCCTCGCTGCGGCGGATGGCCGCCTTGATGGCGAGAAGTTCCTTAGGCTCAGGCTCACCAGGCTTCTTTGAGTCGATGATAGCCTTCACCTCCTCGAACCTGTCGCCGAATCCGAGCTGGTAGGCCGCGTCCATGTGCTGCAGCACCACGTCATCGTGGACGGCAAGGTTTCCGGATGTCTCGTAGGCCACGTGCACGTCGTGTCCCTGATGCACCAGTCGGATGAATGTTCCTCCCATAGAGATTACGTCGTCGTCCGGGTGAGGGGAGAAGATCAGCACCTTCTTAGGGAACGGTGTGGATTTCACAGGCCTTGTCGTGTCGTCTGCGTTCGGCTTTCCTCCCGGCCAGCCGGAAATCGTGTGCTGGAACTCGTTGAACACGTCGATGTTGATCTTGTCAAACGGCCCGTAGAGATCGATGAGATCGCCGAGGAAGTTCTCCAGATAGTCCTGCTGCGTGAGCTTGAGAATAGGCTTGTGAACCTTTTGGCAGAGCCACACCACGGCTTTCCGGATCAGTTTCGGAGTCCATTCGCAAGGACCGACCTTCCAAGGGGCCACCGATCTTGTCAGAAGGGAGGCGGACATCTCGTCTGTGAAGAAGGAGATGTTGTTGTGGCTCTGGAGCCATGAGGCCGGGCAAGAGGAGTCGATGTCCTCCTCGACGATTTTATGTACGATCTTGGCCTTGTCCTCACCCCACGCCATAAGGATGATCCTGCGGGCGCTCATCATCGTCCCGATGCCCATCGTGATGGCGGCCTTAGGGGTCACGGCGATGTCGCCGTTGAAGTTGTGGGCCTGTCTCTTTCTTGAGATGTAGGAGAGCGGCACGGTGCGCGTCACGCTCTTCTCGGTGGAGCCGGCCTCGTTGAAGCCGACCTGTCCGCCTTCTCCCACGCCGATCACCAGCAGGTCAATGCCTCTGGCGATTCTGTCGAACTCGGCGCAGTAGTCGGAAATCTCCTTCTTGGAGACCGATCCGTCAGGAATATGAATGTTCTCCTTCCTGACATCGACCTGGTCAAGAAACTCGTCGTGGAGTCTGTGGTTACGTCTTTGGATGGAGTCGCTGCCGCAAGGGTAGTACTCGTCGATCGAGAACACCTCGACATTGGCGAAGGAGACTTTGCCTTCCTTGAATTGTCTGGTGAGATTGCTGTAGAGGGAAATCGGGGTCCTGCCTGTGGTAAGACCGAGTTTGAAAGGACGCGGAAGCGCCGCTTTCTCGTGATCCTTGATGGCTTTGACAATGATGTCGGCCACACGGTCGCTGCCGATTGCAGCGTCGTCAAAAATCTCGGTGTTGATCTTCTCGAAGGAGTGGAGAATGCCCTTAGGCAGGTTCTCCTCGATCAGTCCACCGTCCTTTGGTAAAGAAAAGTGTCTCATCTCTTTGAGCTTAAAGTTTCGTTAATATGATATGTTTCGTTGTCCGTTCCCGGACTAAAGCTCTATGTCATTCTCCGCAAGTCGGATGGTCGCGGATCCCGTGCCAGAAACTACAAACCTTGGTGGCTGCCGGCTTAAATCGTACAAAGATAATCAGTTTTCCTCATAAGCCGAATAGATTTTCCCGAAAAAATGATGCGCGGAGAATCAGAGCGCAGACACCTTTTGTCTATCTGATCAGGAAGACCGTTCCTTCTGTGCCGTAAAATGTCCGGCAAGCAAGCATATCGCCGGACAAGTCACATCAACGGTTTGTCCGGCGGTTTGTCCGGCCAAACGGCTTTCCACCGGATAAGATGCATCGACAGCGGTGTTTATCCGGTATAAGTCCTTTTTGCCGGACAAGAGGAATTTCACGTTTTTTTTCGCATAAGCTATTGTTGAATGTTTTGGAATATCGGAGGAAATTCAGTAATTTTGCAGACCTTTGAAGCGGAAGTGCAGCGGAAGTGCGAAGTTTCCATCCAAAGGAAAGTCTACATGAATATGCCCGAATGGCGGAATTGGTAGACGCGTTGGACTCAAAATCCAATGTCCCTTAAAGACGTGCCGGTTCGAGCCCGGCTTTGGGCACCCTACTGAAGTCTCCCTCGTTTTTGGGAGACTTCTTCTTTTTTTGTCAGATTCAACCTTACGTCTTTTGCCCAATACCTTCGGGCGGCGGAAACGCGCGGAGGTGTCGCCCAAGCGTGCCGTGCTGCACTCTTGGGCGACGAAGATGTACGAAAGTGTTGCCCAAGCGTGCCGTGCTGCACCCTTGGGCGACGAAGATGTACGAAAGTGTTGCCCAAGCGTGCCGCGCTGCACCCTCGGGCGACGAAAAAGTGCGAAAGTGTTGCCCAAGCGTGCCGTGCTGCACTCTTGGGCGACGATAAGTGTGGTTTTCGTCGCCGAAGGGTTTCCTTCATCCATACGTCATTCTGCCCTGCACCCTCGGGCGACGAAGATGTACGAAAGTGTTGCCCAAGCGTGCCGTGCTGCACTCTTGGGCGACGATAAGTGTGGTTTTCGTCGCCGAAGGGTTTCCTTCATCCATACGTCATTCTGCCCTGCGCCCTTGGGCGACGAAGATGTACGAAAGTGTTGCCCAAGAGAGCCGTGCTGCACCCTTGGGCGACGATAAAGCACGAAAGCGTTGCCCAAGAGAGCCGTGCTGCACTCTTGGGCGACGATAAGTGTGGTTTTCGTCGCCGAAGGGTTCCCTTCATCCATACGTCATTCTGCCCTGCGCCCTTGGGCAACGGGAAGGCGCGGAAGAGTCGCCTGACTGTGCCGCGCGTCACCTTCGGGTGCGGGACAGTCAGGCGTCATCGTTCCCGGAGAGCTCGGCGCCGCCCCCTGCTCCTGTCGTTGGAGGGGTTCAGGGGGGGGCGGTCGCATGGTCGTGCGGCCATTATATCGGCCATTATATCCGGCATATTCGTTTGATATTTGGAAATTTTTATTATTTTTGTCCTGACGCCTGCCACA
>ERZ780112.463-NODE-463-length-9140-cov-3.03203_pt1 | contig 9140 bp, 9 predicted proteins | sample MGYA00511571_ERZ780112 | MGnify/ENA primary metagenome ERZ780112 (study PRJEB29588, sample SAMEA2144299) | human gut metagenome | biome: human gut; feature: human-associated habitat; material: faeces | place: Denmark | collected 2008/2010 ...
TGCTTGCCGGCGGTGCAAGTCACGCCCCGCAAGGGGCGTGTGAGTTGAAATGTTTTGCTTCACGCAAAAACCGTGCATGGTCGTTGTCACGCCCCGCAAGGGGCGTGTGAGTTGAAATATGTTTTCGACCGCAATAGTTGTGCAGCAGCCGCGTCACGCCCCGCAAGGGGCGTGTGAGTTGAAATCAGACCTCAAACGCAAGGCGGTGTCCCTGGTTTTAGTCACGCCCCGCAAGGGGCGTGTGAGTTGAAATTGGTGGCGGCAACTCCGGCGCTGCTGACAATTAGTCACGCCCCGCAAGGGGCGTGTGAGTTGAAATCGCCCCGGGCGGCAGCGGGAATTGCGGCAGACGCGTCACGCCCCGCAAGGGGCGTGTGAGTTGAAATAGATTCTTGCCCCGTCTGAGGGCTGGAACATTGGGTCACGCCCCGCAAGGGGCGTGTGAGTTGAAATATAAAATAAACATTTTATTTTATTATAATAAAGGGTCACGCCCCGCAAGGGGCGTGTGAGTTGAAATAGTAAAAGAACGAGTAAAGCTATCAGTATTGTCAGTCACGCCCCGCAAGGGGCGTGTGAGTTGAAATTTAAGCAGGATCCTGATGTTGACCCTACTCGTGTTGTCACGCCCCGCAAGGGGCGTGTGAGTTGAAATGTCACGAAACCAGTCATTAACGATTTTAGCATATAGAGCTACGGGCAGCATAATTTGTATGGTTATGTGCATAACTTACAATATATGACGGCGAGGATGGATGCATAACCGCAGATAACGAGGAAACAGCGACAGGGTCACCTGTCGCTGTTTCCTTTGTTGATGCTTGTATATTCGGATCCGGAGGATCGCACGGGACCGGTTACAGCCTCTATAGTAAATATGTACAATGAGGGACGCTTGAGGACAGGAGGTTGAAAAACTTTTTAATTTTCAAAATGCCACGCAGAGACTGCCGCAACGGGGGCAATTTCACATCGGGATGCGGAGAAGCGCTTCGGACAGATAAAAACCTTGCCGAAATGCGTGTTAAGTTTTTTGCCGGATGCATTAAGACTGCGTTAAGACGGGTAAAATATTCAAATTCGGCTTTTGAGCGATTTGAAATGTTGTTGATGATGCTTTGTCGAAAAATAGCGCTCAAAATCGCATTTTCGACAAAAATACAGATTCATTCGACAAAACACCGCCAAAAGCGGTTACAAAATGTGATAATTCATGTAAAAAATGGTCTTGAAATGGACTTGGTAACGAAAAAGTAACGATCCTTACCTGATATATCCAGAAAATTAAAGACAATGACGATTTTTTAACGCTCGGCGCGACGCTTTTTGGACTATTCTTTTTGTATGCACAAAAAAGGGCCATAATACCGGTACAAAGGACAGAAAAATGCCGGATTTTGCGATGCAAAAATTGAGCATTTGCTCAATCAAGATGCGTTAAGCAAACGGTGTGCCGGTTTGACACTGCATTAACGCAAAATCCACGAAACCTTTGAAAATTCAAGATTTGTTCATAATTCAGGCTTTGTGTCTACGGTGCTTGAAGCCGAAAAATCGACGCCTTTTCAGCACTCCAAAATGATTTGCAGCGCAGCGCTCAAACTGGCAGCTTCCCGGCCTGCACGGAGCGTTTCGCTATGCATTTGGCGCCCGCTTTTGGGGCACCATTCTTGTTGTGTTAAGCTGCTCAATACAGAAACAAACTTTTTTAACATTTAATGTCTTGACATAATTCGACATAAGATGCAAAATAATAGCATCGTTCATCAAATTTTAACATTTATTCGTCGAATTATGTCAACAATTCCTGACAAGGTCGACAAAATTCGTGCGAAAAAAGTATCCGAATATGGTAAATTTATATCGCAAAAGCGGTAGTTTTTGCTTAAATAATACATGGATGCCGTTTCGGCTATTTAATGGAGGATAATTAATTATGGAAACCAAAACCCGTGTACTTATCGCAGACACAAACGATGACTTCAAGCGCTTGATGACCGAGGTGCTGCGCAACGAGGAGGATCTGGAGCTTGTTGGCTGCGTCGGCGACGGTGTGGACGCACTCGCCATGGTGGCAGAGAGCAAGCCCGATGTGCTGGTGCTCGATCTCGTACTGGCCAAGCTCGATGGCATTGAGGTGCTGCGCCGCCTGCCCGAGGCCTGCCCCGACACCAAGGGGCTCGTGGTGTCGGGCTTCTACAACGATAAGATCATCACCGAGTGCGCAGCGCTGGGTGCAGCGTATTTTGTCACCAAGCCCTGCGACATCGTGACGCTGCTCGACCGCATTCGCCAGATCAATGCGCCGAAGCTGCCGGCCGCACAGTCGAAGGGCAGCGATGCTTCACTCGAAGCGCTCGTCACCGAGATCATCCACGAGATCGGCGTTCCGGCACACATCAAGGGTTATCAGTATCTGCGTGAGGCGATCATTCTGACCATCAACGACATGGACATCATAAACGCCGTCACGAAGGTGCTGTATCCCGAGGTCGCCAAGAAGTTCAACACAACGCCGTCGAGGGTCGAGCGAGCCATCCGCCATGCGATCGAGGTCGCATGGGACAGGGGCGACATCGAGGTATTACAGAAGTTTTTCGGCTACACCGTGTCGAATATAAAGGGCAAGCCCACGAACTCCGAGTTCATCGCCATGATCGCCGACTGCCTGAGTCTGCGCCAGAAGCAAGGTGTGCGGTGAGGGAAAGCGAGATATCGCAAGGCTCTGTGGCTTTTTGCTTGCCGCAGAAAAACCGACCTATAATTCAGCTTTTCAATGATTGCCGATTATGAAAAAGGAGTAAGAAACATACATATTTCTTACTCCTTTTTTGCATCTATTATGCGTCAAGGAAACTTGTCAAGAAAAATGGACAGATAGAAGAGTGAAAAAGCGATTAGGCACGGAATAGTTGATGCCGGAGTGCAGTCTTTCCGAGTTGTAGTATAACTCAATGTACTCTACGATCTTCCTTGCCGCATCATCAAAGCTCAGCTGGCTTATATGCGCTCTGCTACGCTTTTCACCTTAAGACCGTCTTTGAGCACCAATTCGCAGGCTTGCACTTTGAATTCTTTAGTGTAATTGCGTTTCTCTTTCATACAGTCCACCTCTTGAATTTATTATATCATTTTTTCACTCTTCGGACTGTCCACTTTTACTGTACAACTTTCAAGTTTAAACTTTTCATCTATCTCTTTTGCACACTCTTCGAGCTCCGCCATCTTAATAAACATGAGTTCTGAAAGATAGTGGTCTACACGAGAATTTATTGCAATATCAACATCGCCAAGCAATGAGAATATTTCTTCAATGTCCTTAATTTCAAATCTGAAGCAGTCTATATTTCTCCAATCACCATACCTTTCATTAAGAGCGCTTTTGCAGCACTCGACCATGTTTCTCGCTTCTTCGAGACCGGCTTCAGCCAAATAATCATCTTCAAGTACCTTTGTCTTTGCATAATTTAGGCCTTTAAAAATATCCACCATTTTCTCGTCTTTAAATTTTTCCAAGTGCTTTCTCCATCCTTCATCAAGCAGGTCACATATCTCGGCGAGGATTGCCTGCATGCTTTTACTTTGTTCGTCAATGCATTTGCGCAGATCAACATGTTCTTCCTCAAATTTAAAATTGTTGGTATCCTTATATATCGCATATCTGAAGCCGTCTTTGTGCATCGAAATTTGCGTGATCTGAACATATGAGAGATTGCAGTCATCCTTGCGATTTCGTCCGGTAGGGTGCCCTGTTGCGTCGTTTCTGATTTCCCTGATTTTATACAGAGCAGGGTACTCTTTGCGGAAGTTTATATTCTTATTCAGCAGAGAGCTAGAAATACCTTTTGCGGCGTCCTGCTGTAGAAATAACGCTTGTAGCAAGCCGTATGTATATAAATACTTGCCCTTAACATCAGAGGGATATTCAAGCTCAGTGTAGGCATCAATGGCAGATTGCGCATCCACAATTGCATACAAGGAGGCACAAAGCTGATTCCACTTTGGCTTGTCCGCCAAGAGTGAGTAAAAATTCTTGCCTCGCTCCATCTTTTTGCGGATCAAATCAACTAAATCATAAAAATTTGCATCCATCAATACATACCCCTTATCGTGTCCAAGTACCGTTTAAAATCGGCTATGGTGTCTTCGTGGCCGATGAGCTTGACTTTTTCGCCGAAGCCGCAAAGCCATGCAAAGAATTGCTCGCTGATCTCCACATTTGTTGTCACTGTGAAATGGTCGTCGTCCTCTTGAAAATAAAATGTGTCTTTACCCTTGCCGAAGCGCTCGACCCTGTATTTGCGGATGTCCTGAGACTTGCCACCGGATGCGAGCAAGTAATAGTTGCTGTCGTTAAACAACTACATGCTTATGTTCTTTTGGGTTTGTTCTTTTTTATAAATGCTCGTTGCAATAAAGTACCCTGCTATCCCCACTATATCAAGCAAAAGTAGGGCGGCGCTCCAAAAAATATCCATCGCAGATATGTCGTTTATTCGGCCTTCGATTGAGTAATTTAATGCCTTATCTGTAATTTCATCAACTTCTAGCTCAACATAATACTCATTGCCGTTATATTTCACATCGAAATCACACGGCAATGCTTCTTCAAGCTCACGAGTTACGGTGAATTTGTTGTTGTCGAAATATGCCAGCGTTACACTGGATACCATGACATTTGTATAGTGAATTGTTTTGACATTACCCCAAGATGCCTCGTTGGCATCTAAGAAATACTCTTCATTTTCGATATGAACTGTTATTGGCGCAGTACCGCAAGCGATTTATGAAAACGAAGCATCTTTATTGTAGACGCTTATCGTATATCTAACATTCATAACATAGTCTCCGTCCGGCGCCGGATGAGTGAACACAGTGTAAACAAACTCTGCAGGAATGAGTATCAAGAGAAGTACACAGAGTACAAATCAGATATTAATGGAAAGTGGTTAAACACGGCGATGCATCAATTTTTTGACGCTGCCAATCTTGAGGCTTATATTTACAATAATATTATATTTTTCATCAAACGCAAGTGCTATCAGCTCAACAAAGCTCTCCTGTTTCCAAAGCAGGAGAGCTTTTTGTTATTTCCCGAATTCGACGGAGAAGTAACAGACATAGTCGTTGGCGGGGGCGGTGGTTTGGCCGTACTCGTCGATGACGGAGGTGTAGACACGCTCTTTACCGCAGACGAGGGCGAAAAGCCCCATCTCCTTGTCGTATTCGATGGGCGTTTTGCCCGCTAATCCGAGCATGGTGCGCAGATTGAACTCATCCTTGTCGACATCGGTGAAGATGGGTATATCCAGCGAGCCGCTGCCGGCGGAGATGAACTTGACGGTGGAGTGCTCAACATCGGGCACAAAAAACAGCTTGCCGCTTTTGGGCGAGCCGAGGGGCTGCTCGTAGCCGATCGAGCCTATCGCTTCCTTGCTCACGAGCTTGCCTGAGACATACTCATAGCGGTAGATTATCAGCCGCTTATATTTGTCGCTCGTTTTATAATCGTAGACGAGCGCACCATCCGGGCCTGAGAGCATTTTGACGGTCTCCATCTCGACGCTTTTGGCATTGCTGACGGGGTAGATGCAGTTTTGCGGCCAATATTCATTGACGAGCATCACGCCGATGACCGACAGCGCAAGTATCGACACGGCAAGCAGGATGCCGATGACGGACTTGAGCTTTTTCTGCCGGTGCTTACCGGCGGTGGCGACGCCGATGATGTTCTCCTCGGACTTTTGCACCACGCTCTCCTGCGGGATATCCTCGCCGGCGAGAAATTCGTTGATGCTGATGCCGAGGATGCCGCACAGATCCGAGTACAGCGCCACATCCGGCAGGCACACGCCACGCTCCCACTTGGACACCGACTTGTCGCTCATGCCGAGCTTATCGGCAAGCTGCCGCTGGGTAAGCCCCACCTCCTTGCGCTTGCCTGCTATATATTTGCCTATCTTAATTAGATCCATGTTGAAACCTCCTTTTGCTGAGCTAATACTATCTGCTCACGGCGAACAAATACACCCCTCGGAAGTAGAATTGCATTTATCCTAACACATCAGTCACTCTCAGCGCAAGCGGGGGACTGTGTATCTTGAAACAGCGCCGTATATATGATAGAATTATATATTAAAGAAATCGTTCGGAAAGGATCTCTGCATGAAAATCGTAATTATCGGCGGCGGCAAGATAGGCTTCTCGCTCGCCGAGGAGCTTGCAAACGAAAATCACGACATTGTGCTTGTCGACAACGACAAGGAAAAGGTCAAGATGATATCCGAAACGCTCGATGTCATGACGCTTTACGGCAACGGTGCGGCGATAGCCACGCAGCGTGAGGCGAATGTCGATGAGTGCGACCTCATGGTGGCGGTCACGGCGAAGGACGAGGTGAACCTCCTCGCCTGCATTTTGGCACGAAAGCTCGGCTGCATGAACACGATAGCCCGTGTGCGCAACCGTGAGTATTCCGAGCAGCTTTATGTCCTCAAGGACGAGCTGGGTCTTTCCATGTCAATCAACCCCGAGCTGCTCGCCGCCAAGGAGCTATACCGCCTGCTGCAGATTCCGGCGTTTATAAAGCGAGACACCTTTGCCGAGGGCAGGGCTGAGATAGTGGAGCTCGGCATCGAGCCGGAAAGCCCGCTGTGCGGCCTGCGCCTGTCGGACATGGGCAGCAAGATACGCACCCGCACGCTCGTGTGCGCCGTCGTGCGTGACGGCAAGGCGTTCATCCCCGACGGCCGATTTGCGCTCGAAGCCGGCGACAGGATATATGCGACCGCTCCCGCATCGGCGCTCGTGGAGCTCACGCATGAGCTGAAGCTGCGCTCGAAGCGGTCTAAAAATGTGCTCATCGTGGGCGGCGGACGCATTGCCGAGTACCTGACCCCGATGCTCGCAAAAAGCGGAGCGCATGTGAAGATAATCGAAATGGATCGCAAGAGGTGTGAGTATTTATCCGAGGCGCTGCCGGAGGCGACTGTCATTTGCTCGGACGGCTCGAAGCAGGCGGTCTTGAAAATGCACAACATCGCCCGCATGGACGCCGTGCTGCCGATGACGGATATGGACGAGGAGAACATCATAATCGGCATGTTTGCCCGCAAGGTGGGCGTTCCGCAGCTTCTCACGAAAATCAACCGCAGCGAATACGGCGAGATACTCGGCGACCGTGGAGCGGACAGTCTCATAAGCCCGAAGCAGATAAGCTCCCGAGCCATCGTGCGCTATGTCCGTGCGATGGAGAACACCGGCGGCAGTGCGGTGCTGACGATACATAAGCTTGCCGGCGGCGGTGCAGAGGCGCTCGAGTTTGCCGTGACCGAGGCGACAAAGCATCTTAACGAGCCGCTCATGGATATTAAGCTCAAGCCCGGCATACTGCTTGCGTGCATCAACAGCATGGGCAAGATCAAGATACCCGGAGGCCGTGACAGGCTCTCGGCGGGCGACACCGTCGTCGTCGTGACAACGGCCGGGCGTGATATTTTGGACCTCAATGATATATTTGCCAAGGAGTAAGCGGCGGATATGAATTTTAAAACGATAAGAAAAACCGTCGGTACGATTTTGTGCATGGAGGCGGTATTTATGCTGGCGCCGCTGCTGCTGGCATTTGCCGACGGCGACCGAGCCGCAATGCACGGCTTTGCGATCGCGATCGCGGCGGTGCTCGTCGTGGGGCTTCCGCTTGCACTCGTAAATCGGTCGAGCATGAGCTTAGGGTCAAGAGACGGCTGCGTGACCGTTGCGCTTGCGTGGATAGTCATCTCCGTATTCGGCGCTATCCCGTTTTATGTCAGCGGTGTCATCACCGCCCCGGGCGATGCGATATTCGAGACCGTGTCGGGATTTTCGACGACCGGCGCAACGATATTGGACGATGTCGAGGCCGCACCGAGGGCGATCCTGCTCTGGCGCAGCATCACGAACTGGGTCGGCGGCATGGGAGTTCTGGTGTTCATGCTTGCGATCGTGCCCGCTGCCCGTGAGGGCAGCTCGATGTTCCTGCTGCGGGCTGAGTTCCCCGGCCCGATGGCGGGCAAGCTCGTCCCGAGGATGCAGAAGTCGGCAAAGCTTCTGTACGAGATATACATCCTCTTGACCGCTGCACAGGTTCTGCTGCTCGTTCTCGGCGATATCCCGCTGTTTGACAGCGTGAATATTGCCCTCTCCACCGTCAGCACCGGCGGCTTTGCGATCAAAAACGGCAGCTTGGTGTCCTACGGCAGCTATGTACAGACCGTGACGCTGGTGTTCATGACGCTGTGCAGCATGAGCTTCAGCATTTTCTACTGTCTTATCGCCCGTGAGCTTCTGCGCATAAAGCGCAATCACGAGCTGCGGGTGTTCGGCGTGCTCGTTCTGGGCATGGCGCTCGTCATCGGCATCTCGTCGGCTGCGCAGTTTGCGACTGCCGGCGAGGATATCCGCCATTCGCTGTTCCAGGTCATTTCAATTATCAGCACCACCTGCTATGTGTCGGTTGACACAGGGCTGTGGTCGCCGTTTGTTTGGTCGCTGCTGCTGGTTCTCATGATAACCGGCCCCATGTCGGGCTCGACCGGCGGCGGCATGAAGCTTTCAAGGGTCATGATCCTTGCAAAAAGCACCTACCGAGCCATCGCCAAGGCCATCACCCCGGGCTCGGTGCACCTTATCAGGGTCGATGACGAGGTCGTCGACGAGGAGACCGTGTCATCGGTAAACAGCTTCGCTGTTGCGTATCTCATGGCGCTTGTTATTACGGCAGTGATACTCTCGCTTGACGGGCTCGACTTCGGCAAGGGCATCGTCGTTGCGATATCGAGCATCGGCAATATCGGCTACGGCATCGATGCAAACACCTTCACCTACGGTGTGTCGGGCCTGTCGGTTCCGAGTAAGCTCGCCCTGTGCTTTGACATGTTCCTCGGCCGCCTTGAGATATTCCCCCTGCTTATAATGTTCGCCCCCGCAACATGGAGAAAGTGAGATAACATTAGAATAATGAAGAAAGCGACCGGTTTCCGGTCGCTTTTGCGTTACTTTATCTTGCATATCTCACAATGTATCTCGCCTGTGGGGCCGAGTTCGAGCTTTGCCCAGGTGCGGTTGAGGCCTTGACCGGCGGCGGCCGGGGGGGGGGCGGA
>ERZ780112.476-NODE-476-length-8982-cov-2.96079_pt1 | contig 8982 bp, 9 predicted proteins | sample MGYA00511571_ERZ780112 | MGnify/ENA primary metagenome ERZ780112 (study PRJEB29588, sample SAMEA2144299) | human gut metagenome | biome: human gut; feature: human-associated habitat; material: faeces | place: Denmark | collected 2008/2010 ...
CTACATTTCGGAGCTTGTCGCTCCTTCGTTATGTTTATATTGTAACATCTTCACTGTCCTATAAAACGGACTGATGATAGTTTTTGATTTGCAGTCACCGTAGCCGATGACCGCAAAACGAAAGAATGTGAATATTGTCCGGAGCTTTTCGCTCCCTCGTTATGTTTATATTATAACAGAGGTTGTGTCCTATAAAACGGACTGCTTTTCCAGTTTCCAATAATATTTTCTGTTTGCACTGGGGAAATCACTCATAACCCCGTGTTCGGGATCGTAGAATGTGCCATCGGCATACAGCGACCAGTGCCAGCAACGTGGTGTTTCAAGGCTGAGCAGGCAAAGGGGAGGCAGCTGTTCCTTTTTCTGTACCGCTATACGCTCATCGGATATATGAACGCCGTGTTCTCTGAACGTTCTTTTCATCTCGGCAAGGGTGGTCTCACGGTCATTTTGGAGAAATGTAACTATCTCTTCAACCGTCTTTCCGAGCACCATAGCAAGCACAGCCTGACCGCACTGTAAGTCTGTAGGCTCGTGGATATACTCTATCATACCGTTGCCTGTCCTCTTTTCTTAGGAAGAATAATATTCACCGACTCGTGCAATACCTCGATATGAGTATCTTTTCCGCCGTCTGCCTCTTCTCCGTCAAGCGACCACGGCAGAGCCTCATCACTGTGGATGTCAAGCTGTTTCGTGTGGAAGAAATCGAGAAATTCGTTATCGTAATTTCCGCTGAGAAGGGCCTTTGCCATAAGGCTTATCTGGACAGGCGTTTTCGGGCAACGTACAAGCATCACTTCAAAAACTCCGTCACTCAGATCTACAAGATTCTCGTCAAGCTTGATTATTCCGCCGACAGATGTTGCATTGCAAGCCGCACCGAATATGTAATCGCCCTCGTGCAGTATTCCGTCCGAATCATATACGCTCATATGATACGGCTTTATCTCGGCAAGCTCCTTTATTCCGCTTAAGATGTACGCAAAATGACCGAATGCGTTTTTGAGATTCTGCGGTGTGCCGTAAGAGCTTTGAGTAAATGCGCCGAAAGAGGCTATATACATAAATTCACGCTCGTTGAATCTTCCTGCATCAAACGCTTTGGGCGTACCACTTACAATATCGTCAGTCGCTGTCATAATATCTGACGAAAGTCCTATGCCGTATGCAAAATCATTTGTTGTGCCGGACGGAATGTACCCGATTTTTGTCTTGTGACCGCCTTTTATCATACCGTTTGCCGTTTCGCTGAGCGTTCCGTCGCCGCCGCAGCAGACAATCATGTCATATTCGCCGCCGTGCATCCTTGCGGTTTCGGTAGCGTCGCCTCGTCTTTCGGTAACGTGTACGGTAGTTACATATCCGCCCTTTTCAAGACGGCTGATTATCTCTACAAGCTCACCTGTTATTCTTCTTTTTCCCGAAACGGGATTCACTATCAGTAAGGCTTTCATATTAAAATTCCTCCGATATAATTTTCTTATATTATATTACACGATTTTTAACTGTCGGTCAACTGTGGCGCAAAAATAATACCGCACAGCGTTTTTACCGTGCGGTGAAATATTATTTTTCAGTCTTTGATTATCGGCTCGGTCGAGCTTCCCGGAACGGCGTTTTCACGGGCATATACAGCCTCTTTCAGCTTTATAAAGCCGTTGTAAAGGCTTTCTTCGGGCAGTGCCTTCAGTGCCGTTATCTGCTCTTGCGTAAGATATGACGCTAATTTACGGGCGGTATCCATCGAAACGTCCTTGCTCTGCAAAGCGTTTATATCGCTTATGCTCAGCTTTTCGGCAAGCACTTCAAAAGCCAGATTCGCATCATGATTATCGGTGTAAATTATCGGATTTACCGTTGTCTTGCTTTTCGGCATCATGGTTCCGTTTGAGTCAATAGTATAATCTCCCTCAAGCAAAAGCTCGCTCACGGTGCAAAGTTCAAAGCCCTGTTCCTTTAGACTTTTAAGCACGGTCGGCAGTGCCTGAGTCGTGTTTTCAAGGTCGTTATGGAAAAGCAGTATCGAGCCACCCGAAATATTCTTTGTTGTACGCTCGATTATTGTTTCGGGGGTCGGCTTATCCCAGTCTATGCTGTCCTTGTTCCACTGAATGACGCTCATTCCCATTCCGAAAAGCGTGGTTACCGCCTTGTCGTCATATTCTCCGTAGGGCGCACGGTAAAGCGTGGGAGCATTGCCCGTTATCATCTTTATCTTGCGTGAGCATTCCTTCGTATCGGCTATGAGATCGTTTACGTTCATACCCTTGATATGCGGATGCTTGTCGCTATGGTTTGCTATCTCGTGGCCTGCATCGCTGAGCTTCTTTATATCGTCTGCATACTTATCCGCAAATTCGCCCGTAACAAAGAATGTAGCCTTCGCATCGGCTTCGGCAAGTATCGAGATCAGCTTGTCGGTGTTGCTGTTTCCCCACGCACAGTCAAACGTAATGCTTATTTTGTTGTCGATGCGTTTTACATTATATATCGGCAGCTTTACATTTTCCGCACCGGTGTCTATAGACGAGAGTATGGCGAATACACCTATAGCGATGCCGGTAATCAGCACTAACACAAACATGACCGCACGGATAAGTTTACGCTTGGTCATAGTCATAACGAACATAATAAATCCTCCTCGCTTTTTCATCTGAAGAATTATATGTCCGTGTCCGGAAGAAAATGACAAGCAAACAAAATTTTAATTTACGGAATCAGTGTGAATTTTTCCTCGTCCGCTACACCGTGTATATTTTTAACCGTGCAGATAATAAGCACTGCAAAGAGTATTATCATACTTTCACTCATTAATCCGTTTTTGAAACCGAGCCTTGCGGGTATATCAGGCATAATAAGCGAAACAACGTACAGCACACCGTAATTCACCAATACATTTGCACCTAAAAATCCGCCGAGCCTTGAAAAACAGGTCTTTCCCCTGAGTTGCAGATACATATAATAGATAAATGGCGGCAGCATAAACGCTTCGGAAAGCGGTACTATCCAAGACAGCGAGGAGTACACAGCGTGGCATATCTCATCTGCCCCCTGATAGCCATTGCTTCCCATATAGGCATAGATTGCAAGTAATAATATGTAAAAAATATGCAGGCATAGCCACGGTGTAAGTCCGAATATGTTCAGCACCCGGTATATCTTTCTATCTCTGCTATCCTTTATAAATCCTGCCATTGCGAAAAGTCCTGTTCCGTAACAGATTATACCCGGAAAAGCAAGCGCCATAGCAATTGCGTTTCTTGCCGGAGATATTCCGATTACGCCCTGTGTAAGCCAGTAAATCTCGCCTGTATGCGCCGTATTGCCGTATATCATCAGCCAGTCACCGCCGCCGAAGCACAGACAGCCTACCATTCCAAGCACAAAGCAGATTATCATTTTCTTTTTCTTGTTCATAGATATATCCTCACAATTAAGTTAGTATTAACTAACGTGATTATATCACTATTGTTCCTTGATGTCAACAAGCAAAAGAAAAGCTGTCACACGTCTTACCGCATGACAGCTTATATTAATTACTGGAAATTCTTTTTAAGATCGTCGCCGAACTTCTTTATCTTATCAAAGAAGCTGGTACGCTTTTCGTAGTTTGACGGAGTAAGCTCCTTTTCAAAACTCAGCAATGCGTCCTTCTGCTTCTTGTTCAGCTTCTTGGGTACTTCGATAACTACCCTTACCATCTGGTCGCCCCTGCCTTCACGCTGGAGCTTCTTTATACCCTTGCCTCTCAGCCTGAAAACAGTACCCGGCTGTGTACCCTCGGGTATGCTGTACTTAACGTTGCCGTCTATTGTAGGCACTGTAAGTTCGTCACCGAGAACCGCCTGTGAATATGTTATCGGTATCTCGCACCATACATCGAAACCCTTACGTTCGAATATCGGGTCTTTGCGTACCGTAATGCGTACATTAAGGTCGCCCTTGGGGCCGCCGTTTGTACCGCAGTTACCCTCGCCTCTTACGCAGAGCGTCTGACCGTTATCTATACCTGCGGGTACATTGATAACGACTTTCTTACGGCGCTGTACTCTGCCCTGACCGTTACAGGTGGGACAGGGGGTTTCTATAATCTTACCCTTACCGCCGCAACGTGAACACGGACGTGTGGAGGACATCATACCGAACATACTTCTCTGCTGTACTCTTACCTGACCGCTTCCGTGACAATCGGGGCAGGTCTTGGGAGTTGTGCCTGCCTTTGCACCGGAGCCGTGACAGCTGTCACAGGTTTCGGCACGGTTTATCTCAACCTCGTGCGACAGGCCCTTGCACGCTTCCATAAAGCTGATGTCAAGGCTTATGGCTATATCCGAGCCTTGTCTTGGAGCATTGGGGTTGGAGCGCTGTCCGCCGCCACCGCCGAATATAGAGTCGAAAATATCGCCGAGGTCTATGCCGTCCGCTGACGAGAATCCGCCGGAAAATCCGCCGAATCCGCCGCCGAATCCGCCTGCACCGCCGCCGTATGACGGATCTACACCTGCGTGGCCGAACTGGTCATACTTTGCACGTTTCTGCGGGTCGGAGAGAACGTCGTTTGCCTCGTTTATCTCCTTGAACTTGGCTTCAGCCTCAGGATTATCGGGGTTAAGGTCGGGGTGATACTGCTTGGCGAGCTTACGGTAGGCTTTTTTAATTTCATCGTCGGTCGCACCTTTCTGCAAACCGAGCACTTCGTAATAATCTCTTTTTTCTGCCATAATGGTCTAACCTTCCCGACAGAATTATCTGCCGTTTTATAAAGTATTGCAAAATCAGCAATATGAGCCGAGAGTTCCCGGCTCATACGCAATGTTATTGATTAGTTGGCATCTGTGTAATCAGCGTCAACCACATTATCATCCGAACCGCCTGCGGCATTTGTGCCTTCGCCCTGAACATCTGTCTGAGCAGCCTCAGCCTGCTGTGCTGCAGCGCCCTGTTCCTTGTAGATTCTCTCGGCTACTGCGTAGAATGCTGTCTGAAGCTCTTCCTGAGCCTTCTTGATAGCTTCAACGTCTGTACCCTTGAGAGCTTCCTTAAGAGCGTCTGGCTTGGGATTTACGGAATCCTTATCAGCCTGTGTAACCTTGTCGCCGAATTCGTTCATCGACTTTTCAGTCTGGTAAACCATCTGATCTGCGGCGTTACGAGCCTCAACCTCTTCCTTCTTCTTCTTATCCTCAGCGGCGAATGCTTCAGCTTCCTTAACAGCCTTATCAATATCGTCCTTGCTCATATTTGTTGAAGCGGTGATGCTGATGTGCTGTTCCTTACCTGTGCCGAGATCCTTAGCGGATACGTTTACGATACCGTTGGCATCTATATCGAAGGTTACTTCGATCTGGGGGATACCACGGGGAGCGGGAGCGATACCGTCAAGTCTGAATGTACCGATAGACTTGTTATCCTTGGCAAATTCACGTTCACCCTGTAAGATGTTTATATCAACTGAGGGCTGGTTATCCGAATAAGTCGAGAATATCTGGCTGTGCTTTGTAGGAATGGTCTTGTTTCTCTCAATCATTCTTGTGCAGACACCGCCTGCTGTTTCGATACCGAGTGACAGAGGAGTTACATCGAGCAGTAACAGACCTGTTACTTCCTTGTTGAGAACGCCGCCCTGCAGAGCCGCACCCATAGCAACGCACTCATCGGGGTTGATTCCCTTGAAGGGATCCTTGCCTGTATATTTCTTTACGGCTTCCTGTACAGCGGGGATTCTTGTAGAACCGCCGACTAACAGTACCTTGTCGATCTCGTTCATTGAAAGACCGGAATCGCTGATTGCCTGCTTGAAGGGACCCATTGTTGCTTCAACAAGGTCGGCTGTCAGCTCGTTGAACTTTGCTCTTGTAAGCTGAACGTTCAGGTGCTTGGGGCCTGTAGCGTCTGCTGTGATATAAGGAATATTTACGTTTACCGAAGGAGCGTTTGAAAGTGCGATCTTTGCCTTTTCTGCTTCGTCCTTTAATCTCTGCATAGCGAACTTATCGTTCTTGAGGTCGATACCGTCGCTCTTCTTGAATTCTGCTACAAAGTAGTCGATAAGACGCTGGTCGAAGTCATCGCCGCCTAAGTGGTTGTTACCTGCTGTGGCAAGAACCTCCTGTACGCCGTCGCCTATTTCGATAACGGATACATCGAATGTACCGCCGCCGAGGTCGTATACGACTATCTTCTGCTCGTTTTCCTTATCAATGCCGTAAGCTAAAGCTGCGGCTGTAGGCTCGTTGATGATACGCTGAACGTTAAGGCCTGCTATCTGACCTGCGTCCTTTGTTGCCTGACGCTGTGAATCTGCGAAGTATGCGGGAACGGTGATAACAGCATCTGTTACCTTTTCACCGAGGTAGCCCTCAGCCTCTGTCTTCAGCTTCTGAAGAATCATAGCTGAAATCTCCTGAGGTGTGTACTTCTTGCCGTCAATGTCTACCTTGTAGTCACTGCCCATGTGACGCTTGATCGAAATGACCGTTCTGTCGGGGTTTGTAACTGCCTGGTTCTTTGCGAGCTGACCTACAAGACGCTCGCCGTCCTTAGTGAAAGCAACAACTGAAGGAGTTGTTCTTGAACCCTCGCTGTTTGTGATAACAGTAGGCTCGCCGCCTTCGATAACTGCTACACATGAATTTGTTGTACCTAAGTCAATACCTATTATTTTTCCCATGATAATTATCTCCTTACCGTAAGGTTCTTACAGAACCGTTTATTCTTCGGGCTTAAGCCCATTTGATTGCTTTTTACTTTACGACTGCTACCATCGCAAAACGGAGAACCTTTTCTCCTATTTTATAGCCTTTCTGGAATGTGGCGGCTATAGTGCCTTCTTCCTTGCTGTCATCCTCAACCTGCTGTACAGCCTGATGATACGAAGGATTGAACTGTGCGCCGTCCGATTCAATCACCTCAACGCCTAAGTTCTGAAGAGCCGTAACAAAGCTCTCGTGTATCATCTCAACACCCTTCTTGTAGTCGGGGTCTTTACACTCCGCCGCAAGCGCTCTGTCGAGATTGTCCATAACGGGTAAAAACTCCGTTAGGTTTCTTGCCGTAATCTCGGGGGAAAGCTCCATTCTTTCCTTGGCGGTACGCTTTCTGTAGTTGTCGAATTCCGCCATAGTCCTGAGCAGCTTATCCTTAAGGTCGGCAATTTCGAGATCCTTGGGATCTACCTTGATTTCTTCGGCTTTTGCTTCAGCCTTTTCTTCTGTCACCTCTCCGGTTGTTTCAGCTACCTTTTCGGTGGCTGTGTCTGCGGTCTGCTGAGTTTCTTCCTTGGTTTCCTTTTCCTTCTTACTCAAACTGAATCCGCCTCCTTTTCTTCGTTCTTTTCTTCTTCGTCATTGCCTGCCGACAGTGCATCGGTGACCTTTGACGAGAAATATTCAATATACGGGATCAGCTTTTTGTAATCCAGTCTTACAGGACCTATAACTCCGAAAGAGCCTGCCTTTCGTCCGTCCTTATTGAAGCTTGCCGCTATCAGACTGGAATTGGTAACGGCGAATGTATCGCTTTCGGCTCCGAACTTTATCTGTATGCCTGAGAACGTATCGTCAAGCCAGCTGCAAAGCTCGTTCTTGCCGTCAAGTATCGTTGCTATCTGAGTGTTCGAGAAATCAGAACAGGTCAGCAGATTCTTTTCTCCGCTGAACTCTACCTGCTGCTGCATTTCAGCCGATATATCGACTACCGCTTTGAGAAGCGGCGATAACGTCATCATATATCCGCCCATTGCCTGCGTCAGTTTATCTATATATTCATCGGACAGCTCATCAAGGTTTACGCCTTTGAGGTTCTCGTTTACAAACTGCGTGAAAAAATCCATCTGCTCGTTTGTAAGATCAAAACTCAGCCTGCATACCCTGTTTCTGATATTGCCCTCGGAGGTTATCAGAAGAAGAACATACATTCTTTTGCCTGTGGGGATAACGTCTACCTTTGTTATTACCGAAAACTTGTTTACGGTGTTGGTAGAAACTATCGCACATTTCGTAATATCCGCAAGAGCCCTTGACGCATTGTCGATTATCTCGTCATCGGTCGCTCCGCCGATATTATCAAATATACGGTCTATCTCCTCTTTTTCTTCATCGGGTAACTGTGCGGGCGACATTACCTTTTCTATATAAAGCCTCAGTCCCTGATATGTCGGAAGTCGTCCCGAGCTTGTGTGCGTATGCTCAAGATAGCCCTGCTGTTCAAGAGCCGCCATCTCATTTCTTATAGTTGCACTTGAAACTGCATTATCCAGCTTTTCGGCTATCAGCTTTGAGCCGACCGCCTCGCCGGTGCGTATATATTCGTCAACTATCGCTTCAAGGATTCTGAGTGTACGGTTTTCCATATTCCTTTTCCCTTCTTTCAGCGGCACTCCGCTGTTTCCGGCCGGTTAGCACTCATAATTTTTATCTGTTAGCACTCTACCTCTCTGAGTGCTAAACACAATATAACACACTTTCAGCACTTTGTCAAGAGATTTTTTAATAAAATTTGCACAAATTATTATTAATTTCTGTGTACGAATTTGTGCATTTACATTTTTTAGAATTTGCGATAACTTCTGTCGTAATAATGATGCGGATTTTTACGCATACTATTCACGAAACTCACACAACTCACGAAACACTGTGCCGTTTTAAAACGGCAACCGATTTTACATTATGAAAGGAACAACAATGGATAATAACGATTTAAAAAAGCAAAACAGGCTTATGAAAAAGCCTGTCCCCGAAACGCCTGAGGAACGCAGTGAAACGGAAGAAATAATTCTTGATAATTTCTGCGGATGCTGTTCCTCATCGGACTGCACGGGGCTTATTCCTTCCGACCCGACGAGCAAAACGGCGGCCGATGAATACCGTAATGTTTATCCCTATGCCGTACCGGACAGTGACGGGATACCGTATACCAAGAACAAGAAAAAGACTTACGGGAAAGAGGGTACGCACGGCGGGGGGTGAATTTAAAAAGTGT
>ERZ780112.480-NODE-480-length-8942-cov-2.7008_pt1 | contig 8942 bp, 6 predicted proteins | sample MGYA00511571_ERZ780112 | MGnify/ENA primary metagenome ERZ780112 (study PRJEB29588, sample SAMEA2144299) | human gut metagenome | biome: human gut; feature: human-associated habitat; material: faeces | place: Denmark | collected 2008/2010 ...
GTGTGTTTTAAGTGCAAAACCCCCCGCCTTGAACATCGACTCTATCTTGTGGTGGTCGTTCCTGCCGTAAACATTTTTAACGTGAAGCGTAATTCCCGCATTGAAAGCAAACGCACGGAAAAATTCTTCCGTAAGGCAGTTATCGAACGTACCCGTTCTGTCATCGGTAAATTCTGCGTCAAACACCAGATAGGGTCTGCCGCTTATATCGACCGCACAGAATGAAAGTGCCTCGTCCATAGGAACATATGCGCTTCCGAAACGCACGATACCGCTCTTGTCGCCGAGTGCCTCAGCCAGCGCCTTGCCAAGCACTATTCCGCAGTCCTCAACCGTGTGGTGTCCGTCAACGTATAAATCTCCGTCACACTTGAGTTTTAAATCAAATCCGCCGTGAACGGTAAGTGCCGTCAGCATATGGTCGAAAAAGCCTATACCGCTGTCTATCTCGGCTTTTGAACTGCCGTAAACGTTAAGCTCTGCCTTTATATCGGTTTCCTTTGTCTTTCTTTCGATAACGCTCATATTCTTATCCTTTCGGTATTCAGCCGACTATTTCGGCAAGCTTTTCAAACACCTTGTCCATATTTTCCTTAGTGCCGATAGATATTCTGAGGTGATTGTTGATTCTGGGCTTATCCCAGTAGCGTACATATATTCCCTGCTCTTTAAGCTTTGTGAAGATCTCCTTTGCAGTTACGTTCTTGTGCGATGCAAAGATAAAGTTGCTCATCGAATCCGGGAAAGTAAAGCCAAGCTCAGTAAGCCTTTTCTTGCTGTATTCTCTTGTATTTATAATCTCCTGCGTTGTCTTTTGGAAATACTCCTCGTCCTCTACAGCCGCCGCACCGCCTATAATAGACAGCGGATTCATCGTGTAACTGTTTACCGAGAACTTGACATCGCTCAGATACTTTATCAACTTCTTACTGCCGATGGCAAAGCCTATTCTCATACCCGCCATAGAGCGTGACTTTGAGAATGTCTGTACTACGAGCAGATTTTCATACTTATCTATAAGCGGCAGACAGCTTGTTCCGCCGAAGTCTATATACGCTTCGTCTATTACAACTACAGATGTGGGATTTGCTTTCAGTATCTCCTCTATCGTATCAAGGCTTTCAAGTACGCCTGTCGGTGCGTTGGGATTGGGGATAATTATACCGCCGTTGTCACACTTGTAGTCATCGGGATCAATTGTAAAATCGTCCTTTAAAGGCACTGTACGGTACGGTATTCTGTAAAGATCCGCCCATACGTCATAGAACGAATATGTAATATCGGGGAAAAGAATTTCCTTGTCGGAATTGAAGAATGTAAGGAACGTCTGCGATATTACATCGTCAGAGCCTACCCCCACAAACACCTGATCGCTGTCAACGCCGTAACGCTTAGCCAGTGCGTCAACAAGCAGTCCCGCTCTTGTATCGGGGTATAATCTCAGAGCGTCCTCGTTATATTCCTTTATGACCTTTTCCACCATAGGTGACGGCGGAAAAGGGTTTTCGTTAGTGTTCAGCTTTATTACATTGTCCGTCTTAGGCTGTTCGCCGGGTGTATACGGCTCGACCTTGCGGACACGCTGTTCCCATGTTGTATAGTTCATCTGTCAGTCCTCGAATCTTACCGTGATAGCGTTTGCGTGTGCTGTAAGTCTTTCACGATTTGCTATTCTTACAATATCCTCTTTAGCGCTGTACAGCTTTTCTCTTGTATAGTAGATATAGCTTGACTTCTTGATAAAGCTGTCAACTGAAAGCGGTGAGAAGAATCTCGCCGTACCGCTTGTTGGAAGAACGTGGTTAGGTCCTGCGTAATAGTCGCCGAGAGGCTCCGGAGCATATTCTCCGAGGAACAGAGAACCGCAGTTTGTCAGCTTTCCTATATATTCGAGAGGATTTGCGGCAAGCACCTCAAGGTGTTCGGGAGCAATTTCGTTTGCTATCTCGCAAGCCTTGTCCATATCATCACATATAATTATCGCACCGCAGTTATCAAGAGATGTGTTGATAATATCCTTTCTTGAAAGGTCCGCTACCTGTCTTTCGATTTCCTTTACTGTTTCATCGGCAACACGCTGACTTGTCGTTATAAGCACGGAGCTTGCCAGCTTGTCGTGTTCTGCCTGCGACATAAGGTCTGCGGCGGCATATTTCGGATTAGCGGTATCGTCCGCAACTATAAGAATTTCGCTCGGACCTGCTATCATATCAATATCGACCGTTCCGTAAAGGAGCTTCTTTGCTGTCGCTACGAAGATATTACCCGGTCCTACTATCTTTGATACCTTGGGTATCTCCTCTGTGCCGAATGCCAGAGCCGCAACAGCCTGAGCGCCGCCGCACATGAATATCTTGTCAACGCCGCACAGAGCCGCCGCTACAAGTATATCATTGTTGGGCGTACCGTCCTTCATAGGAGGAGTTACCATAATAATTTCGCCTACGCCTGCAATCTTTGCAGGGATAGCGTTCATAAGAACAGACGAAGGATAGGCCGCCGTGCCGCCCGGAACATATAAGCCTACTCTGTCAAGACCTCTTACACGCTGACCTAAGATACAGCCGCTCTCGTCTGTCATCATATATCCGTTCTGCTTCTGACGGGTGTGGAACGCCGTAATGTTCTCCTGAGCGTTAAGCATTGAGTTCACAAAGTCGGGGTCTGCATTTGTGAGAGCGTCCTGTATGACTTCATCGGGTACTCTGTAATACTGCATATCGGGGCAGTCGAACCTTGCCGTATATTCCTTTACAGCCTCGTCGCCTCTTGCGGCAACATCGTCTATAATTGCTCTTACGGTCTTTTCAACCTCTGCGTTTACTTCACTGCTGCGTTTTTTCATACCTGCGAGGAATTCTTTTTCACTGCCGTCTGCTTTGATAGTCTTTATCATCTTACTTAGCGTCCTTTCTTATATGTTGCTTTCCATCTTGTCTATAAGATCTTCAATACTGTTCTTCTTGAGCTTCATACTTACCGGATTTACTATTACACGGGCTGATATAGGCGAAACGTATTCGTATACCTCAAGTCCGTTTTCCTTAAGAGTTGTACCGGTTTCGACTATATCAACAATACCGTCCGACAGCTCAAGCAAGGGAGCAAGCTCTACAGAGCCTTCTATCTTTACTATATCAACGTCCATAGCCTTTGACTCGAAGAATCTTCTTGTGATATTCGGGTACTTTGTGGCAATAGTCTTTACACCGCAGCCCTCATAGAAGTTGTTGCCGACTTTGCCCGCAAGAGCAAATCTGCATCGGCCGAATCCCAGATCGCATACCTCGAAAAATCTTCCGCCATGCTCGTCTATAGTGTCCTTGCCGACAACGCCTAAGTCGCATACGCCGTGTTCAACATAAGTCAGTACATCTGCGGCTTTTGCAAGGACTACCTCGATATTGCTTCCCGGTATATCGAGTATAAGCCGTCTGCCCTTGTCACGAAGCTGTGAAACATCATATCCTATCTTATCGAAAAGGTTTACCGTGTCCTTTTCAAGTCTGCCCTTAGTAAGAGCGATTCTGATTGTTTTCTTGTCCATTTATGTATATCCCTTCTTACAGCGTCATTGTAACGGGCTGTTCGTTCTTATCTTTATCTATTATATCTATTCTGCCTATCTTGTTAGCCTTAGCATATTCCATAGCCGCATCAAGCGTGGGGCAGGTGCTGAACTCTGCACTGATGCCCTTTGAAATAAGCTTTGTGCAGTGGCTGATACCGTCTATCAGATCCTCATCTGCGGCAAATACCAGAACCTCTGCGTGACGTGCCTTTGTGCTTCTGTTGCTTCTGAGATTAGCCGCCGCAATAGCGTTTACGTTTACCGCAAAGCCTACAGCCGGCATATCGTCCGCTCCGAAACTGCCGATAAGCGTATCATATCTTCCGCCCGAAAGCACAGCCTGACCGTATTCCTCTATATATCCCCTGAACACGATTCCCGTATAATACTCAGCCTTGTTTACAAGTCCTAAGTCGACTGTTATCTTATCTTCTGCTTCAAGCTTTCTCAGTGCGTCAAACGTTTCCTTAAGCTCTGTCAGCCTGTCGGAAAGCGCTGTGCCTGCGAACAGCTTTTCAGCCTTGTCGAATACCTCCGCACCGCCGAACAGATCGGGGAGCTGTAAAAGTATCTCGGAATATCTGCGTTTTTCGGGATTGCTGTCAACGTTTTCCTTGATAAACTGTGTAAGGTCGGGAGTGTTCTTTGACTCAATAAGGCTTCTTACCGTTTCTTCATCGTCTATATCAAGCTTTTCAAGAAGCAGTTTATAGAACGTGTTATCTCCTATTTCAAGACGTACATCATCGCTTGAGCAGGAGTTCAGCACCTGTGCCGCAAGGCTGAGCGCCTCAAGGTCGGAACGCTTCTCGTCGCCGCCTATTATCTCAACGCCGCTCTGCATGAACTCGTCGTCCCTGCCTGCCATTTTAGGATTACAGCGATAGATATTCTGCGAGCAGAACAGCTTTAACGGGAACACACCGTCACGCAGTCTTGTTGCAACTATTCGAGCGATAGGCATTGTACTGTCCGGACGCATTACCATAAGTCTGCCCTTGCCGTCTGTCAGCTTGTACATATCTTCCTGTCGGAAGCTTCTTGTCTTGTTGTTGAACACATCGTAAAATTCAAGCGCAGGAGTAATCACTTCGCTGTATCCGTGTGCGGTGAACACCGCTCTTAATTTGTCCTCTGCTTCTTTACGGGCTACACACTCGTCAAACAGCAGATCTCTTGTACCCTCAGGTGTAATAAGATCGTAGCTTTTCATCTATGGTTATTTCCTTTCATGCCTGTCGGCTTTGTTTCTTTATTTATATTACAGCACTTTAGCATGCTAATGTGTTATCACGATAATATGATAACACATAAAACCGATTTTGTCAATCCCCACAGTTATATCGGGGAAATTTCGTCATTTGTTACAAAAAGTTTTTGGGCTAGTATCAATTATTTGATACTAGCTAATTATAGTAAAGTTCAATTCTATAAAAATAGCACAAATTCTCTAGCCCTATCCCATTTAGGACACTCTAATAGCTTTGCATCGTGCAAAGCTTTGTGTGTCCTTATTTCGGCATCCTTGCCGAAAACCCCTTTCCCGGAAAGGGGCTATATTGCTGGGGCTACCGCCCCTAGTCCCTGTTGGGGGCTACGCCTAAAAGCAAGGATGCTTTTTTTGCTTGCCATAAGTTTTGCACGATGCAAAACCATCAGAGCAAGCAATTTTCAACACCCCATTTTATAGTTGATCATATCAATTATTTGATGTCACAAGCTCCTTGAAGTGCTTTCCTCTCTCTTCAAAGTTCTTGTAAAAGCCATAGCTTGCGGCGGCAGGCGATAAGATGCAACGTGTTTTCGTTACCTGCTTCGCATATTTCACAGCCTGCTCCATATCATCGGCATAAATCAGCTTTACAAGCGGATTTGTCACCTTCTCGGCTACTCTCTTGCCGCTGTCGGGGAGGATTATCAGATTTCTGACCGAAGTATCGGCGCTCAGCCAGTCGGACAGTTCATCATAAGGTATACCCCTGTCCATTCCGCCTATTATCAGTGTATCGGTATCGGGATACGCTTTAAGTGCGGCTATAGCAGTCTGCGGCGCTGTGCTTATGCTGTCGTTGATATACTCTGCACCGTTCAGCGTGCAGACATACTCAAGCCTGTGTTCAAGTCCGCAAAACTGCGGAAGCGCATCAAGGCACTGCTTTACGGTACAGCCTGCCTTTGTTGCGGCATAAATCGCTATCGCTATATTATATAGGTTATGCTCGCCTTTGAGCTTTGTATCTATCATATCGGCAGGGTAAAATTCATCACCGATAAAGATACCGCCGTTTCTTGTTCCTATATCACCGCAGGAAAAGCCCGCCGTTATAATTTTTGCCTTCGTATCGGCATACTGCTTTACCTCTTCACCGATTATCAGCGTATCGTTTTCATTCTGATAGCGGAAAATGTTCAGCTTTGCGTTTCTGTAAGCCGCAAAATCGGTATAGTGGTCAAGGTGCTCGGGGTAAATATTCAGCAGTACCGCCACATCTGGAGATGCCTTGACATATTCAAGCTGATGACAGGACATTTCACATACGATAACACAATCCTTTGTGAATTCCTCACGTCTTTCAAGCGGAGGTACACCTATATTGCCTATAAGCATCGTATCCTTGCCGCTTTTTTCGACAAAGAATTTTATCAGGCTTGACGTGGTCGATTTTCCCTTAGTTCCCGTGATTCCTATTATCATATTGTCGCAAAAACGTAAAAACAAGTCGGTCTGCGAGGTAATCTTAGCCTTTATTTCATCGCTCACAATATTTTTAAGAATAACACCCGGAGCTTTCATTATAATATCGCAGTCGTCAAGGCAGGTAAGATAATCCTCTCCACAGCAAAGCGTACAGCCTTCCGCTTCCGATTCCGGTACAGGATTCATATCGGCTACCGTAATGCTTTTGCAATTACAGCTTCCGAGCAGCTTCAATGTAGAACGTCCCTCTCTGCCAAAGCCTAAAATAACAACTTTCTTTCCCTCAAAAAACGCTTTCAGCTTTTCATCTATAGTCATATATCGTCACTTTCTTACTTCAGCAGTCCTATAAGGTGCTGAGGTACAAAATTATCATTGTCAAAATAATTATCCATGCTCTGCGGTACGGGCGGATCGGTTTTTGCGTAACGGCTGAGCAGATAAGGGAGCTTCTCTCCCCTGCGCTTTATCGCCATATACAGCGACAGCCTTACCTCGCTCTTTGTGCCTACACATTCAAACGGTTTATCCTTGCCGTCAAGCACAAGCCCGTCAAACATATCCTCGTACTTTTCGCAGTCGAGCATATTCTTTCCGAATATCTTCACCAGCGTTTCATCGTCAAGAAACGCCGACAGCAGTATATATACATAAAGGCACTTTGCGCAATCCGCACACCATGTATCCGTCTTTGAGCCAAGATTACAGCTCTGGAACACAGGAAAATACTGCGGATAGGTAACGAATTTCTTTGCTATCTGCCACTCACTCCACGGACGCAGAAGGCTGAAATACTGTATACCGTCATCAAGATAATCGGTAACGTAGCTTCTGAAATCACGCTCGAACTCAGTGCTTTTGCTGTACTGGTGATTTACCTGCCTGCCGCTGACATAAGTTTCATTCGCACTGCTTTCATTTGACAGCACTATATACTTCTTGCCGTAAAGATAAGCAAACAGATAAGCCGAGAATGCGACCACCGCCGAGAACGGCGTATGACCGTTCAGGTATCCGTCCGCATTGCGTTCAAGAAGCGCCCTGTCTATCGTTCTGCGAGGTCCGACAATTTTGCTTTCGTCAAAACCGGCAACCTTGGCACACTCTACCGTAGCGCCTCTCGGATTTATTATATAGCACAGCGTTTCATCGTGATATTTTCTGAGCAGTTCAAGAGAAACAACGCTGTCCTTTCCGCCGCCTACCGCAACGAGATAACCGCCGACTTCCCTTTCACAGCTGTATTTATGTTTGCCGTTATCATCAGGTACTATCTGCATAAAGCTGTCAAAATCAGCGTCTATATTATTTCTGTAGAAGAACTCTCCCAGTCCGTTGAAGTAGAGCTTTTTCCACCACAGGCACTGCTTTTCGTCAAGAGAACCGCACTTTACCTTTACAACAGGCGGACAGGCGCATTTCCAGTAGCTGACAAGCTCAGCCATACCGAGATTGAATATTATGTATTCGAGAAACGGAGTTACGTTTTTGAGAAGTCCGCTTTCGGTTTTCCACGAGGGATAAAAATGATAATCATCTATCGAAAAATGAAAGAATATTCCGTCATCGGCAATGTCGTAGCCGTGATATATAAATTCCTTGTGCATTTCACGAAGCTCTTTGTATTTTCCTGCGTTGTCCATACTGTTTCCTCCTGTTTATATTATAACCGGCTTTGAAGTAAATTCGGCACCGCACGGCTGTTTTTTATCAAGCGCCAGTGCGTACAGATTTCCCGCTCTTTCTTCAAGTCTTGCAAAACGCTCCGCTTCCGCACTTGTTTTTGCCAGTGCCGAAAGCGATGTGTCCACAGGCAGCTTATGCTCCCCTGCGGCAAGTATTTCCCTGCCCTTTGAATTCATTCCCAGTATCCTCGCATAAGCGGGAGGATTTTTAAGTTCGTTTCCCGTTATGCCTAAGAATGCACACAGCACAAGTCTGCGTATTCTTGCCATAGTAAAATTCTTTGATTTTATCATAAGCAGTAACTGCGGAAGTGAAACCGCCGTGCGTACCGCCTTATATATCCTGCTGTCCATTCCGCCCGTGCCGTTGGGAAGCCGTTCAAATTCCGACTTTGACATAGTGCGTAGCTTTGCAAGGATTGCCGTTTCGATATTTTCAATATGTGCGAAATTCTCATAATCGGCAAAATCGGTATATGCGCTTACATCTTCGCCTGCACTCAGCATTTTTCTGAGCCTTGATGCACTGATTACCGTATCACTGCCCTCGTCACTGTCGTGAGCCGCTCCGCTTCTCATTACCGTGACCGGCTTTATCATACCGCCCAGCTTGTCAAGCGCACGGATATATTCGACAGCCAGCGTGTTGTTAGGCTCTGTAAGCGTTTGCACGACATCTGACGTATAATTCTTCTCGACCGTCTGCTTCAGTGCCGCAGGATACGAAGCACCTTTACGCATAAGGCTGAAAAACTCATCGGTCTGCACCGCATATTCAACTGCTCCTGCCGCCTCCTCAAGCACAGAAACATCACCGCATTCACTGCCGAAGCTCAGCATATCGACACAACCGAGAGAATCGGCAATACGGCAAGCCCCCATAGCAAAATGCTCTGCACTCGACAGTGCAAACGGAGTAGGCAGTTCTACCACCAGATCCGCACCTCCCATAAGTGCGGCTCTCGCTCTCGCGTCTTTATCCGCCACC
>ERZ780112.501-NODE-501-length-8722-cov-3.0285_pt1 | contig 8722 bp, 6 predicted proteins | sample MGYA00511571_ERZ780112 | MGnify/ENA primary metagenome ERZ780112 (study PRJEB29588, sample SAMEA2144299) | human gut metagenome | biome: human gut; feature: human-associated habitat; material: faeces | place: Denmark | collected 2008/2010 ...
AGCCTATTATGACCGTGAAGAACTCGCTCACGGTGTTTTTAAGACGGTAGGCGACCATGGTGGCCTCCTGCGCACCGTGCAGCTTATCAAGCTCGGCGATTATCGTTTCAAATGCTTCCGTGCCGTAGTAGTCGTCGGCGTTTATGACCGCAAACGGAGTCTTGATAAACTCCTTTGCGCACAAAACGGCGTGCACCGTGCCGAAGGGCTTGGCTCGATGCGAAAACTCGGGTCTTGCCTCGGTGAAGCGGTCGGGGGTCTGAAGAGCGTAGTCGATCTTTATGCCGGTGCTGCGCTCGATGCGGTTGCCGAACAAAGTCTTGACATCGTCAAGTATCTCGGGCTTGACTATCAAAACAAGCTTATTGAAGCCGGCCGCCAGTGCGTCATAAATGGCGTACTCCATGAGTATCTCGCCGTCGGGGCCGAGGCGCTCTATCTGCTTGACACCGCCGTAGCGTGAGCCGAGTCCGGCTGCCATCACGACTAAAGTTTTATCCATAAATTTTTTCTCCGATCTGTTATTTTACACTTATCTTTGTATAGCTCGTTGTGCGGAACAGGGTTTTCTCGTCGCCGGAGCGCAGCCACGACAGATACACCTCCGGCCAGTGCTGCATGAGTATCGCCGAGTCGCAGCCGTTGTGGTATGCGTCGACGAGCATGGTCACAAGCTGCTCGTAGTAGTAATCCTGGTCGCCGTTCGTGACCTTGTTTGCCGTGAGCTTCGTTGCGTAGCGCACCAAAATGCTCAGTCCCATCGAAAGCAGCTCCGATGCCGGTGTTCTGTCGCCGTCACCCTGCTTGCGCTTTGACGGCAGCCTGCCTATGCGCTGCACCTTTTCAAATGCGCCGATATCGTTCCAGTCCTCGATGAGCGAGCACACATCGTTTGCAAGATCCTCGTTGCCGTCAAGCAGGAATTTGAGGAACATCCTCGGCTCAAACTCGCTTCCGCCGAACTTGCTGTTCATGTAGTCCATCAAAATGCCCTGATAGCCACCCTGCGCATACTTTTCCGGCGTGTCGAGCAGATCGTCCAGATACTCAAACAGCAGGTCGAGCGCTATCTCCTGATCGGCGATAGGCTCGTACTTTGCGTCCGGCAGACCGATCTGGGCCATTATATCGTTAAACTCAACGACCATCTTCTCCTTGAGCTTTTCGTACTCCTCGGCACCCCGCCTTGCCTTGCACGGCAGGTACAGCGTTGTTCCGAAGCGGGTGAAGCCCCAGTATGCAAGGGGAACACGGGGCACGGCGTCAATTTCCGAAACGATGTTAAAGATGTTGTCGGTGTACGCCGCAGCACGGTCAAATACCGTGAGGGGAGCAGCGAAGGTGTAGACAAAAATGTTGTCCTTGGATATGCCGCTTTCAAATGTGAGCCTTGCGCCAAGAAGATTTGATACCGCAGCGCCGCGGCTGAAGCCTGTTATCCAGATTTTGATCTTCTGACGGTCAAAGCCGTGATTGTCTATGTATCTGTTCAGCGCATCATACACGCTGTCGGCCGCCGTCTTGAAGCCCATGGCGTAGTCGGGGCAGGTCTCGTCAACGACATGGGCGTTGCTGACCCACTCGCCGCCGTAGTGGTGGCTGCGGATGACGACGGGGATAAGGTGCCAGCCGTCACCCAGCGTCTTTGCGGCAAAGGCGTATGCGCAGCTGTCGTCCGATGCCTTGGTGATCTTGTATTTGTGCGTTTTGATGCTGCGGTCATCGCAGCCGATGGTGTTGAGTAGACTGCGGATATACTTGTCGCCGGAGACCTTGTAGGTAAACGCCGACATACTCATGCCAAGCGACATCATCGCAAGCTCGTGGTCGTACGAGCATGCCGACTTATCAAAAAAGCGGTCGGAATATCTGAAATACATGGTCTCGACGGCATCGGGGCGCTTATCCGAGGACACGAGCATGCTCACCGGCACATCACCCTCAATGGCAACACCGTTGGTTCCGTCAAAAAAATGTCTCAGAGGCATCATTTCAAATTTCTCCTTACATTTAATTTACTGCTTGTGACGATTATAAAATATTTTTAAAAAACAGGCAAGTACCTTGTTGACATAATATCGCTCGGACTGTACAATATTTGCAGATAAAAATTTTCGGGGAATGGGATATGAGAAAATTCACAAAGATAATGGCAATGCTGCTTGCGGTCCTGCTGCTTGTTGGGATAATGCCGCCCAAGGCGCAGGCTGCCGGAAGCACAAAGCTCATTGCACTCACTTTTGATGACGGGCCGAGTTCGGCAAATACCGGCAGACTCCTTGACGGTCTCAAGGCTCGGGGTGCGCATGTCAGCTTTTTTATGACGGGGCAAAATGCCAAGCGCAACCCCTCGCTCGTTAAAAGAGCATATGAGGAAGGGCATCAGATATGCAGCCATACATATGACCATGCGCTGCTGACCAAGCTGTCCAACTCCGAGATAAGGTCGCAGCTTGATAAGACCAATAAGATACTTGACGATGCGATAGGCTATGATCTTGCATATTCCCTGCGCCCGCCCTACGGCGGCTACAACGACAGAGTTCTGAGCACGGCCAACACACCGTGCTACTACTGGTCGGTCGATACCCGCGACTGGGAAAGCCGCAATGCGAACGCGGCATATAATATGTTTATGAAATATGCAAAGGACGGCTCGATAGTCCTCATGCACGACCTGTACGGCACGACCGTCACAGCGGCGCTCAACGCCATCGACACGCTGCAAAAGCAGGGCTATGAGTTCGTTACGCTAAGCGAGCTTCAGGTGCGCCGTGGCATCACACCGATGGCTGGTAAGATCTATTTTGACATCTATCCGAGCTCACACGGTACGGATAAACCGCTGTCAAACCCCGCCATCAGCTATCAGCAGACCGACGGCGGCAAAAAGGTCATCATCAAGGGCGACAGCCGTGCAAGGATAATTTACACCACCGACGGAACAGACCCCACGCCCGAACACGGTTACCGGTACAAGGGCGCATTCCCGGTCAAGGATAAGACCACCGTCAAGGCGATAAGCGTCGTGAACTGGAACGGCTTTAAGTCAGGCATCGTATCGAAAAAGATAAGCTACACAACGCTTGCAACGCCCAAGCTCACCGCCGCCGACGGAAAGATAACGCTCACCGGCATTACGGGCGGCGCAAACTATTATTACACCACGAACGGGAAGACACCCACAAGCTCGTCGGCACGATACACCGGCAGCTTCACTGCCGTGCCCGACACCGTCTACACCGTCAAGGGCATCGGCGGGGGCTACTACTCCAGCGCATCGGTCTGGGCGACCTACGGATCATCCGGCAAGCTGTACACCGATATGAGACCCGGCATTTGGTACTACGCCGCCGCCGACCGTGCGGTAGGCGAGGGAATGCTTGAGCTTGTCGGTACGAAGCTTGCACCGCACACCGCAGTGACAAGGGCGCAGCTGGTCACAATGCTCTACCGTATGTCCGGAAGTCCGTCGGCGAGCGGCGACATGCCCTTTGACGATGTGCCCGAGAGCGCAAAGTATTACGAAGCCGTCAAATGGGCTTATAAAAGCGGCATAGCGCTCGGCTGCGGCTACGATAAATTTGAGCCAGATGAGTATGTCACCCGTGAGCAGACCTGCACATTTCTGGCGAGGTATGCACAGCTTTGCGGCAAGGATCTGAGCGGGCTGAGCGAAAAGGCGATAGATGCATTTGCCGACTGCGATCAGGTCGAGCCGGGCTTGGCCGGGAATGTCAATGCCATGTGCGCCCTCAAGGTAGTCAAGGGCTACGAGGACGGCACGATAGGGCCGAAATACGGCATTACGAGAGCGGAAGCGGCGACAATGCTGACCCGCCTTGAGGATATATTGAAATAAAAAAGAAAACACAGCGGAAGTTATTTTTCCGCTGTGTTTTTTTCAGTCTCCGAATTCGGGCAGACAGTGCATATGCAGCTGGCCGAGCACCCTGAACCCCTCGGCGCAGCCTCTTAAGCTGCGCAGTCCGAGTAAAGCGGAGCGCAGCCTGAGATACAGCTTTATCGCATCTCCGCTGTCTCCGGGAAATTGGCTTTGGTGGCAGCTGAATATCGCATCGAGCTGCTTGCTGAGATATCCGTTCGTTTTCACAAAGCGATTTGCCTTTGCCGTCATGTAATACGCCAAAGCGGCAACGGGGGCAGGCTCCGCACCGTACTCATGCATGATGCCGGCATACGGGGCAAAATACGCAATGCGCCGTGCGGCGTTGCCGACATTCAGGTGGTCGGCGTGGCACTCGCTCGTGACGCAGGGGTCGGGCGCAAATATGACATCGGGCTTAAAATCTCCGACAATTTGTGCAATGCCGTGCAGCAGCTCGTCAGGCTCATAAAAGCCGCCGTCGGATAGCTCCAAAAACCGCACATCCGAAACGCCGAGCATTTTTGCTGATGCAGCAGCTTCCTTTTTGCGTATCCCGACAAGCTCATCGGGCGGTATCGTCTCCGAGCCGTAGCGGCCGTCAAGGCAGATCAGAAAGCACACGCTTTTTCCCGTGGCTGCCAGCTTCGCCGCCGTTGCGCCTGCGCCTATCTCGATATCGTCCGGATGCGGGCCGATGAAAAGATAGCGCTCTGACTTTTCAATATCCGGCAGGGGCGCTGCCGCCTTCAGTACAAGCTTTAAGATGCTCATGTCTTCTGCTTGCGGGCGTCGAGCTCACCGCAGATGCGCTCATACTCGCCCTCGTCTAACTTGTAGTGCTTCTTGTACAGAATGTACGACAGGAGCATGAGCACGCAGGGAATGACGACCATGCAGATGAGCAGAGCAAGGGTCTTGCCCGGCTCGATGCCGTTTATGACACTTCCGATGGAGCTTATCTTGTCCTGCTCGGTGATGAGGTTTCTTGCACACTCGTTTTCAAGGTCGGAGATCCTGTTGGTGTACTTAGTGACGCCGAAGATCATGTATGCGACATTGGTGATGAGCACGATGAGTGCCGAGCTCATCTTCGTAAGGAACGGGCGCAGCGAGGCGATGATAGCCTCGTCACGGTCGCCGGAGAGATACTCGTTGTACTCGACGGTGTTGATGATGGATATCATCATGACCAGATAGAAGCCGTACTGGCCGAAGTTCGAGAGCATGTAGCCCACGGTGACGACCCAGAACTTGGGCATTTCGGCGGGCATTGAAAGACCTGCGATGAGCATGAACGCATAGCCGACCATGGAGATGACAAGCAGAATGCCCATGAACCTTTTGCGAGGGATCTTGCGGGAGATGGCGGGGTAGAAGATCATGAGGAAAGCGGTGACGGACATACCGACGATGGTAAACAGCGAGAACAGACCGCCGTTGTAGCCGAAGTCAAAGTAAATGTATGTCGAGCCGATACCGCCGACGATGAGGCCGTTGCCTATCTGCTGGAGCAGGAAAATGAGGCTTATCCACAGCAGCTGATCGTTGCCGGTTATGGACTTCCATATCTTTTTAAGGCTCACCGGGGGTGCGTCGTTGTACTCGCGCTTTTCACGCACGCCGAAGATGGTGAAGCACAAAAACAGCGGAGCGATGATGCAGATGATGAGCGATATCACGCCGTATGCGGTGGTGGTGCTGCCGCCGATGGCCTTGTCGCCGATGGTGAACATGGGGATGAGCACGCTTGCGAGCGTACCGCCGATGCCGGCAAACAGAGTTGCACGGGAGGCAAACTGGTTTCTTGCGTTTGCATCCGACGACAGTGCCGGCACCATACCCCAGTAGGAGATATCATGCATGGTGTAGGCAATGGAATACAGGAAATAGATAACGCCGAAGAACCACACGAAGCTCCAGCCCTGAAGGTCGGTGTTGAAGGCAAGATACACGACGACGGAGGTCGAGATTATGCCGATGACGAGCCAGGGCTTGAACTTGCCCCAGCGGGTGCGGGTACGCTCGATTATATTGCCCATAATGGGGTCGTTGAGCGCATCGAAAATTCTGGCGGCGACAACGATGGCGGTTATCGCACCGAACTGTGCGTTGGTGAGATCACGGGTGAACAGAACGAAGGTCATGATGCAGCTGGTGAACAGAAAGTACACCATGTCACGGCCGACGGTGCCGAGGGGGAACATGATCAGGTTTCTTTTCCTTGTTTTAAGGTCGTCCATATAAATGCTCCTATACATCTTAATTACAATTGTACATTGTATCAGCTTTACGCCCCAAAGGCAAAGCTTTTGAGCGGGTTTGTGAGTGTTGAACAAATTGCGGGTGCAAATTTATAAAACATTGACAAAACTCGGTCTTGCGAAAATGCTCGAAAGAAGCTAAAATTAAAACATCTTTGATGGGAGTGATAAAAATGCAGGAGCTTATCGAGCGCATAAGAAAAGACGGAAGAATAAAGCCGGGCAATGTTTTGAAGGTCGACAGCTTTCTGAACCACCAGATAGACCCGAAGCTTGCCTACGCAATGGCGCAGGAGATAAAGCGGCTTTACGCCGACGAGACAGTGAACAAGGTGCTCACGATAGAGGCTAGCGGCATCGGCCTTGCGGTGCTGACGGGATATCTTTTCGAGTGCCCCGTGGTGTTTGCGAAAAAGAGCAAGTCCAGCAATGTGTCAGACGACCTTTACACGGCAAAGGTACACTCCTATACCCACGGCACGGATCACACCGTCATCGTGTCAAAGTCGTACCTCAACCCCGAGGACAGGGTGCTCATCGTCGATGATTTTCTCGCAAACGGCGCAGCCTTAGAGGGGCTTCGCAGTATCGTCGAGCAGTCCGGCGCTCTCGTCGTGGGCGCCGCCATTGCCGTCGAGAAGGCGTTCCAGTCCGGCGGAGCAAGGCTCAGAGCCGAGGGCATGCGCATCGAGTCTCTGGCAAAGATAGCCTCCATGAGCGACGATGGCATCGTGTTCTGCGAGGAATAAAGGCAAGTTTCACAAAAATGAGCACGAAAAAATATTAAACTTGTCTAAATCGGGGCTTGACTTATCGGGTCTGCCTTGATATGCTTTAAGCACAAGTTGAAAAGTCAATACTTTCGATATATAGCAAATGATATGGATTTGAAGTCTCTACCCGGACGCCGTAAATGACCGGACTATCGAAGTTTTACATAAAAGGAAGAAGTGTTTCTACCTTTAGTTGTGTATTTTCTTCACCGGCTGCATATCGTTTGCGGCCGGTGTTTTTTTGTATCACGCTTCCCGCAAGGGAGTTTGATAATATAAATGAATTTTTATTGGAGGAAAACTGAAGATGAAAAAGCTTACTGCAATTGTCCTCGCTCTCGTCATGGTATTTGCACTGTGCGCATGCGGCGGCAACAGCGACAACAAGAAAGACAACGACGGCGAGACCGCAAAGATTAAGGCCGGCCTCATTTGCCTGCACGACGAGAACTCCGGCTATGACGCAAACTTCATCAACGCATTCAAGGCTGCCTGCGAGGCTACCGGCGTTGATTACGAGATCAAGACCAACATTGAAGAGAACCAGGCTGCTTACGATGCAGCTGCCGAGCTTGCAGACAACAAGTGCAATGTTATCTTTGCAGACAGCTACGGCCACCAGCCCTACATTCTTCAGGCCGCAAAGGAATTCCCCAATGTTCAGTTCACCTCCTGCACCGGCGATACCGCACTCAATGACGGCGTTTCCAACTTCCACAATGCATTCGCAAAGATCTTCCAGGGCCGCTATGTTGCAGGCGTTGCAGCAGGTCTCAAGCTCAACGAGATGATCGCAAACAAAGAGATCACCGCAGAGCAGGCAGTCATCGGCTATGTCGGTGCAATGCCCTACGCAGAGGTCAAGTCCGGCTACACCTCCTTCCTCCTCGGCGCAAAGTCCGTTTGCCCCTCCGCTACCATGAAGGTCGTCTTCACCGGTTCCTGGTACGATGAGACCGCCGAGATGGAGAGCGCACAGTCCCTCATCAAGAAGGGCTGCGTCCTCATCAGCCAGCACGCCGACTCCATGGGCGCTCCCAACGCATGCGAGACCGCAAAGGTCCCCAATGTTTCCTACAACGGCTCCACTCAGGAAGCCTGCCCCAACACCTACATCATCTCCTCCCGCATCGACTGGACTCCTTACTTCACCTATGCAATCAAGGCAGTTCAGAACGGCAAGAACTATGACACCGACTGGTGCGGCGACCTGTCCACCGGCAGCGTTGCTCTGACCGAGATCAACGAAAAGGTCGCTGCCAAGGGCACCGCAGACAAGCTTACCCAGGTCGAGAACGGCATCAAGGACGGCAGCATCAAGGTCTTTGCAACCGACACATGGACCGTCGGCGGCAAGGCTCTCGAGACCTACGAGAACGAGTTCTTCAAGGGCCACGAGTGCATCAAGGACGGCGTGTTCGCCGAGTCGACCGACCGCTCCGCACCTTACTTCGATATCGACATCGACGGCATCGAGATCCTCCAGTGATTAAAATAATCTAAACTTAATGAGAAAGCCCTGCGTTTATGCAGGGCTTTCTTGTTCATGAAATATGGAGATCGTCTTTTCACCCGGGAAGCGCTGAATTTATCAGCTTTGCCCGGATGAAAAGAAGAGCTAAGACAATAAAGGAGAAAGCACAGTGGAAAAAAGAACCCCGACCGTAAAAATGCGTGATATAACCAAGCGCTTTGGTTCCGTTCTTGCAAACGACAAGGTATGGCTGGATATCTACCGTGGCGAGGTGCTGGCGCTGCTCGGCGAAAACGGCAGCGGCCAGACTACGCCCACGAATACG